>ENA-OBLH01000214-OBLH01000214.1-metagenomes-genome-assembly--contig:-NODE-214-length-21365-cov-6.3068_pt1 | contig 21365 bp, 25 predicted proteins | sample MGYA00153382_OBLH01 | MGnify analysis MGYA00153382
ACTGGTAAACCGCCCGCCTCTTTTATCTTGAGAGCCGACGCCTGCTCCGCAGGCTCCCCCTCCCCCAACCCCTCCCCGCTGGGGAGGGGAGTTTCAATCCGCAAACACCGCCGCACGTTTGCCCATGTTGGCGGCGACAGCCTCCATCATGTTCGGTTTGCCGATCACCGCAATCTGTTCATGCGTTTCGAGTTCGAGCAGGCCGCGCGCCTCGGTGTCATGCGCCGCATTGCACAGCCGCTTGGCCCCACGAATGGCGTGCGGACTGCGCGCCGCAATCGTGCCCGCCAGCTCCATCGCGGCGGCGCGCGGATCGTCGGCGATGCGTGTGATAAACCCGTGGTGCAGCGCCTCCGCCGCATCGAATTCGCGCGCGGTATAGACCAGCTCGCGCAAGACATCGTCGCGCACCAGCCCGCGCCAGATCGGGAAGCCCGCCATGTCGGGGACCAGCCCCCAGTACATCTCGCGGATCGCAAAGCGCGTGCCGGGCGCAGCAATGCGGATATCGGCCCCCGACATGATCTGGAACCCCCCTCCGAACGCGACACCGTGCACCGCCGCGATCACCGGCATCGGCAATTGCCGCCAGCCCCAGGTGACATGCTGCGGCAAGATGCTGCCCTGATCGTTGCGGTCCGGCGCTGTGCCCGACCCGCCCGCCGCCATGCTCGCCATATCGAGCCCCGCGCAAAATGCCTTGCCTTCGCCCGACAGCACGACGCAACGCACGTCGGCCCGGTTCGCAAGCGTATCGATCGCCGCGCCAATCTCGCGAAACATCGCCGGGTCGAGCGCATTCATCTTGTCCGCACGCGTCAGCCGGACGTCGGCGATATGGTCGGTGACGGTGGTGGATACGCGGTCGGTCATAATTTCTCCTCGTCGCCCCAGTGCTGGGCCGCGTCTCATTACCTAAACCAGCAAAGCTGCTCGGACGTTGCGAGCAACGCGCCGTTCCTACCCCACATATCTTTCCTGGAAGCAATGGTCGCGGCATTTGCCCGTGTTCCGACCATGTCGCACAAGATGTAGTCGTCGCTGCAGGCGGCCAATTCCTCGCTGGTCGCATGGAAATAGATCGACAGCGTGATCGTCGATGAGGGACGCGGGCCGTCGCTGACGAAAAAAATGCGCGGCGCACCAAGATCGGAAAGGAAGGCAAGCTGCACCGCATCCATCGGCCGCCCCGAACCGTCGCGTTCCCAATTCAGCGACCGCGTCGTCGTCTGGTTGAAGAGATCGTCGCCCAGCGTAGGACGAACTTCGACGACCGAGCCGAACGTGCCGGGAAGGATGGCGAGTGGGATCGACGCGGGCGGCGGGGCCTCTGGCATCGTCACCTCGGTATGCACGCTGCTTTCCTTACGGTCGGCGAGCACCACAACGGCAGTTGCCAGCAAACTGTTTTCCGAAAGCACATCGCACCGCCAGTGCGTCAGCGATCGCCCACCGCCAAGCCGGGTCGTTCGTACCTCCAGCCGAGCGCCCGGCACGACGCGATTGACGAAGTTGACCGTCATCGCCGACGCCGAACCCGCGGACTTGGCTTCGCTCAGGATCGTTTTCAGCAACAACGCTGCCGTCCACCCTCCGAACATCCCGCTATTCGCTTCATACTGCGGCGATGCCACAGCGGCCCATAGGCCCGGGCCAGTGTGTTCTATCGCGAGCGACGCTTCCAAAGCATTGATCGGCTCGTCTGCCATCACTGCACTTCCTTCGCCCAATAGGCGTCCCTGATCAGCCTTTTGTAGAGCTTGCCGGTGTCATGCCGTGGCAGTTCGGCCATAAAATCAATGTGGCGGGGAATTTTCGGACCCGACAGAGCCGTGCGCGCATAGGCGATCAGTTCCTCGCGCAGCGCGTCGCCTGCATCGGCCATGTCGAGTGGCTGCACCACCGCCACGACCTGTTCGCCCAGATCGTCGTGCGGCGCGCCGATCACCGCGACATCGGCGACTTTGGGATGCCCGACGAGGTGGTTCTCGATCTCCTGCGGGTAGATGTTCACGCCGCCCGAGATGATCATGAAGCTCTTGCGGTCGGTCAGGAACAGATATCCCGCCTCATCGACGCGGCCCACGTCGCCGAGCGTCGTCCAGCCGTGCCGGTTCCGGCTCGCTGCCGTGCGTTCGGGATCGTTATGATATTCGAACGGGCGCGGCCCTTCGAAATACACCGTGCCTTCGACATCCGGCCCTACGGACACGTCGTCCTCGTCGCAGATATGCAGTTTCGCCTCGCCAATGCTCGTCCCCACCGATCCCGGACGTTCGAGCCATTGCGCGGCTTTGATCGCGGTGAAGCCGTTCGCTTCGGTTCCGGCGTAGTATTCGTCGATGACCGGCCCCCACCAGTCGATCATCGCGCGCTTGACCGGCACCGGGCAGGGCGCGGCGGCGTGGATGGCACATTTCAGCGACGACACGTCGTAGCGCGCGCGAACCTCCTCCGGCAGTTTCAGCATCCGCACGAAATGCGTCGGCACGAACTGCCCCGCATTGCACTTGTACTGCTCAATGAAGCGCAGCGACGCCTCGGCATCGAACTTCGACATCAGCACCACCGTCCCGCCCAGCTTGTGCACCGTCATCGTCCAGCCGAGCGGCGCAGCGTGATAAAGCGGCGCGGTCGACAGATAGACGCTGTCCGGCCCCAACCCGAAAAACCCGTGCGCGAGCATCGCCAAGGGCGTCGCATGGTCGATGGCCGGGTCGGCAGGCATGGCGGACAAGATACCCTTGGGCCGCCCCGTCGTGCCACTCGAATAGAGCATCCCTGCCCCCGCCGTCTCGTCGGCGACCGGCGTTGCGGGCTGCGCGGCAAGCAGCGGTTCGAGGGGCGCAAAGCCGGGGATATCGCCGCCCAGACTAAGCCGTTCGATTTCAGTCGTCAGCGCAGCCGCCGTACTGCCAAGCGGCGCGCCCGCGACCAACAGCTTCGCCCCGCTATCGCTCAGGATGTAATCGACCTCGGATACGGTCAGCTTTGACGAGATACACACGAAGCGCAGCCCGCACCGCTGCGCCCCCCAGGCCAGCGCAAAATAATCGGGCACATTGGTCAGGAAGAACGCGACGCGGTCGCCCGGTGCCAGCCCTTTCGACCGAAAGAATTGCGCGACGCGGTTCGAGGCCGCGTCCAGCTCGGCATACGTCATGACCGCGCCGGTTTCGGCAACGATAATCGCCGCTTTGTCGGGCGTCGCGGCGGCATGGCGATAAGGGTGCATGGCTCTCTCCTGCCGCAGACATTAGCGCGGCCATCGCTTTACGCAAACGTAAAGCCGTGCTTAGGGTTGGTACGATGGCGTCCGATTTCGATCCCGTAAGGCTTATCCGGATGATGACCGGCCACAACCACAATGGGTTGATCGGGACCGAATATTGCGCGCACGGCGATGACTGGTGCGAGTTGCGCGTGCCCTACCGCGAGGATCTGGTCGGCGACACCGCGACGGGCATCATCGCATCGGGGCCGATCATCACGATGATGGATTCGGCGACCAGCATTTCGGTGTGGCTGGCGACAAAGAAATTCCGCCCGCAGGCGACACTCGACCTGCGCGTCGATTACCTGCGCCCCGCCGAACCCGGCAAGACCGTCTACGGGCACGGCGAGTGCTATAAGGTCACCAAAAGCATCGCCTTTGTCCGGGGCGAGGCGCACGACGGCGACCCCGCCCGCCCGCTCGCGCATGTCGCCGGCACTTATATGTTCACCGATGCCTGAGTTCGCCTCGCCCTATGCGCGGACGCTCGGGCTGACACTGTCCCGGGAAACCGGGCGCGCGGTCGTGACGATGGCGCCGGGCGAAGGTGTCAGCGGGCGTCCCGGCTTCCTGCATGGCGGCGCGATTTCGGGCCTGCTCGATTACGCGGCGTGGGTGACGGTGATGGACGCGCTCGAGGACGGCGTCCGGATCAAGCCCGTCGGGATCACCGTCGATTTCATGCGCGGCGGGCGAATGGAGAACGCGCACGCCGCAGCAATAGTCGTGCGGCTGGGGCGGCGCATCGCCAATGTCGTGGCAACCGCGTGGCAGGAAGACGAAACCAAGCCGATAGCGACCGCCACGCTGAAGTTTTTGGTGGTGCGCGGCGCTTAAGCAGCCAGAGGGATGTGAAGGTTACGCATCGTCCGCGTCCGCCGCGCCATCATTGCCCTTGTCATCGTCATGCCGCTGTTCGTCATGCCGGTGATCGTCGTCATGGTAGTCGATGAACGGTTTACCGACCTCGTCGAAGAAGTCGCGCAGGTCGATGAATTCGTTGACCGCGCGCTTGAGTTCGCCCGACATCACCTGCGGCAGGCTGGCGGCTTCGACATGGATGCCACGGCGGCGCAGCTTGGTCGCGAGGTACGAGAAATCGCCATCGCCGGTGACCAGCACGACGATATCGGGTTTGGCCTCCAGCGACAGTTCGAGTGCATCCATTGCCATCAGCATGTCGATATTGGCGGCAAAGGCGGGCGGGTTGCTGTTGTAGATCTGCTTGCCGCGCCACGCGATCGTCATGATGCCGTTGTTCTCGAGCGCGTGGCGCAGGCGGTGCTTGCTGTCGTACGCGCGCCGCCAGCCCTCGGGCATATCCTCGGGCCGCCGGTCGGGCGGCAGGCCGATATAGACGACCATTTCGATCAGCTTGCGCCCAACCTCGGGGTCGGCCAGCCAGTTCTTGAGCGCGACCAGATCGGGCTGGAACCCGGCATGGCGGGCGGACCGGCCGAAATTGGCTTCGTCTACGAAAATCAAAAGGCGGGGCATAAGAAAACCTATCAAAAATGGAAATGTCGAAATTGCCGAACCACGAATGCAAATGTCGTCGCTAAACTAAGGCTGTATGGACAAAAATAGCTGAGAGTACATTCTCAGCACTAAGTAAGGCTTTTGTGTGCGCTTACCATGCAGTTGCTAGTTTTTTCTAGCACACGATAAAGACGCCTAGGGCGCTTGTAATATATTTGAACAGTAACATCAGCAAACTCACGAGGAGTGACGCGATTATCTGTTCTGTATAGTCCTCAAAAATGCTCTGGATACGGCTCTTTATCCAACCGTAAAAATCCAGCCGCGTGTGAGGTTTCTCTCTTGGTTTCGGCTGTCTATGTGAAAGTCTGACAGGCCATCGTTCTCTCTGTTTGGCGTGTTTCAGTGACCAATGAGGTCGTGTCATTTCCGTTACTCCTGACTAGGGAGCATTCGTGATCCGGCAATGAGAAAGAGCGGCTGATATCATGTATGCCGACACCGCGAAGTTTTCAAGATGCGTCGTCTGCCGACGGATGCGCTAATTCGGTGGCGAGAACAGAGTGTCATCAACTTGGCCGTTCACCACCGTCCGCGTCCAATAAACGGTGTTTGCTTTCACCCCGTTATATGAAAGCGTGACGGTGCGCGCCTGTAACCAACGCGGGTTCTTGAGCGCGGCAAAATCGTCGTAGGTCCGCAAATGCCAGCCCTTGGGCGTCATGAAGCCCATGGTGCGGATCGCGTAGCTCCGCTGATCGACGCCGAATAGGGTCACGCCGCCCGCCGGGTCGGTCAGGCGGACGATATGAAGTTTATGCGAGCCGATGACGTCGTCGGCAACGCGCTCCGCCTTGAACCCAGGGTTGGCGGCGCGGCGGATGATGCCGAACCCGAAGTTCGATGCCCAGAACACATCGGCTTCGGCCTTGGGAATCACGCCGCGCTCGTTCCATGTCGCCGTCCCATCGAAGCCCACCGTAAACTGCTGCACGCCTTTCGATTTGGAGACGATCCGCACTTTCCCTTCGGCGCTGTGCGCGACAGTGCGGCCGGGGTCGAAGACGCGCCACATACGGTAATCGTCGGCAGTCGAACGCGGAGTTGCGCCGGTCGGTCCCCAGAAAACGGCGCGCCCCTCAAGCACCAAAGTCTTCGCATTCGCCCAGCCCGCGCCGCCATGCGCCTCGGCGGCGCGGGCGAGGATGGTCTCGCCGTCGGGGCTGTCGGCGGCAGTTGCCAGCGTCGGCAGGAAAGCGAGCAGTGCAAGCAGCATCAGGCGCATGATCGGTTCCCGCATTAAAGTTGTCCGGACATATTTGCTTTTTTGTCGAATCGGTCTAGCCCTGTTGATCGAGGGAGAAAAGGCGATGCGGGTATCGATGCTGGCGTTGGCGGCGATGGCTGCGCCTGCGCTTGCCGCTGCGGCACCGCTCCCGCCCGGCATCTATACCAACGAAGAAGAAGTCTATTTTGACAAGGAGGCCGAACGCCCCGCCGCACCGTGGATCGGCGTGGCGGTCGCGGCAGACGGCAAGGTCGCGTTCGTCGATCTGTTCGGCAAGACGGTCGCTGCGACGGCACATAAGGCGCTGGTGCAATCGAAAACCGCAGGCCGCGTTCGCATGACCTTGTCCGACGGACGCGTCACCGAACTCCGCCGCGCGCGGACCGCGACCTGTTGGGGCGCGGCCCCCAAGGCGGTCAAGAAGGCCAATGGCAGCGAGGATTGGGCTGGCGCGCGCGACCTGAAACTCCACGATCAGGGCGGGCGGGTCAGCTTCGGCGGTGGCACGACGGGAGCGCCCGAAGTGGTCCTGAGGATGCGGAACGTGATCTGGCCGAGCGGTCCCAGCCGCCCCAGCCTCGTCCTCTACGTCCATAAGCCGGACGCGCCGGACAAGGCGGTCAGCTACAGCTGGGCCGACCCGAGCGCCAAAATGATCGGCATCAACCTGCGCTGGATGCAGGCGAGCTGCACCATCGACACTGTTCCAGAGGAGAAACCACAATGAAGTTCGTGAAGCTCGCGCTGCTCGCTACCGCTGCTCTGGGGAGCGCCGCATCCGCGCGGATGCTCGACCCCGCCGTCCCTGCCGACGCCTTCGAAATCGGGAAGCGCATCCAGTGCGGCGAGGCGGACGGCAAGCAGGCGGTCTATCACTTCTCGGGCAAAATCTATTCGCGCGTCGCCGGCGAACCCGACCGACTGCTGTTCCTCGCCGAGGGGATGAACGTCCGCCAATGCGTCGCGGTGAGCGATCCGGTGCGCGGCAAGGGATACCGCCTCGTCAGCCGCGAAGTGTTGTTCTACCTCGACCCCAAGACCGGGCAGGTCATCCGCCAATGGGCAAACCCGTGGTCGGGCGAGACCGTCGAGGTCATGCACATCAACAACGATCCGGTGAATTCGCGGCCAAACTTTCCGATCGGGGCGGATGGCAAGCCCGCAGCGTTTACCGGACGCCGCGAGGGCAATTGGCTGTTCATGCCGTTCGAAGCGCCCCTGTTCTACGAAAATCCGTTGTCGGGTGCCTATCAGGATTATGTTGGCGGCAAATATCACGCGATGGAGATTTTCGATTTCTTCGCCGATGCGAACGACATGCTCGAAACCAAAAACGCGACTGCTTATCCCGGCGTCGCCTGGGTCCGCATTTCGGACTGGATGCCGTGGATGAAGCAGCGCGGACGGCAGGGGCAGATGGTGTTCAACGCGATGGGGTCGAAGCTGAAGAGCTTCGACGAACTGCCCGCCGTGATGAAGGACGAGATTGCGAAGAATTTCCCGATCTACACGGCCCCCCCGGCGGGCGACGACTCCCGCCCGAATGCGACGACCTGGACCGTGTTCAAAGCCAAGGTCGATGCGGAGCGCGCGGCGGCGAAGGCGAAGTAGTCACGGTACGAAAAAGGGGACACCCAATAGGGTGTCCCCGGCAGTGTTCTCGTTGGGGACACCCTATTGGGTGCCCCCTTTTTCGTGGATTTAGAACCCCGCGCTCACCACGACCCCAAACCGCCGCTGCGGGCGCAGCCCCGCAATGAAATTGCGGCGCAGATCGTTGTTCGCGTCGGCATAGCGGATGATCTGGTTGATCGATGTCTCGTTGGTCGCGTTCTTCACATAGAACTGCACCTTGAACCGGTCGTTCTGAAAGCCCGCGCGCAAGTCGACCACTGCCGATCCGCCGGTCGAGGCGAGGTTGTGGACCTGCGCGAAGCTCGACGCGACCAGATTGACGTTTGCCCCCGCAAACAGTTTCCAGCCATTGTCGCCCAGCGGCAAGCGCCAGTCGATATCGGCGAATACGGTATGTTGCGGCGCACGCGGAATGCGCTTGCCGGCAATCGATCCGTAAAGCGACTGGCACCCCGTTGTCAGCGGGAACTGGTCGCCGGTTGAACAGTTGACCAGCGCGTCGTCGCGTACGTCGTTCAACACGCCCTGCTGCTCATCGACACCGTTGGTGAAAAACGCATTGGCGAGCGCATAATTGGCCGTGAAGGTCAGGTTGCGGACAGGGCGCGCTTGCAGCTCGATTTCGATACCGCGGATTTGCGCGTCGCCCGCATTGACGATCAGCGACACCTGGTTCGGCGGCACCGACACGTTTTGGGTCAGCTGATAGCCGCTGATCGTATTCTGGAACGCAGCGAAATTGGCGATCAATTTTCCGTCGAGCAGGGTGTGCTTCATACCGAATTCAAAGGTTTTGACCGTCTCGGCATTATAGGTCGGGAAACCCGCAATGATTGCGGTGTTGCTGTTGAACCCGCCGGGCTTCTGCCCCTCTGCATAGACGGCGTAGAACAGGTTGTTCGGCGACGCCTGCCAGCTGGCCGTGATGCGCGGAGTAAACTTCCGGTAAGTCGCTGTTACACCGCCAATTACAGGCGTAGTCAGCGTGCTGAAGCTCTGCGTCGCCTGCGTGATCTTTTCCTCGGCATAGCGCCCTTCCGCGCTGATCGAGAATTGCGACGTCAGGCGGAACGTCACGGCACCGAAGATCGCCTTGTTCTCGATATCGAAGTTGTTGATATTTCGCGACGGCGAATAAAGTCCGAAGTCCGCGTTGGTTGGGGCGGGCACGGTCGTGGCAATCGTAATCGGCGTGAATGACCCGCAATTGGGGATACGCACGCATAAGGCCGCCGTCGCCGCCGTGGCATTTGCCTGCGCCAATGCCAATGCACCCGTTGGCAAGACGCGCGTGTCGTTGGTGTCATCGTTCTGGCGGAAATAATAGCCGCCGAGCAACACATCGACCGCGTCGCTCTTGAACTGCAGCCGCAGCTCTTGCGACCAGTCCTTGGTTACCGCGCGGTTCGAGAAGGTGAAATCCTGTGTCGAGCGCGCCGCCGCAAAATAGTTCAGCGTGCGGGGCGCGATCCCGCCCACTGCCGGCCCCGTTGGCGCGGCGGCAAAAATAACCTGGTTGAAGCTGTTGCCGGAATAGTCGCCATCGGTCTTGTTGTCCGCCGTGCGCTTGTTGTAACCGGTGAGCGAAGTCAGGGTCAGGCTATCGCTGAGATCGGCGTCGAGGCGGAACGCCGCGTTGAACGTCTCCGACCGCAGACCGACATTTTGCGGATCGACGAACTGGCGGCTGTAATCGCTCGACGCAGCGCGCGGCTGGATCACGCCGCAATAATAACGCCCGAGGCCGCGATACAGCGTACCATTGTCGGGCAGGCAATTGTTCTCGTTTGCGCTCGTGGCAAAGATTGCTGGCTGGCCATCCTCGGTCTTGTTCCAGTTGGCGCGGAGCGACGCGCGCACCGGGCCGTCATTGTCGTACTGAAGGACACCGAACAGCGATTTGGTGTTCTGTTTGCCAAGCCGCGAGCCGTCATAGGCATTCACGAACTCGCCCTTGTTGTCATAATACCGCCCGCCGAGCGAAATGCCGAAACCCTGTGCGATCGGCCCGCGCACGCCCGCTGTGATCTCGTAGCGATCACGCTCCGAAATATCGGCGCTAACCTTGCCCTCCCAGCGGTCGCCGGGCATTTTCGAGATGATGTTGATCGCGCCCGAATAGGTGTTGCGGCCATAGAGCGCCGATTGCGGCCCCTTCACGACCTCGATCCGCGATACCGATTCTACATCGTAATCGGCGATCGATCCTGAATAATAAATGCCGTCGATGAAATAGGCGACGCCCGACGACCCAAGGATGTTCGCCTGTCCGCGAATGACCGGACGGTTGCCGTCGCGCCCGAAACTGTCATCGAAGACGATGCCCGCCGTCGTCTTGGTAATGTCGGCGACGCTGTCCAGCCCCAGCCGGTCGATCATTTCCGCCGTGGCGACCGCAACCGTGGTCGGTGCGTTCTGCAATTTTTCCTCGGTCTTGCGTGCGGTGACGATGATATCGGCATAGCCGCCGTCATCGGCAGGTGCGGGCGCAGCAGTTTGGGCTAGCACAAGGCTCGGCACGAGCGCGGTTACGGCAAGCAAGGCTGCTTTGATCGATATGTTCACAGTCGGTCCCCCCGGGTCGATATTTATGTTGCCAGACCGCTCCCATTGTGGGGATAACTTGTCCAGACAAATGCGACAGGTGACGCGACGTAATCGTGCGGCCTGTCACTTCTGTGCAACACTGGGTGGGCCAGAACAGGGAGCGTTCAATGGACGAGCTTGACCGACGCGCGATATTGACCGGCGCTATGGGGGCAGCCGCGCTGATCGGCACCGCAACCCGTGCCGAGGGGGCGATGCGCGGCAAGACCAAGCTGCCGCATGTGATGCAAGCCGATGGCCGCTACGCGACGGTGCCGCTTATCAAGGACAGCTGGACCTTGGGCGTGGTGCAAAGCCGCGTGCTAGCCGTCGATCCGAAACAGGCGGGTTGGGAAAAGAAGCGCCGCGACAATGTCCAGCACATGTGCGACCTGATCGACGCGGGCAGCGGGTTCACTGGCCCCAAAGACCTGTTCTTCTTCCACGAATTTCCGGTCACCGGCTACAACTTCACCCTCGACTTGGCGGAAACGCGCAAGATCGCGATCGAAGTGCCGGGCGAAGAGACCGAAATCCTCGCCAAAAAGGCGCGCCAATACGGGTGCTGGATCGTGTTCGGCAGCTATGTCCGCGACCCCGACTGGCCCGACAGCCTGTTGTCGATCACCACGATCATCGACGACAAGGGCGCAATCGTCGACAAGCACTGGAAAGCGCGCAACATCAAAGGCGTATTCCGGCAGGAATTGTTCACAACGACGATCTACGACGTGCTCGACCGCTATGTGGAGATGTACGGCGAAGATGCGGTGGTGCCGGTGACGCGGACGCCGCTCGGCAATCTTTGCACCTCGTCGATCCAGCGCGAGCCCGAATATTTCCGGGCGATGGCGATGAAGGGGGCAGAGGTCATTCTGCGGACCGCGAGCGGTGGCTTCACACCCGCCGATATCGCTGCAACCAGCCTCTACAATCAGGTCTACACGGCGGTTGCGAACAACGCTGCATCGCCGGGTAACGGCCTGTATTTCGAGGATGCGGGCGGCGGCGAGAGCGCGATCTACGGTCCCGATGGCAAGGCCATGGAAACCGCGCCGACCGCGTTCGAGACATTGGTGACGGGGCGCATCCCGATCAGGGATTTTCGCGCGCGCCATCGCCAGCCGATCATCCACACTGAATTGGTGATGCCGGTGTTCGCGCAATACCGCTCGCGCTACGGCCCGAATTTGTTCTCCGGCTATCAGCCAAAGAACCTGGCAGATTCAACGCGCTACCTTGCCGACAAGGCACGCTGGCCGAAGTGAAGGAGCGACAGATGCCCGCTTATATGATCGTCACTGCCAAGATCGCCGACCGCGACGCCTTTATCAACGGCTATGGCGCGGCGGCGGGCAAGCTCGTCGCGCAGTTCGGCGGAAGATATGTGCTGCGCGGACCCGGCGCGGAATTGCTCGAAGGGGGTTTCGGTGACGGCGCGTCGATGGTCATTTCCGAATGGCCGGACAAGGATGCAGCCAAAGCATTCTGGAACTCGCCCGAATATGCCGAAGCCAGGAAACTGCGTGATGGGGTGGCCGACTGTCAGGTGCTGCTAATCGAGGCAGCGACGATCAACGGGGCGGCGTAGTGGGCCAGTTTGTCGTGCTTGCCTGGGACGTGGCCGACAGCGCCCCGATCCGCGACGCTGCCCGCGATGCCCATTTCGCGCATATCGGGCGGATGATGGAAAAAATTGCGGTAGCGGGGCCACTGAAGGACGCCGATGGCGCCAACATTGGCTCGTTGTTCGTTCTCAACGCCGGCGACGCTGCCGAAGCCGAGGCGGTGTTGCTGTCGGACCCGTATTTTGCGGCAGGCGTTTGGGACCGTTGGACCGTGCATCCGTTTCTGGCGGCGGCGGGTGAATGGGTGGGGGGTACGATATGGTGATCGCCGTTCTGGCGCTTGCCTCGGCAACGGTGGGTGTCCAGCCATGGACCGAAACTGTCGTCAGCGTCGAAAACATCCCCGCCGCAACACGGCTATTCCGCGAAGCGGGTGGCTGGACCGTTCGGCAGAGGGGCACAGTAGACCGCGCCGAGATCGCCTATTGGAAACTACCCGCTACGGTGCGCGGGACATTCGAGCGGCTGTGCGCGCCCAAGGTCGAGACGGGCTGCATCCGCTTCGTCCGCTGGAGCGGCATCGAACAGCGCCCGATCCGGCGTGCGGCGCGGGCGTGGGATACTGGCGGTATTTATTCGGTGATGGTCCGCAGCGACAACGTCCCCGCGCTTTACGAACAAGCATTGAAAATGGGCTGGTGGGCGGAAAGCGAACCGATCCGTTTCAAATTCGGCGCGTCGGACTTGCGGAACGTCGTGCTGGTCGGGCCGCATGGCATCAATCTGGCGGTCTATGAACGGATTAGTCCAGCGTTTACCGGGTTTCCCGTCGGGCGGATCAGCCAGGCGTTCAACTCGATGCGGATGGTCCGGTCGAAGCCCGCCGCACGCGATTTCTATGGCAAGACGCTCGGCTTCTGGATGGCATTCGACAGCACGGCTGCACCCAAGGACCGCGCGCGGTCGAATTTCGGCATTCCGTTCAACTACACCAATGTGGCGTGGCGCAATGCAGCAGCGCTTGCGCCGGTAGAGGGCGAAGCCGGGCGGGTCGAGGTCATGCAGATCGACGGCTTCGAGGGGAGCGATCTGAGCGAATTCGCCCTGCCCCAAAATCTAGGCATCGTGTCAGTGCGCTTTCCGGTGACGGGCCTCGCCGCCTATCGGGCAACTCTCGAAAGCAAAGGCGTTGCCGTGGCTTATGAAGGCAAGGGCGTCCCCGTCGCGGGCCTCGGGCAGATCAACCTGTTCGCGGTGCTCGACCCCGGTGGCAATATCAGCGAATTTTACGAAGGAACGAGATAATGGCGCGCGTAGCACGGATCACGGCACACGGCGGACCCGAGGTGATCGAGTGGGCCGATATGGATTTGCCCGCGCCCAGCCCCGGCGAAGTGCGTTTCCGCTCGACGGCGGTCGGGCTGAACTTCATCGACACCTATCACCGACGCGGCATTTATCCGGTGGCGCTGCCGAGCGGTCTCGGTATCGAGGCGGCGGGCGTCGTCGAGGCTGTCGGCGAGGGGGCAGACTGGGCGGTCGGCGACCGTGTCGCAACCTTCGGCCCCGCACTCGGTGCCTATGCAACCGAACGCAATCTCGCGGCGGACAGCCTGTTCCGCATTCCCGCCGATATCGACGATGCGACAGCGGCGGCGGGGTTGCTCAAAGGGTGCACGACCGAGTTTCTGGTCGAACGATGCGGCAAGGTGCAGGCGGGGTGGCCGGTGCTGGTCCATGCCGCAGCGGGCGGCGTCGGACTATTGCTGGTTCAGTGGCTTAAGCACCTTGGCGCAACAGTGATCGGCACGGTCAGCACCGAGGAAAAGGCAGCGGCGGCAACCGCAGCCGGGGCCGATCACATCATTCTCTACACCCGCGATCCGGTGGCTGCAAAAGTGCGCGAGCTGACCGACGGCGCGGGGGTGCGTGTGACTTTCGACGGGGTCGGCATGGCGACATGGGAAGCGTCACTCGATTCGACCGGGCGGCGCGGGATGATCGTCAATTACGGCAATGCCGATGCGCCGGTCGGCGGGGTCGATCTGGGGATATTGGCGCGCAAGGGATCGCTGTTCAACACGCGACCTACCTTGTTCGATTACTACGCCCTGCCCGAGGAGCGCGCTGCGGGCAGCGACTATGTCTGGGACATGTTCCGGCAGGGAATCATCAAGGTGACGGTCGGCCAGACCTATCGGCTCGAGGATGCGGCACAAGCGCATATCGATCTTGAGGGGCGGCGGACGACGGGGAGTACCGTATTGACGGTGTGACCCCTGTCGTCCGCGCCAGTCGCGGCGCGCAAGGGTCAGCGCGCGGCAGTGTTGGAGATCGTCGTCGGCTGGGCGTTAACCGGCTGGGCGATGCCGACAGTCGTGACGCCGAGGAAAGCGACAGCGATGATGACGGTGAAGATATTGGCAGCATTTGCCGAGATCGAGTTGGCGTTCATGATGGGTCTCCGTTGGTTCATTCTCCGGCGTGAATGCCGGGATACCAACGTCTTTGCAGCAAGCGTGCCAGACCGAAAAATGGCGGTAATGAGGGATTTTTGGAAGTTCATGTCCGAAAGAAAAACCTGCAAGTTAGTATTTTTCACCAACTATATGGGCTAAATTTGAAAACCGCTTGCTTTAGTTGACGCTAGCCTTTTCAGTGTGTATAATACGCATGATGAAGAGCGCCGACCTCATCCGCGAATTACACGCGGCAGGATGGGAGCTCGACCGGGTGCGCGGATCGCACCATGTGTTCAACCACCCGGAAAGGGCGGGCCATGTCACTGTGCCCCATCCCAAAAAGGATCTGGGCAAAGGGCTTGTCGCTGCGGTGCGGAAACAGGTTGGGCTGAAGGGTCGATGACCATGCGCTATCCGATTGCTATCGAAGCGGGCGACGAGACAACAGCGTTCGGCGTGGTCGTGCCTGACCTGCCGGGGTGCTTTTCAGCGGGCGATACGCTGGACGAGGCGATTGCCGGTGCCGAAGAGGCGGCGGCGGCCTGGATCGACGCGACGCTCGATGCCGGCGCGTCGATTCCTGCGCCAACCGGTCTCGACCTGCTGCGCCACAACCCCGATTACGCGGGCTGGTCGTTCGGTGTCATTACCGTAGCGAGCGCGTTGCTCGACGATACGGTCGAACGCGTCAATATCACCCTGCCGCGCCGTGTGCTCAAACGCCTCGACGCGCTTGCCAAGGCGGCGGGCGAGAGCCGGTCGGGTTATATCGCGCAACTGACCCGCGAAGAACCACGCCGCGCGGCTTGATGCCTACTCGCTCCTGAGCGCTTCGATCGGCGACAGGCGTGACGCGCGGATGGCGGGGTAGCTGCCAAAGGCGAGGCCGATGACGGCGGAAAAGATGATCGCGCCGACAGCGGTTGAGGCGCTGATAATGACCGGGAATTCGAGTGCCTGCGCGAGAATGATCGACAGCCCTGCCGCCAGCGCCAGCCCGATGGCGCCGCCGATGACGCACAGCACCGCTGCTTCGACAAGAAACTGGTTACGGATGTCGCTGCGTTTGGCGCCGAGTGCCATCCGCAGCCCGATTTCGCGGGTCCGTTCGGTGACGCTGACCAGCATGATATTCATGATGCCGATGCCACCGACGAGCAGAGAAATCGAAGCAATCGCGACAAGGACGCCCTGAAACACGCTGGTGACCAAACCCGATTGCTTCATAAACTCCTCGGTCGTGTTGATCGTAAACGGGCTGATTTCGCCCTTGGGCACATTGTTGCGGGCGCGGAGGACACGAACCATGTTCTTCTTTGCCTCGGTCAGTTCGATGCCTTCGTCAAAACCGACGAACAGGACGTGCAGATCGTCGGGGCCCTGTGTAGCGGTGGAACTAAAACGTTGCCGCGCGGTGGTGATCGGGACCAACGTCAGATCGTCGTTGTCGTTGCCGAAGGTGCTGCCTTTGCTTGCCAACACGCCGATGATCGTGAACGGCACACGGTTAACGCGTACACTTTGCCCAAGCGGGTCGAAGCTCCCGAACAATTTGGTCGCAACACTTGGTCCCACGACAATGACGCGCGAAGCCGTCCGAATGTCGGATTCCTCGATCAATCGACCCACATCGATATCGACATTGGCGACGCGGGGATATTCGGCGGTAACCCCGACGGCGGTCGTTGTCGCATTGCGGCCCTGAATGACGAGCTGCACTGTGGAACGCAGCTGCGGGGCAAGGCCGCTGACACCGGGTACAAGGCGGCGGATCGCGGCTGCGTCGCGCTCGGTCAGACGGCCACGATCGACGACGCGGCGTCCTCCCCTGTTTTCAGGCTGGGGAAACACGATCGCCATATTGCTGCCGAGCTGGTTGATCGAGTCCATGACGCTAATCTTCGCGCCGTCGCCGACTGCCACCGCGAGGATGACCGCCAGCACGCCGATCATCACGCCTAGCGTCGTGAGGATCGAGCGCATCAGGTTGGTCCTAAGCGCCGTCAACGCGATGGCGATGTTGATGCCCCAGCCAGCGATGGTACGCGCGAAATTCATGACTTGGCGCGCCTGCGGTCCGCCACCGGGGCATCTTCGATCACGCGCCCGTCGCGGAAGAGGATGCGGCGGGTGGCATATTCGGCGACATCGGGTTCGTGCGTAACCACGATCACGGTGATGCCGTCGTCGTTCAGCTGCTGGAAAATACCCATGATGTCTTCGGATGTGGCCGTGTCGAGCGCGCCAGTCGGTTCGTCTGCGAGCAGCATCAACGGTTCGGTCACCAGCGCGCGGGCAATGGCGACACGCTGTTGCTGGCCGCCGGAGAGCTTGGCAGGCGTGTGGCCCATACGGTCGGACAGGCCCATCGCATCGAGCGTTTTCGCCGCACGCGCGCGCCGTTCCGGGCCGCCGAGTCCCGCATAGACCAAAGGCGTCGCCACATTGTCGAGCGCCGTCGTGCGCGCGAGCAGGTTGAACTGCTGGAAGACGAAACCAATCTTGCGGTTGCGGATTTCGGCGAGTTCGTCGCTCGTCAGCCCGCCGACATCGACGCCATCAAGCAGCAGCGTGCCGCTGGTCGGCAGATCGAGCGCGCCGATCATGTTCATGAAGGTCGATTTGCCCGAGCCGGAGGCACCCATGATCGCAACGAATTCGCCACGCGCGATGCTGAGCGAAACGTCGGCAACCGCATGCACGGTTTCGCCGCCAAGGACGTAATCCTTCACGAGATGACGCGTTTCGAGAAGGGGGGTACCGCCCGTGACCGGGGTCACGTCAGTCCCCCGGGTGGCCGGCACTGTCAGCTTCCTCCTCGGCGTCGTCCTCTGTACTTGCTTTCTTCACGGTCGACCGGCTGCGAAGCAGCACTTTCTCGCCGGGTTTGAGACCGCTGGTCACTTCGACGAAGTCCTCGCCCTGCAGGCCGAGTTTGAGCATCCGGCGCACCGGCTTGTAAGGATCGGCACCTGCGACAAAGAGATAAGCCACGCCGGTCGCGGGTGCCTTGTCCTTGGGCCGGTCGCTGCTTTTCGGGCGGAACCGCAGCGCAGTCGTCGGCGCGCGCACGGCGTTGCGGACCGACCCGGTGATGATTTCGACATTGGCAGTCATGCCGGGGAGCAATTTGCCGTCCTTGTTGTCGACATCAAGGATGACGAGGTAGCTGACGACATTCTGCGTTTCGGTCGCGGCCTTGCGGATTTGGCGGACGATGGCGGCAAAGGTTTCGCCCGGATAGCTATCGACCGTGAAGCGCACACGCTGACCGTCGCGGACCTGACCGATATCGGCTTCATCCACCGACGCCTCGACCTGCATCCGCGTGGTATCGGCGGCGATCTCGAACAAATTCGGCGTCTGGAAACTGGCGGCGACGGTGGTGCCGGGTTCGACCAGCTTATTGATGACCACGCCCGATGCCGGGGCAACGATGGTTGTGCGGCTGAGGTCGAGCATTGCCGACGAGAGTTCGGCACTAGCCTGAGCGATTTGGGCGCGCGCGCTGGCGACTTGTGCGGCGGCAGTGCGTGTCCCGGCGCGCGCCGAAGCGAGCGCGCTCGACGCGGTGTCGAGGCCCGATTTAGACACAAAGCCGCGCTCGGCAAGTTGCGCCCGCCTCCCATATTCCCGTTCCTGAATCAGGATGTCGGTGCCGGTGCGCGAGACCGATGCTTGCGCCTGTGCCAGCGATGCCTGCGCGGTGGCGACCTGCGCGCGGGCCTGTTGCGCGCGGGCATTCAACCGGGTCGGGTCGATACGGGCAAGTATCTGCCCCTTGGTCACCGGCGAATTGAAATCGACATAGACGTCGGTGATCTGGCCCGAAACCTCGGCCCCGACTTTGATCGTGTTGAGCGCGCGGAGCTTGCCGGACGCAGTAACGCGCCGAACGACTTCGCCCCGGTCGGCAGCCTGCGTCACATATTCATAGGTTTTGGGGGTCGGTTTGAGGATCAGATAGAGGATGAGGGCAATGCCGATGCCGATGGCAATCGACCATTTGGGATGGGCTCTGATCCACTCGCGCACACGTCCGAACATCATCAGCCCCGGTTGTTATTGAGGTGTCTTAGCGAGGTAGGACACTGACTGCTAGAGGGTTTCGATCAATTCGATCAACTCTCCCGCCAGCCCGCGCACGGTCGCCGCGCGCCGCCCGCCATAGAGCGCGCCGTTCCGCTCCACCGGCGGGGCGATCCAGTCGAGGTCGAGGGCACCCAGACTATCGACGGCCAGCGTGACCATCGCGTTGCCTGCCGGGAGCCGGTCAGGATCGCCGCCGCGGGCAGTCGCTGCTTCGGGATAGCCATCGACTTCGACAATCGGCATCCGCCCTTTTTGCACCATCGTAATTGTCGACAGATGGTCGTCGGGCAGGCCGAATGCCTGCGAAATCATCGTGTAGGGAATGGTGTAGTCCGCGCCGATGTCGAGGCGGAGCCGGTCGCGGTACCAGTCGAGCACGGCGGGGCGGTCGGCGCAGGCGAGGATCACGATGAACATGCGATCGATAGGCGACTGCGCGGGCGGCAAGTCGCTCGTCGGCGTGTTGCTGCGAACTTCGTTGAGGTAGATCATTTCCTTGCCGCGTCCGAGCATCTGGAGCGCGACGAAGTAAGGGAGGCCGGGGATTTCCTTGGGCGGACCGACAATGTCGAAGCCCGACCCGGCGAGCTTGGCGGGCCAGCCGAACACATCCTGTACGGTGATCTCAAACGCCGCCCAGCCGTAAGTGGTGGTCGGCACGAAATCGGTAGGAACGGGCTGTTCGACAAGGCGGGCATAGGCGCGGGTGCCGCTTGTTGGCTGGAGGATTGCGTAGCGCGATCCGATGCTGGCGAGCGCGCTCCAGCTCGCGGCCAAGTCGGCAGGGAGTTCGCCTTGTTCGACAACCGACAGCCCGAGCGTGTCACGGTAATCGCCGAGCGCCGCATCGAGATCGGGGGTGGTCGTGGTGCCGCAGAGGATTTGGCCGTGACTCATTTGAAATCGGCTTTGCGCTTGCCCAGAAACGCACTCACGCCTTCCTCGAAATCCGGTCCCTCGAACGCTTCGGCGAACATCGCGAGCGTCTCGGCGTCGTCCCCGGCCTGCCCGTCCAGCACACGCCGCACGATGGCTTTGCTCTGCCGCTGGCTGTGCAGCGAATTGGCGCTGATGCTCGCTAGCAGCTCATCCGGATGGTCGGCGATCAAGTCGATCAGACCGATCCGCAATGCCTCCTCGGCGGTCAGGAGGTCGCCGGTGAACAGGATGCGCTTTGCCTGCCCCGGTCCGACCAGATCGACCAGCAATTTGGTGTCGTGCAACGGATAAACGAGACCGAGCTTGGCAGGCGTGATCCCGAACCGTGCCTTGAGTGTCGCGACGCGGATATCGCACGCCAGCGCCATGCCGCAGCCGCCGCCGACGCAATCGCCGTCGACGAACGCGACCGTCGGGCGGTCGGCGCGGGCAAGCGCGTGTTGCGCGGCATTGATCGCGTTCTGGTTCGCGGCGCGCCAGTCGGGATTGTCGGCGTTCGCGGACAATTCACCGATATCGGCCCCCGCGCAGAAAATGCCTGCACGCGCCGAAGTGAGCAAAATCGCACGGACGTGCTTTTTGGTTTCAGCTTCGGCGATTAGCCCCGGAAGCGCCTCGAACATCGCGGTCGTCATTGCGTTGCGCTTCAGCGGCTGGTCGATCAGCAACCGCGCAATTCCGCCAATGATTTCCATCCGGATCACGGGAACACCACCTTTGCGATTTCGTGGCGCGTGGCAAACCATACGCCGTCGTGCCCGCGCACATGCTTCAGGAATTCGTCGAATGCCCAGATGCGCCCGGGGCGACCGATGATCCGCAGATGCAGCCCGAGCGACATCATTTTGGGGTTGCCCGCCGCGCCTTCGGCATAGGTCCAGTCGAATGCCCGCCGGGCGTAATCGAGCCAGTTGGCGGGGGTATAGGCCGGATCGCTCCACATCTTCATGTCATTGGTGTCGAGTTGATAGGGCACGATGGCAATCGGTTTTCCCGCCACCGTGGTGCTATCCACGAACGGCACATCTCCCGAATAATCGTCCATGTGATAGGCAAACCCCTCCTCGATCAGCAGGCGGCGCGTGTTGTCGGTGTGGAAGTAGCGCGACAGCCAGCCATAGGGACGGGTGCCGGTGCTGGCCTCTATGCTCGACACTGCCTTGCGAATGAAGTCGCGTTCGGCGGCTTCGTCCATCTTGAACTGGTGGACCCAGCGATAGCCGTGGCTGACCGGCTCGTCGCCGCGTGCGCGAATGGCGGCGGCGATGTCTGGGTGGTTTTCGAGGGACATCGCTGCGACTGTCCAGCTCGCGCGGACATCATGCTTGTCGAGCAGCGCGACGATGCGCGGTGCGCCCGCCTTGATGCCGTAGAGGTAGTTCGATTCATTGCCGTAGTTGCGGATTGGCGACTTGATATGGATGCCGAGCTCATCGACCGGCTCCATCCCCCGGTCGCCGCGCGCGACGGTCATCTCGCTGCCTTCCTCGACGTTGACGACGATGGAGAGCGCGATCTTGGCGGCGTTAGGCCAGTCGATGCGTTCGGGGATCATGCCACTTCCTCTCCGAGCGCGAGCGAGGAGCCCGGCCGAGCGTGAGCGAGGTCCAATGCGGCTGAGCTTCTCGCTGACGCTCGAAGGAGCACCTCGCTAACGCTCGGCGAAGAGAAACTGTCGATGCTCAATGCATTTCCTCCCCGCCCGACACGTTGATCGCCTCACCAGTAATGTACCCCGCATCGTCGCTTGCCAGCCACGCACAAGTCGCCGCCGTATCAGAACCCAGCCCGGGTCGCCCCATCGGGTTCTTCGCGGCCATGTTTTTCAGATAGGCCGCAACGCTGTCGAAACCGAGCAACCGCGAGAAATATTCGTTCTGGTCCGACCCCAGACCCGTGGTGACATGGTTCGGGCAGACCGCGTTGACGGTAATCCCGTGCGCGCCGAGTTCGATCGCGCTGGTCCGCGTCAGCCCGATCATGCCGTGCTTCGACGACACATAGCTTGCCATATGCGGAAAGCCGGTCTTGGCGGCTTGCGA
>ENA-OBLH01000215-OBLH01000215.1-metagenomes-genome-assembly--contig:-NODE-215-length-21364-cov-4.09695_pt1 | contig 21364 bp, 17 predicted proteins | sample MGYA00153382_OBLH01 | MGnify analysis MGYA00153382
TCTAGCCTTTCCTAAACACCTGAAATAGTGCACTTCGTTTAGGATTCCGCCTTTAGGCACTGACCCGGTATTCGCATAAAACAGTATGGATACCCAAGCAGAATGGCGTTCTAGCACAAAAGCTGATACAAAAGGTCGATGCTTTTCAGCGCAGCGGGATGCCCCGTTTGCGCAACCACTCCACTGCTCAATCGGTAGGAGGCAACGCCATCCCGCAGCTACCAATCAAATAACTACGCAAGTCCACCGGCGTGCGTCGCGGCGCGGCGGCACTAAACGCGTTGGTGGTCAGCGCCGCGCCGCTGTAGCCAAGCGCTGCGCGGGCCATTAGCACCGCGTCCGTGGTCGCCAGCACCTGTCCGTCGCCGTCGAGATCAAGGCTGCATTTCACGACGCCAATCGGGCTATACACCGGCGTTCCCGGACCGAACGGCGCACTGCCGCGCTGGCCGAACGTGTTGTCGCCCCAGCAGCTTATTGCCCCCGCCGTGCTGATCGTGCAGGCGTGGTTGAGACCGGCCGCCATCGTTGCCACGCCGCTACTCTGGCCCGTCACCGGCAGCGGTAACGCGCTGTTGCCGGTGGGTTGCCCCACGTTGCCCAACTGCCCTTGATTGTTGAGCCCCCAGCAAAACGCCTGACCGCTCACCACCGCGCAGTTGCCCGCGTTAGCAGCATAAATCTTGGTCGGCCGAAACGACGCACCGAAGTAATAAGGCGACGTTCTGGGGCTGGAGCCCACGACGCCATCACCCACCTGCCCGAACGTGCGGTCACCCCAACACCACGCGTCCCCCGTGCTGCCATTGGCCGCGCATACATGCGCGCCCCCAGCGGTGACCATCGTGGCCGTGGTGATGCCGGTGGCCGCCGCTGCTGGCACATTGCCGCCCAAGCCCTGCGTTCCATTGCCGAACTGCCCACTGATGTTGCTGCCCCAACAGCGCACCGTGCCGCCGGTCACTGCGCAGGCAAAGTACGACCCGGCGGTGAGATACGTCACACCGGCCAAGCCCGACACGGTTGCCGGCGCAAATACTTGTGGACTCGCCGAGCCACTGCCCACCTGCCCGACGGAATTGCCGCCCCAGCAGCGAACAGTGCTCGCCCCGGTCAGAACGTTTTGCATCTGCGCGCAACTAAAGTCTGCGCCAACCGCGAGCGCAACCACCTGATTGCTGACCGTAGACAAGCCCACCACCGGCACTGGCGTCGGGCTTGAATTGGTGGTGCCGTTGCCCAGCTGACCGTCGCTGCCGTCGCCCCAACACTTCACCACGCCCTGCGTCAACGCACAGGTGTGAACCCGCCCGGTCGAGACGGATGTCACGCCCGTCAAACCCGGCACGACGACTGGAATCGCCGAGTTGGTGGTGGTGCCATCCCCCAACTGCCCTGAGAAGTTCTGCCCCCAGCAATGCAACCCGCCACTACCGTAAATTGCACAAGTGTGATTGAACGAACTCGCAGCTTGCGTGTACGTTTCGCCTTGGGCGGCGGGGGTGATGAGAATGGCCAGACTGGCAAAGGTCGTTGCGAGGAATGAGGATGGACGTAACACTTGCGTGCTCCTGAATGTGACGGTTGTACTAGAGAACGTGAAGCCTAAGCGGAACCAGACATGGCGGGGGAAATTGTTTTTTGGGGCGATCCGGCAGTCGGCTGGGTTGATAAACCCAGCATCAAGCGCATGCCAGGTGGCTCGCCGGGTTTTCAACCCAGTTTAGGTGCTCAGATTATCCCGAGTGGCAATTGCGACGAACTCGGCAGTCGTCAACTTTCGCGTTAGCGATTCGGCGAGCTGGTCGTCTCAATGTATTCACCGTACTCAACGCTACTACCACCAGCTACGACGGCGATCTCGTCGGACGCCAAGTCTCGAATAAGCGACTCTGCCAACTGGTTAGTATCGTTGGCGACTGCTGGCAATTGATTCTGAGTTTTCGCATTCATGCAAGAGTTCCTTGAAAATTGGTTGTGACCGAATGATTCGACCGGTTCCTAGACTAGCGCATCCCGTGAGTCGACAACTAGAATCAGCACGGAATTCAACGGGCAACGGCTGCAAAAAGAGAAGCCTGGTGCCATGTACTTTTTGAGCAAGCTACCTCCACGCTTTAGACAGTGCAAGCGCTTGGCCAAGCAACACGCTTTCGTCGCCAACGGTTTCACGCAAATTATTGATCGCCTCAGTCAGGGCCGAGCCTGCCTCAGCTTCGTTTCGAGCAGCCTTTCGCGCGATGGCCTGCGCGAGCAAGGCGCTGCCTAACCACTCGCTCGTCTTGAAACCGTTCAACGAAGCGCGGGCCATTGCCACGGCAGCGTCAGCATGTGTGTTGGCGTCTGCATTTTTGCCAAGACCCGCCTCGGCGCGGGCCAGCCATGACAACGCGCGGATTTGAGCAATTTTGGTGTCGGATGCGCCCGCAAAATGATCGTTGGCATCACTCCACGCCAATCGTGCTTGCTCCATTTCACCCCTAAGCCAAGCAACATGCCCGCGCAGCAGTTTCATGGTGCCGAACGCGGAATGTTTCTCGGGCAAACTGTCGGCTAACGCATCGTACGTGTTCTTGGTCAACGCCTCGCAACGATTAGCGTCCGCCGCCGCACAGGCGGTCAGCGCGGCGCCCATCGAAGTAAATCCGATGGCACGCTTGACGTTACTCGCCTTCGCGTCACGCAGTGCAATGTCAAACAAGCGCTGAGAGTTTGCAACTTGCCCTACGTCGGCCATGTTTTTCGCGTAGTTGACCATGAGCGGGCCGAAACTCGGCGCAACACCTGCGGGCGTAATGCGAACCACGTTTTCGTAAATCTGAAACGCACGACGAGTCTGCCCCGCCTTCGCGTACGCAAGCGCCATGTCGGTCATGGTGGTTCGTGCGTCTTGCGATTGACCACGGCCCAACGCGCCTAGGTCAGTCAACGCGCGTTCGTACATGGCAATTGCTTCGCGCAATTCTCCGAGAAGCTGCTTGTTGTCGGCAATGACAGTGCGCATGAGCACAGCGGTGGGGCGCAAACCTGCTCGTTGGTCAAGCACCACCAACGCCGCTTCGGCGTCAGCGTTACTGCCGGCCGCGTCGCCGCGATTTCGCCGCACCATTGCGCGCTCAAGAAGGCAATGCGTAAATTCGCCTGAATCGCCACTCTCTGCCTGCGCAGCAGCAATCACGCGATCCAGTTTGGCAAGCGACTCTGGCCCCCCAGTCACACGCGCTTCGTTGGCCGCGCTTTGACAATCCAGACGCGCCACGATCGCCTTGTCTGTCACACGAGGGCGACTCTGCGTCGCGAGCGCCAAGACTTTCGCGGCGCGGTCGTAGTCACCACGAGATTGCAGCATGTCGGCGATGTTGAGTTGCAATCGAACACCGACGTTGGGGTCGTTCGCAAACTGTTTCTCCGCTTGCGCCTGCGCCTTATCCAGCAAATCTGCAGCAGTATCGCCCGTCGCAGCACCGGTCAGAAGGTAGCTCATGAACTCACTCATCACCTCGGAATGCGTCAGCTCTTGAAGCGCAGCATCCCGGGACGCGCTGGCTTTCTGCCGCTCAAACTCCGCCCGCTGCGCCTGCCAAAGCGTCGAAACGACACCCACTACAACCGTCGCCGCGATCACCCCAGAGGCTGCTAGCGCCCAGCGATTCCGGCGAACAAACCGCCCCAAGCGATACCAGCCTGCATCCGGCTTGGCGGCAATCGGTTCATACGCCAAATAGCGTTTCAAATCATCGGCAAACGCCTGCGCCGTGGCGTAGCGTTGCTTTGGGTCTTTGCGTAATGCTTTGAGTACGACGGTGTCGAGATCGCCGCGCATTCTTCGGGCGGATTTGCCGGATTCGCTGTCGCCGGTGTTTGCCGTTAGCAGTAGGTCGCTCGGCTTGCTGGGATCCTGGTCGAGGATGGCTTGTTCTAGATCGCGCCTAGTTGAACCTTTCGGGCGATACGGTCTGCTGCCGGTGAGTAATTCGTAGAGCACGATGCCGAGCGAATACACGTCGCTTGCGGTGCCGAGGCTTGCGTTGTTGACTTGCTCGGGTGAGGCGTAATCGAGCGTGAGCGCGCGGCCTGAAAGTTTGGTGAGTTGGGTGGCGTCGGCAGTTTGCGAATCCTCGTCATCGAGCAATTTAGCGATGCCGAAATCGAGCAGGTGCGGCTCGCCTTTGGCATCCACCAGAATGTTCGACGGCTTGATGTCGCGATGGATGACAAGCTGGGTGTGCGCGTGCGCGACGGCCTCGATCACGCGGATGAAGAGCTGCGCGGTGGCTTCCGGTTTGAGGCGTTTTTCTCTGACGTATTCGGTGATCGGCTGGCCCTGCACGTACTCTATGGCGATGTACGGCTGTGTTTTCTCGTCAACGCCTGCGTCGTAGAGCCGCGCGATGCTCGGGTGCTCCAAGCTCGCGAGGATGTTCCGTTCGCGTGCGAAGCGGGCGGCGAGCAGCCAGTTGAGGTTTTCAACCAAGGGCATTTTGAGCGCGACTTGTCGCGAGTGTTGACCGTCGGCGCGCTCGGCCAGCCACACCACACCCATGCCGCCACGTCCGAGTTCTTTGATCAGGCGATACGGCCCGATGTGTTGACCGGGTTCTCGGGTGGGCATATCACCGGCGTCGGATAGGGTGGAACTGATGCGCGTTGAATTCGCGTTCGTAGCGCTGCCTGCATTCGACTGCCCCGCAGCCAACACGGCGGCTTCGCGCATCGCCTGCGAAATGGGCGGCAGCAGCGTCGCGCTCGCCTCGGTGTCCGCGTGCGCAAACATCTGCGCGAAGGCACGCGCAACATCTGCGCCCGCCGCGTCAACCTCGCACTGCACGGCTTCGCGCGCAGCCGCGTCACCGCTCTGCCAGCGGTCGTAAAGGCGCGACAGATTGCGCAGTTGGTCGGTGGTTATTGCCATTTTTTGCGCTTCAATAATTTACGCCGCCGCGCCTACAAGGTCGAGCATTCGTTGATGCCTCACGACGACAACATCGCAGCCAAAAGCGAACGCGCCTTCGTCCAGTCGCGCGCAACGGTGCGTTCGGTGACGTCCATCGCCTCGGCAATTTCCATCATGCTGAGGCCGCCGAAATAGCGCATCTCGACCACCTGCGCCAAGCGCGGTTCGACGGCGGCGAGCTGTTCCAGCGCATCGTTGATTTGCACCACGCTGTCATCGAGCGGACTGGCGAGGCTGGCCTCCAGCACAGTGTTGATCGGGATGTCGGCCACGCCGCCGCCACGCCGATCCGCTAACCGCGCGCGCGCCATGTCGACGATGACAGAGCGCATCACGGTCGATGCGTAAGTAAAAAACTGTTTGCGATCTGATACGCGCAGCTCTTGAAGTTGCACCAGCCGCTCGTACGTCTCATGCACCAGCACGGTCGGCGACATGTCAGCAGCGCGACCGTCGGCGTGCAGGCGCGCGTTGGCAACGCGTCGCAGGTCTTTATATAGCACGTCGAACAGCTTGTTGACGGCTTGGGGAACGTTGTTGTCAGCCGCCTTGATGAGCTCGGTGACGCTTACGGGTTGGGTCATGCATTGCCTATGTTGGCTCGGATCGAACCGCCGAGCAACACGCGGGCTGCGTGGTGTGCCAATGGCGCGTTGAGCGATCACAGTGTGCATTGCGCGGCACTTCACGTCAATGCTGAATCGTCTTAGCTTCGCTTGCGACGAGCGCGAATGCCCTCCCAACTTGCCGAGCGCGCTGGTGATGCGTCGCACCAGCGACAACCCAACGCCATCGAACAGCGCCGTGTTGGGCTGCCGCGAAATCGGCACGCTGTCGCGCTGCAACAAGGCGTCGAAGTCGGTGACGGTGTCGGGCGACGAGGCGCTCATGGACATGATGAAAATCCTTGTGATTTTTTGTTGCGATGCTGCGGTTACTGGCAAGAACGCGGGACGTCGGTGAAACCAGACACTGGTTTTGAAAAATGTGGAGCACTCACCATGTAGGAGCGGCGAAAGCCGCGATCACACACATGGCAAAGAGATCGCGGCTTTCGCCGCTCGTACAAACACACATTTCTGTCGAAAAAATGGATACAGCTTTTTCGTCAAATAACCAATTAACAGGGGCTTATACCCTAATTACTGGTTAAGTCGAATTTAGCTATTTCATGCCGCTATGCCCATTGCAATAGCCGTTTCACGGAAAAGCTGTATCAATTTCACGGCCCGCCCGACCGTCCAACGGCGCGTGCGATTCGACCGCTTAAGTAGAATTCGCTGTCAATAACTCCCGCGTTTGTTCGGCTTCCGGCCAAAACAGCGCCTCCCCCGCGCCATGCGCAAATGGGTTCTCCCCGATTACGTTGAAGATGTGCTGCCACCCGAGGCTGCGCGCATGGAGCAAACGCGCCGCGCGCTGCTTGATGCGTTCGCCGCTGCGGGCTATGCGCTGGTCAATCCGCCGCTGATCGAGCATCTGGAGGCGCTGCTAACCGGTACCGGTCAGGATCTCGAACACAACACCTTCAAGCTGATTGATCCGATTTCCGGAAAATTGCTCGGCGTGCGCCCGGACATTACGCCGCAAGTTGCCCGAATCGATGCCACGTATCACGCCGCATCGGAAGGTGATTTTGAACGCCGCTATTGCTACGCCGGTGAAGTGCTGCGCACCCACGCCAGCATCGGCAGCAGCCGCGCACTCACGCAGGTCGGCGCGGAGCTTTTTGGCTCGGCGACGGTTGCGGGTGACGTGGAAATCGTCAACCTCATGATCTCGTCGGCACGCGCTGCGGGCGCTGCGCCATTGCTGCTCGATTGCGGTCATGTTGCCGTGTTCAAGGCGCTGGCGCAGCACTTTGAGCTCTCTCCGAAGGCCACGCAAGCAGCTGACGCCGCGCTAGCCGCGAAGAGCACCAGCGCGCTCGCCGAAATCAAATCGCTGCCGATTGAAGCCCGCAGTTCGCTCGAAGCGCTAACGACGCTGTTCGGCCCCGCCAAAATGGTGCTGCAACGCGCCCGCGCGGCGTTGCCACGCAACGCTACGATCACGGCTGCGCTCGACCAATTGGAAGCCGTCGCGGTTGCGATCACCGAGGCAGGCGCGCAGTGCTCTCTGGACTTGGCCGATTTGCCTGGGCTCGACTATCACACCGGCCTCGTTTTTGTGGCGTATCTGCAAGGCACGACGCACATCGTTGCTCGCGGTGGCCGTTATGACGGCGTCGGCGAAGCATTCACGCAAGGCAACGCAAGAGCACGACCGGCGACGGGATTTTCGTTTGTTGATTTGCGGGCGTTGACGGAAGTCACGACCAACGCGACGTAACCCGCACATGACACACACCGCCGTCATTCTCGCGAAGCGGGAATCCAGTTCGTTCCGTTACGCGCAGCGCAAATCACACGTGCCGAGCAACGCCAACCTTTCTGGATTCCCGCTTCGCGAGAATGACGCCATGAAAATGAAACTCTGGAACTCAAAAAATGCCACGTAACGTCGTCGTCATCGGCACCCAATGGGGTGACGAAGGTAAGGGAAAAATTGTTGATTGGCTCGCCGAGCAAGTGCACGGTGTCGTGCGTTTTCAGGGCGGCCACAATGCCGGCCATACGCTGGTCATCAATGGCAAAAAAACCGTGCTGCGCCTGATTCCATCGGGCATTCTGCATCCGCACACCACTTGCTATCTCGGCAACGGTGTCGTCGTGTCGCCGAACGATTTGCTCATGGAAATTGGCGAGCTTGAAGCCGCTGGCGTTGAAGTTCGTTCACGCTTGAAAATCGCGCACGCCTGCCCGGTCGTCGCGCCGTATCACGTTGCGATTGATCAAGCCCGCGAAGCCAAACGCGGTGACGCAAAAATCGGCACCACCGGTCGCGGTATCGGCCCTACCTACGAAGACAAAGTCGCGCGTCGCGCCATTCGCCTGCACGACCTGCTGGAGCCGACGCTGGAAGCGAAGCTCCGCGAAGTGCTTGAGTATCACAACTTCATTTTGAAGAACTACCTCAACGCGCCCGAGGTAGATTTTCAGCAAACGTTCGACATGCTGCTCAAGGCAGGCAAGGATCTGGAGCCGATGCTGGCCGACGTATCGCACGCATTGGTCGAAGCACGTCGTCACGGCAAACCGCTGTTGTTCGAAGGCGCACAAGGCACGTTGCTCGACGTCGATAACGGCACCTATCCTTTCGTCACCTCAAGCAACTGCGTTTCCGGCGCAGCGGGCCCCGGCGCGGGCGTCGGTGCGAAGATGATCGACTATGTGCTCGGCATCACCAAGGCATACACCACGCGCGTCGGCGCGGGACCGTTCCCGACCGAGCTGTTTGATGACGTCGGCGCAGGTCTCGCCAAACGCGGCAACGAATTCGGCTCGGTCACCGGTCGCCCGCGTCGTTGCGGCTATCTCGACGTGCCCGCGCTCAAACGCAGCTTCGAAATAAACGGCGTTGACGGCATGGCCATCATGAAGCTCGACGTACTCGACGGCATGGACGAAATCAAGATTTGCACCGCCTACGATTTCCGCGGCGAAGTCATTGATCGCCTGCCCTTCGGCGCCGCAGCCGTGGCCGATTGCAAGCCGATTTACGAGACGCTGCCGGGTTGGAAAGAAACGACCTTCGGTGTGCGCAAGTTTGAGCTGTTGCCCATGAGTGCGCAGAGTTATTTGAAGCGCGTTGAGGCGTTGACCGGCGTGCCAATCGCGCTGATTTCGACCGGCTTCGAGCGCGATGATACGATTCTGATGCAGCATCCTTTGAACTGACCGCGCCTACTATTTGTCGTCATCCTCGCGCAAGCGGGGATCCAGTTTGTAGACCATGCGAAGCATCAATTAAAACCACCCAAGGCCGGTCTGGATTCCCGCCGCCGCGGGAATGACGGCGGGAAATAAATCATGACAGACACCGGCCACCTCTACGTCACCTGGGAACGCTACCACCGCGCAATCGAACTGCTCGCGTTGCAGATACACGACTCAAAGTGGGAGTTCGACAACATCATCGCCATCGCCCGTGGCGGTCTGCGCGTGGGCGACCAGCTCTCGCGCATTTTTGACAAACCGCTGGCGATCATGAGCACGTCCAGCTACGTCGAAGAAGGCGGCACCGTACGCGGCAAATTACTCGTATCAGAGCACCTCACGATGACCAGCGCCACGCTGGGCCCGCGCGTGCTGGTAGTCGACGATCTCGCCGATTCCGGTCACACATTGAACGTCATCAAACAAGAACTGCCCGCACGCTACCCGCATCTCACCGACGTCAAAACCGCTGTGATCTGGAAGAAGGGCGTGTCGATGTTCAACCCCGATTACTTCGTCGAATTTCTGCCCAGCAGCCCGTGGATTCACCAGCCATTCGAGAACTACGACAGCACGCGACCGCATCAACTGGCGCGTTAGTCGTCGTTCGTGGTGATCCTGAGCCTGACGAAGGATCGAACCATGAAGGCACCTAGCGCTATATCCACTGGCTACTCCGGCCCCCCTCTAGTCAAAAGACCAGGCATCACAGCCAACAGCGAACTCTGCGTCAAACAAGCAGCATTTAACGCTGGATCGGGCGCTGGATAGAGCACACTCTCCCTCATGGAAGCTCCTTCGTTCCTGCAACCGCTGAAGCCGTATCTCGATGCCTTTGTCGAGTACGATGCCGCACGGCGACTGGAATTGCTTGAGCAATGCCTGACACCCGGTGCCGACATCTGCGGACCATCGCGAGTCTTTGTGGGGTACGCCGAGATCTCGGAAAAGATCGATGGATTTCAAAAGAACTGGCCCGACTGCCGCCTCGTTCTAGCCGGCGGGATCATTTGTTTCGGCAATGCAGCGCACTTTGCCAAGGCAATCGTTGGTGCGGACGGCGCCATCCTTGCGAGTGGGCACTCAGTGGTAGAGCTTGCCACAGATGGACGCATCGACCGCGTACTCGCATTCTGGGGGCCACAGCCTCCGATCCCTAACGATTGGCCAGCGCGCCTCTCGGTGTAGGACAGGTGCGCACTCATGCGTACCAAGGCTTTCAAATCAAAACGTCAGCTTCAGGAGCAAAAAAGTGAGCGAGTCGCGCGCGACGCTGTACTTCATGTGCGGCAAGATGGCCGCTGGCAAATCGACATTTTGCAAAGAGTTGGCTCGCGCCCACAGTGCGGTGCTGCTGAATCAGGACGACTGGCTGTCCGCGCTGTATCCGGGCGAAATCCTGAACATCGCAGACTATGTACGCTGCTCGGGCAGATTGCGCAACGCGCTGACGCCGCTGATCGTGGACTTGCTCACGCGAGGCACCTCGGTCGTGCTCGACCAACAGGGCAACACGCGCAAGCAACGCCAATGGTTTCGTGACCTCTGCGAGCGGGCCAATGTGCCACATGAGCTCCACTTCATCGACGCCGCAGATGACACCTGCAAGCGCCGCCTCAACCAGCGCAGTGCAGCGCTTCCCGCAGGTTCCGCCTGGACGACGGATGCCGAGTTTGATGCCATCACAACGTACTTTCAGGCCCCAGAGGAGGATGAAAATTTCAACGTTATTCGGCATGAGCGGGCATGATGCCTTTGATGACTACGCACACCGTACGCCCGACCCCGTCACGCTCTGCCTGTCAACTCCCGCTGCCTTGACCTGCCCCCGCTCACCATACCACCGATTCATCCGAGAATCCGGTTGCAAGTTAACTGATAGTTTCTGGTTGGCTGTGGTTGATGGATGAAGCTTCTCGCACAGCATCGGCAGTTAACTGCCGATGCTGTGCGGCGAATTTCGCGGGCGGGATTCGCCCGATGCTGCTGTGGGGGCGCACCTCGTTGTAATCACGTCGCCAGCGTGCGCTCTCGGCTCTGGCCTCTGGCAGACTGCAATATCGCTGCGATACGATTGTGATCAACAAGGATGGCAAGCCGGTGGCGGCGCTGGTCGATGCGCGGCTGTTGGCGCGGATTCGTGCGATGCAGGGGCGATTTGACGTGCTGGCGGATCGCATCAGCGCGGGTTATACGCAAACGCCTGAGGCGGAAGGTTTGGCCGAGATTGATGGGCTGGCATCTACGGCGCGTAAAGGCGGCAACCGTACTCGTGCCGCTAGCAAAGGGCGCTGAGGAATGCCGCTGCTGCACGTGGTGCTCGACACCAACGTGCCGCTCTCGGGTATTGCGTTTCCGGCGAGCGTCCCGGGGCGGGTGGTGGCCGCGTGGCGCTCAGGCCTGGTAAACGTCTCGCTATCGGAATACATTCTTGATGAGCTGCGCCGCGTGATGCCTAAACTCAAACATCGGCACAACCTGAGTGGCGCAGAGATGGCGGATTTCATCGATTTGTTGGCGCTACAACATTGTTGTTGCCGCAGCACCGAACGATCTCGATCTCACCGATCCGTTCGATCAGGCGATTCTCGGGACTTTGATTGCGGCAAAGACGGACTATCTGGTCGCAGGCGATAAAGCCTTGCTGCGACTGGCAACAAAGTATCCGGTGCTGACCCCTGCGGAATTTTGGCAACGACATTCGCTGTGAACGCGGTTGCGGGTTGCACGTGTGCCGAAACGCATCTCACCCCACCCGATAAATCGCGATCTCCACGCGATCCGGGAAGCGTGCGCCGGTGCCGATGAAGATGCTTTCAGTGAGCCAAAGAAGCGACGGATCGGACACTTCGAATGTGGGCACGCAGCGAAAACAGATTTCAGCCGGGTCGAGCAGTTCGCCACGCACGAGTTTAGCGATGGCATCTGCCGAGCCGCGACGCAGCGCGTGGTCTTGCACGAAGATGCGCGCGCCAGAATCGAGCTCCAACGTGTATCGCGTCGAGCACGGCCATCGTGTCGGAAACGATGAGCTGAAAGGCCGCACCGCCCGCGAGCACGCGCCCGTTCAGCCGACCGCGCACGGTGCCGCCGGTGATCGGGATGGTGCGCCGTTTGCCGCGCGTTGATGCGCCCTGCACGTCGCCCGCTTCTATCGGCGCGGCGACGGTCGCTGACAATTCGGCGATCAGCTCAAGCGTGGGCATCGGCAAACTCATGATGGTTAATCCGCCTTGAAGCCCGTGCCGCGCACTGCTTTGCCCCACACCACGGTGTCGTCGCGAATGATCCTGGCGAACTCGGCGCGCGTGGTGCCGGTGACCTTGAAGCCCATGTCTTGCAGCTTGGTGCGCGTCTCTGGCGAGCTGACCGCTTTGATCACGTCCGCGCTCAACTTGTCGAGAATTTCGACCGGGGTTTTTGCCGGCGCAACGACGCCGAACCACGATGAAAATTCGAGGTTGGCGAAGCCCTCTTCTTTTAACGTCGGCACGTCGGGCAACGCGAGCGCACGTGCGCTACCGGAAACCGCCAACGCGCGCATCTTGACTGCGTCGCCGGTGCTCTTGAAATGCACTGGTTCAGCAGCCACGCCTGCTGCGTCGCCAAACATGTACGCGCCGAAATGCTTCGCGGTTGCGTCTGGCAAAGGCGGCGTGGGAAAAAGCACGACGGCCGTCAATCTGGCGCTTGCGTTATCCGCTGAAGGTGCCAACGCCGGCATCCTCGACGCTGATATTTATGGCCCGTCGCAACCGCCATTTAGTTATTTTGGTGAACTAATTTTTGAAGCTACACGAACACAGAGTTTATGTGCATGAGCATTGATCGCACAAGGCCGACACATCGCCTTGACAGCCTCTCCATAACGTTTACTATGCGTTATCAATCAGTGGTGGTGTCTCATGAAACTGCGGGCTTTATTTGCAGGACTGAGGAGTCGGGCTCGTATTTTTTTACACCCCGACGCAGCGACGATGAAAGCCGCCACGGCGGGTGCGTTCGGCGCGCTCATCGCCGTCGGTGGGGTCTACGTCGCCTCCAATTGGCTTGGCCCCAAGCAAGTCAAAATCACTCAAGAACACATCGATGCAGCCGTGGCGCACACGCTGCAAGAAACGGTATTGCCCTCGCCCGCAGTCAAGGCGTATGAGGCAATCCTGCCGTCAGTGGTTCGTGTCAGCGGCTTTGTAATCGACCCGACAACCAAAGAAGAAAAACCGCACGGCGTTGGCACGGGTGTCGTCATCGTCGACAACGGCACCATCCTCACCAACCTTCACGTCGTCTCGGGCGCAGATCGAATCATGGTGACTTTCATGGACGGGCTGGAGAGCAACGCGACCGTCACAGGCATGCGGCCAGAGCATGATCTCGCGGTGATTCGCGCGCAAAAAATTCCTGACGACATGATTGCTGCGACGATGGCCAGCACCGAGAAATTGGCCCCCGGCGATCATGTGTTTGCGGTCGGCTTCCCGTTCGGCATCGGGCCTTCGGTTTCTGCGGGCGTTGTGTCAGGACTCAAACGCAATTTCATGTCGCCCGAAGGCAAACGGTTGCTCACCAATTTGATCCAGTTTGACGCGGCAGCGAACCCCGGCAATTCGGGTGGCCCGTTAGTGACGGCTGAGGGCGAAGTCGTCGGAATCGTGACCGCAATCCTCAACCCAACCGAGGCGCGAACTTTTATTGGGATTGGATTTGCGGTGCCGATTGAAAACGCCGCGTCCGCTGTGGGCATGCCCCCTTTTTAGGAAATCTATGAGCATTACTGACCCCTCAAACCACACAGAAAGCGCCGAACTGATGGAGCGCATTTTATATGAGGTGAAGCGCGTCGTCGTCGGCCAGGATCGCTTTCTGGAGCGTGTCATGGTGGCGCTTTTGGCGCAAGGGCATTTGCTGGTGGAAGGCGTGCCGGGGCTCGCAAAAACATTGACCGTGAAAACGCTTGCAAACGCGGTACAAGGCAGCTTTAAGCGCATTCAGTTCACGCCTGATCTGGTGCCTGCTGACTTGGTTGGTACACGGATTTACAACCAGAAATCAGGTGAGTTCAGCACCGTGGTTGGCCCTGTGTTTGCGAACTTGTTGCTCGCGGATGAAATCAATCGCGCACCGGCCAAAGTGCAAAGCGCGTTGCTGGAAGTCATGCAGGAGCGGCAGGTCACGATTGCTGGTGAAACGCACAAAGTGCCGAATCCGTTTGTGGTGATGGCCACGCAAAATCCTATTGAAACCGAGGGCACGTATCCGTTGCCGGAGGCGCAGGTTGACCGTTTTATGATGAAGGTGATCGTGGATTACCCGTCGGACGAAGAGGAATTTGTGATCGTCCAGCGCGTGACCGGGCCGAGGCTTGATCTGGTGCCCATCGCGACGACCGAGCAGTTGCAGGTGTTGCAGCAAGCCTGCCGCGATGTCTACGTTGATCCGGCGCTGATTCAGTACGCGGTGAAGCTGGTTGCGGCTACGCGCGATCCGGCGCGCGTTGGTCTGGGTGAGTTGAAAAAATTCATTACCTACGGCGCAAGCCCGCGTGGAACGATCAACTTGACCGAAGCTTCACGCGCGTTGGCACTGATGCGCGGTCGCCGCTATGTGCTGTCGGACGACATGACCGATCTGGTGCATGATGTGTTGCGGCATCGTTTGGTGTTGAGCTATGAGGCGCTTTCGGATGGCATTAGCGCCGACGCAATCATCAGCAAGATCATGGCGAAGGTGTCGGCTCCAGCGAAGCCGCTGCAGTCGCAAGCGGACGAGTTGAAAGCGGCGTGATGAAGATCGTTGCCCGGTTCTGCCCCCTCTCCCGTGCGCGCCAAGCCCGCATGGCGCAAGTTTGCGCTGGGGTTGGGGTGAGGGTGCTTCGGTGACCCACAATGTTCTTTAGTCGAAAACCCCCACCCCAACCCTCCCCCGCTGGGGGAGGGAGCCAGACTGTTGATTCGTCGCAAATTGGAAGCAACGAAGCCGCGCGATCCGTTACCGACGAAGCCGCGAAACACAACACCGACGAGGCGGTGTTGCGCCATCTCGAATGGACCGTGCTCAAGCGTCTCGACGGCTTGCTGCAGGGCGACTACCGTACGCTACTGCGCGGTTTCGGGCTCGACTTTGCCGGCCTGCGTGAATATCAGCACGAAGACGATGTGCGCTACATCGACTGGAACGTCACGGCGCGCATGGACTCTCCCTACGTGCGGCAGTTCAGCGAAGATCGTGATATGAACGCGTGGTTTTTGGTAGACCTCAGTCCCTCGTCGGATTTCGGTTCGTCGCGCGTCAACAAACGCGATCTGTCGACACAGTTTGTGGCAGCGCTTTCACTCCTATTGTCGCAACACGGCAACCGCACCGGCGCGATGATTTACGGATCGATGGTGGACACGATTATCCCGCCGCGCTGTGATCGTCGACACGTGTTGCACCTGCTGCATCGGCTGCGTCATCGTCCTGTTCTTGGCGCGGTTGGGCCGACTCGGCTTGAGGTTTTGTTCGGTCGCGCGGCGGAGACGATCAAGCGGCGCAGTGCCGTGTTTTTGGTGTCCGATTTCATCAGTGAGCCGGGCTGGGAGAAGCCGCTTGCGCAGTTGGCACAGCGGCACGATGTGGTCGCGGTGCAAGTGTCCGATCCGCTTGAACAAACGCTGCCTGATCTGGGTCTGATCACCATGGAAGACCCGGAAACCGGTGAGCAGTTGTTTGTTGACACCTCGGACAAAGCGTTTCGTGCGCGTTTTGAAACACTCGCAACCGAGCGTGATGAGGCGCTTCGGCAGACGTTTTCGCGCCTCGGGGTGGATCGCTTGACGCTTGCGACGGATCAATCGTTACTCGACAATCTGGTGCGCTTTTCGCAGGCGCGCAAACGTCGGCCCTTAAACAATTTACCCACCGCACGAGCCGCCTGAAATGACCTTCATCTGGCCCACGCTTCTTTTGCTGTTGCTGCTCGTTCCGCTGCTGATCGGCGGTTACCTGTGGCTGCTCAAGCAGCGCAAAAAATCGGCATTGAGTTACGCCAATCTCGCGTTGGTCAAACAAGCCATCGAGAAGGGCCCAAACTGGCGGCGACACCTTCCGCCTGCGCTGATGTTGATCGCGTTAACGCTGATGCTGATCGCTGCGGCACGGCCTGTGGCGACCATTCATTTGCCATCGAATAAGCAGACCATCGTGCTGGCGATGGACGTGTCCGGCAGCATGCGCGCGACCGACGTGGAGCCCACCCGCATTGTGGCCGCACAGAACGCGGCCAAAGCCTTTCTGGCGAAGTTGCCGCGCCACGTGAAGGTGGGCATCGTCGCCTTTGCAGGCACCGCGACACTGGCGCAATTGCCCACGCTGAGCCGAGAAGATCTGGTCACCGCCATTGATCGCTTTCAACTGCAACGCGGCACCGCCACCGGCAACGGCATCGTGATGTCGCTGGCAACGCTCTTCCCCGACGATGGCATTGACATCGGGCAGATGCAGTGGGGCCGTTCGCCGAGCAAGGCGAAATCGCTGGACGATGCCGCGAAAGAGAAAAAGGAAAAGGAACCGGTTGCTGCGGGTTCCTACACGTCTGCGGCCATCATCATGCTGACCGATGGTCAGCGCACCACCGGCGTTGACCCGATGGAAGCGGCCAAGATGGCCGCTGACCGCGGCGTGCGTGTGTACACCGTGGGTATCGGCACGGTTAACGGCGAGACGATTGGCTTTGAGGGCTGGTCGATGCGGGTGCGGCTGGATGAAGACACCCTGAAGCAAATTGCCAATCGCACTGCGGCAGAATACTTTTACGCGGGCTCTGCTGCGGATCTTAAAAAGGTTTACAACACGCTGAGCACCAAGCTTGCCGTTGAGAAAAAAGAGACTGAAATTTCCGGCCTCTTCGCTCTTGCCGCTGCGCTGTTTGCGCTGGTCGCTGGGGCGCTTTCGTTGGCGTGGTTTGGCCGGGTGATGTAGCCGGACATACGAGCGTGGTTTTCGTCATCGGGGGGTTCGCGCCGAGCCAGCGTCCGTCGGGGACGTCGCGATCTCGCCGCAATCCCGAGCAGGCTGACCGGCCGCGGCGGTGCAATACCCGGGTGACGGGTTTTTGTCCTACGTCGCGACGCGCTGTTGCACGACGAACCAGCGCGCTGACCACTTCCAGAATGACCATCAGTGTCTGGCTGGTTAAGGGTGGTCGCGCCACGCGATATCCGCTGTGACCGGCGTCGGGCCCCCTTCTCACCTGCGCGTCCACCCGCGTGAGGCGCGGATCCGATTCATGCATGCGCTTCAACTGGCAGCGACACCTCCATGAAAGTCACATTTTTAGCGGTTCTCCTCACCGTGGTCGTGGTGGTCATCGCGGTGAATTTTTCGACCAGCGAGAAGCAGCTTGAACACAAGCTGGATCATCTGCACGATGCATCCAGCGAGCAGTTTCGCCGCGAAATGTCGGTCATGCTCGGCCCCGCCATCGTGTCTGGCAACCGCATCAAGGCACTGCAAAACGGCAAGGAAATTTTCCCGGCGATGCTCGAAGCGATCCGCGGTGCCCAGACCACGATCTGCTTTGAAACGTACATCTACTGGTCGGGCGATATCGGCGATGAACTTGCTGACGCGCTGGCCGAACGCGCGCGGGCAGGCGTGCAGGTCAATGTGCTGCTCGACTGGGTGGGCAGTATCAAAATGGACAAGGCGCTGTTGCGGCGAATCGAAGCCGCTGGCGCGACGGTGCATCAGTTCCGTCCGCTTCGCTGGTACAACGTGGTGCGCATGAACAACCGCACCCACCGCAAATTGCTGGTTGTCGACGGCAAGACTGCGTTTACGGGCGGCGTCGGGATCGCCGATCAATGGAGCGGCAATGCTCAGGATCCTGACCACTGGCGGGACATCCATTTCCGCGTGCGTGGTCCGGCGGTGGCGCAGTTTCAGGCGGCGTTCAATGACAACTGGGTCAAGGCCACGGGTCGGGTGCTCACTGGTGAACGCTATTTTCCGCCGCTGACTGCAGAAGGCGACAGTCGGGCGCATTTGTTCGTGAGTTCGCCGAGCGGCGGGGCCGACAGCATGCAATTGATGTATCTGTTGGCGATTGCGGCGGCGGCGCGGCAGATTGATTTGCAGTCCGCCTACTTCGTGCCCGATGAGCTGAGCATCAACGCGATTGTCGCAGCCCGGCAGCGCGGGGTGCAAGTGCGTCTGCTGGTGCCCGGCCCACACATCGATTCAGAAACCGTGCGGCTCGCCTCCAGGGCGCTGTGGGGCACCCTGCTCAAGGCAGGCGTCGCGATATACGAATACCAACCGACGATGATGCACAACAAGATGTTGATCATCGATAACCAGCTCGTCTCGGTCGGTTCCACCAACTTTGATGTCCGCTCCTTCCGGCTCAATGATGAGGCGAGTCTGAATATTTACGATCCCGCGTTTGCGCAGCAGATGACGGTCGTGTTCGACGCCGATCTCACGCAAGCCCGCAGCTACACCCTGGCGCAGTGGGAGGCGCGATCCTGGAAAGAGAAGTTCCTCGAAACAGTGGTGCGCCCAATCCGGTCACAATTGTGATCATCCGGACACCTGACTAGTTACTCAGATTAGCCATCCGAACTGCCGTCATACTCGCCGCAGGCGGGTATCCAGCACTCGACCATAGCTTGGTGTCATTCATCACGATTGCAACGGCAAGCGTTCTGGATTCCCGGCGTTGCCGAGAGTGACGCCGGTCTGAGGCTCGTAACTAATCAGGTGCGGACACGAGGATACAGACTGCCCGGCGCGATCAGCTTTTCACCGAAATGCCCATTTCATGAGAGCTAACTGCCATAAAACGCTAATAGTCAACAATAAGCATTTTATGCCATTCAGCCCCTATTGAATGGTTCTTTCAGCAACAAAGCTGTTACCCATTCGATCCGCCGCTGTGTGGCCTAAGGTGGCTTCAGGGTCTGGATATAGGCTTCAATCTGCGCCACGTTGCGGGTCGCCCCGGTGCCTATGGCGCCGTTGGTAATGGCGGTGCCGGTCAGCCCGAGCAGCGTGCGCACAATCATCAGGCCGTCGGTGGATGCTTCAACCCGACCGTTGCCGTCGACGTCGAAGAAGGGCAGCATGTCGGCGAGGTAGGTGGCCATTTGCGGGTCGCCGCTTCGCGTTGCCGCAACGCCGAGCGCGTTATTGGTCAGCGCAGTGCCGGTCAGGCCAAACATCGAGCGCAGGATCAGCACGCCGTCGCTCGCCGGGAGATACTGAACGTTGCCATCAATGTCCAGAATGCGGGTGGCAAGCGGTGTCGGTGCGAAGGTGGCCCTGACCGTGGCCGCGCCGTTGACGGTGACAGCACAGGTGCCGGTGCCGGTGCAGGCACCGAGCCAGCCGGTGAATGCCGACCCGGCAACCGGGGTGGCCGTGAGCAAAATGTTCGAGCTGTTGACATAGACCCGCGTACACGTCGCACCGCAATTGATGCCGCCGTCCTGGCTTGCCACGGCCCCACTGCCACTGCCGAACTTGCTCACTGTGAGCGAACCGGGCGTGCCGACAACGATGGTGGTCGGGTCGGTCGCGCTGTTGTTGCCGGTACTGCTCTCGGTGACCGCAGTGGTGACGTTCACCCCGTTGCTGACCGAGGCGGCGGCAGCGGGGGCCACCGTCACCGTGATGCTGATCGGCGGGTAGCTTGCGGCGGCTGCCAGTACGTCGCTGCGGGTGCAGGTGGGCAGCGCGTTACAAGTCCAGCCGGTGCCGCTCATGGCGGTCACCGTCAAGCCTGCGGGTGGCACCTCGGTCACCGTCACCAGACTGGCCGCAGCCTTGGCACCCGCGCCCGAGTTGCTGACGGTGGCCGTGTACACGGCGCCCACCTGGCCCTGAGCAAAATTGCCGGTGTGGGTCTTGGTGATGGTCAGGTCAGGTAGCGGTGTGGTGTTGATCACAATATTCTTGTTCGCGCCGAGCGACCCGGCGGTGCCTGGTGCCGGCAGGGTGAGCGATGCGTCGGTGATCGTACCGGTCAGGGCGGAGGTCGAGCTGTAGTCGAGATCAGCAGCGCTGTGACCAGCGCCCACCGTGTAGGCGAGGCTAAGGACATTGGTGCCAGAACCGGACGCGTAGTTCGCCGTGCCGCCGGAATTGAGCGCCAGTTGCGGCGTTCCGGTCACCGTGACCGCCGCGCTGAACGTAACCTGAATCGCGATTGGCGCGCCGGTGCCGTAGGTGCCGTTGGCGGTGGAGGCGCTGACATCGGTGACGGTGGCTGGCACCGAGCCCACGGCAGGCGTCTGCCACATACCGCGACCGTGGGTGGCGATCCGGATCAACCCACCCGATGTTTTTGCCATATCAAACACGGCAACCCGCGGCAAGCCGGTCCCGAATGGCATCCAATTGGTTCCGCTATCGGTCGACACATAGACGCCGATGTCGGTGCCCGCATAGAGCGTCGTCGAATTGATGGGGTCAACCAGAAAAGCGCTGACCGGAATCTGCGGCAGGACGTTGCCGCCAGTGCCGACGATGGCAGTCCAGGTCGGATTGGCGGTGTTCAGGTTGGTCGTTCGCCAGACATTAGCGACGGCAAACGCGGCCAGCGTGACGTAGGCGGTGTTGACGTTGTTCGGGTCAATCACAGCACGGGCGATGAAATTGTTCGGCACCACGTTGCCGACGTCCAGATTGGTCAACGTTGCCGAGCCTGTGGTGGTGCCAAAGAGGCCGCCGTTGGCTTGTCCCACAATCCTGACGTTGTCGTTTTGCCGCGAGATACCGATGGCACTGATCGCGGTGGTCAGGTTCTGGCTGGCTGCGGTGTGGTTCAAGCCGTTATCAATGGATCGATACAGAATGTTGGCACCGTAGTAAATCGAGTTCGGGTTGCCTGGCCCCTGCTCCAGGGGTGCATAGAAAAGCACTGCACCGCCGCAGGGAATGCCGTTGCCAGCAACACTGTTACAGCCGCGGAAAGTCCAGTTGCCTTCGGTCGCCGAGGCGGTCGTCGAAACAGTGCCATAACCCTGCAAGGTGGCGGCGTTAAAGTAGGTGTGATACATCCGCACGTTGGTGGTGTCGGTCGCGTTTTGATCAATCACCGCGTAACCGCCATCGCCGAAGTCCGCTCGCGTCCAGGTGGCATTGGGCCGATAAAAATTAGTGCCGTTGTCCTGGGTGCCGCCGATGGTGAAATTGGGATCAATCGGGTGCACGGCAATGCTCATGAACTGAGTGGCTTTGAACGTCGCGTTGTTCAACGGCACCCAGGTCGTGCCGCCATTGGTGGACTTGTAGATGCCGCCGTCGGAGCCGAAATAAATGGTTGACGGCAGCGACGGTGCCACCGCGATGGCGTGTGAATCCGCGTGTAACCCGCCCGCTGTCGTGGCATTGGCCGTAAAGGTGACGCCGCTGTCAGTTGAGCGCCCGAAAACCAGCGTCGGTGAGCCGCCGAGATAGACGGTTGCCGCATTGGTCGGGTCAACCGCGATGGCAATATCGTAAAAACATTGTGGTGTGCAGAAGTCGTTGTCGATGGTTTGGGTCCACGTTGCGCCGCCGTCAACCGAGCGCTGCACGGTTCCACCATTGAAACCAGAGGCCGCGTACA
>ENA-OBLH01000216-OBLH01000216.1-metagenomes-genome-assembly--contig:-NODE-216-length-21299-cov-2.95538_pt1 | contig 21299 bp, 13 predicted proteins | sample MGYA00153382_OBLH01 | MGnify analysis MGYA00153382
AGGGTTGTGCCCGCGACGGAGACACAGCCGCACGCGTCGGCGGCGACGAGTTCGCCCTGCTGGTCGAGGATGTGACCCCTGAGCAGGTGACCGCCCTGGGCGACCGGGTGATCAGCGCCCTGAGCAGGATCCCGGTGGACTTCAGCCGGCGCACCCTGACCATTGGCGCCAGTGTCGGCATCGCCATCGCAGGAGCGCATGAGACCACAGAGACGCTGCTGCGCGACGCGGATCTCGCCATGTACGAGGCGAAGCTCCAGGGGCGCTGTCGTCACGTGCTCTACCGGCCCACCATGGCTGCGACGGCGATGAACAGGTTCCGGCTCAGGGAGGCCCTGCAGACCGCGCTCGCCGATGGCCTGATCAGTCTCGCCTACCAACCCATCGTCGACCTGGGCACCGGAGCCGTGGCTGGTCTCGAGGCGCTCGCCCGCTGGACCGACAGCCAGCTCGGCGACGTGTCGCCCGCCGACTTCATCCAGGTCGCCGAGGACACCGGGCTCATCCACGAGCTTGGTCACTGGGTGACCGAACGTGCCTGCGCCGACCTCGCGCAATGGCGGTCTTCCCGGCGGGTCGAGGTCTACGTCAGCGTTAACGTGTCCCCCCTCCAGCTCGACAATGAGGAGTTCGCCTCCTGCATCGTGCGATCACTGAAGGATCACGGCCTGCCGCCGTCGGCCCTGGTTCTGGAGGTCACCGAAGGAGTGCTGCTGGTCGAGCGGGGCCGCCAGACCCTTCGAGAGCTGCGCTCCCACGGCGTCCGGGTCGCCATCGACGACTTCGGGACCGGCTACTCCTCGCTGAGCCACCTGCGCCAGCTGCCGGTGGACATGGTCAAGATCGACCAGGCGTTCCTGCATCCGCGCGAGGACAACACAGAGGACCCCGAGTTCCTGCCTGCTGTCATCCGGCTCGCCGAGACCTTGAGCCTGGTGTCGATCTGCGAGGGGATCGAGACCCCCGACCAGCTGCTGGACGTGCAGGCATCCGGCTGTGGCTTTGGTCAGGGCGACTTCCTCGCGATGCCGGGCCCGGCCTCGGATGTTCCCGCGGCCATCGAGCTGGTCAGCCGTGGACCAGCCGGGACCGGCTTCGAGGTGGTGGTGATGCATCCCGGCGCGGTCGACCTCGCAGACCTGGGCGAGTTTCTCGGGTGACCTTGACAGCCTTCCTCGGGGTGACCCGACCGGGCTTTCCCCGTGGGTCCCTGCTGGCACCAGTGCTGACTGCCCTGGCCGATGCCAGTATGGCGCGGGCTGCGTGAGGGGGACATGCGCCGGGACGCGGAGCGCCCGGATGGTGACACGGATGGACCGCAGACTGACTCGCAGACTCACCCGCAGATTGACCACTCGCCAACCGGTGTGGTGCGCACTCCGAGCGGTAATCTCAGACCAGCACAAACCTGTACAGCCCCGATGTCATCCTCAAGCCCTGGGGGGTTCCGATGTCAAAGGCCGCAGCTCGCCTGAGTTTGCCCGGGGTGTTCTTCCACACCCTGGCCGCGCGTTCAAGAGGCGACCAGGGTGTGCCGGTGGCGGTCGCCGGTACAGCGACCGAGGACGCCCCGTCGATGGAGAACGCCACGGCTTCGGAACAGCCGCAAGCCCCCGCAGCGGACAAGCCTGGCTTCTCGGTGGCTTCGCTGCCGATCGGGGACCGGGACGGGTTCTCCCGGGACGGCGACGATGCGCAGTGCATCCATGTGACCTGGGTCCAGTCCTCGGACGCGATCCCGGAGGGGCTCGGCGTCCAGGTCACCGGCGCGCGCTTCGTGCCCGCGGCATACAGGTCGGGAAGCCTCTCCTGCGAGAGGCCAACCTGTGCGGGTCACGTCTTCCGAGGATCCGATCTCACCTGTGACCTGTCAATCAAGCCGCTACGGTAGAGGGAGACGGAGCTGCTCGACAACCCGCCGGTGATCCTGTCCCTGCCGGGCCAGGTCCAGGGCACGGACTTCACCTCGGACTCCCGCAAGAACTTCGCCGGGGAGGTGCGCGACCAGGCCCAGACACTGTCACTGGAGCTGCCGTCGGCCCCACCGCTGCGACCGGCGGTGAGCGTGTTCATCCTGGTCGCGGTCGCCGCCAGCATCTTCTGGGCCACGGCGACCGTGGCGTAGTGGTCCGGACTGGAGCTGGCGCAGTACCGGGCGCTGCATCTGGACGAGCTGCCCAGCGTCATCCTGGACACCGGGGAGCGCCTGTTCCTCACCTCACCGGGGATCAACGAAATCGCGCTGCCCCCGTCCGCCGGGCAGACCTTCCACTATCGCTACCGGCACCTCCGGCTCCTCACCCAGGGCGACGACCGGATGTTCCTGGTCCCAGACCGCTGGTCCCTCAGTGACTCCACGCTGATGGTCCGGCTCGACAACAGCGCGCGGGTGCAGTTCCAGTTCACCAACCAGGCGCCTTGACCGGCTGTATCCCGAACACGTCGCAGCTAGCGATTCCCGCTGTGTGAGCCAAGGGGAGCCTGTCCAACAGGGCTGAGTACTGTGCTTCTTGTTGCGTCGTGCCGACCCTCGTTCGACAGGTCACGATGGGCTCGAGGCTGGGGAGATCACGTGGAGACTGAACGCACCAAGGTGTCGGAGCTCGGGGAGGATCCAAACCCCCTGCGCGCGCGGCCGTGGCTGGCGAGCTACGCGCCGGGCGTCGACCCCGAGGTCGTGGTCCCGGGCGGGTCCCTGCCCGAGATGCTCGCGTCCAGCGGCAAGCGTTTCGGCAGCCGGGTTGCGCTCGACTTCTTTGGCGCGGAGACGACATACGCCCAGCTGGCCGACCAGGTGAGCTGCGCTGCCAACGCCCTGCGTATCGAGGGGGTGCGCGCGGGGGACCGGGTGGCCCTGGTGCTGCCGAACTGCCCGCAGCACGTGGTGGCCTTCTATGCCGTCCTGCGGCTGGGCGCCATCGTCGTTGAACACAATCCCCTGTATACCGCCCCTGAGCTCGAGCACCAGCTGGCCGACTGCGGTGCGACCGTCGTGGTGTGCTGGGACAAGACCGCACCGGTGATCGACGGCCTGCGTGCGCGGACCTCCGTCCAGATCATTCTGGCGGTCGACCTTTCCAGAGCCCTGCCCTGGCGCAAGCGGCTCGCCCTGCTGCTACCGGTCCCCAAGGCACGCGCTTCCCGGAGTGCAATGACCGGCCCGGTGCCGCGTGATGTCCTCAGCTGGGAGAAGGTCACCTCCTCGAGTCCTCGGATCGACGCCGCACTGCCGCAGCCGGGCGCGGAGGACGTCGCGCTGCTGCAGTACACCGGTGGTACCACCGGGGTCCCCAAGGGGGCAGTCCTGACCCACCGGAACCTGCAGGCGAACGCAGCCCAGGGGCGCGCCTGGATGCCTGGCCTGAACGAGGGCGAGGAGACGGTATACGCGGTTCTTCCCCTCTTCCACGCCTATGGGCTGACGCTGTGCCTGACCTACACGATGAGCATGGGCGCGACCATGGTGCTGCTGCCCCGCTTCGACCTGGGCCAGATGATCGAGGCGATCAAACGCCGGCCCCCGACGTTCCTGCCCGCCGTCCCGCCGATCTACGAGCGGCTGGCCGCCGCGGCCAGGGATGGTCGCACCGACCTCAGCACGATCCGTTATGCGATCTCTGGTGCGATGGCGCTGCCGCCGGATGTCGTCACGACCTGGGAGGCGGTCAGTGGAGGGCTGCTGGTCGAGGGCTACGGGATGACCGAGACCTCGCCCATCTCGCTCGGCAACCCGGCGGCGCCGACCCGCCGGCCGGGGACAGTCGGCGTGCCCTTCCCCTCCACCAGGATTCGCATCGTCGATCAGGACGACACGTCCCAGGACCGCCCGATAGGTGAGCCGGGTGAGCTGCTGATCGCCGGCCCGCAGGTCTTCTCCGGTTACTGGAACAGCCCGAAGGAGACCGCCGCGGTACTCCTGCCCGGCGGTTGGGTGCGCACCGGCGACATCGCGATCGCGGACGCTGACGGTTTCGTCCGGATCGTCGACCGGATCAAGGAGCTGATCATCACCGGCGGCTTCAACGTCTATCCCTCCGAGGTCGAGCATGTCCTGCGGGAGCTCCCCGAGGTCGAGGACCTGGCTGTGGTCGGCATTCCGGCAGGTGGTGACTCGGGCGAGGATGTCGTCGTCGCGATCGTGCCAGTGGCCGGTGCCACCATCGACACCGCGCACGTCCGCGCCTATGCACGCGAACGGCTGGCGGGATACAAGGTTCCGCGCCGGGTCGTGGTCCTTGAGGACCTCCCGCGTTCTCAGGTCGGCAAGATCATCCGCCGGCAGGTGCGCCAGCGAGTCGAGGCGATGGACACTTTCGACGCCGGCTGACGGCGGCTGCCCAGCTGTCGGCGGTGGGGCAGGTGATGGCAGCGTCAGGCCACAACCCGTGGGACTGAGAGTCGAGCTCAGAGCAGTGTGACGGCTCCGGTTCTTCCTGCCGGCACCTATCACCTGCCGCCACGGGATTCCGGCTAACCGCTTGGATCCGGAGGGCGCGTGCGGCATCGGCTGGGTGTTTGGGTATCTCGTTGACGGCGCTAGGAGATTTCACGGGTCTCGTTCGCCGGGAACTCCCAGCACGCGGTGCCCGGGGGTCTCAGCGACGAGCCGGAGGATCCAGCGGCTGGCCGGGGGTCAGGCGTTCTTGCCTCTGGCACCTCGGGCCGCGGGGCGGCAGCGAAGGGGGTCTTTCCTCACGAGTCGAGCTTGCGCTCCTGCGGGTGGGCGGTCTCGCCGCGCGTGAGCATCCAAATGAACTTCTCGATCCGGTGGGCATGGCTTAGGGCGGTGACGATGCCGACGTTGCGTGCCGACCACAGGCTGCAAGCTCGCCGGGGCGTGAACCGCAGGCAGTGGGCCCTCGTCCCTTCGCTGTGCCTGCCCGTCGATCCAGCCCTGGCACGGCGCCTCCGTGAGCGGCCGGGTCGTACGTGAGGGTCGTCGGGCCGGTGGTGCCCTTCTTGGCGAGCACCAGCAACACGCCCGTCGCCCCCTCGTGATCGGCGGCGAGCCACTCGCGCCACGCATCGGTGTCAGAAACAATCAGCTCGGGAGCTCCGTAGACGTCATGTGTTCCCCCGGACCTTGGTGCTCGTCGGACAACTCGATGCCGGGCTCGTCAATCCCGGACGACTTCTTTCGACAAAGTACCTTCCCCTCAGCGGGGTCGTCCAGAGACAATTCGACCGGCCGATCAACGGCATTCTGGACTGCACCCCAAAGAGGATCTCCCGACAGATGGAGCGGACTTTGACATCGACGCAGCGTGACGTTCCCCCGAGCACGACGCTCCCAACGCGCACGACGCTCCCAACGCGCACGACGCTCCCACCGCGCACGACGCTCCACCCGCGCACGACGCTACAACCGCCCACGAGGTACCGCGTCCACGATGTGCCGGTGGACGGTGGGGCGCTGCGCGTCGGCGAGTGGGGTCCGGACGACCCGACGGTGCCGACTGTTCTTGCCGTCCACGGGATCACCGCGTCTCACCTGGCCTGGGCGCCGATCGCCCGGGCCTGTCCCAGGGTGCGTCTCATCGCGCCCGACCTGCGCGGCCGGGGTCGCAGCGCCGGGCTGCCCGGGCCGTACGGCATGGCCCGTCACGCGGCCGATCTGGCGGCCGTGATCGAGTTGCTGGACCTGCCGCCCACCCTGCTCGTCGGCCACTCGATGGGCGCCTTCGTCGCGATCGTCGCCGCCCAGCTGTATCCCGGTCGGTTCAGTGAGGTGCTCCTGGTTGATGGCGGGTTGCCGCTGGCCATCCCGGCCGGCATCAGCAAGGAGGACCTGCTCGCGGCCACGCTCGGCCCTGCCGCGGCCCGTCTGACCATGACGTTTCCGGACGTGGCGGCATACCTGGAGTTCTGGAAGCAGCACCCCGCCTTCGCCGGCGCGCAGTGGAACCAGGACGTCGCCGACTACGCCGGCTATGACCTGACCGGCATAGAGCCGGAGCTGCGCCCGTCTGCCTCGCTGGAGGCGGTCAGGCAGGACTCGATGGACCTGTACAGCGGGGGAGTGCTGCTGGCCGCGCTTGCCGAGCTCGCGGCCCCTGACGGGCTGGGCAAGCCGGTCACGCTACTGACGGCGCCCCGCGGACTGATGAACGAGACGCCCGGGCTCTACAGCCCGCGCGAGATCAGGCGCTGGAAGACCGAGCTGCCCGCCGTGGCGATCCGGGAGGTGCCGGACGTCAACCACTACACGATCGTCATGGGGGCGGCAGGGGCCGGTGCCGTCGCACGCGAGATGCGGCGGCACCGACCGCGCTAGAGCCGGACCGTCCCAGCCCCTGAGCCTGACTGTGTTCGAGCCTGATCCTGAAACCTCTTGCCAGGGTTCAGGGTCAGGCAACCACCTTGTGCCGGTAGAAGCCCGCGTCGGACGGCGGCAGCGGCGTGGTGCCCAGGATCAGGTCGGCCGCCTTCTCGGCCAGCATCATCACCGGCGCATAGATGTTGCCGTTGGTCACGTACGGCATGACCGAGGCGTCCACCACCTTGAGCCCTTCGAGACCGTGCACGCCCATGGTCAGCGGGTCGACGACCGACATCTCGTCCACGCCCATCTTCAGCGAGCAGGACGGGTGCAGCGCGGTCTCCGCGTCCCTGGCCACCCAGTCGAGGATCTCCTGGTCGGTCTGCACCGACGGGCCGGGCGAGATCTCGCCGTCGTTAAACTCGTCCATGGCCTGCTGGGTCAGGATGGTGCGGGCAACCCGCACGGCCTCAAGCCACTCCCGGCGATCCTGGTCGGTCGACAGGTAGTTGAACCGCAGGGCCGGGTAGACCTTGGGGTCCTTGCTGGTGATCTTCACCGAGCCGAGGGCATCGGAGTACATCGGGCCGACGTGCACCTGGTAGCCCTCGCCACCGTCCGGGGCCGACCCGTCATACCGGACGGCGATCGGCAGGAAGTGGAACATCAGGTTGGGGTACGCGACGTCCTCGTTGCCGCGGACGAAGCCGCCGCCCTCGAAGTGGTTCGTCGCGGCCGGGCCCTTGCGCCGGAACAGCCAGTTGGCCCCGAGCCACGGCTTGTAGCGATGCTTGAGGTACTTCTGCATGGTGACCTTCTGCTTGCAGGCGTACTGGATGTACACCTCAAGGTGGTCCTGCAGGTTCTCCCCGACGCCGGGCAGGTCATGCACCACGTCGATCCCGAGCCTGGACAGGTCCACGGCGTTGCCCACCCCTGAGAGCTGAAGCAGCTGCGGGGAGTTGATCGCTCCGCCGGACAGGATGGTCGTGGCGGCACTCACCGTCTGGGTCGCGCCCCGGCCGCGGTGGTACTCGACGCCGACGGCGGTCCTGCCCTCAAAGAGCACCTTGGTCACCATGGCGCGGGTGAGCACGGTGAGGTTGGGACGGTCCATCACCGGATGCAGGTACGCCCGGGCTGCGGAGAGCCGGCGCCCGTTGCTGATGTTCCGGTCGAACTGCGCGAAGCCCTCCTGGCGGTACCCGTTCACATCGTCGGTGCGCGGGTAGCCGGCCTGCTCGGTGGCCTTGAAGAAGGCGTCGAAAAGCGGGTTGGTCGCCGGTCCGCGTTCCAGCACGAGCGGGCCGTGGTGACCCCGGCGCTGGTCGTCGGGGTTCGCCGCGACGCAGGTCTCCATCCGGTTGAAGTAGGGCAGGCAGTGGGCGTAGTCCCAGGACTCCATCCCCTTGTCGGCGCCCCAGCGTTCGAAGTCCAGCGGGTTGCCCCTCTGGAAGATCATCCCGTTGATGCTGCTCGAGCCGCCCAGGATCTTGCCGCGCGCGTGGACGACCTTACGGCCGTTCATCTGCGGCTCGGCCTCGGACTCGTACCTCCAGTCGTAGAAGCGGCTGCCGATCGGGAAGGGCAGGGCGGCCGGCATGTGGATGAGGACGTCCCAGAGCGAGTCCTTGCGGCCTGCCTCCAGGACCAGGACGCTGTTGGACGGATCGGCGGACAGCCGGTTGGCCAGCGCGCAGCCGGCCGAGCCACCGCCGACAATGACGAAGTCGTATGACGTAGTGCTCATCTCAGCTCACTCCTGTTCCGACAAGCCAGGTCTTGACCTTGTCCGGGTTGGCGTCGACCCACTTCTTGGCGGCCTTGTCTGCGGGCATCTTGTCCACCGCGATGGACTTGGCGACGACGTTCTGGTCGGCGTTGGTCCAGCTGAAGTTCTTGACCAGCGAGAAGGCAGGGCTGCGCGAGGTGGCGAACGTGTTGCTGACCACCTTGTTGAGCTTGTACAGCGGGTAGTCGCAGGCCACCTTGGCGGGGTCGACGTCGCAGCCGGGCTTGTATGCCGGGAGGCTGATCTTCTTGACCGGCACTTCCGTGGTGAACCACTGCGGCTCGTAGAAGTACCCGATCATGGGCTTCTTGGTCGCCTCAGCCTGCCGGAAGCTCTGGATCAGGGCCGCCTCGGACCCGGAGAAGACCACCTTGTAGTCGAGCTTCAGGTTCTTGACCAGGGCGGCGTCGTTGGTGACGAATCCCGGGTCTCCGTCGAGGATCTGTCCCTTGCTGCCGGACTCGCTGGTCTTGAACAGCGAGGCGTACTTGTTGAGGTTCTTGCCGTCCAGGATGTCCGGGTGCGCCTTGACCATGAAGGGCGGCACGTACCAGCCGATCTTGCCGATGTTGCCGGTCAGCCCCGCGTCCCGGGCGACATTCTGCTCGGTGATGTACTTCTTGACCAGGTCGGGGTGACCCCAGTTCTCCACCACGGCATCGACCTCACCGGTGGAGAAGCCCTGCCACGAGACCTGTTCGTCGAGGTTCTTCAGCTTCACCGTGCAGCCGAGCTTCTTCTCCGCCACATAGGCGATCACCGCGGCGTTGGCCTCGTAGCCCACCCAGGCGTTGACAGCGAGGTTGAACTGGCCACACTTCGCGCTGGAGCCCTTGGCGCCGCCGGCGGAGATGTCCGAGACCTTGGTGGCGCCACAGGAGGCTAGTGAGAGGGCGGTTGCAGCGATGGCCAGACCCGCCACGGCCCGGGTCGGCCTGGATGTGCTGGCAAGCGATCTGGTCATGGTGTGCCGCCCTCTTTCCCTTGATGCACTGTCGTCGGTGTTGCTGTCGTCGGTGTTTGCGGTCGTTCGTGTGGCTGGCTTCTCATTCATCAGTGGTGTCCGGCGCTGGTGACGTCGACCTTGCGCGAGGCCGCCTGGGTCACCCGGTCGAGCATGATGCCGAGCATCACGATCGCCAGCCCGGCGGCCAGGCCCTTACCGAAGAGGCTGTTCTGCCGAAAACCGCCCACGACGTCGTAGCCCAGCGCGCCGGCCCCCACCAGCCCGCCGACCACGACCATAGAGAGCACGTAGATCAACCCCTGGTTGGTAGCCAGGGCGATCGTGCGCATGGACATGGGGAGCTGGACCTTGCTGATGATCTGCCACCGGCTCGAGCCCGCGGCGGTGGCTGCCTCGATCGTCTCCCCGGGCACACCGGCTATCCCGTCGGCGATGATCTTGATCGTGATGGGGGCGGCGAAGACCACGGCTGCCACGATCGCGGTGAACCTGCTGGCCGCGAACAACGCGACGAACGGCACCAGATAGACGAAGGCCGGCATGGTCTGAGCCGCGTCCAGAGTTGGCCTGATCAGGCGGTCGGCGCGGGGGCTGCGACCCATCCAGACTCCGAGGACCAGCCCGAGCACCATCACCGCGACGGTGGCCACCAGGGTTGCCGCCAGGGTGGTCATGGTGTCGGCCCACATGCCGGTGCCGACGATCACGGCGAGACATATGGCCGCGCCGATCGCCGCCCGGCGGCTGCCGATGATCAGCGCCAGCGCAATGATGACGGCGCAGACCAGCCACCAGGGGGAGTCGGTCAGCAGCATCTGGAACGGGTTGAGCGCCTTGTCGGTCAGCGTGTCCTTGACGGAGTTCGTGGCGCCGCTGAAGTGCAGCTGAGCCCACTTCGAGGTCGTGTCGGCGGTCCGTCTGATCGGGCCTCCGAGATCGGGGTGGGCCGGGAACTGCGCCGCCCACACGTAGGTGTACGACATGTAGACGCCGAACACGGACAGCAGGGCGCCGATCGCGAGGGCAGGGCGGCGAAGCCGCTTCGAGCGGCCCGTCGGGTTGCGCCGGGCCAGCTCGCTGCGGACGCTGGCCGCGGTGGTCACCCGGTCGAGCACGATCGCCAGGATGACGATGGAGAGCCCGGCGTTGAAGGCCGTGCCGACGTCGAGGGACTGAAGCGCCTTCAGGACGACCTGTCCCAGGCCCGGCGCGTCGATCAGGGCCGCGATGGTCACCATCGACAGCGCGGCCATGATGGTCTGGTTGATCCCGATGACGATGGTGCGCTTGGTCATCGGGAGCATGACCTTGGTCAGCAGCTGGAACCGCGTGGAGCCCATCGACTGGGCCGCTTTGAGCGTCTCCTGCGGCACGCCGCGGATTCCGTGGGCGGTGATCCTGATGACCGGCGGGGCCGCATAGATCAGGGTGGCGATCGCCGCGGAGGCTGGGCCGATCAGGAAGACCAGGGTCAGCGGCGCCAGGTAGACGAACGTGGGCATCGTCTGCATGAAGTCCAGGAAGGGGGTCATGGCGGCGTTGACCCGGTCCGATAGCCCGGCCCAGATGCCCAGCGGGATCCCGACCAGCAGCGACAGCATCACGGCCGTCGCGGTTAGCGCGAGGGTGTCCATGCTCTCTATCCAGAGCCCCTGCATGCCGAGCACGGCCAGTCCGGCGGCGGTCAGCAAGGCCACCTTGACGTTGCCGAAGGCCCAGGCCAGGAACGTCGCTACGGCAACCACACCGAGCCACCCGATCAGGGGGACCGGGCGCCCGAACGCGGGCTGGGCGATGAATGCCTGGACGGCGGTCGCCATCGCGTCGATGACGGCGCGGATCACGTCGAAGAAGTAGATGAACAGCGGGTTGGTGCTGCGCCCGGCGCTCACCGCGTCGTTCAGGCCGTTGAGCCGCTCATGCAGCGGGGTCAGGTCAGCCTGGGCCAGGGCCATCGTGTCGCGGCCCCGAAGGGTTACGAAGCCAACCATCCAGACGAGCAGCACCAGGACGGCGGAGCCCCAGCGCAGGATACGAGCTCGGTTCACAGTGCGTTCAGTGTCAAGCGTGCGATCAGCCGAGGACATCAGCCGGCGACCACGCGCAGGATCTCATGGTTGCCCACGACACCGAGCAGGACGCCGTTCTCGACGATCTTGACGGAGTGGTCGGACTCGAGCACCAGCCTTACGGCTTCGTGCACCACCACGTCCGGGCCGAGCTCGGGGCCGTCCAGGACCTCACCGGGCTTGGCCGGGCGCATGATCCAGCGGAGGGTCAGCACACCCGAGAACGGGATCTCCTTGACGAAGTCGCGCACATAGTTGTCGGCGGGAGCCCCGATGAGCTCGGGTCCGGTGCCGATCTGGACCATCTCCCCGTCGCGCATGATGAGGATCCGGTCGCCGAGCTTGAGCGCCTCGGACAGGTCGTGGGTGATGAAGACCATCGTCTTGCCGAGCTCCTTGTGCAGCCGGATGATCTCGTTCTGCATGTCGAGGCGGATCAGCGGGTCGAGGGCAGAGAACGGCTCGTCGAAGAGCAGGACCTCGGGCTTGCCGGCCAGCGCCCGGGCCAGGCCGACCCGTTGTTGCATGCCGCCGGAGAGCTGGTCGGGATAGGAGTGCTCGTTGCCGGAGAGCCCGACCAGGTCGATGACCTCGCGGGCCCGCCTGGTCCGTTCGGCCTTGCTGTCACCGCGAATCTCCAGGCCGTAGGCGACGTTGTCGATGACCTGTCGGTGCGGTAGCAGGCCGAAGTGTTGGAACACCATCGAGATCTTGCGCCGACGCAGGTCGCGCAGCGCCTTCTCGTTGGCTGCGAGCACGTCCTCGCCCTGCAGGAAGATCTCGCCGTTGGTCGGCTCGATCAGGCGGGTCAGGCAGCGCACCAGGGTCGACTTGCCGGAGCCCGACAGGCCCATGATGACAAAAACCTCGCCGGGTGCGACGTCGAAGCTCAGGTCTCGCACCGCGGCCACGCACGACTCCTGGTCCATCAGCTCGCGCGGCGAAAGGGCTGCGAGCTCAGGGGTGCCCGGCACGTTCTCGGCGTTGGGTCCGAAGACCTTCCACAGGTTGCGCACCGAGATCGCCGGCTGCACGGCACCCTGGCTGCCCTGGCTGCCCTGGCTGCCCTGGCTGCCCTGGCTGTCTTGGTTGTCTTGGCTGTCTTTCAGCGTCCCTGTCAGTGATTCTGTGGCGGTGGACTCTTGCTGGGTCTGCCTGGTCATCGTGGTCATCGTGAGCTCTCCTCGGTTGTCGGCAGCGGGCTCTGGCGAGAAAGTGACTCGCCGAACCAGTGCTGCGGCTCGGGGCGGGTGTTCTGCCAGATGTGCTTGGTCTCGCGGTACTCGGCGAGCCCGGCCTGGCCGAGCTCGCGGCCGACACCGGACTGCTTGAAGCCGCCCCACTCGGCCTGTGGCACGTAGGGGTGGTAGTCGTTGATCCAGATCGTGCCGTGCCGCAGTCGCCCGGCTACCCGTTGCGCCTTGCCGGCGTCGCTGGTCCAGACCGCGCCCGCCAGACCGTATTTCGTGTCGTTGGCGATGCGCACCGCGTCGTCCTCGTCGGTGAAGCGCTCAACCGTCATGACCGGGCCGAACGACTCCTCCTGGACGACCTGCATCCCGGTGTGGCAGTCGTCGAGCACGGTGGGCTGGAAGAAGAAGCCATCGGCCAGCGCTCCCTCCCGGGCCTGGTTGCCACCACAGCGCAGCACCGCGCCCTCGGCCATTCCGCCCTCGACATAGCTGGTGACCTTGGCCAGGTGCGCTGCCGAGATGAGCGTGCCGGTCTCGGTGAGCTCGTCGAAGGGCCCGCCGAGGCGGATGAGGTTGGCCCGGCGGACGACCTCGTCGACGAACCGGTCGTGCAGCTCGTCCTGGACGATGAGTCGCGCGCCGGCCGAGCACACCTGCCCGGAGTGCAGGAAAACCGCGGTGAGAGCGAGGTCGACAGCCGTCTCGAAGTCCGCGTCGGCAAAGACGATGTTGGGGTTCTTGCCGCCCAGCTCCAGGGCGACGCGCTTGACGCTCTGCGCGGCCGCGGCCATCACCGTGCGGCCGGTCGCCAGGCCGCCGGTGAACGACACCAGGTCGACGTCCGGGTCCTGGGCCAGCACTGCGCCGACCTCGGCGCCGGCGCCCAGGACGAGGTTAGCGACGCCTGCGGGCAGTCCCGCCTCCTCCAGCACACGCATCAGGAGGATGGCGGTGGACGGCGTCAGCTCGCTGGGTTTCAGGACAAAGGTGTTGCCGGCCAGCAACGCCGGCGCGACCTTCCAGGAGGTCTGCATCAGCGGGTAGTTCCACGGCGTGATGAGGGCGCAGACCCCGACCGGCTCGTGGACCACCCGGCTGATCGCGTCGTGGCGTCCGGTGTCGATCACCCGGCCTGCGTCCGTGCCGGCGACGCCGCCGTAGTAGCGGAAGCAGCTGACGACCTCATCGATGTCGTACTCGGCCTCGAGCAGGCGCTTGCCGGTGTCCAGGGCCTCGGCCCGGGCGAAGGCTGCCTTGTCGCGCACCATCAGGTCTGCCGCTCGAAGGAGCAGCGCCCCCCTCTCGCGCTCGGGGGTCCGCGGCCAGTCACCCTGGTCAAAGGCTGCGCGGGCGGCGCGGATCGCTGTGACGGAGTCCGCACGCGTCCCCTCGGATACCGTTGCCACCAGTGTTCTGTCGGCGGGGCACCGGATCTCTCGCCGGCCGCCGGCGTCGGCATCGAGCCATTGACCATTGACATAAAGATCTGCGTGGATATTGTTTCCCTACGTCTGCAATATGGGTGAAATATGGGCGAAACCGATGTCCGGTCGTCGTTCGTTGCGCACGTGGATGGCTGTTGACGCAGCGAGACTGCTTCAACAGCCACAGGCGGCGTCGTGGGTGGCGACGCAACCGTTCAAGGTCTCGCGTCGAGCACACCTCTGGCTGCAAGGCAGTCACCGTAGAGCCCCTGTGGGACCCCGGATGGACCTGCGTCAGCCGGAACCAATCCGATGACCTTACCCTCGTGAACCCATTGCCTTCGCATTGCGCGGGGAGGAACGTGGTGTTCTGACATCCGAAAGACGCTTCTCACCACGTTCCAGACGGGGGCTGTCATGTTCGCTGTTCGAGGCCGGATCGTCCCGCTTTCGGCGGACCGTGAAGTCAGCAAGGGTGAGCTTGACGCGTTCGCCGGCACGGTCTGGCTCGGCGACGACGGGATGGTCACAGCCATCACTCATGGCACTCATGGCACTCATGGCACTCATGGCCATGCCGCGGCACCGCCCGGTTTCGAGAAGGCCCCGGTGGTCGACGTCGGGAGCTCGCTGGTGTTCCCGGGGCTGATCGACCTGCACAACCATCTGGCCTACAACACGTTGCCGCTGTGGACGGAGGAGACCCGCGACAAAGCCAAGCCGTTCCTGCACCACAACTCCTGGCCGGGTGCCCAGTCCTACGCAGCCAGCGTGACGTGGCCGGCATACGCGTTCATCACGGCGTCTCCGCAGGAGCTTCTGGCGTATGCCGAGACGCGGGCGATCGTCGGTGGCACCACCACGATCCAGGGCTCACCGCCGAAGAACCGGCCACGCGACGGGTGGGTCGTGCGGAACGCGGAGGACGAGACCTGGGGCACCCACGACACCAACCTCATCCAGGCCTCGACCCTCACGCTGAACCCGGAGGGTCTGCTGAAGAAGGCGGCCCGTATGCGGCAGGGAAGCGCGTTCATCTACCACTGCTCGGAGGGACAGGTCGGCACCGTCGTGGCGCAGGAGTTCCATGACGCCAAGAAGGCCGACTGTCTTCAGGAACGTTTCATCGCGGTGCACTGCAACGCGATCGACCCGAAGGACTTCGCCGGCTGGCGCAGGCATGGCGCCGTCGTGTGGTCGCCGTTCTCGAACCTGTGGCTGTACAGCTCCACGACGAACGTGCCCGCGGCGATGGAGGCAGGACAGACGGTCTGCCTCGGATCAGACTGGGGTCCCTCCGGGACTCGCAGCGTGCTGGGTGAGCTGAAGGTGGCGCGCCTGGTCTCCGACGAGAACCAGTGGGGCCTGTCCGACAGCGACCTCGTGCGGATGGTGACCGCGAACCCCGGGGACGTGCTCGCCCGCCCCTGGAAGCGCCAGGTCGGCCGGCTCCAGCCGGGCGCGGTGGGTGACCTGCTCGTCATCCGGGCCGGCCCGCGGGTTGACCCGTTCCGGGCCCTGCTGAGTGCCCGCGAGCGAGATGTGGAGCTCGTCGTGATCGGCGGGCGGGCGCAGTACGGGAAGCCGGCGCTGATGGCCAGGGCAGGCAGGAACGGGACCGCCACCACCTCGCTCTCAGTCGACGGCGAGACCCGGGCAATGGTGCTGACCCGGCCTGACGACCCCGGCGCCACATGGGAGTGGGACGACGTGGTCGCCCGGATGGAGGTGGTCCGGGGGCACCCCATGCGCGAGATCGAGAAGGGGCGCACGAGGCAGGAGGCGGCGATGGCATCGGTGTACCTGGCCCGGTCGCGCAACGGCGGCCGGCCCGTCCCCCAGCCGCCGCTGCGGCTGGCGCTGGACATGCCGACCGGCCTGACGCCGTTGGGTGGTCTACCCAAGAACCTCGACGAGATCACAGTGCCCGCGCTGGCCGGGCTCAGCCATGACGGCGAGTTCCTCGACTCGATCGTCGGCAGGGGCTACCACGGTGGCGTCCTGGACGACCTGGCCCGATTCTACCGGTAGGAGAGAAGTCATGGCGCAGAGTCGAGAGTCAGCGATCGCCCAGAAGGGCGTTCGGCTGAGTGAGGCGCTGAAGGGCGAGGGCCTGACGCCTGAGCTTGGTCCGCAGGACCGGCTCCGGGTGGTCGACACGCTGGTTCCGCTGATCGAGGGCGTGTACTGCCACCTGCCCCAGAAACGCGCGGGATACGCGGCGGATCCGGTGCAGGCCCTGCGCCTACTGCGTCAGCGGTGCGTCGAGATGACCGACGGGGAGTTCCACCTCGCGGTCACCGGGATCATGACCGGCCTGCGGGACGCGCACACGCGGTATGTCGGACCGTCCGGCCTGCGCGGCAAGGTCGCGCTGCTGCCCTTCCTGGTGGAGTCCTACGGGCCGCAGGACGCGCCGAGGTTCATCGTCTCCAAGCTCGCCGGGACGGCGAACACCCCCGCGATGAAGAAGCTGGGGTTCGCGCAGGGGGTGGAGCTGGTCTCGTGGAACTACGTCCCGATGGCACGGGCCGTGGACGTGTACGCCTTCCAGGAGACGGGAGGACGTCGCGACGCCCGACGCGCCCGGGCGTTGGAGTCGCTGACGTTCCGCTCGCTGGACTACGGGCCGCCCCCGGATGAGCTCAAGGTCACCATCGGGTTCAGGGTGGGCCGTTCGCTGCGCGAGGTGACCATGCCCTGGCGGGTGGTCGACATCACGGCGGCCAGGCTGGGCAAGAACCCGCAGAGTGCGCTGCGGGCCGCCTGGAACCCTTCGGCCGAGTCGGTCCGCAAGGCCAGGACGCTGATGTTCGCACCGGAGACCTGGGACGCCAACCGGCTCAAGACGTCAACAGGCAGGTCATCACGAGCCAAGGTGGTGCACGGCAGGTCGTCGCCGGGCAACGGGGTGCGAGGCAGCGCGCGAGACACCGCGACGGGCAAGCCCGCGGCAGTGGCGATCGGCCAGGATCTCGAGACGTCTTTCCTCGAGGTCCTGTCTGCGCGCAGGGTGTCTGCGACGTTCCACGAAGGGTTGCGGGCCAGGCGCGCCGAGGTCGGCTACCTGCGGGTCTGGAGCTTCGACGTGCACGACCACGAGGCCTTCGTCACCGAGGTGGACCGGCTCCTGAAACTTCTCCCCCAGGACAGGCTCATCGTCGATCTGCGGGGCAACCCGGGCGGGCTGATCTGGGCGGCCGAGAGGTTGCTACAGCTGTTCACTGACAGGGAGATTCAGCCGACCCGCTTCTCGCTGCTCGCCACGCCGGTCACCCGGGCGATGGCCGAGAGCGAGTTCAACCACCTCGAGCTGGATGACTGGCTCAACAGCCTGACCGATGCGGTCTCGACCGGCGAGGTGTACTCCAAGCCCGTCGCCCTGACCGACCCGAGCTGGTGCCGGGACATCGGCCGGACCTATCCGGGCACAGCGGCTCTCGTGGTCGACCCGAACACGTACTCCTCGGGCGACCTGTTCGCCGCGGGATGGGCCGACCACGACATCGGTCCGCTGATCTCGATCGGCGAGGCGACCGGGGCCGGCGGCGCAAACGTCTGGGGCGACCTGCAGCTCAATGACGCCCTGGCTAGCACGCCATACGCGTTCGACCCCTTGCCCGGCGGTGTGCAGTTCACCATGGCGATCCGCAGGGCGATCCGGTCCGGCGTCTCGGACGGAATACCGATCGAGGATCTGGGGATCCGCGGCATCCCCTACGCGCCGACCCGGCGGGACCTGCTAGAGGGGAACAAGGACCTCTACAACTTCTGCGCCCAGACCCTGCACGACACGTCCTGAAGGCCTGTGCAACCCGCCAAGGGCCTCCGCAACCCGCCCCGGTCGGGCAGGATCGCTCCAGGCGACCCTGCCCGCGCAGCCCTGAATGGGCAGCGGTCCAGGGTCAGCGTTTCTTGACCCCGATCGTGTAGGTGCCGGTGCTGGAGCGGTCGTAATGCCGGATCTGCACGAAGTAGTCACCGGCCAGCAGCTGGGCCGAGATCCGGGGGTTCAGGCCGTACCCGCTGTCGTCGTCCTCGTCGATCAGCGCGGTCGCGCTCTTCGGCCCGAACAGCTTCATGTAGACGTCCGTCTTGCCGCCGGTGTCGATCTGGTAGACGCCGTCATGGGCGGCGGTGAACCGGAAGATGTCCTCCTCGCCGGACGTGCCGATATCGGCCTTCAGCCGGTCGGCGCCGACGGTGAGCTGGGTGGCCGCGCCCGGCCCGGGGCCCGACTTGGGGTACATCTTGGAGCCGGCGATGAACTCCTTGTCGAGCGCGGACAGGATGTCGTTGGCGTGGGTGGCCACCCCGTTCTTGGTCCAGGACGCGGGGAACGCGTAGAGCATGATCGAGTCAGGGTCGAAGGCGGTGCCGTTGATCTGGTCGACCGAGTACTTGAAGAACACGTTGTGCCGGGTGGTCGCCTCGTCCCAGAAGTTGGGCGCCCCGGCAAGTGCTGCCAGCACCACGGACTCGTTCCATTCGATGCCGCCGGCGGGGCTGGAGTGCTCGTGGGCCAGGCCGACCGCATGTCCGAACTCGTGCGCCGCGGTGCCGCCGTCCAGGAACCCGAGGTTCATCGTCGCCTCGTTGTTCGGGATCTGCCGCGAGTCCGTGCCGATGTACGACCAGGCGCCGTCGTCGGGGTCGAACGAGATCCTGATCTCGGCGTCCGGCGCGCTGCCGAAGTCGAAGGTGAGGTTCGCAAACTCCCCCCACCAGAGAGCCTGCTCGCGGGCGGTGGCCTGCTCGGCGGCCGATCCACCCAGGAAGCGCACCCGCAGGGTCGAGCCGCTGAGCCAGGTCTTGCCGCGCGGCGATATCGCACGCGTCTGACCGTTCGGGGCCGTCGTCGTCAGGCGCGGGCGCATCATGTCCCGCGGGAGAATTCGGTCGAAGCACATCTTGGGCGCGGCGGTCATGTCAGCTTCCTTCTCGTTGGTCTCTCGCGGGTCTTGCCCTGGCATGCTGATGCGGTCTCATGGATGGAGCTGCGGTCTCACGGATCTTGAGCCAGTCGACCAGCGCACGACAGACCTGCGGCTGGATGAAGTAGTTGAGGTGATAGACGGTGCCGTTCGTGCCGAAGGCCAGTGAGTCCTTGATGAACCCGCCCCCGGACGGCAGGTCCACCGACGACATCGACGCGGTGTCGACGACCAGGTCGTTCCTGGTGCCCATCAGCGTGTCCACCAGGCCGTCGGCCAGCCTGGCCACCAGCTCCCGTGGCAGCTCGGGCGGCTCATGCCGGTCATCGAACAAGGCCGGCTCGAAGTCCGAGGAGACGACGTACCAGGGTGTGCCGGGTGCGGGCTGGCCCGGCTGGGTTGCGTTGATGGCGGTGATGAACGGGCCGCCGGGCTCCATCGCCGCCAGACCAGGGATCCTCATCTCCGTGACGGTGGCGGCCGACACCAGGTACCTCACGAACGCGCCGATCCCGCGGACGAGGCCCCCCACGATCTCGGCCGCCGGGGCTGACCCGGTGGCGAACCCGATGGACCGCGCCGCACCCGCCGCTAGGTTGGTGTAGAGGTCGACCAGGGTCCTCCAGTTCTCCGGTTCAGCCAGCTGGGTCCCCGCGTTCGTCGCGCCGACGAAGACGATCTTGCCGATGCCCGCATGCCAGGTCGATGACGGCAGGACGTACTCGGCCAGGCTGCGGGCTACGAGACCGCCGCGGCTGTACGAGACGATGTCGATCGTCGGGGGGAGGTCCAGGTGCCGGGCGTCCAGCCGGGACTGCAGGTCGATCGCGTTTTCCAGCGGGTCCCTGCTCAGGGTCTTGTGGTCGAAGCCGATGACCGCGTCGTACGAGTCGGCGGCGGCCTTCAGCATCTTCCGCCCCGGCGCCGTCGAGGTGAGCACGCCGTAGCTGCCGACGGTGGTCTGGAAGGTCCCGTGGATGAAGAGCAGGATCCTGGCAGGCCGGCCGACCGGCAGGTTCACCTGGCTCAGGGTGTCGGCGTGCGCCCAGCTCCTCAGGTCCGGGCTCGTCATCAGGACCAGGCATGGGCGGGTGTCCCGTTCCAGAAAGGCCATGATCGCGCCGGGAACGAAATGGGAGGAGAAGGTCAGCACATACGCCTTCAGCCGGCCGACGACCACGTCGCCGAAAGGCCCGAGGGCAGGGCGGGTCCGTGCGCTCGGCCGGGCCGGCATGGCGGGTCGCACGTCGATCTCGAAACGGGCCGTCGCCGTGTCGTCGTGACCAGTGTCGTCGTGACCAGTGTCGTGACCAGTGGGCAGCTGCCACGAGAAGAGCCCGTCCTGTTCGAGCAGGATGACGGCGTCCCTGCCGTGCGGCAGGTCCATCGAGACCCGTACCTTCCCGGCACGGTTCGGCTGGCGCCCACCCAACTCCGCCTGCCCCCGCTGCCCGGTCGGGGCATGGGGGGTGGCGGGCTCGAGCTCGAAGGGTTCAACCACATCCATGCCCTGGGCGGCGAACGCCTCGAGCAGGACCGCGGATACCTCATTGGTGGGTCCGACGGACCCGGCCCAGGCCGACGGGCCAGCGCCGCTGTGGCCCCACCCTGTAGTTGTCCGGGTAGGTCACCCGCAGGCTGCCTGCTGCCAGTTCCAACGACGCCATCGGGGCCCCCTTCGACAACTGCCCAAGCTTCCTCTTCGACACGCTATCTGTCCGGTCACGCCTGGGACAGACTGATTCGACAACAGGTTTGGTTTTGACCACGTGACGACCGCGGGGCGACCGCAGGACGACCGCGGTGTGTGTGCCGCGGTGTGGGTGCTGCGGTGTGTGTGCTGCGGTGTGTGTGCAGACGTCCCGGGGGCGGGACGGGTCGTGCCGGGAGAACCCCCGCAGGGCGGGGCGTGCTCGGCACCTCCTCCTGCAGGTAGGCGCTGCCGCGCAGCGCGATGGCTGCCAGCGCGGCGGTGCCCTGAGTGCACCGGGTGGGCCCGGTGAACCCCTCACGGACCAGTGCCGGCAGGTGGACGGTGGTCCACGTGATGGGTTCGGCTGCACCGCTCAGTCTGACCATCCGGGGTGCGAACAGACAGGGCATCTGGTCCCGCTGGTCGCGATGGAGCTCATTGACATACCGGGACTTTCGACTCTGCCGCCGCCGTTCCAGGCGCGCAACGATCAGTCTCGTGCAGACACCCACCACCCCCGGCCCTGCGGGCACGCAGTCACCCCACTACGCGCGAGATGTGGTGGCCGGACTGGTCAATGACGGCATGGCGACCTTTGTCGCGGATGCTGCCGTGCGTGAGGCGGTGCACCGCGGATCCCGGGTGCGCTTCGTCCAGGTGTTGCCGACCGGACTCAGCGCAGAGGACCGTTCGGAGATGGATGTGGCGATGTTCGGGGTTGCCCTGCGTGCCCTGCATCAGCAGCGGCGCGTTCCGTGCACGTTCGAGACCGTCGAGGGCGCGGCCGGCCGCACCCTGGTCGAGCGCAGTCAGGGTGCGGCCGTTCTCGTGGTCGGCCGCGACGCACCCGAGGTGGTCGAGCCGGTGGGCAAGTACTGCCAGGAGCACGCCGGCTGCGACGTCCTGACCGTCGCCGGCCCGGACCTGAGCCTGCAGCGGGCAGGTCAGACCAGTCGGGTCGGGGCGGC
>ENA-OBLH01000217-OBLH01000217.1-metagenomes-genome-assembly--contig:-NODE-217-length-21243-cov-5.08425_pt1 | contig 21243 bp, 16 predicted proteins | sample MGYA00153382_OBLH01 | MGnify analysis MGYA00153382
GTCGCTGCCGCTTGCCCGCCGCTTCGGTTGCGGCGTCGAGGCGGAACTGCGCGCTGGCTTTGGCACCGTCGATGGGCCGGATGATAAGCAACCAGAACAGCAACAGGCCGATCAACGCGCCCATGACACCGAGCAGAATCCGTTCGCGCTCGCTGCGGCCCGACCACCAGAGAAGTGCCTGTGCCATCATCGCGCGCGCACCGTGATGTCACGGTAGGGGCGGCCCTGATTGGCCACGATCGGTCCGGGCATGACTTGCAGGCCGCTCGCGCCGAGCTTGGCTTCGACCGCGCTGAGATCGGCGGCAGTCGCGGCGCGGACTGTGGCGCGCAAACCGCTTTCGCCGTCGAATATCATCGAGCCGAGTTCGACATTGGGCGTCGTATTCACTGCCGCGCCGACCGCAGCAGCAAGGGACTCGAAGCCGCCCCCTGCCCCCTGCATCGCGGACAGCCGTGCTTCGGACTGGAGCACGGCGTCGGTGACAGTCGTGCCCGGGGGCAGGACGGCCGTGGCCTGTATCAGCGTCTCCGCTTCGATTGTTGTAGCGCGCGCATTGAGACGGACGATGCTGACAATTTGCGCGGTCAGGATAAGCGCACCGATAATGAGCGTCATCACGGCGTAGCGTCGCAGACGTGCCATATCGACCGGCCAGCGGCGGCGCTTGGCGAACGGGCCGTGGCGTAAATCGGCTTCGGGGAATTCTACAGCCGCGATCAGCGCCGCTTCAAGCTCAGGACGGTCGAACGTCTCGACCGGATTGTCGCCGGTCAGCAACGGCGTCAGCACGGGGTCGTCGGCAAAGGCAGTTTCGTTGCCGCGCACGACAATCTCGCTACCGAGGTCGCCGCGCACGAAACCCGTTTCGGGACGCGTCAGCAGTAACGGTGCAGCAACCAGATGGTCGGGATCGAGTCCCGCTTCGGCGAGCGCGGCGAGCAACGCGGTCAGGCTGGCGACTGGCACGCCGATCGCAATCCGGTGTCCCTCGGCATCGGCAGCCCCAACGGCAACGTGCAGCGCCTCGGGCGGCAACATGCTGACATCGGCAAGCGCGATGCGTGCCGCGCCTTGCGCTTGTAGATCGGCGAGGTCGGGCAAATCGATCGTGCGGACAATCGTGTCGGCGGCGGGGACGATAGCGACGGTGCGCTCATCATCGGATTGAGGCAGCGCGACAGCGAGATCGTCGCCCCGCGACAGGATGTCCCCCGCCACGATCCGAAGCCAATGTCCGTCGGCAAAGACGACGAGCGTGCTCATGACGGCTCGCCATAGCTGCGGCGCACGAGCTTGGCGGGCTTCAGTGCGGCGTCGATCAAGGCATGTTCCTCGAGATCGGCCCCGGCGAGTTCGACATTGAGCACAAGCCTGAACCAGCGCGTGACCAGCTTCACTTGCGCGCGGCCGGCGTCGGCAGCGCTCGGGGCGAGTTGGGGCAAGGCCCAAACGGTAGCGAGCGATTCCCACCCGTTTTCGGGCCGCGCCTCGACAACCGACGCGGCGCGCGCGACGTCGAGCGTCGGCACCACCGTGGCGAGCAAGACGGCCTGATCGCGACGCAGCGTGTTGACGTTGAGGGCAGTCAAATCAGTCACCGGCAAGGCACAGAGATAGGGGCGGACCCTCGCATAGAGAGCGGGCGTCACCCCGGCAACCGCGCGCCACTCGCTCGTATCGACCATCGGCATATTGGCGGGGAGATAGGCAATGCGGGCATTGGCGTAGGCCGCGTCCTCGGCACCCCCGGCGAGCGGCTGGGCGTCGCTGTCGATCCAGTCGGCGGTCGCATTCGCCAGCGCATCGGCATCGCGGCCGGGAACTTCGAGCAGTGTCAGCAAGCGCGTGAATTGGGCAACACCGAACGGCCGGACAATCGCCGTCCGGTCCGGCGCTTGATCGACGAGCGAGTTGAGATTGAAACAATTGCCGCCGTCGTCGAGGCGTGCCGTGGCAAGCCCGCCGTCGATGGGGAAATTGGTCGGTTGGCCCGCCCAGTGCCCCGCAAGCGTCGTGCGGGCTGCGTCACGCTGGATGAGGTCGCCGATGCGGTAGCGCGCCACGGTCTCCGCCGCCATGGCATAGGCGCGCGCCTGTTCGGTCGCGCCGCTGTTCGCCGTGAGCCGGGTACCGATCTTGAGCCGTTCGAGCGCAGCGGCAGCAAGCACCGCCATGACCGCGACGATCAGCAGAACGGTCAGGAGCGCCGCCCCCTCCTCGTGTTTGGGGATGCGCTTCACGGGTATGCCGGTCCGGTGACGAAGGCGAGTACCAGCGGCGGTTCGCCGGTGCGCTTAACCGTCAGTTCGACAGCGGCTGGCAATGAATCGAGCAAGGCATCGTCCCAGCGCGGCCGCCATGCTCCTTTTCGCTCGCGGTAACGCATCGTCAGTTGTTCGACCCGGTCGGCGAGGACGATCCCGGCGGGCGCGGCGCTGCCATCGACCATCGGATAGGCCGTGCGGGTCAGGCGACCCTCGGCAAACGTCACATCGACGCGCTGAATGCCTGCGCGCGCCGCGCCGTCAGGACTGGTCCAGCCGCCGCGCACATAGCCGAGCACCAGCGGATCGCTGCGCCCGTCATTGCCCGTGAACGCACGCACTGGCTGCCCGTCGGGCGCACGGGCAATGCGCGGCAGGGCTTGTGCAAGGTCGCTCGCCAGCAGCGTCGAAAAACGGCGGAGGTCGGCCGTGTCCTCCAACCGCTGGGTCGCCGCCGCCTGCGCGCGGACGCCGAAGCTCAGCAGCGACACCCCGGCAGCGGCGATCATCGCGAAAATGAGCAGCGCGACCATGAGTTCGATGAGCGTGAAGCCGTGTTCGGCGCGATGCGTCATTCGACCGCCCTTGCCAGCGAGAGCCGCGTCATCGGGCGCCCGGCAGTGTCGGTGACGGCGAGGTCGATCCGCACGATGCGGACGTCGTCGGTGCGCTTGGTCTCGCGTGTCCAGCGCCATGTTGCGCCCGCATTCGTCACTTCGCCCTGATCGGTCCCGAACGCAGGCGGGCGCGGGTCGGTGAGCAAATTCACCGCCAGATTGCGCGCGACGATCTGCGCGACCGTTGTATCGGCAAGCCGCTGTGTGCTGAACAATGTTGCGCCCTCCAGCCGCAGCAACGCAAGCGCCGACAGGCTGAAGATCGCAAGCGCGACCAGCATTTCGATCAGCGTAAAGCCGTGTTCGGCAGAACGCCACAAAGACGCAAAGCCGTTCTTACGAGACACGGACGGCTCCGTTGGCCGGAATGTCGATCCGCACGACAACCGCGTCTTTCGACAGGTCGATCGCCGCTGGTTCGGCAACAGCACCCGTCGCGTCGAAGGTGACGATGACCCTGCCAGTCTCGGCCGTCGCTGCGGTCACGCCCGCGGGAAACGCAACAATGCCGAAGCCCTTGCCGTCATAAGACTGCCAGCGCCCCTGTGTCCGGCGTTCGGCGCTGTAGCCGCCCGCCTCGACAACGATCCGCGTGCTTCGCCCGCCGAGTATTGCATCGTCACGCACCGCCAGCGCGCGTGCGGCGAGCCGCTCGCCCTCGTCACGCACCCGCCCGCCGGGATCGGGCATCGCCAGCACAACAGCTGCCGACGCGATGCCGAGAATGACGAGCACGACCATCAGCTCGATAAGCGTGAAGCCTTTTTCGGACAGGCCGCGCTTATTGCCAGTTGCCGATATCGGCATTTTCGCCCGTGCCCCCTTCCGCACCATCGGCCCCCAGGCTGTAGATGTCATACGCGCCGCGCTTGCCGGGACTTTCGAACTTGTAATCGCGGCCCCAGGGATCCTTGGGCAGCTTCTTGATGTAACCGCCCGCCTGATACCGCGACGGATCGGCCAGCGACGGCGGTGCCGTCACCAGCGCGCCGAGACCATCGGTGGTGGAGGGATAATTCTGGTTGTTGAGCCGGTAGAGTTCCATCGCCTGATCTATGTTGGTGATATCGATCTTGGCAGTCTCGCTCTTGGCGCGCCCGAGCTGGGGCAGGACATTCACCGCCACGATCACCGACAGCAACGCGAGGATCACGATGACGACCATAAGTTCGACGAGCGTGAAACCTTCTTCTGCTGCGGCGCGGGCGGAAAGCGATCTTTTCATGATGAACCAGCCAGTGTTTCGAGTTGGAGGATCGGCAGCAGGATCGATAGCACGATGGCACCGACCACGCCGCCCATGATGACGATGATCGCGGGCTCGAGCAGCGACAGCGCGCTCGATGTGAAGGTGTCGAATTCGCGTTCGAGATAATCCGCCGCACGTTCGAGCATCGTGTCGAGCTGCCCCGATGCCTCGCCCGACGCCGACATGTAAACGAGCAACGGCGGGAAAATATCCGAGCGTTTGAGCGCCGCCGACAGACTGCCGCCGGTGCGGACCGATTCAGCGATTTCGTCGGATGCCGCCCGCAGCGCGCGGTTATGGACGGTCGCGGCAGTCAGGGTCAGCCCCTCGAGCAACGGCAAGCGGCTGCCGACCATCGTCGAGAGCGTCCGCGCCATGCGCGCGGCGTGAAGGTCGCGGGTCAGACGGCCGATCAACGGGAGCCGCAGCCACATCCGGTCGACGCGCATCCGGATTGCCTCGTCCTTGAGCGCATAGCTCGCGCCGATGGCAAGCAAGCCGATCACGATTAGCAACGCCCACCAGAAATTGGCGAGGAACCACGAAATGCCGATGACGATGCGCGTCAGCAGCGGCAGTTGCTGCCCGACAGTGTCGAACTGCTCGACGACCTGTGGCACGACGAAAATCATCAGCGCCATCACGACCAGTGTCGCGACGATGGCGAGCACGACCGGATAGGCGATGGCGGTCGTGATCTTGGCACGCATCTGTGCCTGGCGTTCGAGGAGTCCCGCAAGGCGTTCGAGAATCAGCGGCAGGGTGCCCGCACCCTCCCCTGCCTGCACCATTGCGCGGTAAAGCGGCGGGAAGCTGCGCGGCTCGCGGCCCATTGCGTCGGACAGGCGACGCCCCTCGACGACGCCCGCGTGCACCCGGTCGAGGATGGTGCGGAGATGGTCACCCTCGGTCTGGCGCGCGATGGTCCGCAATGCTTCTTCGAGCGGGGTGACGAGCGACAAGGTGGCGAGTTGACGCGTGAACAGCGTCAGTGCCTTGGCGCTCAGGCGGCGTGGGCCGATGAGGGTGTTGAACGAGGCCAAGGGCGAAGCGGCGCGCGGTTTGTTGCCCGACGCGGTGTCGAGCCGGACGATATAGAACCGCCGCGCACCGAGCTTGACCCGCGCATCGTCTAGCGTAGCCGCAGCCAGCGACCCGTGCCGTTCGCGCCCGGCGGTGTCGATGACGTGATAGTCGAATTCAGCCATCTTCGCTGCCTCGCCGCGAAATCCGCACGGCTTCCTCGGGTGTCGTCAGCCCCTCGCGGACCAGCGCCCGGGCCGCCGCGCCGAGATTGGGCGATTTGGCAAACGCGTGTTTCGCAATCGCGTCCTCGTCAGCGTCGCTGTTGATGAGGCGGCGGATCGTGTCGTCGATCCTGACCGCTTCGAACACACCGACACGGCCTTTGAAGCCGGAATTGCCGCACGAAGCGCAGCCGCCGGGTTCGTAGATGATGGTGCCTTCATCGACATCGAGCAGCTTCGCCACCGCAGCATCCGCAGGCATAGCGCGGCGGCATTCGGGGCACAGCCGCCGGACCAGCCGTTGTGCGATGACGGCGCGCAAGGTGGATGCAAGCAGAAACGGCTCGACCTTCATATCGCGCATCCGCGTGATCGCGCCCGCCGCATCGTTGGTGTGCACCGTCGACAGCACGAGATGGCCGGTCAGCGAAGCCTGCACCGCAATTTCGGCTGTCTCGCGGTCGCGGATTTCGCCGATCATCACGACATCGGGATCCTGGCGCAGGATCGCGCGCAGTCCTGCTGCAAAGGTCAGGCCGACTTTCGAATTGACCTGCGTCTGCCCGACCCCGTCGATGGCATATTCGACCGGATCCTCGACGGTCAGGATGTTGCGTGTACCGTCGTTGAGCAGCCGCAGCCCCGCATACAGCGTCGTCGTCTTGCCGCTGCCGGTCGGGCCAGTGACGAGGATGATTCCGTTGGGCTCTGACAACGCATCGCGCAGCAAGGCCAACGTCCCCGGCGTCATGCCAAGCACATCGAGATCAATTCCGGCATTTTCCTTGTCGAGGATACGCAACACGACGCGTTCGCCAGCGCGGCTTGGCAAGGTCGAAACGCGCACGTCGAGCAATTTGCCGCCCAACGTCAGCCCGATCCGCCCGTCCTGCGGAATACGCCGCTCGGCAATATCGAGGCGCGCCATCACCTTGACGCGGCTGACGATCACGGGCGCAACATGCGGCGGCATCCGCAAGGTTTCGCGCAGCACGCCGTCGATCCGCATCCGCACAATCAGGCCGCTTTCGTACGGCTCGATATGGATATCGCTGACCCCCTGGCGGACGGCTTCGGCAATGATGCCGTTGATCAGGCGGATCGCGGGTGCGTCATCGGCGGTGTCGAGCAAATCCTCGGCACTCGGAATGCCGCTCGCCAGCGCGTCGATTTCCTCGGCACCCATGGCAACGGCGGCGGCTTCGCCGTCGGTCATGTAATGGTCGGACAGCAACCGGTCGAACGCGGCCGTCCCGACCGGGGTTACATCGAACGGTTGCGCCAGATGCCTTTTCACTTCGAGCAACACCGCCGGGTCCGCGCCTTCGCGCAATGCCACCGACAACCGCCCGTCAGTCCCCGGCTGCATCACCACGCCAAAGCGGCGCGCAAAGGCATAGGGGATCGTGACCAAAGTCAGGGTGTCGGCTTCGCTCATTTTTCCTTCGACGGGTCCACAGGACGGATGACCTGCGACGAGGATTTCGACGGCAGGATTTGCGGCGGTGGCGGCGGTGGTGCCTCACCGGGCGCGGCTTCCTGCGAAGAAACCGGCCCCGGCGGCTGCACGCCCATATAATCGCGCATCAGCTCGTCGATGCTCGGTTCGGCGTCCGGATTGCCGAGCAGTTGCTGCGAGCGAACATAGCCGTAGCGGCGCTCGGAATACGCCTTGGCATCGGCGGCGCTCCGCAGGATGGTCGGGCGGATAAACACCATCAAATTGGTCTTGCCGCGCGACCGGCTGCGAGAACGGAACAATTCGCCGAGCAACGGAATGTCGCCCAGTACCGGCACTTTTTCCAGCGTGCGCCGCTCATTGTCGTCGAGCAGCCCGCCGATCGCCATGATCGTCCCGTCGTCGACGGTCATCGTCGTCTGGATTTCGCGTTTGTTGAGGATCAGGTCCGACGAGTTATTAGTGACCGCACCCGCAATCGAACTGACCTCTTGACGCAGGAACAGCTTGATCGAGCCGCCCTCGCCGATCTGTGGCTTCACCTCCAGCTGGATGCCGACATTCTGGCGCTGCACGGTGCGGAAGGCATTGTCGAAATTCCCGCCCAGCGCCTCGCCGGTTGTTACTGGAACCTCCTGCCCGACCAGAATTTTTGCTTCCTGATTATCGAGCACCACAACCGATGGGGTCGAAAGCAGGTTCGACTGGTTGTCCTGCGAAACCGCGTTGATGATCGCGCCGAGATACAGGTTATTGCCCAGCCCGAACGCCGCCCCCGCTGTGCCGCCGGTCGCGGTGTTGACCGCGCTCAGCGCACCCTGAAGCAGGGTGCTGCCATTGGTATTACCCGATGTCGTGGTCGTGGTGGTGCCGTTGACCGTGGTTGTCGTCGTCGAACCGCCGCTCAGCTGCCCTTGCAGGATGCCGCCTGCAATCGGGACGATGTTCGGCGTGACATTCGAATAGGTTGTGAATGCGCCGCCGCTAGGTCCGCCGAAGGCGAGCTGGATGCCAAGCTTCTTGGCGGCGGTGTCCGAAATTTCGACGATTATTGCCTCGACCAGTACCTGTTCGCGGCGGGTGTCGAGCTGGCGGATAACTTCGCCCAATGTACGTTGTTGATCCGAGGACGCCGAGATAATGATCGCGTTGGTGCCTTCGTAACGCGCGATGATTGCAGGGGCGCGGCTGACGCCCGATGTGCCTGCGCTGGCAGCGGAGGACGAAGGCGCACTTATTGCAGCAGGCTGTGACGCCGTGCCCGGAAGGCTGCGCGTCTGGGCGTTCGATACGACCTGCGACGTGATACTGGGCGTCTGGCCGACGAGCGTCTGGAGCACCGGCAACAATTTCTCGGCATCGGCGTGTTGCAGGAACACGACGCGGATTTCGGAGCCCGCTGCTGCGCGCCGGTCGAGGTCGGCAATGATCTCGGCAAAGCGCGCGACCGCCCGGGCATCGCCGCGCAGGGCGATGGCGTTGGAACTGTCGATGGGCGAAATTACTACCGTGCCGCGCGGCCCGCCGACCGTCGCCAACGTCTGCAACGCCGTCGCAATTTCGCGCGCACCGGCATTGCGAAGCGGGACGATGCGGGTCTCGGCAGAATCGCTGTCGATCCGCGAAATCACGCTGCGGATGCGGCGGATGTTGTCGGCATAATCGGCGACGACCAAACTGTTCCCCGCGACGTTCGCGGTCACCGATCCTTCGCGGCTGACCAGCGGCCGAACCGTCTCGACAGCCTGAGCAGCATCAATGGCGCGGAGGCGGAAAACCTCGGTCACGAAACTGTTGCGCGCTGCCCCCGACGATCCGACGCGCCCCGGCTGGGCCGCCGCGCCATCGACTGGTTGGATGCGATAGGCACCATTGCCCGTCGGCACCGCAACGAGCCCGTTGGCGCGGAGTGTCGAGAGAAATACTTCGAAATATTCGGAGCGGCTGAGCGGGCGATCAGTCACGACCGACACTTTTCCTGCAACGCGCGCGTCAATGATGAAGGTCCGCCCCGTTACGCGCGCCGCGTCCTGAATGAACGCGCGGATATCGGCGTCGCGCAGATTCAGCACTTGTTGCGCGAGCGAAATCGTCGGCGCAGCACCGGCAAGCGCAATCGCCGCAATCAGTCCGAAACGCTTCACTTGGGTGCTCCTGCCGACACGTTCATCGTTGTGCCGTTCCGCTCGATCATGAAATTCAGGCGACCGCCCGGCGGCACCCGCACCACGGCATTGGCGATGTCATCGACCGACCGCACCGGCTGTCCGTTGATTTGCGTCACGACGTCTCCCTGCACCAGCCCGGTTTGTGCGAACAAGTTGCCGCTCCCCTTTGGAGCGACAACGAGGCCGGGGGCGGCACCCTTCTCGCTCCGTGGCGCAAAGGCGATGCCTTCGGCAAGGGCTTGCGGCGACAATTGCGCCGTAGCGGCTGGCGGGGGCGTTGCGCCGGATGCCGCAGCCGCAGCACCCGCGACCGGGGCGGCGACCGACTGGTCGAGGAACAATTGCTCGTTAACGCCGCCGCGTTCGAGCACGATATGGTCGAAAGCGACCGATTTCAGTTTGACGCCCGGCACGATCTCGTCACCCACCGCATAGCTGCTCTGAACGCCGTCGGGTGTCGCAATAATCGCCGATCCCCGCCCCATCGCCTGATCGACGCGGATACCGAAGAGTTTGAGCGCCAGCGACGTAACAGCGGTCGGTCCGCTCACCCCGCTGTTGCGGAAGAATGGATCGAAGCGTGTCAGCAGCATCGGATCGGACACAACCGGCCCCCCGCGCACTGTCTGCCAGCGGCCAACCGGGCCAATCGGGCTGAAAAGCGCCCAGAACACCATGACCGCCGCACCGGCTAGCGCCAGAATCAGAAACACATCGGCCAGGATAGAGGCGGGGAATCCCGACTTGCCGCGTACGGCACCGACTGGCCACGCGCCGAGCTTGAATTGCATGTTGCGCTACTGCCCTTCCAACCGCCGACAAGCATTGCACTATGCCGGACACACCCGCTGCAAGCGACAACATTATTGCGGCGTCCAGGTTCCTTACTGGAACTTCACCGTCGCCGACAGCGCAAGCGTCGTGCCCACTGCATAGCTGTTGATGTCGATGCGGTTGGTGCCCGAACGCTGGAATTCCTCGTGGCGCTGGCCGGTGATATTGCGTGCCTCGAACTTCAGTTCGATTTCCTTGCCGAGTACTTCAATCCCCTCGCGCGCCACGAAATCGAGGCGAAAGCCGGGACGCTCGATGACGTCGGGCTGTGGAACCGAACCGTTAAGGCCACGGCTGATGACGCGGTTGCTCGAATAGCCGAGCAGGATCGTCTGTTGCGACAGCCGGTCGGGGTGTTCCAATCCGATCTGCAAATTGGCGATATGGTCCGATTGCCCGGTCAGCGGCCCGCCATCGCGGAAATAGTCCGATGCTCTGGACGAAAACGCCCCGAACACCGATGTCGTATCGCCCGTTGCCACTTTGATTTTCGACTTGGTGTAGGTGTAATTCGCGGTCAGCACGATGCGCCGTTCGGACAGGCCGCCCGCCTTGAACAGCCCGTCGAGGTTGAAGTTCTTCTGGAACTCGACCTCGGCCCCGTACAAGGTCGCCGTCGGCGCGTTGGCGAACGAGGTGACAAGGTCGCCGCCGGTGATGAACGCTTCGATCGGCTTGTCGATTTTCTTGTAAAAGCCCGATACCGACAGGCGCTGTTCGGGTGCGAAATACCATTCGAAGCGCGCTTCGGCATTGTAGAGCTGACTGTCGACCAGCAGCGGGTTGCCGCGATACTGACGGTTGGAATCGGGGTCGAAATAGGGCTGGTTGATGAGTTCCCGGAACTGCGGGCGGGCGATGGTTTTGGACGCGCTCAAACGCACTTGCATCCCGGTATCGACCTCCCAGGTGAGCGTTGCGGCAGGCAACCAATAGTTGCGCTTGAGGCTGGTTCCGGCGGTCGATGCGCCCGGCACCCTAAAGACCTGCACCGGTGTCACCGTCTGCGTCGCGCTTTCATAGCGGACACCGGCATCGAGGCTGAGCGTGTCGGTGAACTTGGCGTTGAACTTGGCATAGCCGGCATAGTTCTTCAGCCGGGCAAAAAATGCCGGATTGCCCTCGTCGGTTTCGATAAGCGCGATCCGGAACGCGTTGATGACGTTCGCGCCGAGCAGCAGGTCGGGCCGCAACAGGCCGACACCCGTCGGGAAATTGCCGGGTGCCTGAAACTGGAAATCGCGGCGAGCGCTGGTGCGCTTGGTGTCGCCCCATGCGCCGCCAACCGTCGCGCTCAGCCGGTCAGTGATCCGGTAGCTGAGGTCGGCACTGGCCGAATACAGATCTTCGTTCAGGTCAGAATAGGTAATGCGCGCGTCGCCGCCATTACCGTTGTTGAGGCGGTTGACGAAAAACCGGCCGAGCGGATCGGCGGTGGAATTGGTGCGGACATATTCGAGGAACAGCTCGCCGGGCGCTTCGCGCTGCGAATTGGCATAAGCCGCACGCAGGTCCAGCCGCAGCCCGTCGGCCAGCTTATACTCGCCGACGAATTGCGTGTTGATCAGCTGGCGTTCGTACCAGGCGGTCTTTTGCTGCTGGTAATCGACCCCGGTTCCCTGCCGGTTGCCGAGCGACAGACGCGCCTGTTTGATCGTGTCGCGGATATAGAGATTGGTGATGCGTATCTTGTGATCGTCCCACTCATAGCCGAGGCCGAGCAGCCCGTTGACGACGATACGTTGGTCGGTGTTGACCTCGTTGAAGTTCGATTCGAGCGTCGAAACATCGGCGCTGAGCGAAGCCTGACGCAGCGCCTGCCGCGTCGTGTATTTGTTGTTGTACCCGACCGCGGCGATCACGCCGAGTTCCCCGGTGCCAAGCGGAAAGGATCGCCCGCCAGTAATGTTCGCCGAAAAATTGGGTGCGACCTGCCAGCGCTGGATCACGCCGTTTTGCCCGGTGACCAGGCCATTGGCGATCGCCGAGGTGTTGACGGTGCCCGAGCTGGTCCGCGCGCCACTGGCGAGGAAGGCTGCGAGGGGGGCGGGCGTGTTGCGGACGCCGTTGTCGAAGCCGAGATTGTCCCAGCGCGCGCCATAATAGGTATAGCCGATGTTGCCTGTAGTCTCGCTATCACCCGACATACCGATACCGACATTGAAGAACGGCTCGCGCGGAACGGCGCGCGTGGTCAGGTTGATGACCCCGCCGCCAAACTCGCCAGGGTAGTTCACCGAATAGCTCTTCTGCACGAGCGACGACGCAATCACGCCGCTCGGGAAGATATCGAGCGGGACGACGCGGCGGAGCGGCTCGGGGCTGGGCAGCGGCGACCCGTTGAGCAGCGCCAGCGAATAGCGGTCGCCAAGGCCGCGCACATAGACGAATCCGCTGCCGACGACACTAAGACCGGTTACGCGGCCGAGCGCACCCGCAATGTTGCCGTCGCCTGTGCGCGCGATTTCAGCGGCACCGAGTACCGACACGACCTGATCCGATGTCTTGGCAATGTTACGGTCGCGCCGCCCCGTGACGACAATCTCGTTCGCACCGGGCGTGGAGATTTCGACCTCTTCCTGCGCGGGCGCATCGGGAGCGGGTTCGGCGGTTGCCGGTGCTTCGGCAGGTGGCGTGACCGTCGCCGGTGCGGTGGCTTGCGCGAATGCCAGCGAAGGTGCTGCCAGCGCCGACGATGCCAGCAATATCCGCGCGAGGTGCTGCGGCTTCAACATTTTCAGTCCCCCAAATTCGGGTGCAAATACGGGAGCAGCCCCAGAAAGCTGCTCCCGTCGGTGTTGACGTGGTTTGCGATCAGGTCGTGGGCAGCGACGTGCACGACGTCGAACCTGCGCCAAAATTCACCGTCGCGCTGTTGCACGTCCAACCCGCGTACCAGGTGTCGGTGCTGTTCCGAACCGCTCCAGCCCAGGTCGTCGTGTCGAAGAACGCATTGATCGTCTTCGGATCGGTCCCGACCACGGCGGTTTCGTTCGCACCGTTGATGAACACGTTGGCGAGCGACGCTGTGAAACTGTCGTTGTTGTTGTTCGTGCCGGTCGCAAATGCGGCGGCGACCTGCGCTGCGGTAAGCGTGCCTGACCCGAGATACTTGGTCGCATTACACTGCATCGCCACCGATCGGACTGCCAGAGTGACCGGCGTGGTCCCGGACCCGTTCATCCGGATACATTCGTTGTTCGGCGTAATGATCAGGCCGTTCACAAGCGTCGTGTCCGAATTGCCACGGAAAAGTGCGGCGGCAAGATCGTTCGCCTCATTATCGGCGCTCGCTACTGACTGGATTGCGGTAAAGTTGGCGACGTTGAGGCGCGTGCGCGGCAGATCGGTTTCGAGTCCGTTGCTGTCGATTTCGAACAGCGCATCGCCCTTCGTTGCTCGCGGCAGGAGCAGCGCATACTGGACATTCATCTGCGCGCCGGTGTCAACGTCGAGGCTGTCGTCATCGGCCCCCGTCGCAATATAGTATTTCATGTTGATCGCGCCGCCGAAGAACTCCGCGCCGTCGTCCGAACTGTTGTGCGACTGGATATTGTTCAGGACTGTGCCTGTGCCGATACCTTCGGTCGTCAAGGCCTGAAGCTCGCGGTTCGCGCCGAGCACGAACCCCGAATAGCGGATCTGGACAAAGCTCATCCGGCCCGCGTTGTACGCATTGTTCGTGCCGCCGAAGCGCGCGAGATCGGCTGCGCCCTCGGTGTCGCGCTCGCAGGTGTTCGCGGCGGTCGAACCGACGTTGCAGTCAGTGACGACGCCGCGGCCCATCAGGACAACCCCGCCCCATTGCCCCTGCGATGTGTCATCGTTGATGCCAAGAACATTGTCGCGGCTCGTGAACACGATCGGAGCTGCGGCCGTGCCGACGGCCTGGACTTGGTTGCCGCGATTGACGGCGAGCCATGACTGTCCGGTCGATCCATAAAGGATGACGCCCGGGGCAATCGTCAAGGTCACTGCCGTATCGGCAGTCAGATTGCCGCAACCGATCGTTGTAGAGGCCACTGGTGCAGCGGCGGTCGGGGCTGCAAAGCCGCCATCGCAACCAACATTGACGCGACCGTTGAGCTCGTAAAGCAATCCGGCAACCTTGGGCAGGCTGATCGACGACGTGATCAAATTGGGCAGACGGCAGACGCGATAGGTGCCGGTCGTGCCAGTAATCGTGCCTTGGTCCGACGCGATCGTCGGGCAACCGCCAGCGGGGGTCACGCCGGTCGGCGTAGGCGTGGGGGTTGGCGTCGGGGCAGGCGTGACGTTGTTGATCGTCACATTGCCGCCGGTGCCGGGCGACGCGATATCGCTGGCACCACAGGCCGCGAGCGCCGCGCACGAGGCACCCGACAGCATGACTTGGGTAAGGCGTTTGAACGAGGCCATAAAATCTCCGCTCCGGCGCACCGGCTTCGAGTGAATATCGAGGATGCGAAAAATGGCCGACTCAACCGGCCCCTTTTTTCCGTCCCGAGGCTCGGGTAGGCGGGCCGTGTGACAGGACGGCGCAGTTACGGCGTCAAATCGGAGACTCTGGCGTTACGGCAATGTGACACTGGGGATGATTGGGCGGGGATGGTCAGACGAGAACGAGCGCGGCCCCGAGCGCGAGCACGAACGACACTATTGTTGCCGCGATCACCGGCATCGACGAGCGCCAGCCCTGTTCGAGGAGCAGGTTCATCGGTGAACGGATGCCGGTTGCAGTGACCGCGAGCAGCAGCAGTGCTGTCGCAGTCGGCTTCGCGCCATCGAGCACCAGCTGCGGCAGCGCAACCAGCGAATGCAGAGCGCACAAGCCGAGGAAGCCGAGCACGAACCACGGCACGCCGACACCGCCGCGCTTCACGCCCTCTTCATCACGATAGGCATAAGCCACCACCGCGAGCGCGGGGGCGAGCAGCGCCACGCGCGTCAGTTTCACAACCGTCGCCGTCGCTCCGGCCTCGGGCGAATAGGAATAGCCTGCGCCCAGCGCCTGCGCGACATCATGGATCGAAGCGCCCATCAGGAAACCGGCTTGCTGATCGGTCAGGTCGAGGACTTGCGCCAGCACCGGATAGACCGACATCGCCAGCGCGCTTGCCGCCGACACCGCAACGAGCACAAGCGTCAATTGCGCCTGCGACGTCCGCTTTTCACCCAGCACGCTCGACAGCGCGAGTGCGGCCGACGCGCCGCAGATGGCAACCGCGCCCCCCGCCAATGTCCCAAAGGCGGCCCCGCGTCCGATCCATTTCGACATCACCGTGCCGCTGAGCGTCACTAGTGCGACCATTGCCGCGATGGCGGCGAAAGCAGGTGCTCCGAGGCTCGCAATCTCGCCGAACGTCACCTGCAACCCGACCAGCACAATGCCCCAGCGCAGCAGGGTCTTCGACGCGAACCCCAATCCCGGGTGCAGCCGCGCGTCCGCATTGGCGAAGTTGAATGCGAGTCCGATCAGCAAACCCATCAGCATGATCGGCGCACCATAATGTTCGGAGAGGTAAGCTGCGGCAAGCGCTGCCACGGCGGTCAGCGCCAACCCCGGGAAATACGCCTTCAGCCCGACCGGCGCGGCAGGCGCGACGTCGAGCAGATCGCCATATAAATCGGCGGCGAGCGGAAGGCTGCGGCGGTCGGTCACGCGGACAGCGGTGGCGCATCCTTGCCGCTAGCGCCAGTGCCTTCACTGCGGCGAATGACCGGCAACATGAGGTGCAGCCACGCCAGCGCAAGCAGATAGGACGCAGCGGCGAAGATGAAAAGCGGCGTATAGCCGAACCCCGCGCCGAGCACCTGACCCGTGACCCAGACGATCGCCATGCCGCCGATGTTGCCGCAGAATGCGCCGAACGCGGTCACGCGACCGACCTTCGAACGCGGCACGACATCGGTGATGATCGAGAACAGGCTGAGCGAAAAACCCTGATGCCCGGCGAGCACCACACCCATCATGATCGCCACGGGCCAGAAACTGTTTTGCGCGAGCACGAACGGCACCGGCACCACGACGAGCGCCGAGACGAGCATGACGGTCTTGCGGACGCGGTTGACGCTCCACCCGCGTTCGAGGAGCTTGGTCGAGGCCCAACCGGCCACGAATGCCCCGGCTCCCGATCCGAGAAAGGCAATCGCCAGCGGGATCGCCAGTTCGGCAGTCGAAAGCCCGAATTCCTTGCGGTAAAAATCGGGCAGCCAGAAATTCAGCAGCCACCAAGTCGCGTCCGAAATCGCTTTGGCAACGACGATTGCCCAGGTCCGGCGCTCGGTCAGGATCGGGCCATAGGGCTGGCCATCGTCCGAATAATCCTGCGTATCGTCTTCCGCATACCCCTCGAACCGAACGCCGCGCGCAAGCCACAGCCACAGTGCAAGCGTGATGAAACCCCCGACACCGCCGAAAATCAACGCGCCGCGCCACCCGAAGTTTTCAGCCAGCGCAGGGATGAAAAACGGCAGCGAAATCGTGCCGAGGCTGGCGATCAGCGTGCCCAGCCCGAAGGCAAACGAACGCTTGTCGGGGGTGAACAGCGTCGCCACAGTCTTGATCGTCAGCGGCGTCTGCACCGCTTCGGTCGCACCCAGCCCGACGCGGGCGAACACGACATGCGCGGTCGTGACCGCCCAGCCATGCGCCATGGCGGCAAAGCTCCACGCCGAAACGCCCGCAATCATCGAGCGCCGCACGCCCAGCTTGTCGACCAGCCAGCCGGTAAACAGGAACGACAATGCCGCCGCGAACTGCGTGACGGCAGCAAGATTGCCGAAATCCTTGTCGGTCCAGCCCATCTCCGCCGACATATCGGGTTTCAGGATCGCGATGATCGGGCGATCCATCGCGTTGAAAATACCCGCGACGCACAGCAGCCCGAACAAGGCCCAGACGCGCGCCGGGGTCAGGACGCTTGCCCGACCCCGGTTCGCGTCCGGCGCTTGCTGGCCAAGCTCATCTTGCCGACTTGCATTCATGGCTTTGCCACCGCTTTCGCTGCCATTCGGCGCATCACCTCATAGCCTTTGGCGTTCGGGTGAACCCCGTCTCGCGTCAAAGCGGTCTGCATCGCGCCATCGGCATCGGCCATCGCGTCGTGATAGTTGACGAACATAAGATTGCGTTCCTTCGCCAGCCTCTGCAGCCAGAGGTTCAAGTCCCGGATTTCGCGCACGGGTTCGAATTTGGCCAGCGCTGGCACATCGCTCCGCCAAGGAAAGCGTGCCGCCGGGGGAATACTGCCCAAGATGACCTTGATACGATGAATCCGTGCAAGGTCGACCATGGCAAGCATGTTGTTTTTGTAGCTTAGTGCGTCGAGAGCCCCCGGATTGCCGGCAATGTCGTTGGTCCCGACCATGATGTGAACCTTGCGAGGACGCAGGGCGACGACATCTTGATAGAAGCGCAAGAGGAGCTGGGCAGAAGTTTGGCCACCGATGCCCCGATTTACGGCAGAGCGGCTGAAAAAGGCGGCGTCGATCTTTGCCCAGTTCTCGGTGATCGAGTCACCGTAAAAGACAACGTCCGGCGCAGCAAAAGCAACAGCAGCCTGATTGTCGGCGCGATACCGGCAGAGCCATGGCCAGTCGCCCGGCGGACGATATCGCATTGTGCTGGAGGATATCTCAGGAGGCCGCATCGCAGGCACATACACCCCCGTCGGTGATTTCGATTCGGCCTGCGGATCACAGCTCGGCGTGGCCATTCTTGCAGCATCGACAGGCGTTTCAGCATGGGCCAAGTCGGCACTGATAGCGACCAAGGCCGCCAGCATCAGAACGGCCACCGTACTGTTTCTGAAACAGTGCCCGCACAGCTTCGCATCGGTCCGACGAGATAGAAAAGATGTTCGGACCATGCGGCCTTCTACCTTCCGATCAGAAGCTGCAAGCGGGGCAGCTTTTGGGCGCCCGCTGGCAACTCGCGCAAATCAGCGACCGCCGAAGCTGATTTTGCCTGTCACGCCGAAGTACCGGTCAGCTTCCCGAGGGATGAGGTAGCGATAGCCACCGCCGGGTCCGCCGCTGGTGATGGCGGCAGCAAAGCTCTGGTTGAAGGCGTTCTTGACCTGAAGGGTCAGGCTGTAACGGTCGTCAGCGCTGACGATACCAGCCGACAGGTCGACGAGGCCGTAAGCCTTAATGCGGCCCGCCTCGCGGACGATCGGATTCGGGTCGAACAGCGATAGCTGGCTCGACTGGTACGAACCCTGCGCGCCAAAGCGTGCGTCGATGCTGCCGCCGGTGCGCCAGCGGTAATCGACGCCCAGCGACGCCTTGAACTTCGGTGCATAGGCAAGCGGCGTTCCCGAAGGGACAATGGCAGTTGCGGCTGCCCCCGGCGGAGCTCGGAACGCATCGACCTTCGCATCGGTATAGGCGACGCCACCCGAGATATTGAGGTCGCGCGCGGGACGGAGGATGAAATCCGCTTCGATGCCGCGGGTCGAAATGTCGCCCGCGTTCGTAAACCGCGTCACCACCACGCCCGCGACGATGTCGGGGTTGTTGGCCTGGAAGTTCTTGTACTTCGCGTAATAGGCCGCGAGGTTCAGCACGAGCTTGCCCCCGAACAACGTGTTCTTCGCGCCAATCTCGAACGCGTCTGAGGTTTCGGGGTCGATCACCCCTGAACCGGTCGCGGTCAGGTTGAAGAAGATGTTGAACGCCGGACCCTTATAGCCACGCGAATAGGTTGCGTAGACCGTCGAGTTGCGGCTGAGGTCGAATTGCGCGCCCGCCTTGCCCGACCAGTTGGTGCTCGTTGCCTTGTTCGTGAACGGCACGCCATTCGATGCGCCCGCAATGAACCCGCCTGCCGGATTGGTTGCGCCGTTGTTGAACACGCCCGCGTCGAAGTTCGGCTGGATGCCCGGTCCCGCCAACGCTGTCGTGCGGCCAAGAGAAACGTCGAGCTGATCGGCCGTATAACGCAATCCCGCGATCAGGCGGAAGTTATCGGCGATGTTGATCGTCCCCTGCCCGAAGAACGCGAGGTTCTTGAACACCGAGCCAAATGTCGCTGTGCCCGTCGGGAACGTAGAGGCAGGTGCCCCCACCGATCCACAGGGCTGGAGCACTGTCGGTGCGGGTGTCGAGTTGCAGACGATGTCGTTGCGCGTGAACGTGCGGTCGGTCTTCGCCCAGCTGTAGAACGCACCAAGCACATAGTTGAAAAACTGGCCGCCCGGCGAGGTCAAGCGGAATTCCTGCGTAAAAGTGCGGCCCGTCTGCGGCCCTACGTCATGCAACTGGTTCAACCCATTATACGCCGTATCGACGAAGTCTCCGTCGCGAACCTCAAGCTCGTCATAGGCGCGAAAAGCGGTGATCGATGTGACCGTTTGCGTGCCAAGCTGCCAATCGAGTTGCACCGATGTGCCATAGCTTGTCTGTCGGCTCGCCGTGACAAGGTTCTGGCGGATGATGCGCGACTGGTCGCCAGCGAAGTTGGTTCCCGCGAGTGCGAGGAGCGCAAGCCCGGTCGGCGGCACGATGGCGGTGCCGGTCGGGTTCGCGCCGCCAATGACTTCGGCACAGCATTCGTCATTGGCCTTGCGCCAGTCGGCACTGATCGTCGCGATCAGATCAGGCATGATTTCGCCGACAATCGTCGCACGGATGCCGTAACGCTCATACCCGTTGACGTTGCGGTTCACATTGGCAGCGGCGTTGAAGATATTGCCGTTATATTTGCCATAGAAGCCGGTAACGCGGATGCCCGCCGTGTCGTTGAACGGCAGGTTGATAACCGCGCGCCCCTTGAACTCGCTGCGGTCGAAATAGCTCGCTTCGAGCGAGCCTTCCAGATCTTTGGTCGGCTTCTTGGTGACGATGTTGACCACGCCCGCGCTCGCGTTCTTGCCGAACAGCGTGCCCTGCGGCCCGCGCAACACTTCGATGCGCTCGATATCGACGAGGTCGCTGAACGCCTCGCCGGCGCGGCTGAACACCACGCCATCGACAACGGTCGACACCGACGGCTCGCCCGCGATGGAGAAGGTCGAGGTGCCGACGCCGCGCAGGAAGAGCGACTGGTTGATCGCAGCACCCGATTTGCGGAAGTTGAGTGTCGGCACGAGATACTGTGCGCTCTCGATGTTCACGCCACCCTTGGCTTCGAGCGACGCGCCCGAAATCACGCTGACGGCTACCGGCACGTCCTGCAGACGCTCGGTGCGCTTTTGCGCGGTGACGACGATTTCGGCGGGTGCCCCGTCCTCGGCTGCCGGAGCGGCACCCTGCGCCAGCGCGGGGGCAGCGGTAATCAGGGCAAAACCGGCAACACTTGCCATCATCAGGGTCTTGGTCATTTTTCGTCCTTCCTGCGTGTGGCGCGGCCCGTGGCCGTTGCCATTTGTTTGATTAGAAACCCAATTCACTCATCTCGACGACGCGGTGTTCGCGTGCGCTGATTTCGGCGGCGGTGCCGATGGCAACGGCCATCATCCCGTCGGTTGCTGTGACCTCTACTGCGCCCGCGCCTTTCACGGCAGCACAGAATTTCTGGTGCTGGTAAAAGGTCGCACCATGGTGGTGCCCGGCGTTCAGCGCATGCGCTTCGACTGCGACATGTTCGCGCGTCACGGCCTTGGGCTGCATAAAACCGGTTCGCGGGGAAAACACGAGGTCGCCACTCGGGATCAGGCAGTCGAGCCGCGCTTTGTCACCGACGGCAGTGATCTCTTCCTGGTTCTCCGCCCCTTCGGCAAACATCGACAAGTCGAGCATCGCGCGGACGCCGTTCGCAAAATCCACCGTCGTATAGCTGTTGTCGATAATGTCGGGCGTGCGGCCATCGTAACGCTCGTCGAGATGGTTCACGTCCATCGCGCCCGAGCAATAGACGCGCACGGCTTCGCTCTGCACGATCAACCGCATCAGATCGAAGAAATGGCAGCATTTCTCGACCATCGTCCCGCCAGTGTTCGCGCTGAACCTGTTCCAATCGCCGACCTTCGGCAAAAACGGAAAACGATGCTCGCGGATGCTGAGCATCTGTAATTTGCCGGTGCGCCCTTCATGCACCTGCCGCACGAATTCGGCAGCGGGCGGCATGAAGCGATATTCCATCGCGGTCCAGAAAATGCCAGGAGACCGCACGGCCCGCTCGACAATCCAGCGCGCGTCCTCGATGGTCGTTGCCACGGGTTTTTCGCAGAGGATGTTGAGCCCTGCGTCGAACAGCGGTTCCAGCACAGCGCGGTGCGTGTAGTTCGGGCTGGCAACGATAACCGCGTCGAGACCAGCTTTGGCCAGCTCGGCGGCGCTCGAAAACACTTGTGGACTGGCACCTTGGCCCAGCGCGTTCTTCGCCCATGACAGCGACGTATCGACAGGATCGGCGAGCGCGACAATCTCGGCACCCGGCGTGATCGCGACATTGTTGATGTGCTCGATGCCCATCATGC
>ENA-OBLH01000218-OBLH01000218.1-metagenomes-genome-assembly--contig:-NODE-218-length-21190-cov-20.677_pt1 | contig 21190 bp, 21 predicted proteins | sample MGYA00153382_OBLH01 | MGnify analysis MGYA00153382
AACAGCTTTTAAAAGCGCGTGAAAACGGCGCTCGAAAGTCGCTTGGTAATTCATGATCAATGTGTAACCGAGAGGGTTAACAATTGCAAATGACCATTTCTTAAATGCCGATAAGGGTTGCTTTATCTAGGTGTGTAAGTAACGCAGCGTCAAAACCTCCGGGCATGCAAGTGGTGTGATGGCGCTCATTCGGCTGGAACCATAGGTTTTATGAAGACGAGCCAGTGGGTCATGCCGGTGCGGCCACTGACCTGGCCATAAAGAGGCTTCTCTGGGGTTAGAGCCAAAAGCTCTTTGACCTTGATCTGGGTTTCGTTCCACTTGAAGACCAGCGTTCCGTGAGGCCTCAGAACGCGAAAGCACTCGGCAAAGCCTTGGCGCATGTCCTCGCGCCAGTCGGAGCCAAGCTTTCCGTACTTCGCCGCCAGCCAGCTTTTTGGGCCAGCCCGGACCAAGTGGGGCGGATCAAAGGCCACGTGCCAAAACGACGCATCGGGGAACGGCAGGGCTCGGAAGTCCATCAGAAAATCAGGCTCAATCACCAAGGTCCGTGTGCCGTCTTCGTAGTGGCTACGGTCAGTCACAGTGAGAGTTTCAGATCGTCGGTCGCCAAAAAGGGCACGTGGGTCGTTCTTGTTGAACCACATCATTCGGCTGCCGCAGCAGGGATCAAGTACGCGAGGGAAGTTCATGAAAGTCCAGACGTAAAAAAGCCCGCGTGGCATGTGCCGGGCGGGCTGGTGAGGGTTGTTGGATGCGTTGCTAGCGTTTCTAGATCAATTGTCTGTTTGGTTTGCGCCAGGCGTTGCCCTGAAGCTCACCGGGTCAAGTCCACAGTGGTCTTCAACGTCACCTTCTAGCTCAAAGAATTGAACTTGTTCGCTATCTGCTTTAAGGCCAAAAACGCGGTAGATCGAAAAGCAGCTCATGTCATCACGTGAAGCCAAGACTTCATTCATTGAAATGTAGAACGGTGTTGATGCTGGCCCCTGTGTTGCTTTCACCTCGATGCGCTTTGGTCTGCCATCAACGTGAAACGAAGCGATGTCGAAGCCGGCGGCGCAGTCTGTGAGGGCCACGTGTTGGACTTTCTCCGCCAGGGACAATTGGCCTGCTGCCTCCAGCGTGCTGATCTCGTATTTCAAGACAAGCCTTTCGCCTTGCAGCCCCAGTTGCCTATTGCGAAGGTCACGAGCAGCCCAATCTACTTCTCCACCCGTCGACTTCTTCTTAGATCGAGGTCCTGTGACAGGCTTCGCTTTGATCACCGGCGGGTCAGTCCGCACGAGTAATGCAGTCGCAGCCACAGGAGGCGGAAGAGAAAAAGCAGGGTCTAGCGGTGGCAGAAAAGGAATGCCCAAGCCTTTCAACTGCTCCTGGCCAATATCCCAGTTTTGGACGGTCCAAATGAAATGGACGGGGTTCTGCTTGTTCAAATCATGCGAGAAGTAGCTGAGTGGACCGAAGTATGTGTACTTGTCGCCCTTTCGGGCACGTAAGAACAAGTGAACGTTGTTCACCATAGGGTCATGGACCAGAAGCTTTCGGATCGTTGGTGATTCAAAGCTCTGTTGGGTCTGAGACTCCCAAATTAGTCGACCATCCAGCGTTAGCGCGTCTTGATAGGGGTTGCTAACGTCGGGCTTCCCAAGCGTCACCATGAAGACGAAATTGCCGCTATCACGTGGTGTCTCAACGATCCCCGGCATACCCCAGCGTCCAGCCCCTGGTGTGAATTTCGCTTCAGGTTCAAAGACGCGTGCAATTTCTTCGCGGTTGTAGGTATGCAGCCGTATCAACGCGGTGCTCACAGATGTCTCCAGGCCTGAGCTCAGCTTACTTTCAATCGAGAAGCCGAGGCCACGAAGAACGGCAAAACATGGAGAGCTATCGCCTCCAGAAAACTCGGATGACGCAAGCGGCCTGCCAATTGTTCGAGCTGCAGCTAAACCGAGAATGGCTTTGGGAGGAAGACGGCGCCCATCATGGACAAGGTCGAAATCCGTGAACCCCGCAAAGCCCTGTTTCGCTGCTTCTTCAGCGCTAAAGTCTGCAATCTCTTGGAGCACATCTTCTCGGGTCATACCTTGAAGCAGCTTGCGAAGACCTTTAATCCGGCCTGTCGGACCTTTCTCTATTGTTGTTGCCACTCCCTCTCCTTTGTACTTGTGTTGTGCGTCAACAGTAGCGATGACGTATTCCTAGTCGAAATGAGTTTACGTGCTACATATGAGCTTTTAGGAATGAGGTGGAAGTTAGTGCCCATCTCACGGCACCAGTCCAAACGTAAAAAACCCGCTCAGTGGCGGGCTGTGAAATCTATTAAGGTGGGTTTTCTGGGTAGATCACCAGATAAATGAGGTTGATCTGTATAGAAATCTGTGCGATTTATGAAGAGGATTTAGACCAGGTGAGATGGCTGACGACTCTGGTAAACGCTTTGGATTCAATCCGCTTAGTCAGTGATGGCTGCTGACTGGCCTGCGGCTGCATAGGTAAATTAGATGTTGCAGTGTTTAGAGAAGTCTAAAGTTTTTGATCTAGGTCTTTTGTGACTACAGAAGATCAATGACAGGATGGCGACTCATGACCGATAGCAGGAGCCCTAGGCAGGCTTGACCACAGTAGATGGTGAGTTGACCAGATTAAATCAGCGCAATGTCCACGAATCGTCGGAGTGGTTGTGCATCTAAGTTGGAATGCGCAGGCTTTGATGTCGCAGGCATTTAAAACTGAAGTTTGGTTCAGTCCTCTGTTATCCGAAAATCCACCACGCATTAAATATCAACGAAGAAGAGGGAAACTCAATGCGCATAACTCAGCTCATGGCAGCTTTTATGACCACTCTAACCGTCGTAGGGTGCGGCAGCTTAGGTACTCAATTCGCGACAGTTGCCGAACCCGATTCAGGAGACAAAGCACGAGTTCGTGTTGTGCGCGCAGCAACTGCTTTTGTTCGAGCTATTCCTGGCCAAGACTGCCTAGACTGGTCAGCACCCGGGGCAGGCACGGTGATAGGCGGGATAGTTGGAGCCAGTGGCTTCAAAGACCGCAAAATTGATATGCCAGTGTCGGCGCTGAGCAAGCAATACACGTCCGCAGAAATGTATGTTGCGGCCAATAAGCCCATTGTTTTTACCATGCTTACAGGCCCTGACGGCAGGTTGTCTTGCTCTGTATCGGCCACGTTTGTGCCCGAGAAAAACAAAGACTATGAGGTCTTCTTTGGCATGGATCGTAAAGTTTGTGTCGCTAATGTTGTCTCTCTCAGTGAACCCAACACCAAGGTTGAATTTTCACAACCAGAAGATTCCTGCAAAAAATAAGACGTAGCACCCTAACTTCCGCTGTTTTTGTGATCGGTAGGGGCAGCAGTTAGTTGCCCCAGCCTTTCTACCCTTGGTGAATAAAAGTGAGCTACTAGCGCTTGCTCAGAAAGGAATTGGAAAGAAACTGGCAACCACTGCGGCAGTGCATGCCGCCGCGGATGAAACAAAAATCCAGTACAGGCCGTAAAGCATCAATCACCTCGTTTTTGCGTGACGCTGCAGGCGTGGCGATGGGGGTAGCAGGCATCGGCCCATGCGCGCGCGGAGCGGTTGTCGGGGAAGTCGATGCCTTGAATGACTTCTTTGCCAAACTTGACGATGAATCGCATGCTGGTATCTCCAGAATGAGAGAAGCCCGCTCAGTGGCGGGCCTCGATGGGTTGATGGGTAAGCTCTGAGAGCTATTGTTTTTGATGGAAATGTCCGGCATTGCGCTGTGCAGCCGCGACCTCTGCCAATGCACATTGGATGGACTGGCGCACCGCAACGTGCAAAGGGAGCGCTTGCGAGAGCAGGCTGGTGATGCCGTCATCCAAGCACACCGTTGTCTTTCCCGACTCCACCGTCACGATGATGGAGTGCGTTTCTGGCAGCTCTGTTTCAGCGTTGACCAGCTCGCGGCCCAGCAGGCGCAGCTCACAGCAGGCATCGCGCATTGATGCACCAATGGTTGCGCGAATGTCTTGCAGCTTGTTGGCTGGGTAGAGCTTTGCTGCGCGCCATTTCTTGCGCGTTTCTACGTCCAGAGCATCCAGCTCTTGCTTGGACAGCGTCACGGGGTGGTAGCCCATGTCGGCTAGCTTTTGTGCAGAGACGTCGCAAACAGCTAAGTCTGCATTTAGTTCAGCCAGGGTTATGAATTTGTTGTTCATGGCTCACTTTCGGTTGTGGTTGGTTCTGGCCAGCTCTCTGCAGCAGCCAAGGCACTGACACCAATGACGATGCAAAAAGCAGCCAGGCAGGCGAGGGCGGTAGGCATGGTGCTGGTCCTAAATGGCGTCGGCACTGCCGATAGGGTTGGTGGGTGTGCACAAGCTCTGGCGTATCTCTTCCGGTGACACAGGCTTAGCGTGGCGCGTCAAGTGCTCGATTTCTGACTGCCGCATCAGTTCGCGCTCTTTGAGCCATTCAGCGTGGGAGTGCGGTTCGTAGCGGGCTTTACCGGCAAGGCCGCGAAAGCGTTTAAATGTGGCCATATCGATCACCAATAAAAAAACCCGCCGAGCGTGTGCAGGGCGGGTGGGGAATAAAGAGCCGGTGCCTTTCGGCATGCCATGGGAAGAAGAAGAGGGAGGGAGGAGACGCCCACGGCGCGGCTGGAAATAGAACCCGCACGAGGGCGGGCGTCTGCTTAGTAGCAGGCTGTGCTGATAAGCAGCAGGGTTACTGCAATCAGTATGTTTCGAAGATTTGTCATCAAGACACCCGGTTGAATTTCTTGCAGTTGGCAAGTCAAGCCGAGAAGACGTTTTGTCATCTGGCTTTATGTATAGCCAAAAGAATTTATTCAGCCTCAATCAAACCGCAGCCCTCTGTCACAAGGCTCTGGTTTGGGGTCGTAGCTTTCCGACCTGTCATCGCTTTAGCGACGGGCTTTGCTGTTCTTGGCAACCCGGTTTGCCTCACCCTTTGACCGTTTACGCATCTTTGGCGCCTGGATACAGCGGGACACTGCGCGGAGCACCCGCCTTGCCGGGTGACGCTATGGAGCCGGACGAACCCCAAACAGGCTGGGGAGCAACATCGGCAGCAGCAGGTTTAAAGACCTGGGGTGCTGGCTCGATCACTTGGCACCCACCGCAGCCAACTGGTGGTGCGATGAGTGAAGTATAGAAATGCTAGCCTTGATAAGTCAAGTAAATCTATTCCGAACGTTTAGTTTTCCTATTTTTTAGAGTGGGGCAATCAGGCCAGCAAGCCATGTAGATGTAAAAAAACCCGCATGTCGCGGGTTTTTGGATGAAGCGACGGCTTCGCGAAGTGTTGAAGCAGATTAGAAAATCATCGAGTCAGAACCTACTGCGCCTGCCACGCGACAGATGCTCTCAATTTCATCAAGCATTACGGTCATAGGGGTGTATCCGTTGTTGATGCTTCGTAGCTGAACTTCGTCATCACGTCTCCAGCCCAATTCCTTAAGAAGGCACTTCCCATTCTTTAAAAGGACTACGACGTCACGACCTGGCTGCGCTTCAATGCTCGGTGTTACCACCACAAACTCACCGCTGCGGTAGCGAGGGTGCATCGAGTCACCGCGTACTCGGAGCGCATAGGCGCGCGGGTCTCCAGTCCAGTAATCCACCCAGCCGTCCGTGCCGTTGTCCTGTACGAGATAGCCGTCATCCCCACCTTTAACACTTCCGGTAATTGGCACTCTTCTTGATTTCTTAAGTTCTAAAGCAGGTTCTACGTTCGATTCAACACCACCTAAAGCGGGTGGTGGGTAGTCAGTCGCTCTGGAGATGGCTTCAATTAAGTCCAGCTTTGGCTCGTGTTTGCCCGTTTCCCAATGACCAACATTGGCTTTAGTTCGACCCACGGCATCGCCCAGCTGCTGCTGTGTCCAGCCTTTGTGTGCTCGAGCTGCCTTGATCCAGTCTTTTATATCCATAACGTTAGATGGTAAAGATTTGCTATACGAGGTGGGCTAGTTATGCTTGCCTTCGATGAATAGAAATGCTAGCCTTGCGTTTATGAACCATCCAATTGAGAACGCAGCGGTGATTGCTGGATCTGAGAAAGCTTTGGCTGACCTGCTTGGAGTGACTAAGGCAGCTGTCTGGCAATGGAAGCAAGAAGGTCGGCAGACCCCGCTTGAGCATTGCGCTGAGATTGAGCGCATCACTTGTGGCGCTGTCACTCGTCAAGCATTGCGTCCAGATGACTGGATGCGTATTTGGCCCGAGCTTTGCACCGAGACCCTTCCGCCACTTCAAGAGGTGACTCATGGCTGAGCAGCGATACCGCTTTGGCGGCCCCATCCCTGAGTCTGTGCAGAAGCTGAAGTCACGGCGTGAATACCGCGCCTCCAGCTTGTATGCCGGCGTCAAGAGGTCTCGGCGGGAACGATTTGAGGCTGAGTTGGATGCTGCAGCGGGGGTGTCGGGTAATGCGATGACTACGAGTTCTCCGCCTCCCACTCCCACTCCTCCTGAGCGGTTTGAAGTGCGCGCATTGCCGAAAGCAGCGCTGACTTCATCAGGTCTTCGGTGATGTCGTCGTTGTCCTTCACGCGCTTTTGCAGCGCTACCGCGGCCAGTGTTGCTGCCGCTTGTGCGAATTCCGGTTTCATGTCCGTCCTCTCTGGTGCTGGTTGTGTTGGAGCTTCCAGCATAGCCCAGGGCAGGGCGGACACCCTTTCCCATTTCTCCCTCAACAAGACCTCCAAGAAGGAAGCCTGACCTATGTACGCCGACCCCACCCACATCCGCAAGAACCGAGTGAACCTTTCGCTCAACGACACAGAGGCGCGTCTTGCTGAGGCCATGGCTGAGTTCAACGGCATGCAGACGTCGGTGTTTCTGCGTGAGTTGGTTTTGGAAAGTTTGGCGCGTATGCATGGCTCTGATTGTGCGCAGGCAGCTACAGAAATGCGAGCTACGAACCAGTGACACAGGCGTATCTATTGAGCAACTTATGCGTAACGCGGAAATGAACACCTGTGTCTTCACCACCCCCACAGAACAAGCAGGGACTCGATTTCTCGGATCGAGAGGCTGCTCAACTCGATGCCTATGCGCAATCGCATGGGCTGACCCGACAACAAGCGGCCACACAGCTGGCCCAGCAAAGCTTGGCGGTGCGCTATCGGATCAAACCGAAGCAAAGCCAGGTTCTGCCATTTCGGAGGCGCTGATGCTCTCTCAAGAACTTATGCGTAACGCAAAAGCGTCTTCAACTTTTACAAGGGGTGCGGCATGAGCAATGCAAAGCTTCCATGGTTTCGTGCGTACACGCGCATGGTGGATGACGACAAGCTCAAGTTGCTGGCCTTTGAGGATCGCTGGCACTTTGTGGCGCTGCTTTGCCTGAAGGGGGAGGGGCTGCTGGACAAGGGTGATGCCCCTGGCCTGTTGATGCGCAAGGTAGCGGTCAAGCTGGGTCTGGACGTTCGTTCGCTGGAAGAGGTGGCGCGCCGCCTGGCTGAAGTTGGCCTCATTGACCAGACAACCCTGCAACCTGAGAAGTGGGATGGCCTGCAGATGCGCAGTGACAGCGACACCACCGCAGCAGAACGCAAGAAGCGTCAGCGCGCACGCGAGAAGGCCGCGAAACCCGCACCCAGCAACGATGTCACGGGCGATGGCGTACCCGTCACGGATGCGTCACGCGTGACAGGTACGAATGTCACGCGTACAGATATAGATATAGATAAAGATAAAGAAACCAAAGTAGATAAGACAGAGGTAGAACTAGATTCTGTTGGTGGCCCTGCCGTGCCACCGGCCAAACCATCGGTACCCCAAAAGGCTGAGCGCCTTTCCCCAACTTGGACCCTGCGAAAGGCGTGGGGCGACTGGGCTTTGGCTGAGCGACCGGACTTCACCCAGGCCGAGGTGCGCAAGCAGGCGGAAATGTTTCGTGATCACTGGGTGGCCAAGTCCGGCAAAGACGCGACCAAGCTCGACTGGGAGGCCACTTGGCGCAACTGGATCCGCAAGTGCGAAGGTCCGCGCAACAAGTCCTCGTCCCTCAGAGTCGGCAACAACAACCCCGGCGCTATGGCCGCGATCTTGGGGTGATGGCCATGCAAAGCATTGGCCAACTGGCGCACCACGCGACACAACCCCAGAGCGAGCACGACCAGCAAGCGAGCAGCACCGTTCGCAAGCTGTTCCTGATCCTGCAGGGCACCTACGGGACTCAGTTCCTGAGCAAATTCAGCACCGGCATGTTGGATGACAGCAATCCACCACGCGACAAAGGTGTGATGACAGCCATGCGCGTATGGGACCGTGCTTTGTCCAAGTTCGCCCCCGATGTCATCGAAACCGCAGCAAACCGCGTGACCGAAGCGCACAAGCAGTTTCCGCCCAATCTGGCTGAGTTCGAGGCTTTGTGCCGTGCAGCCGCGCCACGTAAGACCCATGCAGAGCTGCAGGGCTGGACAGCATTACCAGCACCTTCAAAACCAAAGCCCATGGTTGTGCAGATTGACCTTGTGGGTGACGGCAAGGACGGATACCGAAAGATTTGGGCTCGTTATCAGGCAGGCGACAGAACCATAAGCCGCTATGCCCTTGAGGCAGCAATGCAGGTGCTTGGCATCAAGAAGGTGGTCGCATGACGGTGTTGAGCATCACGCTGCCATGGCCACCCAAAGAGCTGAGCCCCAATGCGCGCCTGCACTGGAGCAAGCTGGCCAAGGCTAAGAAGGCATACCGCCACGTGTGTGCAGTACAGGCCAAGGTGCAGGGTGCAAAGCGCATTCAGGCAGACAAACTGCACCTATCGCTGACGTTCTACCCACCAACGCGCCGTGCCTTTGACTTGGACAACGCGCTGGCCCGCATGAAGTCAGGGCTTGATGGTCTGGCTGATGTGCTTGGTGTGGATGACCGCCACTGGAGCCTGAGCATTGACCGAGCAGAAGAGGTTGGCGGCATGGTGAAGGTTGAGGTGCGCCATGTCTGAGTCGCGCATTCCTCAAGGTGGTCTGCGCAAGCCACGCTCCAAATACCCAATCAGCAGTGCCACATCCATGCGCCAGCACATCGACCGCATGAAAGACGGGCGCTACCGCGTGTGGAACTCCAAAGAAAACCGCTGCTGCAGGCCTGTGCAAATTGGTGTGGCGCTGATTTGCGTGGTGGATGACTATGGTGTGCTGCAGGTGGTGGAGCAGGAGGGCTATCCATGGCATTGACCACCAAGCCCCCCAAGGCGCGCAAGTGCAAGGCGTGCCCCTGCGTTTTCGTTCCATCGCGTCCCATGCAATCGGTGTGTTCGCACAAGTGCGCCAGCGTGCAATCTAAACCATCCAATAAACCGCTGAAATCAAACAAACGCGATGACATACAAGCGCTCGATGCTCACATTATTGATGGCGATGAGCGCTTTGTTGTCCAGGATGATGACCGCCATGCTGCCCGCGCTGCGCGTCAATTGGTTAGTGCACAAGAAACACGCGAGCTGGTGGCGCTGGTGGGTGTGGCTGCCTTGGTCAGCACCGATATGCCCAGTTGCACGGCCATTGAGAAGGAGTGCGCCATCCGCCATGAAGGCTACCGCCGCCTGGTTGCCAGCATGCGCTGCTGCTGGTGTGGGCGCGAAGGTCGCAGCAACCATGCCCACGAAAACGAAGACAAGGGCATGGGTCTGAAGCTGGATGACCGGCGCGCCATGCCGCTGTGCGTGGATGACATGGGCCAGCACGGCTGCCACTACGCCTTTGATCAGTACAGCCTGATTGATGGTGGTCGTGATGCCCACGTTGAGCTGGGCCGCGCCATGGCCGCAGCCACACGACAAGCAATTTTTAAAGCAGGCAAGTGGCCCAAGGGTTTGCCATTGATGCCCGCTGATAGCGAATCCAGCACCGATAGAAACTGAAACAGGAAGCCAAGAATGATCGAAGAACGCTACATCGCTGCTACCAAAGCAAAGAGCCTTCATGAGGATGCCAATGCAATCACACAGGTAGACGTCATCAAGGCCAGTGGAATGAGTCAGCGCAATCTGTCGGCGCATTACATGCGTTTGATCTCAAAACCTACCCGTGGGGATCTGAGGCGCGTATATGCGGCGCTGCTGTACGTGGTCGATACCCGCAAGCTCCAGACCGGCGCTGCGGCTATCGAACTGGCGCTGGAATGGTTGCTGGATCCTGTCTGCAAGGTGTGCAAGGGTACGGGGGCTGTAGTCAAAAGCGAGCGTGAGCATAAATGCCCAAAGTGCAAAGGGGAGCGCTATCGCAAGGAACCAAGCTGCCAGGATGCCCAGGCGCTTATTGACTATGTGCACTCCTGCAAACGGTCACATCTTGGGGAGATGCTGGGCCGTCTTCGTTGATTTTGACCCAAACTAAAAATTGTGATAACGTTCGGCCTACGTTGTTTCGGTAGCGAGGGATTTACGGTGCTGTGCTTAGGCCTCACCACCCTCCGATGATCTTGCTGTCCACGCTTTGCTGACGTGGGGAGGACCCAAGATGCACCGGCACGTCCAAAAAACAGAAAGCCCGCAAGGTTCACACCCTGCGGGCTTTTGCCATCTGGCTGTCATATTGCTGAGGCAAGATACGTATCGCTAGGTTCTGGTTGTAGCACTGAAAGATGGCTTAACCCCTAGCTCCAACATCAAAGCTCTGGCCTCAATCGCGAGTGCTTTTCGTTTGTCTCCGCGCTGGCTCTGTCCAACGCTTGCCCGCCTTGGTTCGCCTCGGTGGGCTTTTTTGTTTCCGCCACCACCAGTTGCGTTCGGTAAAGCATGCAGTTATGCATCGGGCGCAAGCCCCGCGTTGGAGAGCGGCAGGTCAGAAAACACCAAATAGCATCAATAGCAAAACCACCGAAATGGGAACGCCGAGTAGCCAAAGCAAAATGGGCATAGTGAACTCCTTGTAGTCAGGTCAAGTCCTGGGATGGTTCCACCTTATCTTGGGTATGGGCGGTGCGTTGTGCGCTGAGGGGGCGTACCTCCGTAAGGGGTGACCTACCGCTTGTCGGACTTCCAACATCAAAACGGACGCAAATCTCAATGCTTAGTGGTTTCCCAATTTAAGGCCCAGTCATGGCAACTAACTCGGCAAGGCTGCCAACACTTAAGCCTAGATTGCTGGTGCTTGAAACTAGGCGCGTGCCAACGATACAGGCTGGAAGTTGGCGCACAGAGGGCATGACCAGCACTCAGCGCGGCTACGGCTACAAGTGGCAGCAGGCACGCTTGGCATTTCTGCGCGAGCATCCACTGTGCGTGATGTGCGAGGCAGAAGGCCGGGTATCCGCTGGCGCGCAGGCGTAACTGCTGGAATGCGTGTGGTGCACGGTGCTGACACGCTGGACATTGAGGCGGTCTTGCCTGGCACTGGCCGTCAGCATGTTGACTTGGTCTGCAAGAGGGTGACTTGATGCTAAAACTCGACTTTGACACCCGCGCTCTTGATGCGAAGTTGGACAAAATCACAAAGGCTGCAAGCGGTGGTGTTCGTCCTGCAGCGCAGGAAGGGGCGCAGATTCTTTATGAACGCGCCCGCGCTGAGGCACCAAGGTCTGGTTCTGCGCACAACTTCAATATTGAAGGTCGGGTTTATGGCCCCTTCAGTCCGGGAACGCTCAGGGACTCGATCTACCAAGTGTTCTCAAAGTCCAACAGTGGTTATGGCAAGGCCACGTATCACATCAGCTTCAACCACACCAAGGCGCCATATGGGTTCATGGTGTTGCGTGGAACAAGCAGGTTGCCAGCCAACGACTTCATTGGTCGTGCATATGACGGCGCAATGCGCTTAGCTGCCAGCACGGCGCTGGAACGCTTGGCAAAGCTGCAGACGGAGAGTTCACATTTGCCCACCAGGTCGGCATTGGTGCAAAAGAGGCTGCAGAGCTGGTCTGCAAAGTGGCAACCGGCTGGGATCTGGATGATGACTTTACGCCCAGTAACCTGGTGGAGCTGGAAGACATCATGCCCAGCACATTGGGCGCCATGCTCAGCAACATCGATGCAGCACTGTTCCAAGGCCGCGTGGGAAACTGAAAGCCATTGCTCGCGCGCTGCACGAGCCTCCAGTCACCGAAGCTGAAGCCAAGTGCGAAGGCTTCGAGCTGGAGGACTATGAAACGGATGTTGTGGAAATCTGGCCAGACAACGAGCTGGCGTGCAGCATCTTTCGGCGCGTGGGTACAAGGTGGCGCTCACCACCCATGGGGGGCGTGCCTATTGGCTTGCAGTGGGAGGCTATCTACCCGTTGATGGAGCGTCTGAAGCTGGGTGATGACCAGTGGAACGATTTGCACGATGACTTGATGGTGCTGGAAGCCGTGGCCATTGAAGTGATGCGTGAGTTTGCGCCAGCCAATGACTGATAGGTGATCAAGCATTTGGGCAGTCGCACACAGTAATGCGCTTTCTCAGTCGTTTGCTAGCATCGCTCCATCTAAATCGGGAGGTTGCATGAAAGTTATGGTGCTCATTGGGTCTGCAATAGGTGCTTTGTGTTTGTTGGGTGCTTTTTTTGTGAATGGTGCTCCCCAGCAGGCCGCACTTGCAGCGATGGCTTGCGCTTTTGCGGTGATTCCGTATGTAGTGTTTCGGGTATCTCAATTGGAGGATGCCGCTCTACAGAAGAAGGTGTTCTTCGCGCAAATGCAAAAACGAATGGAAGAGCTTCTTGAGGCTCAGTCCAAAGATAAGTAGTAGTTATCCGCCTTTGGCGGTAAGTCATCAGTACCCGCCTTGTGCGGGTTTTTTTATGGGCTCCCTTTTGCGGGCCTTTTTGCTTTGAGGCCTGCAATGAGTGATAAGTTAGATGCTCAAATTTCCATTTCCGCCGATGCATCTGGCGTGGAGGCGGGGGTTGGTCGTGCCAAACGTAGTCTGAAGACGTTGAGTGATTCCGCGCGTGAAGTCGGGTCCGGACTGAGCACGATGGGGTCTGGCTCTGAGCTATCAGTTAAGCAGGTGGAGCGTAATACACGCACCATGGAGCAGCAGCTTCAGCGTCACATTGCAGTTCTGCAGGCTGGCAGCAAAGACAGTCGCAAGTACTGGGAGCAGATGGCGGATTTCAGGGGCGTGGATAAGAACGCGCTTCGCCCACTTCTCCAGCAGCTTGATCAGCTAAAAGACAAGCAGGCTGCTGCTGCAGGCGGCATGACCGAGCTGTCTGGCTCTGCAGCAAGCATGGGTGCCAACATGGCGTTGGCAGCGCGAGGCGTTCAAACCCTGTTGGGATTGCAGGTTGTTGGATGGGCAAAAGATGGTGCTGCTGCACTATTCGAGGCAAGTGCTGCCGCTGAACGTCTGCGTATTGGCTTGGACTTCGCTTCAGTGCGCGGCAGTGCTGATGAGATCGCTTATTTACGCAAGACTACAGATGGTTTGGGCTTGGCTTTTGCCAGCACTGCGCAGTCGTACATGCAATTTCAAGCCGCTGCCAAAGGCACGGCTTTGGAGGGTTCTAAGGCCCGTGATGTATTTGAAGCGGTAGCAAAAGCGTCCGCAGTCATGGGCCTTTCTGCGGAGCAAAACAGCGGTGTGCTGCTGGCCTTGCAGCAAATGGTGTCAAAGGGCACTGTGCAGGCTGAAGAACTGCGCGGCCAATTGGGGGAGCGTTTGCCAGGCGCCTTTCAAATTGCGGCGCGATCCATGGGGGTGACCACAGCAGAGTTGGGCAAGATGCTGGAGATGGGGCAAGTTATCTCCGATGACTTTTTGCCTAAATTTGCTGCTGAGCTGGATAGAAGCTTGGGTGGTGCCGCCGAAAACGCTGCAAATCGATTGGATGCTGCTGTAAATCGTTTTGATAACGCTTGGGATCGTCTCAAACAAAAGGTGGGTGACTCTGGCGTAGGCGTTGCCGGATTGCTGTTTAGTCAGTACTGGGCTTTCCAGCGGGATCGACGTGAGCAGGCTCTGCATGATGCTCAGGTCGCAGCGCTGACAAAGCGGTGATGCCATGACAAATCCAAAAATCAGGGTCGCAATAGCGGCCCTTTCTGTTTCTGCCGCAGGCCTGCTTGCCACCTTGGGCGCTGAAGGTTTCAGGGCTGCGCCTTATGTGCCCACGCAGGGCGATGTGCCCACCATTGGCTATGGCTCAACGGTCTATGAAGACGGCACCCGCGTGACGCTGATAGACCCTGCAATCTCCAAAGAGCGCGCCCTGCAGCTGGTGCGTAACCATAAGAGCAAAGATGAAGCCATGTTCAAGGCCAGCCTGCCGGGCGTGCTACTGCATCAGCAAGAGTACGACCTGTATCTGGATTTCACCTATCAGTTTGGCATTGGCAACTGGCGCAGCAGCTCCATGCGCACGCACTTGCTGGCGCGCAACTATCCGCAGGCCTGCCAGGCCCTGCTGGCATGGCGCAAGCATGCTGGGCGTGATTGCTCCCAGCCCCAGAACTGGGGCCCCAAAGGCTGCAAAGGAGTGTGGACGCGCCAGCAAAAGCGGTTTAGTGACTGCATGGGGGTGCAATGAAAGTCAAAACTTATCTTGTGGCTGCTGCCGCGCTCTTCATCTTTGGCGCGGGCTGGCTGGCCAATGGCTGGCGGCTGGGCCAAGACATTGCACAGGACAAGCTGGCCCACTCCCAGGAGCTGGCCGCGCGCGATGCGGGCACCTTTGCGGTGGCCCAAGCCATCACTACCAACTACCAAGGGGCACTCAATGCATCTATTCAAGAACAAGCACGCCTTGCTTGCGCTGCTGCTGTTGCCACTCGCAATGCTGGCCGGCTGCGCGACCAGCTCAGTGAAGCCGACAAGCGCATTGCCACAGCTTCCGCCGCCGCCGTCCGTGACTACGCCGCAACCGCCAACCAGCTACTCGGCCAGTGCAGCCAGCGATACACAGAGCTGGCAGCAAGAGCTGATGGCCACGCCCTTGATGCAAGGGTCTGCCGAGCAGCTTGGCCGGTCAAGGCCGTGATTCCATAGCTGCAAGGTGTAGTTGATTATTCGATTATTCATATAAACCTTATAGCAATAATCGTATACGCAATGTGCGATGGGTCTAAAAATACCTAGTTTCAGGTATAGGCACATCAGGATGTGGATGTTACTGTTTGTTCCGATTTTTAAGGGCTTCGGGCAACCTGATGACAGGCTTTGAAGCGCAACAACACGAATACATACGCTTTCAAGGCTTTGTCACATGAACCACATTTACCGATCTATATGGAACGCGACACTGGGCTGCTGGGTGGCTGCACCTGAGACTGCAAGTACGGGCGGTAAGGCTAGCCGCTCCCGTACCACCTGCCGCCGCCCCGTGGATGCGGTGCGGGCAAGTTCCCCCCGCTTCTGCCTGCGCCAGAGCGCCCAGGTGTGGTTGGCTGTGCTTACCCTTTGCACTGGGGGCAATGCATTGGCTGCCTTAGGCAATCTGAATTTGACTTCCTCCGATCCTGTGCTCACTCTCACTGCTACTGACAGTGCTGACTCTCTGTCAGGAGAGGTAAATACCACCATTAACTTAGGCAATTACCAGCTGACTTTTGGCAGTGACGGCAGCAACCAGACGTTCAGTGGCAGCTTCACAGGCACCGGCAGCGTAGTGAAGGTGGGTGCTGGAACGCAAACCCTTAATGGCAGCAGCACCTTTAGCGGTGGCCTACGGCTCAATGCCGGCACCTTGGTTGTCGGCAGCAACACCGCGCTGGGTACCGGTGCTTTGAGTGCGGCGGCCGGCACTACGCTGGATGCCACTACCGCGGCCACACTGGCGAATGCCATCGCACTGGCCGGAGGGATGAGGATTGGCGGCACGCAAGCGCTCGGCCTGAGCGGCGTCATCAGCGGCACCGGCAACCTGGTCAAGGGCGGCACGGCGAACCTGACCCTCAGCGGCAACAACACCTTCTCTGGCGGTACCGCGCTCGACGCTGGCACGCTGATTGTCGGCTCCAATACCGCGCTGGGCACAGGTGCACTGACCACAGTGGCAGGCACCACACTCGACGCCAGCACCGCAGTTGCACTGACCAACGCAGTTTCCCTTGGCGGTAACCTGACTGTCGGCGGCAGCGCCAACCTGACCCTGGGCGGGATTGTCAGCGGCAGCGGCGGGCTGATCAAAAACGGCGCGGCAAACCTGATTCTCAACGGAGCGAACACCTTCCTCGGTGCAGTCGCGTTGAACTCGGGCACGATCACCGCGGGTGCCAACGCGGCGCTCGGCAGCGGCAACATCACCGTCGGCGGCGTGGCCACCCTCGACAGCAATGCGGCAGTGACCCTCAACAACGCGGTCATTCTCAACAACAGCCTGGGGATCGGCGGCAGCAACGCGTTGACCCTCGGCGGGGTGATCAGCGGCGCCAGCCAACTGGTGAAAAACGGCGCCGCCAATCTCACTCTTAACGGCACCAATACCTACAGCGGCGGCACCACGCTGAATGCCGGCAGTCTGACGGTCGGCAACGGCGCGGCACTGGGCACCGGCGCTTTGTCAGTGGAAGGTGCGGGCACGCTCAACAGCAGCTCGGCCGTGACCCTGAACAACAACGTGATTCTCAACGCCAACCTCACCGCTGGCGGCGCCAACGCGCTGGCCCTTGGCGGGGGGATCAGTGGCGGCAACGGGCTGATCAAAACCGGCGCTTCGAGCCTGACCCTCAACGGCAGCAACACCTACACCGGCACCACGGCGCTGAATGCCGGTTCACTGATTGTCGGTTCCAGCACAGCCCTTGGCACCGGCACACTCAACGCCTCGAACGGCACCACCCTCGATGCCAGTACCGCCGCGACGCTGGCCAACAACGTAAACCTCGCCGGCACCCTGACCCTGGGTGGCACCAATGCGCTGACCCTCGGCGGCGTGGTCGCCGGTATCGGTGGACTGACCAAGAAGGGCGCTGCCGACCTGACCCTCAACGGCGCCAACAGTTATTTTGGCAACACCGCGTTGAACACCGGCAAATTGATTGTCGGCAGCAACACCGCGCTGGGTTCCGGCACATTGAACGCGGCGGCCAACACCACGCTGGACGCCAACACGGCCGTCAGCCTGAACAATGCCGTGGCACTCGCCGGTGCCTTGAACATCGGTGGCACGGCGAATATCACCCTGACCGGTCTGGTCAGCGGCGCTGGCAGTCTGGTGAAAGACGGCGCGGCCAATCTGATTCTCAACGCCGCCAACAACTACCTCGGCGGCACCACGCTGAACGCCGGCACCCTGACCGTCGGCAACAGTTCGGCGCTCGGTTCCGGTGCATTGACCGTTGCTGGCGCCGCGACACTGGACAGCAACTCGCCGCTGGTCAGCCTCAACAACGCGGTCGCATTGAATGCCGCGCTGACCGTGGGCGGCACGCAGAACCTCACCCTCGGCGGCGTCACCAGTGGCACCGGCCAGTTGATCAAAAACGGCGCGGCCAACCTGACCCTCAACGGCAATAACACCTTCAGCGGCGGCACTACGCTCAACGCCGGCACGCTGACCCTTGGCAATGCCAACGGTCTGGGCAGCGGCGCATTGGTCGTCGGTGGCGCGGCAACGCTGGATAACAGCGCCTCGTTCGGCATCGGTAATGCGATCACGCTCAACGCCGGGCTGACGGTTGCCGGCAACAACGATTTGAGCTTGAACGGCGTCATCGACGGTGCCGGCAACCTGACCAAAAACGGTCTGTCGGATCTGACCCTTGCGGGCAACAACACTTTTACCGGCGCGCTGAACATCGTCTCGGGCAGCGTCACCACCCTCAACAGCAACGCGCTGGGCAATACCGCCGGCGTTAATATCAGCGCCGGCGCCTGGCTGAATCTGGGCAGCAACGCTAGCCTCGGTGCGCTGACCGGTAGCGGCAGTGTGCAACTGACCGGCAGCAACCGGCTGACCGTCGGCACCGGCAACGTCACCAGCACTTTCGATGGCGACCTCAGCGGCAGCGGTGGTCTGGTCAAAGTCGGCACCGGTACCTTGAACCTCACCAGGATCAGCGGCATCACCGGCAACACCGCGATTGATGGCGGTATCGTGAATCTCACTGGTTCGCTGGGCAGTGCGCAAGTCAACGTCAATATCGGTGGCACGCTGACCGGTACCGGCTCTGCGCTCGGCGCGGTCAACATCAACAACGGTGGGCATCTGGCGTTGTTGTCGGGCAACACCTTGTCGGCGAGTGCTCTGACTCTTGGCGCCGGCAGCAACGTTGATGTAGCACTGCGCACACCGTCGACCGCGTCGCTGATGAACGTCGGCGGCAACCTCACCCTTGACGGCAATCTCAACGTCACCGACGCTGGCGGCTTTGGCGTCGGCGTGTATCGGCTGTTCAACTACACCGGCGCCCTGACCAATCTCGGTCTGGACGTTGCCAGCGTGCCGGTCGGCTACGGCCTCGGCGATCTGCTGGTGCAGACCGGCGTGGCCAATCAGATCAACATTCAAGTCTCCGCGCCGAACAGCAACATCCGTTACTGGGACGGCAGCCAGACCATCGCCAACGGCGTGGTCGATGGCGGCAGCGGCACCTGGAACGCGGTCGGCACCAACTGGACCGACGCCAACGGTTTGGTCAACCAGCCGTGGGCGGGTGATTTTGCGGTGTTCCAGGGCACCGCCGGCACGGTGACGGTGAACGGCACGCAAGCGTTCACCGGCATGCAATTCCTCACCGACGGTTACAACCTGGTCAACGGTGCAGCGGGGCAACTCACAGCGGTCAACGGCACCGGCGGCACCACTTCGTTGCGCGTCGATCCGGGCGTGACGGCGACCATCAATGCCAATATCGATGGCAGCGGCATCCTCAATAAACTCGACGCCGGCACCTTGGTGCTCGGTGGTGCCAACACCTATACCGGCGGCACGCAACTGGACGGCGGCAAGATCATCGTCGGCAGCAACACCGCGCTCGGTACCGGTACGTTGACGGCGAATGCCGGTACGCAACTGGACAGCAACGCGGCGGTGACATTGGCCAACGCGGCAACGCTCAACGGCAACCTCACCGTGGTCGGCAGCAATGCACTGACCCTCAACGGCGTGATTGGCGGCACCGGTGGCCTGATCAAAACCGGCACGGCGAACCTGACCCTCGGCGGCAACAACGCCTTCCTCGGCCCGGTAGCACTGAATGCTGGCGGACTGATTCTGACGTCGAACTCGGCGCTGGGTTCGGGCACTTTGAATGCGGCGGGCGGCACCTCGCTGGATGCCAGCACCGCGGTTTCGCTGAACAACGCGGTGAATCTGGCCGGCAATCTCGGCATTGGTGGCACGGCGGATCTGACCCTGGCCGGCACGCTCAACGGCGCCGGCAGCCTGAGCAAGAACGGCGCAGCCAACCTGACTCTCAGCGGCAATAACAACTTCCTCGGTGGCACCACCCTGAACGCGGGTACCCTGACCGCTGGCAGCAACTCGGCACTGGGTCTGGGCAATCTCACCGTAGCCGGCACCTCGGCGCTGGACAGCAACAGCGCGCTGAGCCTGGGCAACAACGTCGTGCTCAACGCCAATCTGAGCAACACCGGCAGCAACAATCTGACCATCGCTGGTGTGGTCAGCGGCGCGGGTGGCTTGATCAAGGACGGCGCGTCGAACCTGACACTCAACGGCATCAACACCTTCACCGGCGGTACCACGCTGAATGCCGGCACGCTGAGCCTTGGTACAGGCGCGTCGCTGGGCAGTGGAGCGCTGACCGTGGCGGGTGCTTCGACCCTAGATAACACCGCGCCACTGGTGCTGGCCAACAACCTCAACGTCAATGCCAATCTGGCTCTGGCCGGCAACAACAACCTGACACTCGGCGGCATCGTCGCCGGCGCCGGCACATTGACCAAAAATGGTCTGTCCGACCTGACCCTGAGCGGCAGCAACACCTTCAGCGGCACCTTCGATGTGGCGTCCGGCAGTCTGACCACGCTGAGTGGCGTGGCGCTGGGCAACAATGCCACGGTCAATCTTGCAGGCGGCGCGGCGTTGAATCTCGGTGCTTCGGGCAGCCTTGCCACCCTCACTGGCAGCGGCACTGCGCTGATCGGTACGGGCAATACGTTGAGCCTCGGTGGCAACAACGTCAGCAGCACCTTCGCCGGCAACCTCAGCGGTGACGGTGGCCTGAGCAAAATCGGCAGCGGTACCCTGACCCTCAGCGGCATCAGCGATCTGACCGGCGACACCAACGTCAACGCCGGTACCTTGCAGGTCAACGGTTCGCTGGCCAGCGGCAATGTGCTGCTCAACAACGGCGGCACCCTCGGTGGCAGCGGCACCCTGACCGGTGCCTTGACGGTGGCCGATGGCGGTCATCTGGCTGGCGTCACCGGCAGTACGCTGAACGTCAGTTCGCTGGTGTTCAACGGCAATTCAAACTTCGACGTCGGCCTCGGCACACCGGTGTCCGGTGGCGGCAATGCGTTGGTCAGCGTTGGCGGCAACCTGACCCTCGACGGCACCCTCAACGTCAGCGATATCGGTGGTTTTGGCAGCGGCGTGTATCGGCTGATTAATTACACCGGCGGCCTGACTGACAACGGAATGCTCTTCGGTACACTGCCGGGCAGCGTCAATCTAGGCGATCTGACTTTGCAAACCGCCTTGGCCAATCAGATCAACCTGTTAGTCACAGCCCCTGGTGTCACTGTCCAGTTTTGGGATGGCAGCCAATTGGTGGCCAACGGTTCGGTTGAGGGCGGCAGCGGCACCTGGGGCACCGGAACCACCAACTGGACCGATGTCAACGGCACCACGAACCAAGCATGGACCAACAACTTTGCAGTGTTCCAGGGTTATGCCGGCACGGTCACCGTCAATGGCGCCCAAACCGTCACCGGAATGCAGTTCGTCACTGATGGCTACAGCCTGCAAAACGGTACGTCGGGTTCGATAAATCTTGTTAACGGCTCGCTGGGTAACGCCACGGTGCGTGTAGATCCGAATGTCACCGCAACCATTGGTGTGGCGCTTAATGGCTCCGGCACTCTCGGTAAATACGACACAGGTACCCTGGTGCTTAATGCCGCCAACGGCTACACCGGCGGCACAGCCCTGAATGGCGGCACGATTGTGGTTGGCAATGATGCAGCGCTGGGCATGGGTGCATTGACTGCTGCCGGCGGCACTTTGCTGGACAGCAACACGACAGTGAGTCTGGCCAACGATGTGACGCTCAATGGTGCCTTGACGGTTGCAGGCAGCAATGATCTGACACTGACAGGCGATGTGACTGGCAACGGCAGCT
>ENA-OBLH01000219-OBLH01000219.1-metagenomes-genome-assembly--contig:-NODE-219-length-21165-cov-3.27627_pt1 | contig 21165 bp, 20 predicted proteins | sample MGYA00153382_OBLH01 | MGnify analysis MGYA00153382
AGGGTAGGGGAGTAAGACAAATTTTTCTTGTTCCCTCTCCCGTTCTGGGAGAGGGTTAGGGTGTAGCTTGCTTCTCGAAGAGTGGGTCTTGGCTTAACCCGAATTCACCCTTAATTAACACTTAGAAATAATTAATAGATGCAGAGATATCTAATAGGCTAAGATTAATTTTAGTTATAAGGCAATAATTTTTTATAAAGACCCTCAGGGAGAACACCGAATGGATTTGGTGACACTAGAAAACCAGCTAGATAATATTTCCTTTGCTGTGTTATTTGCAACCATGCTGCTGTACTGGGTAGGGGCAGCTTTTCCTAGCCTTACTTATTTACCTAGTCTGGCAACTGCTGGGATGGCGATCGCTAACTTAGTCATGGCAGTATTGCTCTCCGCCCGATGGATTGAAGCGGGTTATTTTCCGATTAGTAATCTCTACGAATCTCTGTTTTTCTTAGCCTGGGGACTGACTACAGCCCACCTAATTGCTGAAGGCATGAGTAGAAGTAAACTAGTCGGCGTGGTGACTGCTCCGGTAGCGATGGGTATTACCGCCTTTGCTGCCCTAACTTTGCCCGCAGATATGCGAGTTAGTGAACCCTTAGTTCCGGCGCTGAAATCTAATTGGTTGATGATGCACGTCAGTGTCATGATGCTCAGTTACTCGGCCCTATTAGTAGGGGCTTTAATGGCGATCGCCTACTTGGTCATCACTTGGGGGCGGGATGTGCCTCTCCAAGGAAGTTCTTGGGGCAGTGGTGGAGAGCGAAGTAAAGGAATATCCCTCAACAAGACTCAAACAATGATCCCAACCGGAGTTCCTGCACTAAATTTAAGCCCCTTAACCCTAACCAGTAGCTTTCCTAATAACACTGCCACTCTCCTTAACCTTGCCCCTCCAGTACTAATAACTACAGCCAATACCCTAACTCCCCAACGGCTCAGTTTGGCAGAAACCCTAGATAATATCAGTTATCGAATTATTGGGCTAGGATTTCCCCTCCTGACTATTGGGATTATCGCTGGAGCAGTGTGGGCAAACGAAGCTTGGGGTTCCTACTGGAGTTGGGATCCTAAAGAAACTTGGGCTTTAATTACCTGGTTAATCTTTGCGGCCTACCTCCATGCCCGCATTACTCGTGGCTGGCAAGGAAAAAAACCAGCAATTCTTGCTGCTACAGGATTTGTTGTAGTCTGGATTTGCTATCTTGGAGTTAACCTTCTAGGAAAGGGATTACATTCCTATGGTTGGTTTTTGTAGGTAGATTTTTTATAGATAGTTTGTTAGTAATAAACCTGAATACTATATTGGGAGACGGGCGTGAACAATCATTTTGAGCCACTAGATAACGGTGAAGTTTTATCCATTAGTGAATCTGCCTTGATCTACATTGGACATACTACCTTCCGGGTCGGGGAATTTTCTGAAGCAGTCCGTAGCCAACTGGAGCATAATACCGAAGGTTGGAATGAGGGTAAAAACTCTTGGTTTACGGATATGGGAGTTGACTGCGAAGTACTACGTTTCACCTCTGGTGGTTGGCAGAAGGGCAAAGTAAGACTTAGACTGGAATTTTCTCCAGATGATGGTGGTGATGGTGGTAGCGATCGCCAGCAGGTTTCAGTCCAGCCCAGTGTATCTGGAATAACAACTACTCCAGAAGCTACTTCGACCCTATCAGAACATCCCGTAGCCCCAACTGGTTTTATTGATGCGACATCGCCCATGGCAGCAGCCGTGGTGGGGGCAGCAGTCGTAGGGACGGCGGTTGTGGGTGGCATTGCCCTAGGATACGATAATGATTCATCTCCAGAAATATCAGAAGAAGGATCAGAGGCAACTAGCGCAGCAGATGAAGATTTTGACCTAGACCCTCCTAAGGCTGATTTTACTAGTCCAGAGGAATCTGGTGTAGAAGATATTGATTTTGCGGGGGATAATCTTATTTCTCAGCCCGAAGTAGATATTCTAGAAAATGATGATTTCAACCTAGAATCCTCTAGTACCGATTTATTAGGGTTAGAGAGTGAAGATTTTAGTTTAGAAACCTCTGATACAGACCTATCGAGTTTAGAAGATGTCGACTTTGCCTTAGAAAATCCCTTAGAAGAGCAGGGAACAGCTAGTCTAGAAGATGCGGAATTTGATCTAGGGACAACAGAGGCAGATCTATCGGGTTTGGCAGAAGATGATTTTAACTTAGGCAGTATGGAGGAAGAGGAATCAAATTTAGAAACTCCTGATTTTAGCTTAGAAACTTCCTTTATTGAGCAGGAGTTAACTAGCCTAGATGATCCTGATTTCGGTTTGGAATCAACGGCCGAGTCGGAGTTAGAAAGTTTAGGAAGTGCAGATTTATCCAGCTTAGGGGCTGAAGATTTTGAGACCAACTCTGATACTGATCTATCTGGCTTTGAAGATGGGGAGTTTGCCTCAGAAACTACTAATTCTGAAGATGTGATGGGAGGTATGGATGATTTTGAGTTTGCAGCCTCCTCTGACGATGAATTTACCAGTATGGAAAGTGGTGATTTTGGCTTAGATAGTCTAGATCCTGATTTTTCTGGGCTAGAAAATGCTGATTTTAGTTCAGATTCCCCTGAATCTATGAGCTTTTTGGAAAGTGAAGAAACAGGCAGTCTAGAAGACGAATTTGGGCTGGAAACTCCAGAACCTAGCTCTGCTGTTCCACAAGAGCCGGACTTTGGCTTAGATGAATTATTGGGGAATGATTCTGATGGGGATGATTTAGAGTTTTTAAGTATATCGGATCAGGATAAGCAAGAGATTGAACAGGCGGCGGCAGAAGTTTCTCAGGCTTTTGATGATGATTTTGGGCTAGAGTTAGAATCAAGAAATGGGTTGGATAATTTTGAGTTTGACTTTGCCGGGGATGATGAGATGGATGCGATCGATAAACAACTGGCTGATGCTTTAGGAGATGATTTAGACCGACTGGGAACTTCGGAAGGTTTGACAGAAAATTTGTTTGCCGATCAAGATGATGCTCTGTTTAAGGATGTCTGGGAAGATATCAACAAAAGTCAAGTGAAATAAGAATAGTAGCAAAATAATAGTGAAGCAATTTAGTAGCCTCCATCATCGCTTACACCGGATGCTACGCCAAAAACAATTATTACCAGCGCAACAGCGGTTATTAGTAGCCGTATCTGGGGGGCAAGATTCTCTCTGTCTAGGGCAACTCTTAGTAGATCTTCAAGATAAATGGCACTGGGAACTAGCGATCGCTCACTGCGATCATGGCTGGGAATTAGATGGGGGATTAGCCGACCATGTAGCCCAAGTGGCCCAATCGGCCGGAGTGCAGTTTTATCTCCAGATAGCCGACCCAAATTCTTCTCTGCGACCTACCGAAGCCAATGCTAGAGCATGGCGCTATACAGCCCTGACAGAAATTGCCCAAACCCATAACTATCCTTATGTAGTCACCGGACACACCCAGAGCGATCGGGCAGAAACTCTCCTCCACAATTTAATTCGGGGTAGTGGGGCAGATGGTCTCCAAGCCCTGACATGGCAGCGTCCTCTAGCTTCGGGTATTCACCTCATCCGACCCTTATTAGGCATCAGTCGCCAAGAAACCGGAACCTTCTGTCAGCAATACAATCTGCCAGTTTGGGAGGATCCCTACAACCAAGACCTGAGCTATACTCGGAGCCGCATCCGCCATCAACTCCTCCCTCTGCTGACCACCAATTTTAATCCGCAGGTAGAAGTGGCACTAGCTCAAACGGCCGAAGTTTTAAGGGCTGAAGTTGCTTACCTAGAAACCTTAGCCCAGCAAATCCTCCAGCAAGCATCGAGGGAAATTAATACCTTAAGTTGTCTGCAATGTTTTTTACTACAGCAAACGCCCCTAGCTCTCCAACGCCGAGTCTTAAGGCGATTTTTATTAAATCATCACATCAGCGCTCCCACTTTTACTCAGATAGAAGAGCTAGTAAGTTTAATCACTGCTCCTAATGGCAGCCGTACTGCTACTTTTCCGGGGGGTTACAGCTTTCAAGTAGTAGATAAGCATCTTTGTTTACAAATTCCTTAAGTCTCCCCAGAGGATTGCTGGAGTTCTTAAAATAAGGGCTTAAGTCTCTTGCCTGTGCTAACCTCAAGGGCGATCGCCACAAGTTAATAAAACTTAAACCCTAGAACTATAGTTAAGTACCAGTGCTGTAGTAACCTAAACAATAGGATTAAGGCTTAATTTACCTCTTAGTTGGGCTTTGATTTTGATCGTTAGGAAAGCATAAGGAAAAAAACTATGGTTCAGCGTGGTTCAAAAGTCCGCATTCTCAGAAAGGAATCCTACTGGTTTCAAGAGGTAGGTACAGTTGCTACAGTTGATCAAAGCGGCATCAAATATCCCGTGATTGTCCGGTTTGAGAAGGTAAATTACTCTGGTGTTAACACCAATAACTTCAGTCTAGAAGAAGTTACAGAAGTTAGCGCCCCTGCCAAAAAAGCTGTGGCCAAATAGTTAGTGAATAAGGAAATTTCTCATTGTGCCAGAACTTCCAGAAGTTGAAACAGTACGGATTGGATTAGATCAGGTCACGACAAATAAAAATATTAAGGGGGGTGAGGTATTGCTTGAGCGATCGATCGCCTACCCTTTTTCTGTAGAGGAATTTCTCACCGGAATTACGGGGACTCAACTCCAACAATGGCAGCGCCGTGGTAAATATCTTCTAGGAAAGCTCATCGATCGCCGTCACCAACCCCAAGGCTGGTTAGGAGTCCACCTGAGAATGACAGGGCAATTACTTTGGGTGAACCAAGCAGAGCCTATCCACAAACACACCAGAGTCAGATTATCTTTTGATGACCACCAAGAACTACGTTTCGTTGATCAACGTACCTTTGGTAAAGTATGGTGGGTTCCCCCAAATATTGAGATACCTGCTATTATTTCTGGATTAAAGTTAATGGGTGTTGAACCCCTCTCGCCAGAGTTTACCGCCGATCATCTTGCTGCAAAACTCTACAAACGAAACCGAATTATTAAAACTGCCCTATTAGATCAAACTATAGTTGCAGGTATCGGTAATATTTATGCCGATGAGGCACTGTTTTTAAGTAGAATTAACCCAATTATGTTGTGTGCTGATCTAACTCTAGAAGAGATTATTAGATTACAAAAAGCTATTATTCAAGTTCTGGAAACTAGCCTAAAACACGGCGGTACAACTTTTAGTAGTTTCCTTAATGTCCAAGGCATAAATGGTAACTATGGTGGTGTAGCTAACGTTTATAATCGATCGGGAGAACCTTGTAAAGTTTGTCAAACGCCGATTATGAAAATTAGGTTAGGGGGGCGATCGTCTCATTTCTGTCCCCAATGTCAAAAAATCTAATTAACTTCATTTCGGGTTAGTTACGATCGCCCGCCAGAAGTTTACGGACATCAGGAGAACGAAACCCTAAGATAATATCTTTAGGGGAAACACCACGTTGAATTAGTTCTGGAACGCCTTAATTGTAACCCTACCACCTTCTACAGCTTAAAAAATTGATCTAAGTTAGAGATTACGATAGAATATCTCTAGATATAACTAGGGTGATGGGCTTATGTTGGCAAGAGTTTGGAGCGCTGCGGTGGTGGGGATTGAGGCTGTCCAAGTGGGGGTAGAAGTTGATCTATCGGGGGGAATGCCGGGGATTGTGGTGGTAGGGCTGCCCGATACTGCCGTGCAGGAATCTAAAGAAAGAGTCAAAGCTACCCTCAAGAACTCTGGTTATGCTTTCCCCATGCGGAAAATTGTGATTAATCTCACCCCAGCGGATCTGCGCAAAGAAGGACCTAGCTTTGATCTGCCCATTAGTGTAGGGATCATGGCTGCTTCTGAGCAGGTGAGTGGGCAGTTGTTGGGAGATTATTTATTTTTGGGAGAAGTTTCCCTAGATGGTTCCCTGCGTCCCGTGGCGGGGGTGTTGCCGATCGCTGCTGCCGCCCAAAGTATGGGAATCACAGGTTTAGTTGTGCCGATGGATAATGCTCAAGAAGCAGCGGTGGTCGAAGGTTTACTAGTTTTTGGGTTTCAAAACCTCTCCCAAGTTGCCGATTTCATGAACCAACCGGAACGCTTTTCTCCCGTCCAAGTGGATATCACTAAACTCTTACAGCGCAGTCATTTTACAGGGCAGGATTTACATGATGTGAAGGGGCAGAGCTTTGCCCGCCGAGCTTTGGAAATTGCGGCAGCTGGGGGGCATAATTTAATCTTTGTGGGGCCTCCGGGCAGTGGGAAAACGATGCTGGCGAGGAGATTACCGGGGATTCTGCCGCCTTTGGAGTTTTCTGAAGCTCTGGAAGTGACCCAAATTCATTCTGTAGCTGGGTTACTCAAGCAACGGGGTTCTCTGGTATGCGATCGCCCCTTTCGTAGTCCCCATCATTCTGCCTCCGGTCCTTCCCTCGTGGGTGGCGGGAGTTTTCCCAGACCGGGAGAGATTTCCTTATCTCACCACGGAATTTTATTTCTTGATGAACTCACGGAATTTAAACGGGATGTATTAGATTTTCTCCGGCAACCCCTCGAAGATGGCTACGTAACTATTTCCCGCACCCGCCAATCGGTCACTTTCCCGGCGCAATTTACCCTAGTTGCCAGCACCAATCCCTGTCCCTGTGGTTACTATGGGGATACTCTCCAGCCCTGTACCTGTTCACCCCGGCAGCGGGAGGGCTATTGGGCTAAGTTATCAGGACCTTTGATGGATCGGATAGATCTGCAAGTGGCGGTGAATCGCCTGAAACCGGAGGAAATTACTAGCCAGCCGACGGGGGAAACTTCAGAGCAGGTACGGCAACGAGTCCAACTGGCAAGGGAGCGATCGCAACAGCGTTTCCAATCAGAAAAATCCATTAGGTGCAATGCCCAGATGCAAAGCCGCCATCTCCATAAGTGGTGCAAGCTAGATGAGGGTAGCCGGATGTTATTAGAAGGGGCAATTAGAAAACTGGGGTTATCAGCACGGGCCAGCGATCGCGTTCTCAAGGTGGGGCGGACGATCGCCGATCTGGCTGGGGAAGAAAACTTACAGGTAGTTCATGTGGCAGAGGCGGTGCAGTATAGAACTATCGATCGAATGCAATAATTTACCCATCTTTTCCAGTACCTAAACAAAAATAAATTACAGAATTTCTGCAAAAAATTTTAGGGATGTTTGACAAATTATATAAAATTTTATATGATCACATAAAAAGAGTGAGAATTATGGCAATCAAGTTTTACGAGAGTCCTTTTCATGCGATCGAGGAGCCTGATGTGGCTACTAAGTCGGTTTTAAAGGCTGACTTGACGATTATGATTCGGGACATAATTGAAAATAGAGGGTGGACGCAAAAGGAAGCAGCGGAGAGGTTGGCGGTTAGTCAGCCGCGTGTGTCGGATATTGTGAATGGGAAAATTGATAAGTTTACTTTAGATATGCTTTTTTCGATGCTAGATAAGCTGGGATTTAGGACTGAGCTTACTTTTAATAGTTTAGAAAGTGCATCTATTAAGATTCAAACAAGAGATGTTGCCAAAACTGCTTAGTTATTTTTGCCTTTTCATTGTTTCTATCTCAGCTTTTAGTTCCTTATATCTTTTCTCGACTGTTTTCATAGCTTGTCGATCTACGCCGTTTGTTGTCTTTTCAAATGAGTGTAAGACAACAACGGTATTTAGGAATTTTGCTATGTAGACACATCTAAAGGCTGGACTACCATTTATTTTAAGTTCGATTACACCAGCGCCAATACCTTCAAGAATTTGGATTGGTAAGAATGGCTTTTTATCATCTTGGACGGCTCTTAGGCTAGTTCCAAATTGTTGTTGAATCTCTTTTGGGAAGTCTTTGTACTCTCTTTCGGCGGCATCGTTAACAAAAGCGAATTGTTTCATGATTAGTAAATTTGTAATACTTTAGCAGAAGTCTCTTCAGGATTGGGGGATATCCTTGAAAAATCCTATTAAAGCTAGAGCAGAATAGTATCCAAAGGACAATGCGTACTCTGCTCTGTCTTTGAACTAAGATGCTTCTTTGAGGAAAAGGTCTTCCAAGTCAATAAATCCGTCAGCCGTATTTTTTAAGGCACGACTTGTCATACTATTCAGACCAGCTACTTCTACACGCTTACCCATCCTTTGCAACTGCTTAACTACTAGGCAAAAGTCATTGTCACCGCCTACAAGAATAGCTTTATCAAAAAAGTCCGCTTTATTACGAATATCTCGCGTCATCCTATCCTGTATATCTTTGGAGCTATCATTAGTAAAGTCTTCAAATATCTTTAGCTGACCTAATCGAGCATTGATTTTGTCAAACAAAGTGTCTGACAACTTACCGAGAGGATGTGGCTTTGCATCTCTTTGCTGCCAATCGTATGAGCCCAAACGATGGCAAAGTACATAACTAGTCTTATTCGCAATCCTACCAACAGCAATAGCAGAGGGATGAGAAGCATTGTATGGGGCAGTCGTCATTGGCAAACCGCATACAATTCCTTCTATCTGATTAAAACTGCGGGATGATAATACTAAAAAAGGATGCCTGCCTTTCATTTCTCTGCCAATTTGCGGGTAATTGGTTAGCCAGATAATATCTTGACTCTTTGGAACCCAATATGAATGGACATTAAATTTCTCACGTCCTAAAGCAAGTATCCGCAAATCTTTCAAGTGATCTTCTACATAGACACTTATATTTTGTGGATTTACACCACATTTACGCACCAAGGACAGATAAAAAGCTAAGTCTGGGATAATTCTCAATTTTTTGAGGATATCCGATAAGCCCACATCATTAACAAATAAAGCAACTCTCTCTTTGTGCATATTTACCGAACTTAACTCATGAACATAATACATAGAAGCCTCTTCAAGGTAGTTAGATGCTAATTTTGGCTTAAGGCAAGGAACAATCTTTGTCATAGGAGGGCAATCCAAATGCTTACAAAATATAATTTAGCATACATTTGTAATAAATTTGCTATTACATCAAAAATATTTTTGAGATGGTGTATGATTATCCTAGTCTTGGTATAAAACCAAAAATGAAAATACTATTTTGCTATTCACATGACTAAAATAGACCGCCCGTTTTATAAACTTGACCAATTAGTACGGCTTACTCAAGGCATTCCTGTGAGCCGACACAATGATGACTTTGGGACATTCTGCCGCTTAGTGAGTCCCAGGCATTTAGATGGATTGACTCTCAATGATTCTATAGATGAAGTACAACTAAATATAGACGTAGCGAAGCATGGATTGGTAAAAAATGATATCGTCGTTGTTCTTCGCTACAACATTGGCAAAGCCGCTCTAATAACGGAGGATTTCTCAGGATGTTTAGCAGATCACAATTTGGCAATTTTAAGATGTAAAAACTTATCTGATGTTTTGCCCAACTATTTAGTTTCGGTACTAAACTCGCGGTGGTTTTACCATAACCAGTTATCTGCCGCAATCACAGGGTCATCAGCAGTGATATCAATTTCTTTGACTCAACTACGTCAGCTAAAAATCCCTGTACCCGATCTCATCACTCAGTCTAAACTTGCAGATTTATTTTTCTCTTTAGATAATCTAAAGAAGTCTTCGCTAATTGCGTTAAAGATTCGTCAAGAAATTACTGAGGAGAGCTTATTTCAGTTGTTTGGAGAAAATATATGATTATTGAAAAAGATGCACAAGATATAACGTGGAAATTATTTGATTTGGGTAGAAGTGTAAGTTTAATTAATCTAGAATGGTTAGATCATGCCTTAAATCTACTCTTCCTAAAATATATATGTGATTTATCTTTCACTCAATCCACTACTATTCCCAAGCGTTTAGATAAATTGACGGGGAAGATTCAATGGGATAATTTTGTCAAAGCTAGTAATCTTGGTAAAGCACTAGATAAAGCTGTAGAGACAGTCATTGAAGCTGATCAAGAATTTAAGGAGATTTTACATAAAACTGAGTTTTCCAAAATTCCAGAAAGAATTCTTAATGAAATGATTTCTCTATTGAGTAATCCTCAAATAAAAAATAATGGCTTTGGTTTACTTTCTAACTATGCTGCCATAGTAGAAAGCATAATTGATGCTAAGGCAAGCAATCAGAAATCTACAGGAGAATACTTTACTCCAAAATGGATAACTCAACTCATGGCAAGATTAGTAAATCCTCAAGAAGGTATGACTATTCATGATCCAGTCTGTGGAACGGGTGGATTATTTATAGAATGTGCAAAACTTTTATTACAGAAAGATCAAGATTTTTCACAACTTCATTTCTTTGGACAGGAAATAGATAATCAGGCATCCAAGATATGTCAAATTAACCTGCTGTTACATGGATTAGATAACTTTAAAGTGCAAACAGGCAACACCCTAAGAAATCCTAAATTTATCAACTCAGATAATCTTGACCAATTTGATGCTGTAGTTGCCAACCCTCCATTAAATATTAGTAACTGGGGATATGAAGAATTTCATAGAGAGGATAAATTTAATAGATTTCGATATGGTATACCACCAAGAAAGAATGGTGATTTTGCTTTCCTTCAGCATATAATTGCAACCATGAGGCCAGATTCTGGCAAAGCAATTATTCTTGTCTCCCCTGGAGTTTTATTTCGATCTGGAGTAGAGCAAGATATTCGAGCAGGCATCATAGAATCAGACATCGTTGAGGCGGCTATAGTTTTACCTTCCAATTTATTGTATAACACCCATATGCCCCTAGCAATTCTTATTCTTAATCGCAATAAATCTAAAGCACGAGAAAATAAAGTGTTGATAGTGGATGCCAGTAATGAATACAAAAAACTTAATAGGAGAGTGAATTGTTTTGATGCAAAAAATATTGACGATATAGTTGAAATCTTCAACGACTTTGAGAAACTTGATGAAAATAAATTAGGTTTAGCTAAATTTGCCTCATTGCAAGATATAGAAAATATAAGAAAGAATGATTATCAACTTAATGCCAATCGCTATATTACTGCTCCCAGAACAAGGATAAATGTTAAGGAAAAGAGAATAGAACTAAATAGTCTTGAAAACCAACGTTTGCAACTCGAAGATAAAATGGATAGAATTTTGGAAGAACTGGAGATGATTATATAAATCTTATTCTGTTCAGACAGTCGCCCTCTCAACTAGGGAGCGATCTTTTTTTGAAACTCTACATACGATATATCGTGATGTGTTGCGTTATATCTATAAAGCAAAAAATAACCTAGGAGATAACCTAATGTTTATACAATTCTCTCGGAGAGGTAAGTTGAGAAATAAGCTCTGATATCATAATGTTAAATGGATTGTGGGTACTAACTTTTGATGTTGATACTTTCAATCCATTAATAATTATTATATTTCTAGGAAAATCCTAAAGAATGCGTCGAAAAATATCATTATTTATCATTATCTTATTTTTATCTTGTCTGCTAGTCCAGTTCAGACTACCCAACCTAAAAATATCCCTTGCCTCCTCGATTTTTGTACAGAAAAATTATTCACTACAATCTATCAGTTCACTATCAAAAAGTTCTATTGATGATCTACGTCAAGATTTTAATAATACCTTTAGTTCAGATTGGGAGATAGTTAATGACAAAGTTACTACAAAAGTAGAAAAAACTTATTGGTTAGTAACTCTACAACCCAAAATTGCTGGTAAGTTTACAGTTAGATATAAATTTCTAAATCAGAATGGGAGTTATAGTGACAATGAATATCCCATTAGTGTAGGCGATCGCAACTGTCAAAGATTATTAGTTAATCATTCATTTCTTTACCCGAATATTTGCTTGGGAGACAAGATTATTATTCCTATTCAACTAGAATCTCCCTTGGTCAATTATAGCTTTAGCAATGCTAGTAAATATAAGGGTGATGCTATTACTAACTATACTCCTCAAGGTGTGGTTTCATTAGTTGGCTCTAGCCTATCAAATACTCTAAATTACTTATTCTATCTAGGTAAAGTAATTGATGAAACAAATCCAAAATTGATCAAACTGTATGCAATATTTAGTAGTAAAAATACGGGAAAATTCAACCTAGAAACTACTATTAATTTACCAGAGATTCTCCAGCCCTATGCCCTAGATGCGGGGGAAGCGATCGCAACCCCGATGGAAGTTTTACCTGCCGGAACGCCCCTAGTCCTGCTGCCAGAGCGAGAATATTCTTGTCAATCTGCCCAGCTATCTCTAGATAGTCCGTGTGACCCGACTAGTTATCGTAGTTTTGCCTATTCTCAGCAAAAGCTCCGGTCACGAGTGGGCGATCGCTTAAATGTAGAGTATGCTTTACTCCGTATCCCGGCATCGCCAATAGCTCTAGACCCCCAAGAGTTATCAACCCAATTACAATTAGTTGAGCCAGTAATTAAGGAATTGTCCTTTAAGACGGAGAGTCAAGAAGATGATTTTTTTGATAGTTGGTTAGAATGATAATTAGCACCTATGCTATTGACTGAATTGGCGGGGATCATGTATTGTCAGTACTTGTAGAAAAATCATTTCATCCCATGCAAGGTAAATTTGGCGATGATAATTACCTAAATTTTTAGCTGGATTGGCTTGAGAAAGGCGATCGCCCCCTTTTCAAACCCGAATTTAACAAGCGTAGATATAAATTAATTGACAAGTTAGTTGACAAATTAATTATGCCCAATCGTCATTTACCCGCTAAGTACACTATTTTCTTGACTCGTACTGGCAAACAACCCCTCGTATTGCACATGAGTCCCCGCATCTTATTGCTGAGGGTCATCTATGGCTTAGGCTTTTTGTCTCTCCCTTTTGCTTGGGCTGGCAGTACTTGGTGGGCGGAACAACAGAGAAACAGCCAGTATTTAGAAGAAAAAGTAGCTCTGCAACAGCGTCAAGAACAGTTACAAGGGGAGCAAGAGCAATTACAGCAGGAAATCGATCGCTTGCGAGAACGAGCCGGACTACCCAAAACTGAAGCTACTCCTCTATCAATCCCAGACCCCAACAACCCCGGATTACCTAAAGCTATTTCTCAAGAGCCAAATAATAGTGTTAGAGGGCGGGGCGGGGCCAGTAATACTGACCAGTTAATCCACAGAAACCAAAGCCGCCTGAATTCTCTTTGGAGCCAAATCCGAGATTTAAATCCCAGCCTAGAGGCAACTCTGAATCGAGAAGAGGTAACTCCTTTGGGGCTACCGATGCAAGGGGAGAATTTAGAAATTACTTCCCTGTTTGGTAATCGCCCGAATCCTTTTGGCTTTGGCAGTGAAGTGCATAATGGGATGGATTTTGTGGATGCCTACGGTAGCCCAGTTTATGCCACTGCACCGGGAGTAGTAACTTCGGCGGGGTTTGATGGTGGCTACGGTTTGATGGTGACAATTAGCCACAGTTATGGCTATAGTACCCTCTATGCTCACCTTTCTGGATTAGCTATTAAACAGGATGCACGGGTGAAGCGTGGGCAGTTAATTGGCTATTTAGGGAACAGTGGGCGATCGACCGGCCCGCATCTCCACTACAGCATCTATGAAGGAGAAAAAGCAATTAATCCCCAGCCCTATCTCAAGTTAACAACGGCAGAATTTCAGAAATTAAGTAATCCCCCGAAACCGTGAGGAATCATATATGTTTTTTAATCGCTCCAAGCCCACGAACACCAACACTATGAACTATTTAGCCAAGGGCACAGAAGTCCACGGCGACCTTAAAAGTGAAGGTAGTCTTCGAGTTGATGGTGTAATTTATGGCAATGTTGATGTGAAAGGGGATTTGGAAATAGCAGCTAGTGGCAAAATTGAAGGGGCAGAAATCCAAGCCAATAATGTTGTTAGTCAAGGCCTAATTAAGGCAAAGATTCAAGCTACGGGCAAGGTGACTATTACTTCTACTGCAAGGGTAGAGGGGGATGTAGTGGCTAGTGCGATCGATATTGCTGCTGGGGCAGGTTTTGTCGGACATTTAATTACCAAAGATAATAAAGCGCTTCCGGGTACGAGTGATAAACCTCAACTTCCCAGTAAAATAGAGCCATCCCTAGAAACTCCACCTAAAAATTTTAAAAGCTGGGGAGAATAAATATACATAAATTCCTAGAAAACCATGAGCAGTAACCCTACTATCCTTGCTTTTGCTGGTAGCACCCGCCAAGATTCCTACAATAAAAAACTAGTCCAAATTGCTGTCCAAGGTGCTAGTAATGCAGGGGCAGATGTTACTTATTTAGACCTGCGAGATTTGCCTTTACCCCTGTTTGATGAAGACCTAGAGGCACGGGAAGGTCTACCTACGAATGCCAAGAAACTTAAGGAATTAATGATCGCCCATCAGGGGTTTTTGATTGCTTCCCCGGAATACAATAGCTCGGTGAGTGCGGTGTTAAAAAATGCGATCGATTGGGCTTCCCGTCCCCAACCGGGGGAGGCTCCCTTGGCTTGCTTTAAGGGGAAAGTAGCAGTGGTGATGAGTGCTTCTCCGGGGGCTTTGGGAGGTTTGCGGGGCTTGGTACATATCCGATCGATCCTCGGAAATTTGAGCATGATCGTTTTGCCGGAGCAAAGAGCGATCGGGAATGCTCATGCTGCTTTTACCCCAGAAGGTAATAATCTCCAAGATGCTGCCCAACAAATTGCGGTGGAGCAATTAGGAGCTAGATTAACGGAAGTAGTAGGTAAGTTGTGTAGTTAGGTTTGATATTTAACATGAATTCGGGTTAAGCCAGTAGGCTAATTTTTATAATAAAAATTGCCAAAATCCCCCGTTACTCTCCAGCTAATCGCAAAATCTGGGTACAGATAGCTAAACTTTCTTCGTAGAGCATTTCTCTTCCCCAGCGCTGGAGTTGCTGACTCAGAAGAAATTCGGTTTTTTGATCAAATAGAGGAGTAACTTGGTAGGTTTTGGCAGATTGAGCTACTCCGCCGGCTTCCATCCGCATACAGCCACTTTCAGAACAGAGGACTGTCCCACAATCTGCCTTGATATTGGTGGAAGTTAGGCGGATAGCAATCAAATCTCCCACTATTTCTCCCACATCTGCCAAGGGAATAGCAGCTAATTCTGCTTCTATAGGACGTTGATCGGCTCCAACAAAATGGATTTTCATTAAGTTGTAGTCCCCTCCTTCTTTTTGCAATCCCACAGGTCGCCATTGTAATCTGCTGGCCAGCCACCCAAGGAATAGGAAAGCTTGGGAAGGATTACCTGCTTCATAATCGATCGTAATCCTGTCAATTTCCTTGATGGCTGCCCGACGTTCTGGGGGATCAAAGGCCGAAGCAGTGAGTTCTTGCCAAGCGGCTAATCTGCGCCAATTTAGATCAGCGATCGCAATTCCTTTTTCTACTAAACTCCCCATCTGGAGCAGGTCTAGCTCTGGTTCTGGGAAAGCACTAGAGTCAATAATTACGGTACTACTGATCCCGGCAAGGCGACGAAACAGAGGATTATTTTCATCAGGAGTTGCCTTCCACCAGAGGAACTTAGGCAGTTCACCAATGAGTAATTCTTCAACTACCCCCCCAATCCTTTCCAGGGCGGCAGGAGTCCCCCGGAGAGTAATATATTCACAGCAAACTAGGGTATTTTGGTTGCGTTTTTGGATGGGGCAGTAGGCAGAAACCTGTGCTTCTACCCCCGTATCTGCTCCAGAAATAGGGCAGAGGGCAATAATTCGGCAGGGGTTGGCAGCAGCGATCGCATCCGCCATGCCGTAGCCCTCGTCACTACCACTAAAATCCGTTGCCATAGGTCGAGTTGGATTTTTGCCACTGCGGAGTTCTAGATATTCTTCCCGGAGCTTAGTCTTAGTTGCTTCATCCGCCTTGCCAGTGCGGGGCAATCCGTAGGTTTTTTGGGCAGCTTTTAGGGCAGATACCATCCGGGGTCCCAAGATGCCATCGATCGGTCCAGTATAGAAGCCCAAAATTGACAATAAATGCTGAGTTTCTTCCGGTTCATAGACTACAAAAGTAAAGGTAGTGGCCCGCATGGCTGCTGGGCTATCACCCGTTTTGCCGCCATAGCCCTGCCAGATTTTCAGTAATTCTGCCTCAATATCATTCAGAGAAACATCTTTCGGATTTTGTAAAGAGAAAATTGGGGGAGCTTGAATGGTAGTCATAGGTTTTAGGGGTTTTAGGGAATAAGGAGAAATAAAATGCTTATAATCTTCTCCACCGTCGTCCATCTTGTTGCATTAGGTGTTCTGATGCTGCTAAATCCCAAGTTCCAGCTTCGTACTGGGGCATTTCTAGGGGGTCAGAGGGGGATTCCCACGTAGCAAGGGCTGGAGTCACCACCCGCCATGCTTCTTCTACTTCGTCACCTCTAGTAAAGAGGGTTTGGTCGCCTAACATACAGTCTAGCAAAAGTCTATTGTAGGCATCAGAGGCAGTTGCTCCAAAAGAAGAACCGTAGCTAAAGTCCATCTCTACAGAGCGCGATCGCAATTCTGAACCCAGCATTTTTGCCTCAAATTTTAGAGCAATCCCCTCGTTAGGCTGAATTCTAATAGTCAAGACGTTAGGATTGGCCTGTTGTGCCGCTGATTGGAAGATCAAAAACGGCACTTCCCGGAACTGGATGGCAATTTCACTAACTTTCTTGGGCAGCCGCTTGCCGGTACGGAGGTAAAAAGGCACACCCTGCCAGCGCCAGTTTTCCACTTCCAATTTCATCGCCACATAGGAAGGAGTCATGGATTCAGGATTTACTCCCGGCTCTTGGCGATAACCCGGTACTGGTTTGCCTCGCATCCAGCCAGCTTTGTACTGCCCCCGCACCGCAGAATTTTCTAAGTTACTTAAATCTGCTAAATGGGTAGATTGAACTACTTTTACTTTTTCGGTCCGAATACTATCAGCATTGAGGGAATTGGGTGGCTCCATTGCGGTTAAGCAGAACAATTGCATCAAATGGTTTTGCACCATATCCCGCAAGGCCCCTGAGCTTTCGTAATATCCTGCCCGATCTTCTACGCCGACGGTTTCTGCTACAGTAATCTGCACATGATCCACAAATTGCCGATTCCAGAGGGGTTCAAAAATGGCGTTGGCAAACCGGAATACTAATAAATTCTGGACGGTTTCTTTGCCCAAATAGTGGTCAATCCGATACACCTGCTCTTCCCGACAAGTCTGCTGGACTACCCGATTCAAAACTTGAGAAGAGCTTAAATCTCTACCAAAAGGCTTCTCAATCACCAAGCGGGTTTTCATCATATCTTCTAGCATTCCCGCTGCCCCTAGCTGTTTGATTGCTTCTGAGAAAAAGTTAGGGGAAACTGCCAGATAAAAAACCCGATTGCCCCTAGTTCCCCTGAGGGTATCTAGTTCTCCTAGTAGGGTGTTGAGTTTTTGATAGCTTTCTGGTTTGTCCATGTCTCCAGAGCAATAAAATAAACCCTTAGCAAAATCCTGCCAGATTTCTTCAGAGCCAATACCATCACTAAATTGCTCGATGCCTTCCTTCATTTGCGCCCGGAAGTAGTCATGGCTCCAATCCCGGCGGGCTACACCGACGATCGTCATTTCTGGGGGCAAGCGTCGTTCTTGCTTGAGTTGGTAGATAGCGGGAACTAGTTTTCTTTGGGTCAAATCGCCCGAAGCTCCAAAAATCACCATGATTAAGGGTTCAGGGGTTCTTTCTTGCTGTAAACCAATGCGGAAGGGATTTTCTAGAAGTGCAACCATAGGTTAGTTAGTTTAGGTTTTTGATGATTATGAGGATTCTCAGGAGGTAAGGGGAGGTAAAGAAGGTACAGGGAGGTAAGGGAAGATGAAAGATTGATTAGTAATAAAGTTAGTGGAAGAGTAGAGACATAAATTTACTAGGTAGGTTAGCAAGGATTGGGGAAGTGCGATCGATCCCTTTGATACAAAATTGATACAAAAATATTAATCCCCAAGGAATTTAAGATTAAAAACAGATTTGCTAAACTATTTCTTTTTCTTCTTACCTTTCCCTTTTTTCTTAAACACCTCTACCTTCTCTACTTCTTTTATTTCCTTTACCTCCTCTACCTCCTCTACCTCCTTCCCCATAAAAGATTCCACCAATTCCACATCCCCCACACTGCCAATTACTAAAGGTGTACGTTGATGGATTGCGGTGGGGATAATATCTAGGATGGGTTCTAACCCAGTGCTGGCTTTCCCACCAGCTTGAGTGATCAGGTAGGCAAGGGGAGCAGTTTCGTAGAGGAGGCGCAGTTTTCCTTGGGGATTTTTGGCAGTTCCGGGATAGAGAAACACCCCACCTTGGAAAAGAATCCGGTGAAAATCTCCCACTAATGCCCCACTGTAGCGGGCAGTGTAGCCATCATGTTTATGTACATAGTGAATATATTCTCGGAGAGATTCATCCCACTGCCAGTAGTTGCCTTCGTTGACACTGTAAATAGAGCCATGTTTGGGAATTTGCAGGTTTTCGTGGGAAAGGATAAATTCTCCTAGGCTGGGATCTAGAATAAAAGAATGGACTCCTGTACCGATCGAATAGACCAAGACTGTACTGGCTCCGTAGAGGACATAACCTGCTGCAATTTGCTGGTGGCCATTTTGAAACAAGTCCCTTGCTTCTCCGTCTAGGTCTTCGCCTTGCTGCTGACGGATCGCAAAAATGGAACCCACGCTCAGGTTGATATCCACATTAGAGGAGCCATCAATGGGGTCATAAAGCAGGGTATAGCGGCCGATCGGGCAATTTTCAGGGATGTAGTAGGGCTTTTCCATCTCTTCTGAGGCAAGGCGACATACCAATCCACTCTGCTTAAATACAGAAATAAAGACATCATTAGCAAAGACATCCATTTTTTTGACGGATTCCCCCTGAACATTGGTTTCTCCCGTGAATCCCAGTGCCCCTTCCATCAGTCCGGCTTGGCTTAAGCGCCGGGCAATTAACTTGGCGGCCAGAGCAATCCGATTCATGATGGCACTCAAATCTTGAGCATCAGCCCCAAAGCTATGGAGTTGCTGGAGGACATGACGGGAGAGGGTTGTACAATCTCGATCGAGGGAGCGTTCCTTAACTAAATCATGCTCTGAAACAACCATAAAATTCCAGTTCCTCTGTTGGTAGGAGTAGCTATTGTTACACCTTTTGGATAGTTAAGTTGTAGCACCAATTTTCAACCAGACTAGGAAACTTTAAGATCAACTTTAGATCAACCTTGAGTCAATCCTAGAGCTATAGCGATCGCCAGAGCAGTTCTAATTAGCTAGCGGTCTATTATGATAAGGCAAGCAACGATAAATTTTCATCCTCATAAAATGATCTGATCGCATTAAAATCCTGACGCAGCAAATTTTCAACCTGTAATGTCGAGCAGTTTCCAAGGCGAAGCCAAATAACCTTTGGTGGATTCCCAAATACCAAGCTCAGGTCGTGCATATCTGCGTCTTTCGAGACAATCATCAAATTATTTTCTTTTGCATAATCCCAAACTATTGGGTCGATCGTTGTTTTCATACCCACATCTCGAACATGAAGCGAATTTGGGAAAAGATCACTCAAACGATTCGGCAACTTGGGCGACAAGTTTTCATCAAAAAGTAATTTCATGCAGGTAAGGTCGCAGTCATAAACCGACGCTCACGGTCAGCAGCATAGGCAATACAGGCTTTTAAATCTTCCCGTGTCAGATCAGGGAAATCGTCAAGAATTTCTGCTTCGGTCATCTCGGAAGCCAGGTACTCAAGCACTTCATAAACCGTAATTCGCAAGCCCCGAACACAAGGCTTTCCACTGCGTTTATTTGGCTCGATCGTGATGTGGTCTCGGTAGTTCATATTACTCTCCAACTCTTTAATCATCAGCAATTCTCATTTTGTATCCTATTTTTTAATTTATATCTATTTTAGTACGACAGTATTGTTGGGAGAACTCAAACTGCAACTTTCCTATTCTTTAAAGGGCTCATTCACTTATTGTCTGCGTTTAGGTCTCATTGGGTATCCAGTTAGAAGGAATCAGTGCATTTCCATTTCGCCAACGCTCCACTACAGCCTCTTGATACCAATCTTCTGCAATGTCAGCGTGTTCAGTAATGATAATCTGAAAGCTAGGAGAGAGTTCATTTACAACATCACGTACTAGCTCAAACATTCGGATAACTGCCACCCGATCTTCATCTGCAATATCTATCAACGAGCTTTCAATAGCTTGCTCTGCTGGATAATATACCTGTGATGGTTGATCCAAAAACAGAAAATGAGGAACTGGCCTCAACTTCTGCACAAACCATGAATGCAGAGCAAGGTGCGCTATTAGGTGGCAGCCTACCCAATTTGCTCCACTCCCCATACTATCCATGCGGATCGGGCCATTATTCGTATCTGCCACGACTTGCAAATACTTGAGGTCTAGGCGAAATGGGTTTCCCCGATGTTCTAGCTCAAGTCGTTCTGCCCACTCGGTCAGGTTCCTAGAGATAAAAGAAAGGATTGAGTCTAAACGCTCCTGAATATTTTCGTCACTAATATCTGCTTCTAATTGCCCGATCTCACGTTGGAGTTCCAAAATTTCAGTTCGTAACTCGGAGTTGTCAGCAACTTGTGGCAGGGTTTCGAGAAATAGGCTAATACGTCCGAGAACATAAGCTCGGCGAGAAGCACTGTCTCGTAATTGAGTGAGTTGATCGTCTGTGCGCCGCAAAGCATTGAGTGCTATCCGATTTTCCTGCAAGAGTCTTTTCGTTTCATTGATCCTTTGTTCTTGTCTAAGTATTAATACTTCTAAGCCTGGTGTATGTCTAGTGACACTTCCAAGCTGTTCCAAAGCACGCTCCATCTCCACTTCCAGAGTTCTGGATGAGGGGAGATTAGTCGTAGGCTGATCGCACAATGGACAGGATGGCTCCTCTGAATTGGCGAAGAGTCTCAAACTAGTTAACCGGGAGGCTTGCTCACCTGTTTCTTGGGCGAAACCATTTTCATCTGACAGTAGTGTCTGCATAGCCTCTAGTTCCTCTTGATGGCGAGCAAGTTGATGTCGTAAAGATGAATGTTCATCATTTAGCCTTAAAAGCTCTGATTGGTCAGGGTTCTCTTCATAGCGAATAAGTTGCTCCTCTGGCGAAGCATTTACTGCTATACGTAGTGCTTCAACAGCAGCATCCCAGGACTCTGGAGCTTCGTTTTGAGCCAAGAGTCCGGCATCTCGTC
>ENA-OBLH01000220-OBLH01000220.1-metagenomes-genome-assembly--contig:-NODE-220-length-21164-cov-4.25544_pt1 | contig 21164 bp, 13 predicted proteins | sample MGYA00153382_OBLH01 | MGnify analysis MGYA00153382
ATATTGCTGCAATGCGCGGATTAGATGTCGATCAGCCTCGCAACCTTGCAAAATCCGTGACGGTTGAATAGTCTAGCTAAGGTCATTTCATAGATTGTTGTAAAATCATAATAAAGTTGTATACTTTCTAATAAAGTTGTATACTTTCTAATAAAGTTGTATACTATCCTCTAAGAGTATGTTTTTGTCTCTTGGAGGTATTTTGTGGCCAGTCGATCTCGAACTCCTTTGACACAGGCTAAGTTTGCAAGATACATAAAGGAAGGACGTGGATCGGGATTGGGCAAAGACTATCGACCGTGGATAGAGGTCGGGGACTTTTCATCCCGTGGTAGATCGCATAGAATTCGAGGATGGAAAAGTAACAGAATCCATCATTTTCTTTCAGACCATGAAAAGAGAGTCTTTCTGCTCTTGGAATGGGCCGACTGTGTTATTGATATTCGAGAGCAGTTTCCCTTATTGGATCGAGAGTTATTGAAGAGAGTCGCTAATGAAATGGGGACTCAATGTTCTACAGACTCCGAAGCTCAAGAGATGTATGTTCCAACAACTGACTTTATGCTATCTGTGAGAAGAGGAGATTGCATTTATGATGAGGTTTTGACCATTAAGCAATCTCAAGATTTAAACAAGAAAGATGTAGCGAAAAAATTAGAGATCGAGAGACGATATTTTTACGAAAAAGACATTAGTTGGAAGATTATAACTGAAAAGGATTACTCTCGGCAGATGGTAGACAATATTGAACTAGTTCACTCTTCTTATCACCTAGCAGACGATAAATTTTCAATTAATACTGCTCTAGCTAATGCTTGCATCACATTGAAGTCAAAGCTGAAACGGCCAGATCTAATTGTTAGAGATGTAACTAATGAACTAGATGTAGAACTAAAACTACAGCGGGGACAATCTCTTGAGCTTTTCAAATACTTAGTTGCTACTAAACAGATAATTGTAGATTTCAGTATGGTAAAAGTGAGCGCAATGTTGACGACTTCATCGATCGCGAATATTATATAAATCCCTATCTGAATCAATGTCCACAAAGATCTTTGTCAACGATTTAATTCAATGGGTTGATTCTTCAGGAGAATCTCAAATAGATAGAATATTATGGATAGATACCAACTATCGTATCGCTTATTCAATCGATATTAATGGCAAGAATTCTTTTCCAGAAGCTAAGAAAATATCAGAAATAGAAGAGTCAATTGAACTGAGCCAAGCTATAAAATACGAACAAGATCCTTGGGGTAAAATTGTTGTAGAAGAAGAATTACCTGATTCTCACAAAAATATTAGAGATACTGCTTGGCAAATTATTGCTGATGTAGTTGTAAAAGAACCAGATATTTACAATCGTCAGGGACGGGGCAAGCTGATTGCAGAAATCTTACTGAAGTCTAAACTTACTAAAAGAATAGTTTATAAACATCTCCGTAGATATTGGCAAAGAGGTAAGACTAAAAGCGCACTTCTTCCAGATTATCAAAATTGTGGTGCTGAAGGAAAAGTCAGAAAATCAGGAGATCGAAAAAGAGGTAAACCGCGTAAATATGCTCACGATTCAGACATCGGAGCAGGAATAAATATCACAGAAGAAATAAAACGAGTCTTTAGAATATCAATCCGGAAATTCTATCATAAGTCTGAAAAAAGAAACTTTGTTGCTACTTATCTAAAAATGATTCAAGAATACTTTGCAGAAAAGAGTATAGAATCTGCCGATCGTATTCATGGATCTTTAATATTAAAAGAGCAACGACCATCAATATCGCAATTTAGATATTGGTATCAGCAAGAATTTGGTCGAGATGTTAAAACAAAGATTATCTCCCGAAGTGGTCGAAAAGACTACGAAGCTAATCATCGATCGATCTTAGGTAACTCGACGATGGAAGCAGATAGACCTGGTGCTAGATTCCAAATTGATGCCACTATTGCTGACGTATATTTAATTTCTCGCGACCGACGTAACGAGATTATTGGCAGACCGATAGTATACGCAGTACTTGATGTCTTCAGCAGGATGATTGTGGGTGTGTACGTTGGCTTAGAAGGACCATCTTGGCTGGGAGCAATGATGGCATTGGATAATACGATGAGTGATAAAGTACAGTTTTGTGAGGAATATGGTGTAAGTATTACTGAAGAACAATGGCCATGTCAGCATTTACCAGAAGCAATTATAGGAGATCGGGGTGAAATATTAAGTTCAAAGATCGATCCACTAGTTGAGAATCTTAACATCAGGGTAGAAAATACTGCGACCTTCCGACCAGATATGAAAGGAATTGTAGAAAGGAGTTTTCGTACTGTCCAAGAAAAGGTTAAACCATTTATTCCTGGAGCGATAGCTATCGATTTTCGAGAAAGAGGTGCAGATGATTATCGACTAGATGCAACGCTAGATTTATCAGAATTCACTGAAATTATAATTGAATCCATTATTGAGCACAATAATACTCATTATCTAAAAGATTATCCAATTGACCGTGAGATGATCCAAGCTGATGTAAATCTAACTCCCATAGAAATCTGGAATTGGGGTATTACAAACCGTTCTGGTAAGTTAAAAACTATGGAACGGGATATTGTCAGGCTGAATTTAATGCCCAGAGATAGGGCTTTAATCACGGGAAAAGGTATAGGGTTCAAAGGGATGTTATATACTTGCGATCGAGCAGAGGAAGAAAGATGGTTCGATCGAGCATATACCAAATCGTTGTCTAAGGAGGATAAGTATCTGAATATTGCTTACGATCCACGCACCGTTAATTATATATATATTCCTAGTTCTGATAGCCGCTCTTTTATCAAATGCCACTTATTACCATCTCAAACTAAGTATTTAGGATCTAGTATAGATGAAGTTGAATTATTGTCTGCTTATTATAAATACAAGTCTCAAAAACATCAAAAAACTGAAGATACAGCACAAATAAATTTTGCCCAGAAAGTTGAAGTAATAGTTGATAGAGCAAAATCAAAGACTAATGCAGTAAAAGATCCAAATCTTAGCAATAGAAAAAGAACTCAAAAAATTAGAGATCATAGAGGTAACGAGAAAAATGAACGACGAGAAGTAGAGAGATTTGAATTGGACAAACTAGAACCAAATTTGATCGAGATCGAAGACATTCAAAATAGACATATAGAATCTGAATCTATAAAAGAACAGCCTATACAAAAATCTCACAAGGCTCATGCTTTTGATGCACTTCAAAAAAATAGACAGAGGCCAAAACGTGGACAGACATAATAATCTTCAGCCAAGTCATAAAGGTGTGAAAGCTCAATATTCAGATCATCGTCTTTCTGAATATAATAATAATCTCTTAATCGAAGCATTACCACCAATATTAGATATTGATGAATTTACTAAAAAAGTAGCTATTAACCCCGAATTTTCTGAAGAAGAAATATTATTTGATTCAAAATATCGATTTCACTGTATTCACCGTCTCTCTTATTACTTCGATCCACAGATTAAAACAATTGAACTGCAAAAAATAATTTGTGTGTTGTTAATGCAGGGTTATTTAGATAGAAATCCTAAAAAGCCGGAATATGCCAATCGAGCTAACCAAATTTATCAAGCTATCAAAAATTCTGGAGGTAAGCATTTAGAAGATTATGTTACTAAACCGTCGGTGGCTAAACCTACTTCAGCATCGGGAGTAACTTTAATTGGCCCATCTGGAATGGGAAAAACTACTAATTTGCTGCGGATTCTCGATCTTTATCCACAGGTGATTTTTCATCCTCAACTCAATTGCCATCAAATTGTCTGGCTAAAGGTTAATTGTCCTCATGCAGGTTCTCTCAAAGGATTATGTTCTGATATCTTTAAAGCGATCGACTTACTACTTGAAACAGACTATGACCGGAAATTTACTAGTCGCAATAACAATGAGAATACAATGCTAGGTCAAGTTGTCCAGGTTGCTCACACTCATCATCTTGGATTATTAGTTATTGATGAATTACAAAACTTGGTAAATGCGAAAAGAAATAAGGATGACTTGCTTAACTTTCTTGTTAAAATGGATAATGATATTGGTATTCCGGTAATCCGTGTTGGTACAGATGAAGCAACAAAAATCATACAAGCTAATTTTCGTAATGCCAGACGCGCAACGGGAGAAGGTAGTATAATCTGGGAGCGAATGCTCCAGACCGATAGTGAGTGGGCTTGGTTTATCGAAGGCTTATGGGAATATCAATGGACTAAAACTTATGCTGAACTAACCGATGAAATTAAGGATTTATTTTATTATGAAACGCAAGGTATAATTGATATAGCTATCAAGTTATTTAAAATGGTACAATGGAGGACTATTGCTGGTGCTGGCAATGAAGAAATAACTATTGAGATCATCAAAGAAGTAGCAAAGGATGGCTTACATTTTGTTCGAGCCATGCTGAATGCTATTCGATCTGGGAATCGAGAATGGATGTTGGAATTTAAAGATATCAGTCCAGTCGATACTAGTGAATATGAGAAAAGAATCGAAAATCAGCTTGATGCTAACGCTCTAGAGGAATTGCGTAAATCTTCCAGAGCTGCAAAACACAAAAATGATTCGCCTCAAAAGAGACATATTATCATAGAACTTTTGAAACTCGATATTGAACCATCAAGAGCTAAGGAGTGTGCGGAACAAGCGATCTCTAAGAATGGTGATGACGCTGACATCGAGAAATTGGTCATACAAGCTTATACTTTGGCACTTGAGGGTGAAATTAGCACAAAAAAACCAAAAGCTAATCCTATATCGAGCACAAAAAAATCATCACTGAAATACCAATCGGGAGATCTACGGCTACTTCTTGCTAACTCCATAGAGAATAAGACTTCCGGCTATGCCGAGTTTCAAAAATTAGGCTACGTCGGTAATATACTGCAAGATTTCTTTACTGAAACTTAATTTTAAAATGTAAATGTTAAGCTTCTTTCCGAATCTATATCCTGATGAGCTTCTATACAGTGGATTGGCTCGATACCATATCCGCAGCGGGAATCAAAACTTTCGAGAAACCGATCTAGATTTATTTGAATACTCTTCTCAACAAGCCTGTAGAGTTACTCTGACTAATAACTTGAAGGGCTTGCTCAAACAAATATCACATATTTCAGACTACAGAGTGAGAGGGCTGATGGAGAATCATACTCTGTATCCGTTCTACACTGCTTTTCTAACCCCGATCGAGAGGCGAAAGTTAGAATTGGCAACGATCGAGAAACGTAGTGGCTCTATTCTAGAACATGCCAAGGTAGATTTAGACAGTACTAACAATCGCCGGAAACATCTAAAATTTTGCCCTGAATGTTTTGATACAGAAGTCGAGCAATACGGTGAACCATACTGGCATCGATCTCATCAGATACCTGGAATGGAGATTTGTACTAAACATAGCATCTTGCTACTCGATAGTACTGTACTGACAGATGGGCATGGGATTCACTATTATGCCCTCTGTCGCGATTGCTGCTCGATTGATACCACACCGCAGGTAGAGATCGAGTCAGCACATCTCGCACATTTATTAGGGATAGCGGCGGATTTAGAATGGTTGATGCAGGCAAGAATTGATTTTCGGGGGATGGGCTGGCTCAGAGATCGCTACATCACAGAATTGTGCCGACAGGGATCTGTCAAGAAACTACTTCGAGAGCGATTGAAATTTGACGAAGGAGAGCTATATCAATCTTTCTGTGCTTTTTATGGTGTGGATTGTTTGAACGCGATCGAACCCCGTTTCGAGCAGACTGAGGGTAAATATCTGATTCATTGTCTATTCGCTGGAGACATAGACCCTAAAATAGATCGAGTAGCTCATGTTTTAATTGCTAGATATCTGTTTGGATCTGTTGCCGGAATTTTTACACAGAAATAATTAAGTTTTGTAAAAACAAAATATTTTGGTTTCAAATATTTCGCTTTGAATTATAATTAAAGTTCATAGCTCAATCTCGACTAACCTCAAGTTTGGCAAAAGTTGTACGGACATGACCATCATCCTCGATCGAGTCTCCGCCAGAGATGACTCCTCATGTAGCGAAGAATTTGGAGACTACTGTTACCCCGTTGAGGGAAAATCTATTCCCATCGATCATGCTTTTTTGCTCTTCAGTAGCATTGCCCACATATTAAAGGAGTTTCACAAAGATAACTCGATCGGGATTTTTGGAATCGACGGGAAACTCAATCGCTCCTATCCCGAACGGTTAAATCTCGATCGTGACTCTACATTGAGAATTAGGCTACCACTCGATCGATCGCGGTTAGCATATAAACTAGCCGGAAAAACTCTGCATCTTCACCAAGACAAAATCTATCTCGGTATTCCTGAGTTAGAAACGATCGTCCCATCCCCTACCTTAGAAGCTCGAATCGTTACTATTAAAGGCTTCCAGGATGCCACTACATTCTTGAACACAGCGCAGAATCATCTCGATCGATTAGAGATTGTCGGTAAAGTTCGGGTTTTAAATCGACCTGACGGTCAACCAAGATGTCGAACTGTCAAAATTCACCAGAAGAAAGTAGTTGGCTTTGGAGTTAGAGTCGAGGGACTTAGCAACCGAGATTCACTAATCTTGCAACACCAGGGGATTGGTGGGCGGCGGAAACTAGGTTGCGGCTTATTTGCACCCTAAGATGACCAAAATTCATCTAGATATTCGCGAGCCAAGTATGACCTTCCTTCACCGAGCAGGAGTAGCGGGTTTATTCATTCAATTAAAATATCTCCAACAGCTTAATCTTCAGCCACCTCACGGACTAAATTGGTCGCTGACGGCACAAGCTATCGAGTTGGGCTGGACAGGAAAAGATCTAGATGCACTGCAATGGCTATTTTCACAGTCTTTTCAGATCGATAGTGATGGGCTGATTTACTTCCCCGCGATCGAACATTCACTTAATTTCAAGCAAAGGCTGGCGATCCATTGGAATCTCCAAAAAAGTTTTCTTCAGCATAACCAGTTTTTTAAGTCGGCTGGTAAAGTTGTTAGAGAAGAGGGCGATCGACAGATTAAATATAAAGCATGTGCTAGCTATGTCCATCAGAGGGCAACAAATTTCCTGTGTGATAAGCAAGGTAATCTGTTATCTCAGCCGATTAAAATCACAAGTTGGGTCTATCCCGGCACTACAGTTCAACATGAATTAGTCAAGGCAGCCACACAATTTACTGAAAGTCCACCGCATTTTTTAGCATTATTATTCACTCCACTAGCTTGCGCTCACGTCTCAATCTCCTCAAGTTCGCAACAGCCGAAGATTCAAAATGGCATCATCGTACCTGAAGTAATCGATCTGAAAAAGTACTCTTTACAATCCAGTCACTATTGGGCAAATGGGTGGGCTGATGCCGCACTAAAATTCCTGACTCAAGCAACTGCGATCCGACAACCAAAGACACTTAGAGTTTATAGATGTCTAGTAATTCCTTTCGGTCAAGTTCAGTGGTCAGAACAACAACATACTCGTTTAGCGGCTGAGACGATCGAGATCGACACGCACAATCTAACTCAATATAATTATTTCTCTAAATTATTAGCTAACAACACGGCACTCAAATTTTCACTCCTACTCCTAGAGTATGACTGTTTTGTTGGTACCCGATTCCTGAATAGATTTCTGAAAACACATCATCGTGGTTTTAACCCCTTGTTAGAACTTATTGCCAAAAATCTCATTCGAGACAAACCTTGGTGGTGGGAATTTGCAGATGTCTTTGCTCAAGAACCCGCAAATCGAACAATTAAACTTCGTCGAGAACGACTAAATCACATGGTAGCGAAAACTAAGTGGGACACGGAAACACAAGAACTATTCATTCGAGCTTGCCATCAGGCTCTGAGTATCACTTTTGGCAAGATTAGTGAAAATACAAAAGAAGGAAATCGTCCTCGATTCGATCGAAAAGTGATTCAACTGAGATCGGATTTAGCGCGATGTCAAAATGCCGCAGCTTTTCGGGATTTCATGTCCTCATTTTTGGGAAATGCTGGTAAAATTCAAGCTCTGCAAGATTCTTGGCAAGAACTCTTACCGTTAACAACAGGACAAGGCGACTGGAAAATGGCAAAAAGTCTATTTTATATAGCAATGGCAAGTTATAAAGGAAAAGAAATGGAACCTCCCGATTCAGATCCATCTCTAGAAACAGATCCCTCAATAACCACTACAGAATCAGAGGCTTGATATGTTTAATCTTTTTGGTAATATCCTGACTGCTTATGGCGTAGCAGCTAACCAGCTTGGAGAAAAGGACGGAAATGTATCTAAATTACAAAAGCTCCTATGGCATGGCGAAACGTACACTACGGTCTCTGCTGAGGCTATTCGCTGGTCATTACGATACACTTGGCAGCGGCAAGGAAAGCCAGTGAATCGAGTTTGGAATCGAGATACACTAGACTATGAATGGCAAGATCCTAATTTCGATCCAGATAAATATCTCGATGATGATATTCTAGGCTTTATGCACGCAAAGGCAGCAAAATTAGATGATGCTGAGGACAATCCCGATCCCGATCCGTCTTCTTTAGTTAAAGGCAAGACTAGACGTAAACCCAAGACCAAAGGGACTGCCTTGAAAAGACGTGGGGCACTGGATGTTACTCCGGCTGTTTCGACCCGTCCATTTCATGGTGATATTACGTTCAATGCTAGAGGTGGTGCGAAAGGTCGTAATTCTCTTTATGCTATCGAACGACATGCAACTTACTATCAATACGGCTTTTGTCTATCTCCTGAGTATCTTCGTGATAAATCTCGAATATTAGCCGTTTTAGATGGCCTGGTTGCCATTGATAAAGTCGCTGGAAATCATGGAAGATTTCTATTTGACTTTGCACCAACAAATATCGTGTTGCGCTGGACTCAAGATCTTACCCCTCGGCTTTTGTACTGTTTCGACCAAGATGAAGAAGAGGTATTGTCGCTGACCGACTTAATTTACAGAGTAAATTCTGGCGATATAAATCCCCAAGAACTTTGGATTGGCGGTCAGTTATCTCAAGGGTTGGAGGGGCTTGGTGCACACTTATTTCCAGGGAGTTTGCCAGCCATAACCGATTTAAAGGCTGTCATAGCTAGGGATCTGGTAATATAGCAATGGGGGAAAATAATGACAATACGATCGTCTTGAAAGTGGAAGTCCCGATCGCCTGTTTCCGCGATTCTAGAGCCAGAGAATACATTGCCACTTATCCCGTACCCCCACCTTCAACTGTCTATGGGATGTTGTTATCGACTGTTGGTGAGGAGAGTAGATTCAGGCATTGTGGAGTGAAATTAGCGATCGCGATGCTATCAGAAACGGCTAAATCCAGAGTAATTAGAAAAATTCGTAGGTTTAAAGAACGAGATATACATTCATCGAAAAACTCCAAACCAGATTACCAAGAGTTGTTGACAGGGATTAAATTTGTGGTCTGGATCGATGCAACAGCAGATATATCTATCCCCAATCTATCCGAACGACTTCACCAAGCTTTAACCGCTCCAAGTTCTGTGGTTAGATTTGGCAACATCTGTCTGGGTGAGAGTCGGGACTTAGTAAACTCGATCGATCTACTCACTGACGATCGTCAACACGGAGAGTTGAAATGGATCGCTCAAGATGAATATGGGGAGTTAACCCTCCCTTATTGGGTCGATCGATTGGGATCGGCGCACACTCGTTGGCAACGTTACACACTCATTAAATCTGTTGATTGGCAGCCATCAACAAAATCTTGGACACAAATTTAGACTGATTAAAAATGCAAGCACCTCCGCTTGTAAGCGAAAAAGTAGAGGGTAAATCACCTGTATTCCTTGACATGTAAAGATTATGAGGTTTTGAATCGAGGGCAAGGTGCTTGTAAGTTGTCGAAAGTTATTCCGTGAGAGGCTTTGGAGAGCTATGGTTGTATCGATTTTATTAATTTTTGCTAACTGGTTGCTCGATTGTCGAAGGTGCTTGTAAAATTAAGAATGAAGCATTGCCAGTTAGAGGTTCGAGCGACTGCCCTGCATCAAAATGAAATGCCAATAGGCGTTGATCACACGGAGATTATGAGCCTGGGAACTTAAAGTGGTCTACTCTGCATCAAAATGAAATGCCAATAGGCGTTGATCGCCACCTTAGCGTTTCTGGCGGCCCATGTCCATGCCTCTGAATCACAATGAAATGCCAATAGGCGTTGATCGCAAAGTCACTGCCACATCATTATTCTCGATTAACCCCCTGCATCATAATGAAATGCCAATAGGCGATGCTCCTACCGAGTGATTTCTGTGCCCTTATCCCACAAGTCTTGCCACTTATAGTTGATACTGCTCACCCCAAAATCTGGTTCTTTAGCAAAAGGTTTATTGACATATCTGACCTGGCACTCGTACTCATCTCCCGTCTCGCCATCTGCTACGAGTGGTGCTACTTGCACTAAGGCGAGAAAATAGCGATCGGATTTGTTCAGAGCAGCCAACACCTCGTTCTTGGTAACTGTCACTGTTTCCGCACCAGCTATTCGCCCCTTGACTTCAATTAGTCGCAGTTCACCTGTCTCGGCTATTAACGACTCGATATCCCAACCGCATTTTTGGGCACTGACATCTTTTGGTTCGTAGCCTAGAGCTTTTTCCCGTGTCATTACCGCAGACATGGCTGCTAATTCGACTCTTTTAGTTTCACGGGCGAATAGAGTAGGCGTTGTTGACGTGTCGCCTTGTAATTTCTGCAATAAGCCGATCGGGATGATTAACGCACCGCCAACGACGATCGGCGGGAGTGGTGATAGTTTTCGTTCTTGCTCTAAATCCGCCAGTCTTTTTTGCATTCGATCGGCTAAGTCATCGGCTCTAGCTCTGGCTTTGGCTGAGTTAAGTTTGGCATTGACTTTACCTTGGACTTCGCGATCGTGTAACTCGATCGCGCGACAATCCCAATAATTAATTTCCTTGGTGAGCCGATCTTTGACTGCTACGAGGGTTTTGTCGATTAGTTCTTCTTTTCGCTGTCTCAATTCTTGGAGATGGGGTGAGACTAAATTGGCGATCGCGTAACTGGTGGCTCGATCTTCGAGATCTTGCCGCAATCCGAGATCTTTGACGATCGGGGCAATGAGTTGTTGTTCTGGTGCGGTGAGCGGACGATAATCTAGATAGGGCGCGTAACCAGCACTGTAAGCATTACCAGTCTCATCAATTTCTACATATTGCATCCGGCGGGAAACCACTCGTTGTCTTCCGTCTGGGGTGGTACGGGCATCTTGAATCGAATGATCTAGATAGACGAGCGATCGTACTGTTTCCTCGGTGTCGTTGGGATCGACGAGAATGGCACCTTGTTTGAGTAAATCTCGATATTTCTCTAAGATTAAATCCAACGTAGCATCTAGTAATGGATGTCCAGGGCAGACAAAAGTAGCTATGGGCTTACCGGACATAGAGATCGCTTCTTTTTCAAAACAGATGCGTTCGTATCGGGGTAAAAGTGGTGTGCCAATACCGCACTGTCTGTCTCGCTGGCGGATACTTGATGGAACGTGGGTGATTTCATATCGGTTAGATTCCCGTTGACGAATCGTTCCGCCTAAGTGTCCAAATGCTTCTAGGAAGAAGGATGCAATGAAATGGGGCTGAAGTTTACGGGCTTGCGCTCGTTCCATGTCAGCGCGAATTTTCAGCACCTTAGAGGCATCGATCGCATCCCGCGCTAATACCCGTTCTTCTAGCAGTTGTTGGAGTCGGTGGTGATCTAATTTGTCTGCTACCACTCGATCGAGTCTGGCTTTTACTTCTGGCTCTTCACCGTACCGAATTGCTTCGATTAATAACTCTCGCAATTCCTTACCCGCGATCGCTTTGCCCAAGACATCAAATACTTGACCGCCGAGAGCTTTCTGTTCGGCTTCCAGCTTGATTAACAGCGATCGATAGACATCCCCTTCCCTTGTCTCATCTGCGACTAAATTCCACAGGTGACAGACTTCCGTTTGTCCGATCCGGTGAATCCGCCCAAATCTTTGCTCCAAGCGGTTGGGGTTCCACGGTAGGTCGTAATTTACCATCAGGTGTGCCCGTTGGAGGTTAATCCCTTCTCCTGCGGCATCTGTAGCCACTAATACCTGAACGGTGACATCTTGTTTAAACCCAGCTTCCGCTTTTTTGCGATCCTCTCTGCCCATTGCGCCGTGGATAGTTACAACTGCATCGGGATTACCAAGCAAATTACCAATCCGTTCGACTAAATAGTTGAGTGTATCCCGCTGCTCGGTAAAGATAACTAACTTGCGACGATATCCCCCTGCATCAAACATTTCTGCCTGATTTTGCAACAGGCTGGAGAGTTCTTCCCACTTACGATCGGTACCACTGCGACGGACTTTGAGAGCTAGTTTTTCTAGTTCTTCGAGCAGCATGATTTCTGTTTTGAGTTCAGCAATAGTTCGGGCGGCGGTGGCTAGATCGACTACTTCTGATTCGGTTTGTTCTCGTTCTTCACTGGCGATATCTTCAAAGTCATCATCGATATCTTCTAGATCGATCGAGGGATAAAACTCTAACTCTAAATTATGCCCACGTTTGAGTATTTCTTCTTCACGCAACCGCTTTTGGAGTCGTTCTTTCCGGCGGCGGAGAGATTGATAGATCGCTTCAGGTGAAGAAGCTAATCGGCGTTGGAGGATCGTCAGGGCAAAGCCTACGGTACCTTTTCGACCTTCACTGGTGAGTGTTTCGGCGCGGTTGAATTCTTCACGTACATACTCCGTCACCTTACGATACAGTTGCGCCTCTAAGTCTGACAGTGGGTAAGCGACAGTATGCGATCGACGTTCGGGGAATAGGGGTTTACCATCAAATTTTAATAGGTCTTCTTTTACTAGCCGCCGCATCAAATCGCTGGTATCAGCAACGTGAACCCCATCTCGAAACCGACCTTCAAATCGATCGCCATCTAATAAGGCTAGGAACAGTTGAAAGTCTTCTTCTTTGCCATTATGTGGGGTTGCAGTCATCAACAGAAAGTTACGAGTATGGCTGGATAATAACTTACCCAGTTTGTAGCGTTTAGTTTCCTTAATCTCGCCATTGAAGAAAGAAGCCGACATTTTATGCGCTTCATCGCAGATAACTAGATCCCAATCAGTCTGTTTTAGTTTCTCCTGAAGGTCATCATTCCGACTGAGTTTATCTAGTCTGGCAATTACGAGCGGCATTTCATCGAAGGGATTACCAGTTCGGGCTGATTCGATTCGATCGTTACTTAAAATCTCAAAGTTGAGATGGAATTTTTGATATAGTTCTTCTTGCCATTGAACGGCTAAACTACCAGGACAAACAATTAAACATCGTTGCAGATCGCCCCTGATTAATAGTTCTCGAATCAGTAATCCTGCCATAATCGTTTTACCCGCACCTGGATCGTCTGCAAGCAAAAATCGCAAAGGTTGACGGGTAAGCATTTCCCCATAGACGGCGGTAATTTGGTGGGGAAGCGGATCTACTAGAGATGTATGAACTGCCAATAATGGATCGAATAAATGGGCTAGCCTAATTCGTTGGGCTTCTGATACCAGTCGTAGTAAGCCGCCGTCCCCATCAAAACTCCACGGTAAACCATCGGTAACGATGTTAATGGTATTTTCATCATCTCGCAGTTTGAGGGTAACATGGGGATGACCTTGATGGTCTTTATATGTTAATTCCACCACGTCGCTACCGTGCCATTTTACGTCGATGATTGTGACGTTTTGGTTGGGTAAAATTCCGCTAACAATCGCACTACGGGTCAGTTCTTCTAGTTTGGTCATACTACTACTCTTGCTCGAAGGATTTAGTGATGAATTTGAGCGTATTGCAGTTTTCTAAGACAGTTCGGACAACATCATCAGTTGCACCACTGGGTAAATCCGCGTGAATTTCTAGAGTGATTTTGACTGTTGTATTACTGAGTTTGGTGAGATGTTGAATCACTGCATCTGCAATTGTTGGTACATCCCGATTGATTCTTTCGGCGGCTAGTTCGACTGTGCCGTAGAAGCGAGTGGGGAGGATTTTGATGTTATCGATCGATACCTTTTCACCCGATCGATAACCACCACTATTCTCTCGATCTTCAGTTGCGGTAGGGCTATTTGGCAGTGGAGAGATATATGGAGGATTTATCGTTGCATCAGATATTTCGTCAGATTGAAGTTGTGCGATCGCAATTTCTGGTTTAACGATTAAACATTGAGAATCAATCTGAATTTGGATATCACCTTTTCCAGCTTTTAGCCCTAAATATTTCTGTTTGGTTTCATCCCATCCGGTAGCGTAGGCATAGTTTTCCTGCCACAAGATATTGATTACGCCAGCTTGAATAGTTTGGCGCAGAACTTCACTATTTTTGAGTCGGGGTAGGTATGTATATGTTGATAAATAATCCCACAGTTGTTTGAGATTAATGTGGTTGGTATCTTTCCATAAGTAAGGATCGAGGGCGGTAAGTCGGAGGTTGCTGGGTGCGTAGTTGGTAATTAGCCGTTCTTCATGAATTAGCTTGCGACTGGCTCTGACGATCGGGGATTCATTTCCCTGTAATCGTACTGCTTCCCACTCGATCGCACCTTGGGGATTCGGTTGTTCGGGTACAAGCATCCATTGGTATGCTTCCCTGATAAAGTTATCAACTTCTTTGTGGAGCTTGTCGCGATTGCTGGTAGCTTGATTGCTCTGAGATACATCTAGATTGAGCGTTTCTTTGTCGCGGACGATCGATTCCCATGCGAGATATTCGGCGACAGACTTTTCTAGTGGCGGGAGTTGCGGTAAGGCTGGCGCGAGGAAGATTAATAGGTTTTTGTAATAGCGGGGACTGGTTCCGCGTTTGGTGAGGAGTTCATTAACTGTAGTTAGCGCAAGACTATCATCGGATCTAGTGATGTGCGATCGATCGGGATGGAGAATGACTAATTTGACACCTGTAGAATTATCATCGGGAATATCAGCACCGGATTGAGGGGCGATATGAATGCTGGCAAATTCTCCCCGTTCTTTATCCTGTTTGAGTCGTTTGATGATTTCTGCCCAAATATCTTCCTTATCTTCGAGGATCTGGCTAGCCCTGTCGAGTGCTTGACGAGTAACATTCTGTTGGGTGGAAATCCAGTAGCGATTACTGGTATCCGTGTAGAGATAGGTTGCTTTCTCTCTCAGTCGTCGTAGCGCATCGCCAAATACAGCCACAGGTTCCCCTGGTTGAACGCAGCCGAGTTTGATCCGTTTATCTTCGATGCCGCGATTACTCGATCGAAAGTTTGGTGCAGAGCCGAGATAGATCGTCCGAGCGACGCGGCGGGTAGCCGAATAACGTCCTAGATTCGGCTGTTCGCGATCGAGTTGGACGGGTACAGAGTTGGCACCATCGACATCTTTTTCTAAAATTGGTATCCAATTATCATCGAGATAACGAGTCAGTTCTGACTGAGTTTGAGCGTCATCGATCGCAATACTCGCGGGCATAATCAGCAAGTTACGATCGTCCCGTTCCCACAGGGTATGAATTACCTTCGCCATCAGTCGGAGTACGCCACGAGTCCGCTGGAATTTGTCCAAACTCGACCAGTCAGAATACAATCTGTCGAATAGTTCGGGATGGATTGGATAGGCTTGGGTTAACCGATTTTTGTAACTGACTTCCGCGCATTCACTCGGAAACTCGGTCTTTTGCGCCACGTACATCTCAAAGTAACTGCGTACCACCGCATCCCGCATCACATAATTATTCCCATCGAGGGGTTGGAATAGGCGACGACGAACGATTTCAAAGCTCTCCTCCGCCGATGCAGGTCGCCAAGGCGATTCTACGCGACCGATCGCGTTTTTAATCCGTGCAGTGGCTTCTTGCCCCCGTTCGCCACCAATCTCGATGTCTGAAGCGGGAATACTGACGACTAGTAAAGTACGATCGGCATTTTTGGCAGATTCACTCAGGGTTTGGGCAAAGGTAATGTGAGTATCGAACGAACCGCCAGGGAGATCGTTATCGCCATGCAATTGACGCGCATAAGCAACCCATTCATCCACCAGAATCAAACAAGGCGCATATCGATCGAATACATCTTTGAGCGTATCGCCAGGGTTTGTACCAGTTTTATCCGCTTGCGCGATCATTGCATAGCCGTCCTTGCCACCCAATTGCCAAGCGATTTCACCCCAGAGGGTATTAACTATCGTCCCATCGGTTTTAGTTGTCGGCTGTCCAGGCGAAATTTTATTACCAACTAAGACAACAGTATTCACATCCTGGGGTGTTTCGGTCACATTAGCTTTCTCAAATACCGTTTCCATCCCTGGTAACTGCGCTGCGGGAATGCCCATAGACAGATGATAGAGAGCCAGCATCGCGTGAGTTTTACCACCACCAAAGTTAGTCTGGAGTTCGATCACCGGATCGCCACCGCGACCACTCAAACGGGTTAAAGCGTTAGTTAATAGCTGTTGTAAACCAGCCGTCAGATAGGTACGCTGAAAGAATTCTGTCGGGAGTCGATATTCATCCGAACCTCGATCGAGAAATACTTCCCACAAATCGGCGGCGAATTCCGCCTGTTGATAACGCCCACTTGCGACATCCTGGTGAGGTGTCACAATTTCCCGCCACGGTTTCAAACCTGCCTGGGGCGTACCCACCATCGAGCTACTCGCCACCTTCTTCACTTCCCGTCGAGCGCGATCGTCATACTGAATTCTCAACAGATCTTGTTTAGAAACCTCCACCGCTTGCGCTTCTGGTGCCGAAATTGCCGACAACAGACGAGCCATACTATCGAGAGCGCGGTAAGTATCATCCGAAGAGAAAGGTTTAGTATGTGCCCAATCATTCCGAACCGTGCGGAGTTCGCTAACGATCGACCGCTCAGTTCTCCCTAACGTCGTCTTAAACACCTCATTCCACTGTTCCCACATCACAATCAGCAATGCAGATACATCTTCCTGCAACACCTCCGCCACCTGTTTGCGAATGACATAACTATCGGGTAAACAACCATTAGCCGCAGTCATCCACCGATCTCCGTGGACGCTTTTCATTTCCCGTTCGATAAACGGATATAGTCCCTCTTTCAAGAGTTGCAAAGCTTTGGTAATACGATCGTGATTGCTAATTGACATTTTAAATAATAGTTAAATAATAGATTTGTAGGGTGTGTTATCCCGCAGGGTAACGCACCAAAAGATCGCCGATAACACATCCAATTGCTTGTATCGAAACCGAATCGATCGTAATTTTTTAAATCTGCGGTGCATTACGCTAGCGCGATAACACACCCTACGAGATTCTATGAATTAATTCAGATTTAGTTCCTGTTGATTGAGATCTAACGGCTTAACTTCCAGCGATAAACGCGAAATCTCCGACCACGAACTAACCAAACTGTTATACGCGATCGCCTCTTGCGTCCAACCCTTTGCTTCACAAATACTGTAAAGTCGGTAAGCTAAATCCCGCGCATTTTCAGCCTTATCGCCCAGTTCCATCAATAACGTCGCCGTACCGACTTCCCCCTGCTGTTCCAGCGTCCGAATCAGATGTTGGGTCGCCTCCCACACCGGAATCCGCTTGTCTTCGGCTGGAATCCATTTAGCGGGTAACTCCTGGCGTGTCAGCAGCTTCACCTTGCCACCCTTCGCCGCCAGAATCCCCGCAGTCTCTAAACCTTTGATACTGGTAGATTTGGCTCTAGACAAAGTTTCCGCCTCACCATACGCTCCTGACTCATACTGGTATTTCTCGAACCATGTCAACGCCCAACGGGTATCACCATCAAATTCCCCTTCCTGTTCGTTCAGGAATTCATCCAGGGTTCTGTTAATCAGTTGGAGAGCCGTGCGTACCCGCATTTCCGATCCATCGGATTCTCGCACCGCTTTGTAACGGGAGAATACCCCCATCCCTGGGCCGATACTTGCCTGTGCCATATCTACAGGCGCAAGATTACCCTGTTGAAGATTGGCAATTGCTAGCGGTAATTCTTGTTGGAGTTCTTTGAGAAACTGACGACGGGTAATCGATGTTGCATCTACTGGACAAGGGCGACAAATGAGTGCGATCGAAGTTGCTAGGGCATTACTACCAACTGCTCGTATACGCCCAGGTTTTTCCGTCCGCATGGGCAAGGTACCAGTAATGGTAAAACCCGCTCTAATCAATCCTTCTAGCATCGTTTCCCAGCCACTCGAAGCAGTTGTCAGATCAGTGATTTCGATTTCTTGCTGTTTAAAGGCATAGTAAACAGTCAGCGGATAACCATCGTGCGCCATCTCCCGCATCCGTTGAAATGTTTTATATAATCCTGCTTCAAAAAATTCTTTTGCTTTTTGTTTACTACCACCAAACCGATGAGGTGCTGCAACTAATTCTTGAACTTTAGGGACAACTAATGTGTTAAAAAGATCTGGGTAAACTGCACCAATCGAACGGCGCAACCACACATAGAAAAAGTCTGATAGGTCAGCATAGCCGATATTATCGTAATAGGGCGGATCTGTAGATACAACGATTGATTTCGCATAGATGTCCGATATAGTTGCATCCATCTGCTTCACACTTCCAGCAATCGAACATGCTGGTAGCTCTATGATACCTTTTATCAAGCGTTCAAAAAGATTATGATAGCTCCCAGAAGAGGTACAGAAAGGATTACTTTCTGCAAAATCCCAAGTCATTGAAATAGCTGACCTAGAAAATACATTTCTCATCTGCTCATTAACTGAATTCCAACCACAGAGAGAAGATTGATGATGTGCTAATTGATCGACAGCAAATGCCAAATAAGTTGCTACAGCATCAGCATAGGCAGTCGCACCTTTTCCCCCATCATTGAGTGGTAATTTATCATCCAGTATCCCCGAAGCCATAGCATCCGCTAGAATTTTGATTCTAGCTTCACCTACCAAATCAGAAAAAGTAGTGAGAGCAACCAGTTGACGAGCAGTGAATAGATCCGAATACTTAGTCATCCCATAAGCTTGAATCCTAAACCCAAGAGCCTTTTCCGGTAAATCTGTATCAGGCTTCCATTTGGGGGATGCTGAAGCAGCTATTGTTTTATGCTCTTTTGTTGGAGATAAATAAACTCTGCCTTTATTTCCCTCTGCTACAACTGACATTAATTGAGCATTTATTCTTCCAGCTTTTGCTTCACTCCGAATCAAATCAAATGCCACAGGAGTAGCACAAGCAAGGCAAATTGCACCTTTCTCTTTTACTGTTCCTTCTTTAGCTTCACCTGCACCTGTTTTAACATCAAACTTAATCTCTGGCGGAGTGAGACTGTGATCGATGATCGGCTCTACCCAAGCTTCCTTACCCTCCTTCGTCGATAGCTCAAACGACTTTACTAACGGCATCTGACACCCACAAGCTGGATTAGGACACTTAACAGTCCTCGCCCATAACCAAGCAATCACCGTCGCCTCCCCTCCCGTCGCCAACTCCACCTGGGGATACAAATGCCCAATTCGCTTCTGCGCCCGATCCCGCATCCACAGCCCATAGTAACGAACATCCGCAGCCAAACCCTGCGCCCCAAAATATTGACCGCTCAACTGCAAACTCAGCGTATCTGCGGCTTGCTTCTTCCCCTTACCCTTCTTCCGTGTCTCCCCATCAACAGCAGCCACCACCGGATGAACCGGAGCCAGATTTTTAAACTTCGGCGGAATCTCAATCAACGCCTTCGTAATCAACACCGCCACCGGATTGAGATCGCTCCCATGTGCCTCCAAACCCAATCGCTGCGCCTCTAGCGGTATCGAACCGCCGCCACAAAACGGGTCATAAATTTTCGGAGCCTTTGCTTCGAGATACTTGCGGACATCTTCCGGCTGCGTAGGTGGTTCATCACCATTATTCCATGCTAGCGATCGAGCAATTTCCTTCTGTGCTTCCTCAATTACCCGACTATCCTTAATATCATCCCAAGACACCAAACCCCGCACCGATGTCGATGACTCATTCTCAAACTTACCAATAATATCGTGCAATCTTTGGCGTTCTTTATCCTGTAACTCCTTCGTCGGAAATTTATCAACCCACCCACTCGGATCGTCCACCAACGAAGCAAACAATACCGCCCGACAAGCTGCTAAAGGTCGTCTCGCCCACCAGAGGTGTAATGTACTAGGATGCCCATGTCGAATCGATTTTTCACGAGCAGACTCAGCATTAATCGCTTCCAATGGAACCGAGACTTCAATCAGCTTCTTACGGTACATACATGGTAAAAAATAGCTCTACTCTAGCTAGCTTACCCACGGTTACAGTTAATAATTGCAATCTCAAATAAAGATATTTACTAATACTTGAAGTCGAGATTTTACCATTATCTGATTCAACAATGAATGCTAATTTTACGGAACTATTAAATTATCATTGAACGTGTCAATTGTTGATAAGTCAGCATATTTTCTCGATCGATTAACTTTTTCGATACAGCGGCGAACATTTGTATTGGCTGAGGATCGTCGATCGAACTCATAACTTGTATTGAGATCGACATACACATCGATCCATCTCGATCTACTTATCAGATCGAGGTTTTTTTTGCTGCGATGGAAGCTCTTGTGTTGGGATTTCTCCTTTTGCCTTTGCCTCCTTCAGTGATGACTCCAGCAAAAAAGCTGCCAAGTTAGCTAGAGAGCGTCCTTGGTTATCCGCCCACTGCTCCAATTCTTCCACCACCGAATCCGGTAAGGTGACGTTGATCCGTTTGCTCACAGACTCATCAATCCCCGTATTTACTGCTTGCACCATAGTAATCCCCTGCATCCTTAAAGTTACTAGTTACATCCAATTATCACATTTCTGCACCTAATACGGTGTTAATTAGTGCTAATATTTTGAATAAGACATCTTAACTGGATTCTCAGCATCACAGAGATCGATCGTTTGTGCTGGTATTGCGATCTAAATTGCACCACCAGAAACCCTTGAACATGTCTGTCGATTCATCCCTCATGCAATATGGAACTAATCTCGACCTTCGATATCAACAAAGAAGCCCTGCTGGATCTACTTCGTGGTATCCAACAGGGTAAAGTTCAACTACCAGACTTCCAGCGAGATTTTGTCTGGAATGCAGAACGGATATCTCGGCTCCTATGCAGTATCTC
>ENA-OBLH01000221-OBLH01000221.1-metagenomes-genome-assembly--contig:-NODE-221-length-21148-cov-3.67117_pt1 | contig 21148 bp, 16 predicted proteins | sample MGYA00153382_OBLH01 | MGnify analysis MGYA00153382
CGGTTCCCGGAATCCCCACTGCCCACTCTAGACCCCGCCAGCCCCGTTTAGCAGCTTGCCAAGCTAGTTTGGGTAAAGATACTCCTGCCCCGGCCCTGACTTGACCAGTCAGGGGATCAAAATAGGTGGACTTGAGATGGCGGGTAGAGAGAACCAAGCCAGATACACCCCGATCGCTAATTAGCAAATTAGAACCAGCCCCTAAAAAATACACAGCTAAACTATGCTCTTTAGCCCAAGCCAAAGTAGCTTGCAAACTAGCCAAGGATTCAGGTTCTGCATACCACTCTGCTAATCCGCCGACTCGAAAGGAGGTAAAATCTGCCAAAGATACTTGAGACCTCAATCTACAGTTTGCTTCTGGTAAGTAAATTACCTCTGAAGATTTGTCTGGCATTCTAGAAGAAAAGGTAATTGTCGGGATTTTGTAGGAAAGAGTCATAAAACTGGATTCTTTGCTTAAGGGTTTATAAACCAATTTTGATTGGGCAAGTTTGGTTAGAGGTGAAACGCAGATGGACAATACTACGAGAAGTTAAAAAAACTTTAAGATAGTTTTGGGGAAAGTTTCTTAAAAATTTCATCAAGAATCTAATAAGTTTCCATAAAGTCTTATCACTGAATTAACTAGTAAGAGTCAATTGGTAAGAATCGATTAATTTAGGAATTATTGAGTTGAGATTTCCTGCACCGAGAAATAAAGCTAAATCTCCCGGCTGGAGATGCTCTTGAAGAAACTGACTAACCTTATCTAGAGTTGGCTGATAGACCACATGGGGGTGATATTTAGCGATCGCTCTAGTCAGGGTTTCCCCACTTATACCCAGCAAATTAGCTTCCCCAGCACTATAAATATCCGTCACTATCACTAAGTCTGCTTCTGTAAAAGCCTGGGCAAATTTCTCTAGGAAGGTCTGAGTCCGGGTATACCGGTGGGGCTGAAAGATAGCAACTACCCGTTCCCCCGATCGTACCCGGAGTCTGGCTGCCGCTAAGGTAACTTCAATCTCGCTGGGGTGGTGAGCATAGTCATCCACAAAACGGATGCTATTTACTTCCCCTTTCAGTTCAAAACGGCGTTTAGCACCCGTAAATTTTTTCATTCCTTGGGTGATAGTCTGCCAATCTAGACCAATTTTCCGGGCAACAGCGATCGCAGCTAGAGCATTACTAAGATTGTGCTTACCCAACAAAGGACAGTATAGCTGTCCTAAAACCTGTCCTCTCTCCCACACCCGGGCCGTAGTTCCATCACATTTATATTCCACCTGATCAACGCTATAATCTGCCCCGGATGATAGTTCCAAGCTGTAGGTAATGGTGGGTTTAATTTCCTTGGTAATATGCTGGCAATCTATGCAAGCAATTAGAGTTTGGCACTGACTAGCAAAGGTTTGGAAGGTATCAATTACCTGCTCTAGGCTGTGGTAGTGGTCTGGGTGGTCTAGCTCAATGTTGGTAATGACGCCGATCGTGGCTGCCAACTTCACCAGAGAACCATCAGATTCATCAGCCTCGGCCACCAGATAAGCCCCTTTGCCGACACGGGCATTACCCTGCCAAGCATCTACTTCTCCCCCTACCACAATGGTGGGGTCTAGCTCCGCTTCTAACAACAAATAACCAATTAAACTGCTAGTAGTAGTTTTACCGTGAGTCCCCGCCACTGCAATACTTTGATATTTTCCCATCAGGGCTGCCAGTAGGTCTGAACGGTGAAAGATAGGATAGCCAAGTTCCAGAGCAGCTTTGTATTCTAGATTGCTGGGGCTAATAGCTGTGGAACAAATTACTTGGGGGATAAGTCTGGACTGGGTAATGGGGGAATGATTTGCTGGGAAATAGTTTTGCTCTAAATCTTTGGTGATTTGAGCCGCTTGAAAAAATTTAAGATTATTTGGCTCTTGCTCTAAAAAGATATGTGCCCCTACCGACTCTAGCCGCTGGGTTATATTTGTTACTTTCAGGTCTGAACCTGATACAGGTAAACGATGTTCAGCTAAAACATAAGCCAAAGCTGACATTCCAATGCCACCAATTCCAATGAAATGAAATGGTTGACCACTAAAATCCACCAAGCGATCCATATATTAACTCCTTACAACACCACACTAGAGAGATTTCTATTGTGTTTTGGTAACATGGGCTATGATACCAAAGATTATTTTTTAGAATACAGGAAACTGCCTAATCATCAAAGATTTCCATATACTTACGATCGATTACTATACTTTTGGTTATCGGTTTGGCTAAAAATTAGACTCAGGCTAGACTTAACCTAGAGCTTTAAAATTTATTAGTAGATTACCCATTAGCAGAGTAGTTTCTTCTAGTTTAGGTTAATCATGAGTCTTCAGTATTTAATCTCTACCAAGAATAAACTGAGAGTGTCAGGATATTTCGGGAAAATTGTATCATAATCTTCAAATTAAACTTGTTTTTAGCTATTTCGTTGCATTTTTTCGCTAGGGGAATATCGAATTATGATCAAACGGGGAATTTTTGGTGGTACTTTTGATCCAATACATTGGGGACATTTGAAAATTACCCAAACTGCTCTACTTACCCATCAACTAAAAGAAGTTATCTGGATTCCCCAACTCTTTCCACCCCATAAAATTCCTAGAGCAACTATTACTCAGCGCTGGTCGATGGTAGAGTTAGCGATCGCTTCCTATCCCCAGTTTTATCTTCCAGCGACCTTAGAACAATGGCAAAATAATTTATTTAGTAATTTATCCCAGAGCCCAGATTATGCGATCGATACTTTTTATCTACTCCAAAAACTTTATCCTGCGAGTAAGTGGTTCTGGATTTTAGGAATTGATAGTTTTTTAACTCTCTCTCGATGGAAGGGCAGGGAGATTTTGATTCCTGCCTGCAATTGGTTAGTGGCTGTTCGGAATTTACCAGATATGAATCTACTGGTGCAACTACAGCAGGTAGCAACAGAATTGCAATCCCAAGGAATAGAAATTATTTGGGAATTATTACCAATGGAGGCGATCGATATCTCTTCTAGCCAGATCCGGCAGACTTCTACAGTCAACCAATCCCTAGACCAATTTTTACCCCCTTCAGTCCAGCAATATATTATCCAGCATCATCTCTACTCTGACCAAAAATCCTTGCCATCTACCTAATCAGGCTAATCCCTAATCACGCTGGCCTATAATTCCGTAGAGTTAGGATCAATACGAGGTAAGTTGATCGCATTTTGCACTTCTGCTACAGACATTTCAACCCCTTGAGCAATTACTTCGATCGGTAAATTCAGCTCTAATAATCGTCTAATAGTTGCTAATTTAGCTAAATACTCTCCCTCTTGACGACCCTCTTGATGACCCTCTTGATGACCCTCTTGATGACCCTCTTGACGACCCTCGCCAAAGGCTTCTTGATAAAATTTCGTTTGGGTTAAATCTCCTAGTCCTAACATAGCAGCAATTTCCTCTCTCGTTTTTTGTGGAAACTTATACACAATTATAGTTTCTATCAACTCTAAGAAAGCATTTTGAAGAGTTACTTCTGTCTTCTCTTCCACCTGAGCTAATAGATTTTTTGCCACCTCTACTACTCGATGGACTGGTTCTACAATTAATTTCATCACCCCCAAGCTAATGGTTTCCGCCTCTAGCTCATCTAAGTATAGTCTTTGCACTCGTCCGGTGACTATCAGCTCTGTGAAATGTTCTGATCCTAGACGTTCCACACTCCGACTAGGATACACGACCACTACCTGCCAAGGTTGCAGGGGACGATATTGCCGAATATATAAGAATAATTCTGCAAAAATGCGATCATACAACTCCTCATCAGGTTGCATTTGTACTTCTAATAAATAAAATGGCTGATTATCATTTTTAGGTAAAAATAAACCATCCAAACGAAAGGCTAGTTGCTTGACTTCAATGGAAGTGAATTCATAGCTCTCAGCAGTAATTCCCGGTAGCCTGATAAGTTCAAAAAAGCTGGCTGGGTAGTACTGGAAAATACGGTAAAAGATACTATCAGTTTTCACTTGGGATGCTAACTCTGTTTTTTAACAGGCTTTTTAATCACGGATTAATTCTACCCGATCGTAACCATCGATCGCCTCTAGATATACCTTCACCTGTTCTTCCTTAGCAGTGGGTAATTGCTTCCCTGTAAAATCTGGATGAATAGGCAATTCCCGATGTCCTCGATCGACCAATACCACCAACCATACAGTTTCCGGCCTTCCATACTCATGCACCGCATTTAAGGCTGCCCGGATAGTCCTGCCCTTATAGATCACATCATCCACTAGCACCACTACTTTTCCCCCCAGATCAAAATCAATATCAGTTTTGGCCGGAGTACGTAACCCAATCTGATCTAAATCATCTCGGTAAAAGGTAATATCCAAGGATCCCACAGCTACTTCCACTCCCTCTAGGAGTTGAATTTGTTTAGCTAATAAGTGAGCAAAAGGTACTCCCCGTGTATAAATGCCCAGAAGAACTAGTTGAGAAATATCCCTAGATTTTTCTACAATCTGGGAAGCAAGACGATTAACTGTCCGCCGTAATTCTTCTGCTGAGAGGATTTCGACTGTAGTAGGCATGATAAGTTATTGAGCCGCTAATTCTTCCCAAGTATTGGCCTTAACCAGCCCATCAGGGTTTAAGCCCCGGTCTTTCTGAAAGCGAACTACGGCATCATGGGTTTTGTCTTCAAAAACTCCGGTAATTCCCCCAGTGTAGTAGCCTAGTTGGGCTAGTTTCATTTGCAGAGTCCGCACATCTTCGCCCCGACTATCTAATTGCAGAGTAATTGTGGGATTGAGAGGAACACGAGACTCTGAGGCTTTGGGAGAAGGATTATTAGGAGGATTAATAGAAACAGTTCCGGGAGTGCTGGGGGCAATACCACCTAGTTTAGCTAGAGCAGTTAGGGTTTTGGTTCCGGCAATACCATCAGGAGTTAGTCCTTGAGATTTTTGAAAATCGATCACTGCGGTTTCCGTTGCTTGGTCATAAATTCCGGTAGTAGCAGCAGTGTAGAAACCGATTACCCTTAGGTCATCTTGGAGTTTGCTAACGGCGACTCCAGTAGTTCCTAGAGTGAGATTACCCCCGATATTGCTCCGCAACGATAAATCGATCGCACTATCAACTGCATTGTTTGTAGTATCAGGCTGACTTGGGATAGGAGTAATAGATGGCTGACTACCCAAAAGAGAATCGATGGCTGCCTGAGTTTGTTGGCCGACAATACCATCTTGGGGTAAACCGTGGTCTGCTTGAAACTTGGTGACAACTTCTAGGGTATGACTGGCAAAAAAACCGGTCGATCGAGCTTGGAAATATCCTAGAGATTTGAGTTGATTCTGTAATTGCACCACCTCTGCCCCACTATCACCCCGGCGCAAAAAGGCAAAGGCATCATTAGTATTGGCAATCATAACTAGGGTGAGGGGAATGGAGAGGATCTTTATCCAGTTATTCAGGGAGGGGAGATACCTAGGGCGGGGTTGCCAATCAAGCTGACTAGCATCAATTTCCGAGGCTTGAGCAGAGTGAATGTATGCTAGGGTTTCCATAGTTCTATTAGGAATTAGTGATAGGTATTTTTCAAAAAGCTGGGTAAAGCTAGGGATATTAATCTTTGGGAAGGATGGGTTAGTGACAGAAACTGCTGATTATCCATAGAACTAAGAAAGTTACTACACTGGCAAACTCATCAGGTCTGAGACTTACAATTGCTATTTGGGAAGCGATCGCTGCGCCGAGAAAACTACCTAAGCTCAGGCCGACTAATAGACCTACTAGGGTTAGGACTACTGCCCGCCCAAATTTGTTTTCCTTCCGGTTAATTAAATAAATACTTGCGCCGAAGCCTAGAGCGATCGCTAAAGATAGTAAGGAACCCCCGGCTGGAGAGAAAACCACAACTCCAGCTAAAATTAAAAAAGTAGAACTTGTCCACAATAATTCCTTCGGGCTGGGTTTGTCCCACAGGCGGCTTAACCACTGAGAGCCTTTGTTAGAGGGGAAGCTGAAACTAGATTCCACCGCCTCTAGGGTTTTTTCTGGAAACCGGATTACGTCTGGGACTTTTATTCGTCCTTCTTGGCGCATCCGTAAACGCTCCATAATAATGGCATCGTAGGCAGCTTCGATGGCTTCTAAAGTTGGCTGATTACCTTGATACTGTTGCATCAAGCGGTTCTTTGCCTCTTGAATTTCATCAAAAGACGCATCGGACTCTACGCCCAATTGTTCATAGGGACTCTGACTGCTCATCTCCAACCTCCCGATCGCTCCCTTGCTTTTTTCCCACTGCAAATACTAGCGCAAAAAATTAACTAACTAGCTACTATCTTAATTCATTCGCCCTAATTAAGATAGTTAACTAGCGATATTGCTAACAATTCTCATCAAAGTACATTTGTATCATAAAATCTCTTTTTACTTTTTACCTTCCCTATGCCTCCCTAGACCTCTTCCACCCGGTTATATTCAAAAAAAGTGGTAAATACCGAATAGGGTTAGATTGCCTTTTGTGCCTACAATTCTAATTAGATAAGCTTATTTAAATAAAGTTAGGTGTTGCTGAATAGCTGAATATCAATAGGGATTACCAGCAACACCAAAAGTTAATTATATTAGTGCAGTTAGTGTAGGGATAAATTAGTTATGCAACCGACAAATCCTAATCAATTTACCGAGAGGGCTTGGGAAGCGATCACCCGGACTCCAGAGGTGGTTAAAACAGCGCAGCAGCAAAACCTAGAGAGTGAGCATTTGATGCAATCTCTTCTGGAAGAAAATGGCTTGGCTACCAGTATTCTGACCAAAGCAGAAGTAAATATCCAACGGTGGCGCGATCGCACGGAAGAATTTATCAAAAAGCAACCCAAGGTGACGGGCAGCGGTAACTCTGTTTATCTGGGGAGAAGTCTGGATACTTTGCTAGATCGGGCAGAAGAATATCGGCAAACCTTTGGGGATGATTTTATTTCTATCGAACATATTCTATTGGCCTATGGCAAAGACGATCGTTTTGGTAAAGGCCTGTTCCAAGAATTTGGTCTTCAAGAAGCCAAGCTCAAAGATATTATCAATCAAATTAGAGGCAGTCAAAAAGTGACCGACAAGAACCCAGAAGGCAAGTATGAAGCTTTAGAAAAGTATGGGCGAGATTTAACCGAATCGGCTCGTCAAGGTAAATTAGACCCAGTGATTGGTAGAGATGATGAGATCCGCCGCACCATTCAAATTCTTTCCCGCCGGACTAAAAATAATCCGGTCTTGATCGGGGAACCGGGAGTCGGGAAGACAGCGATCGCCGAAGGTTTGGCCCAAAGAATAGTAAGTGGAGATGTACCGGAATCTCTACGGGGGCGGAAACTTATTGCGCTAGACATGGGTTCATTGATTGCGGGAGCCAAGTATCGGGGAGAATTTGAAGAGCGCCTCAAGGCAGTTCTGAAGGAAGTGACAGATTCCCAAGGGCAGTTGGTTTTATTTATTGATGAAATCCACACGGTAGTGGGGGCAGGAGCCACCCAAGGGGCGATGGATGCGGGGAATTTGCTCAAACCAATGCTGGCCCGGGGAGAATTACGCTGTATTGGAGCCACAACTTTGGATGAGTATCGTAAATATATCGAGAAAGATGCAGCCCTAGAACGGCGTTTCCAACAGGTTTACGTAGATCAGCCCAGTGTGGAAGATACTGTATCAATCCTCCGGGGTTTGAAAGACCGCTATGAAACCCACCATAACGTAAAGATTTCTGATAGTGCCTTGGTGGCGGCGGCTACCTTATCTACCCGGTATATTAGCGATCGCTTCCTGCCAGATAAGGCGATCGATCTAGTAGATGAGGCGGCAGCCAAATTAAAAATGGAAAGCACCTCTAAGCCAGAAGAACTGGATGAGATTGATCGCAAAATCCTCCAGCTAGAAATGGAGCGCCTCTCCCTGCAAAAGGAAAGTGACTACGGCTCACGGGAAAGATTAAGCAAAATCGAGCGGGAATTGGCGGATCTCAAGGAAGATCAAAGTGGCTTAAATGCTCAATGGCAGGCAGAAAAAACTGTCTTGGATCAACGAAAAACCTTAAAAGAGGAGATCGATCGCATCAATGTGGAAATTCAACAGGCGGAACGAGAGTACGACCTGAACCGGGCGGCAGAATTAAAATTTGGCACTCTCAACGAGTTACAGCATAAGTTAGAGGCGATCGAGACTCAGTTGCAACAGACCCAAAATAGCAAATCCCTCCTCCGGGAAGAAGTCACCGAGGCCGATATTGCCGAAATTATCTCCAAATGGACAGGCATCCCCATTAGCAAACTAGTGGAATCGGAAAAGGAAAAACTCTTACTTCTAGAAGATGAACTACACCAGAGAGTAATCGGCCAGAGTGAAGCTGTCACCGCCGTAGCCGATGCCATTCAGCGATCGAGGGCGGGGCTGGCAGATCCCAGCCGACCCACCGCTAGTTTTATTTTCCTTGGGCCAACAGGGGTAGGCAAAACCGAACTGGCCAAAGCCCTCGCTGCCTACTTGTTTGATACCGAAGAGGCCTTAGTCCGAGTAGACATGACCGAGTACATGGAAAAACATGCTGTTTCCCGCTTAATCGGTGCGCCTCCGGGCTATGTGGGCTACGAAGAAGGGGGACAACTAACCGAAGCAATTCGCCGCCGTCCCTATGCGGTGATTCTGTTTGATGAGATTGAAAAAGCTCACCCCGATGTATTTAATGTCATGCTGCAAATCCTTGATGATGGGCGGGTCACCGATGCTCAAGGGCGGACGGTAGATTTCAAAAATACTGTGATTATCATGACTAGTAATATTGGCTCCCAATTTATCCTTGATGTGGCGGGGGATAATAGTCAGTATCAGGAGATGAGTGGGCGGGTGATGGAGTTGTTGCGATCGAGCTTCCGCCCGGAATTCTTAAACCGGATTGATGAAATTATTATTTTCCATGCCCTAGAAAGATCCGAGCTACGGGAAATAGTTAAAATTCAAGTCCAGCGTCTAGAAAAACGCTTGAGTGATAAGCACATGACCCTGAAATTGGCTGATGCTGCCCTCGATTTCCTAGCAGAAGTAGGCTATGATCCTACCTTTGGCGCTAGACCTTTAAAGCGAGCAATCCAACGGGAACTGGAAACCCAAATTGCCAAAAATATTCTCCGGGGCAAGTTTAACGATGGGGATACTATTTATGTAGATGTAGAGAATGAACGCTTGGCTTTTAGAACCTAGTCTCTTTGGAAGGAGGGGCAAATATCAGGTTTAAGCAGGTAGGATATCAAACAAAAAGTGATAATGATATAGCTCAAGATTTCCATCTAATAGCTCAGATTATTTGCGACTAACTTGATTCTCCCTTCGTCCATTTCGGCCATCAACAGTTCTAAGGCCTCATAATCTACATCAGACACATAACCAAGGCGGGTCAGTTCATAATTGATCTCATTTTCTATCTCTGGAGTGAGCTTTCTAAGAGATAGAGCCTTGGAAACTAATTGCCGAATAGCATGGGTAGTTTTCACAATATTTTTCTAGGAATTATGATTATTTAATCTATCTTCTAACTATCCTGAATATTTTAGAGTGACTAAACCCTCTAAAAACAAGTGATTCTGATCACTCAATTTTTAATGTAACTAAAAACACAGAATCCCCAAAGGTAAGTCATGTTTAATAAAAGAAAATTTATTAAATCATTCAAATTACAACGTTAAAGTGCCTTCTATGGTTAAGCTCCAATTAAGTCCTCTAGGTCGTTTTTCTAGCAGCCTTTTAGTTGCTGGCTCAGTTTTATTCTTTGGTGGTTGTGCCACTCAAACCGCCACTAGTCCATCTCCATCGATCGCTACTAGTCCCACCACAGCCACCGCTCCATCGATCGCCACTAGTGCCAATACCACCGGGCAAAAAAATGTGCGGGTTTCCCTAGCTTTTCTTTTCCAAAGTCTTGATGCCCCCTTACTTGTAGCCATTAAAAAAGGTTACTTCACCCAAGAAGGATTAAATGTCACCTATGAAAGAGGAACTGGAAACGTAGCAGCAATTAGTAATCTAGGAACTGGAAAATTTGATATTGCCTTTAGTGATATCTATAACACCTTAGAATTTAATGATAAAAATCCTAGTGAAAAAATTATTGCCGTGGCAATTCCCTTCAACAAAGCACCATTTTCTATCTTAACCCTCAAGAAAAATGGAATTAATGAACCAAAGCAATTAGCCGGAAAAAAAATGGGAGCCCCGGCCGGCGATGGTCCCCGGAAACTTTGGCCTCTGTTTGCCAAGGAAATTGGGATTGACCCAAACAGCATAGAGTGGGTAACTATGGAACCAAAATTGCGGGAAACGTTCTTGGTGCAAGGACAGGTGGAGGCAATTAGTGGTTTTTCTACCTCAGCCATGCCTAGTATTCTCAAGGCAGGAATCAAAGCTGAAGAAGTCAATATTTTTTATTACAATGATTTTGGTTTAGATTTTTATGGCAACGGCATTTTAACTAAAGCTAGTTTTGCCAAGGAAAATCCTGACACCGTTAAGGCTTTTGTCCGGGCATACCTCAAGGGTTTGCAAGATACCATTAAAGACCCAGAAGCAGCCCTAGATATGGTAATGGCGGCCGATGAAAGTAAATTGATGGATCGCAATGCCGAAAAAGTCCGTTTGCAGATTGCCCTAGAAAAGTTGATGATTACTCCAGAAGCTGAATCTCTAGGCTTAGGAGGCGCAAGCCCAGAGCGACTGGGTAAATCTATTCAACAAACTGTAGATGGATTTCAACTAAAAACTAAGTTTAAGGTAGAGGATATTTTTGATGCGAGTTTCTTGCCGGCTAAGGAACAAAGGATGATGCCTACTGCGGCAGAACGCAAGGCTTTGAAGTAGATTCTTTTTGAATCTACCAAAAAACACGAGAAGGAAGCAAGTAATGGTAGAGCATAACCAGCCGTGCCTATCTGTTAGGGGCGCAAGGCTTTGCGCTCTTCTCTCTCCCGGTTATTTACAGCACTTTTCTAGTTTGTGGACGACAGGCAAGGGGCTTAAGCCCCTTGTTCTATAAGAAAAGTGTGTCTTTATGTAACTAAAAAACGCTGTAAGAAGATAGTTTGTAGGTTTTTGTTACAATGAAGTTTCTAGAGAAATTTTAGACCAGAACTTACAGCGGTAGGGCATACCGTGAAGCTGCTTTCAGAGGGTAAAGTCGATCGACTCCCATAGAAGAAAGAATCCCTAGCATTTTTGCTGTGGGAATGTTAGTAAAGCATAAACTAGAGGACTATCCTGTGATTGCTTTGTCAATGCGCCCGGCGGGACAAGAATGGGGAACGATGGCTTTTGCTTCTACCCTATACCTATCTCCTGTACTCGATATTTTGCTGGCGGATATTCCTAGTTCTTGGCAGCCGGAGTTGCGCCTAGGGCTACAGGAGGCTTTAATAAATGCCGCTAAACATGGGAATGGATTAGACCCCAGCAAGAAGGTGAAGGTAAGGTTTTCGGTAGTTGAGGAGCAGTATTGGTGGATTATTTCTGATGAGGGCTGTGGATTTCTTCCCCCTCCAAGATTAAGTGGTCAGGATGACTATTTGCCAGATACAAAGTCTGAGTGTGGCCGGGGTTTGTGTTTACTGCATAAGATTTTTGATCATGTGTACTGGAATAGTAATGGCACAGAATTAAGGTTAGGCAAGTCTTTGAGGAAGCCATCTCGATCGATCGCCTTATTGGCAAATTTTAGACATAGGATAGAAAACTTAATAGAGCAGGCAGGGTAGTTGATCTGGAGATCAATCGTTACAGGAATTACCTTTTGAGGGATCAAAATACAGCATTTTAGGAGCAATACCCTAGGCATAGTTAACAAGGAGAGTGCCGTCCCCTCGCTACCTTGTTAAAGTTTAGGAAGTAAGTCGGGGAGTAATTGCCCCGGAATTATAGATAGAGCAAAGTTTTGGCCAGCCACACCACCTTCTTTGTAGAAGGTACGCACAGTTTTCACAATAAAATTAAAGGCATTTTTATAGGCATCACTATCAATAGCAAATCCTTGGAGGGCAAGGAGGTGTTGCTTGAGAGCTAGTTCTAAATAGCGGGATTTAGTTTTAGACTTGAGTTCTAGTAAACCTTCGGTAGCAATTTGGTAGTAGGCTAAGCCTAGGTTGTTGCGGGTAGCAAAGATATCAAAACTAACGGGGATGGGGGGCTGTTGGCTGCTGAGGTTTTCAGCGATCGCTAAGGCACTATCGTAGATAGAAATGGCCTTTTGCAGGTATTCCCGCCGCGCTGGAAGATTATCGATACAGCGTTCAGCCAAGTGCCAAAAGGCAGTAGCTAGGTTATTTTGGGTAGCAGCACAGGCAGCAGGAAGATTATCTCGCTTACGGTATTTTAGGGCATCTTGATAAGCTCCGACGGCTAATTGCAGCCAAGATTCCGTTTGTTCATACTGGGCAAGGTTCCAGTAGGCTGTGCCGAGGTTGTTTTGAATCATTGCCCAATTCAGGGCATCTCCTTGGCTGTAATAGTGGGTCATGGCTTCAACGTAGGCAGCGATCGCAGAGTGAAGATAGTTAGCCGCAATATCTTTCGTGCTTACCTGTTGAGCTAGGTGCCAATAGGTGGTTCCTAAATTATTTTGGGTAGCAGCATACTTCAGGGGTTCCCGTTCCTTATCTCGGTAACGCAGAGCTTCTTCATAGGCTTGGATAGATTGCTGGAGGGCTGATGCTTGGGCATCGGGAGTAACGTCATAGCGGGCGAGATCGCCGTAGGCCGCCCCTCCTAGATTTCCCTGGATCATGGAATAGGTGTCAGGAGCTTGGGTAGGGGAAATTTTTTCTAGAGCCTGATAGTACAAGGAAATACTCTGTTCCAACTGAATTTTGGCGGAGGCAACATTCCCGATAAGTCTCGATCGCATGAGATATAAATTACCTAGGTCATTCAAAATATCTACTAACTGTCCGGGCTGGTCTTGTAAACCAGTCAAAACCTGCTCATAGGCTTGGATCGCAATAATTAAATTTTCTTCCGTAACTTCGCCAGTTTCTAGGCGATTGCGATACTGCTGGGCCAAACTCAAGTAGGCATTGGTTAAAGCTGGGGTAGGGGCGGGTTGTTGTTTTACCACTGGGGAATTTAAGATAGGGTCTAAATAATCAGCTTCCCATTCCTTTGTAGGAGAATTTTCTGGATTACTAGCAGCAGGAGGGAGGGGGCTAGGTTCTCCAGCAAATTCAAATAGCCCAGTGTGCCACTGCCAAAACTCTGGGACGGATTTCTGGATCAATTGTAGCCAAGGACGGGGGAGCCAAAGCAGCAGACTAGATTCCAAGTGGGGTAGACTGCGATCGATCATTTGCAAGCGACGGAGAAATAAACGCTGGGTAGTTGCAGGTTGGGCAGTGAGATGCTCGATACCCACCAGTTGAAAGGCGGGCATGGGGTTCTGGGATTGATAATCTTCTAGCCATTGGGCGATTTGTTTAAGGGGATGGGGGTCTTCTAAATTGAGATGAAGACTTACTAATTGGGGAAACTCTTCGGGGGATGAATTGCTGGATGGTTTAATTCCCAACTCAGCGTGGAGTCTACTAGCAAGACGATTTTGTAAACCCAAGTCATCACAGACAGCAATGAATAGTTGCCGACGTAACCCTAAACTCAAGGAGAGTTTTAGGCGTTGATAGGTTTTTTGGTTCCAGTTAGGAAAAGAAGAAGGAGTGGTTTCCATGGTAGGCCGGGAGGGGGACTGCTATTACTTACTTCCCTGACTGTTTCCCTAGCTCAGGATAACTCTATAGATAAGGGCGTAAAATCTTTTTTATTAAGGATGGATATCCAAAGGATAGGTCATGGTAGAGAGGATACTGGGGTGACAGAGATTGCTAATTAAGGGGGCGGCTAGGGAAATGTAGCGATCGACAACTGCCAAGCCTAGGGTAGGATCAAAACCTCGTCAACCACCCCCCAGCAGGTATACCTCAGCCCAAGCATGGAGATATTTAGGACTTAGTTTTTAGAACTATCTCTAGAATTATTTTAGTTCTGGTCTTTGTTGCCAATTAATTTCCAAGTAGTAGGCAGAATTGCCGCAGCAATGCTTGCTTTGATCAAACTACCGGGCAGAAAGGGAATAACTCCCATCATTAATACTCCCAGGATGCCGGGGAACTTGCCGCCCATAGATAATAAAATTCCTAACCAAGTGGCACCTAGGGTAAAAGTAATTATATCTCCAGCTAACATAGATAACAGAGTGGGGAAGAATTTGCGATCGGCTCCATACCTTTCTACCAGATGACCAATTAAGGCAGCAGCAAAGGGGTATGCCACTAAGTATCCAGCAGTCGGCCCAATAAATTTCGCTAAACCGAAACTTCCGGCAGAAAAAACTGGTAAACCAGAAGCTCCCTCTACTAAATAAGTAATCAGAGTCAAAAATCCTAGCTTTCTGCCAAGGGCTGCTCCGACCAAGGCTACTCCTAGGGTTTGACCCGTAATAGGGACAGGGGTAAAGGGTAAAGGAATACTAATTTGGGCTAATAAGGCAATGAATAAACTGCCCAGCAGAACTAAAACAACGGGTTGGAGAACACTTCTTTGGGGCAGGAGGACTTTAATTAGTGGTGTATAGCGAATGGTTTGCATTTTTCAGATAGCCTATAATTTAATTTTAGGTTGGTTTCCGGGTATTGGTCTTAGTAAATAATCGATAACTAATAACTAGGGAATGTTATCGTATCAGGTTTTGAGAGTTGGTAAAATGACCCGCAATAATTTTTCTTAAAATTTCTTTCTGATCATTCCTCAAAATTTTTAAACATGGCTAAACATAATGCATTCGTGGGTAATGTGAAGAGTATCAAGCTAGTTGAACAAACAATTCAACGGATTATCCTTGGTAATACTAATCCTGATAGTGATAACAATGGATTAAATCTCTTGGCGGAGTTGGCTGAGTATTTGAGGTCAGTTTTTGGGGCAGATATTTGCCTGCTCTATACCCAGCCGCAGGAGAGTGGCGTGGTAGCAACAAATGTAACGACAATTGTGGGAGTAGGGGTGGTGACAGGGGGGGCAACCCAGAAGAATTGTTCCCTATACAATCGATCGCTCCTCACTCCTTTATTAGAGCTAGTCCAGGTGCAAAAACGGCAAGTTATGGATGTAGGAGAGACAACCAACTTAGAAGAACTAGGGGGAACCCAACTGCCGCCATCTCTACAAAACCTTGAGAGCATTCTTTTTTTTAGGACATCGGCAGAAGGGATAGTTTTATTGGGGCGCAATCAGAGAAAAAGTTCCGAGCCTAGGTCTTGGACTAAAGGGCAGAAGGATTTACTAAAGTCCTTGGCAAACCTCTTAGCGATCGCTTTAGCATTGGGCCGCAATGGGGATTGCCATCTTACCCAGCACCAAACTCAATCGCCCATAGATATTAGTTATCCCTACCAAAAACTAACTAACCAGATCACCCAAGCAATTCGAGATCATCAAGAAATCAATCAAATCTTGCAGCAAGCAATTATTGCAACTAGCGAAACCCTACAAGCTAATGCGGGCTTAGTCTTACTTTTGAAATATAAGGATATAGCTTGGAAAAGAATAGAGGCAAAGTCCCTCGGCATGATTCAAGTAACCACGGCAGCACAGTGGGCAATACCCGGCTATGAGCAACAATTATTTCCCTCCCAATCAGTCTTTGGGGTTACTACCTCCCCCCTTTGTTGCCAGGCACTACAACAGGCTCCTCAGCCTCTAATTATTAATGAAAATATTAAGGAAAGCTCTGTTTTAGTGATGTTTCCCTTGATGGGAGCGGCGGGAAAATCTCTACTGGGTAGAGTATTAGGTTTTTTGGTTTTAGAATATAGCCCTACTCGGCAATTGTTGCCGGGGGAATTGGAATTAATTAGCTCCGTGAGTAATCAAATGAGTTATGCCCTAATCCAAGATCAGACCTTGCGACAAGTGAAGGCGATCGTGGATGAACGCACAGCCCAACTGCAAGTTAGTTTAGAAGTTCAGGGGCGACTCTACGAAAAAATTCGCCATCAGGTAGACCAACTAAGGCAGTTAAACCAAATCAAAGATGAGTTTATCAGTGCCATTAGCCATGAACTCCGTACTCCCCTGACTAGCATGACCCTAGCAATTCGGATGTTGCAGGAAGAAGAATTAACCCCCGAAAGACAGGCTAAGTATCTAGAGGTGTTAGCGCAGCAGTGTCAACAGGAAATTTTGTTAATTAACGACCTCTTGGCCTTGCAGCAATTGGAGGAAAACTCACCACTAATTAGTTTAGAGATGACTAATATTCAGCCCATATTGCAACAGTTAAGGCTAACTTTCCAGCAGCACTGGACAACTAAATCTCTAAAACTAAAACTGGAAGTGATTACTGAAAATCCCGTTACTGATAATGTAGTCTCATTAAGTAGTATCGGCTCTGGAGATAATATAGCTTCTATAGAAAGTATGCTCTTATTAGACAAACTAGGTCTTGCAGGCAAAATAAACTTATTAAGCAATACATCTTCTAAAGCTAATACAGTTTCTCTAAAAGGTATAACTTTATCAATTAATACAAATGAAAGTGGCAATACAAGCAATAAAGATGATATAAAATATATAGCTAGCCCGGGCGATCGCCGAGAGGAATTAGATTGGGAGTCCCTATCTTTACTGCCAGATCTGTATATTTCCACCCATGCAGATACCCTCCAGCGGATCTTGGCAGAATTGCTTACCAATGCAGGGAAATACTCTTATCCAGATACCACAGTGGTACTGCGAGTCGAGAAGACTATGGAAGAGATATCTTTTAGGGTGACAAACGAAGGAGAAGGAATTCCTCCAGAAGAGCAGGAGTTGATCTTTGAGAAATTCCATCGGGCGCAAACAGCCTTACAAAAAGCAATTCCGGGTACTGGTTTGGGCTTGGCCTTGGTAAAACCCTTAGTGAAGCATTTGCGGGGTAAAATTAACGTGGTTAGTTCTCCTAACCCTCCAACTGCTAGGGATAACTCTACTATTGATAGACCCCAAGGATGGATTACGTGCTTTACAGTGAAGCTGCCACAATTTCTAGATGGTGGTAAAGTCTAGATGGGTATTATCGCAGTCCTCAAACCTAATGCTGATCAAATCTACTGCGCCTGAGTCTTTTCGCTGGCAAAAATCAAATACTTCTGCGTTGGGGCGACAACGGGATATTTTTCTAGCAGCAACTCAGTGGGTATATTATTTGTGGTGGGATAGTATTTTCCCTCAGAATTCCTCAGCCCATCGCCACAAGCGGGCAAGATGGTTGATTAGGACTTTATTAAACTTAGGTCCAACCTTTATTAAGATTGGTCAGGCTTTATCTACTCGTGGGGATATTTTGCCCTTGGAGTATGTAGAAGAGTTGGCAATGTTGCAGGATAATGTGCCAGCTTTTAGTTCTGCTGAGGCGATCGCTGTCATTGAAGAGGATTTGGGTAAGTCTATTTATGCTATTTATCGAGATTTTGAACCAGTGCCGATCGCCGCAGCGAGTTTGGGGCAGGTGCATCGGGCAAGGTTGCATACAGGGGAAGAAGTGGTTGTTAAGGTGCAGCGTCCGGGATTAAAAGAATTATTTGATCTAGATGTGCAAGCATTACAAAAACTAGTGCGGTTCTGCTATCGATATTTTCCTTGGGCAAAGAAGTATGAACTCCAGAATATCTATCAAGAATTTGTGAATGTTTTGTATCAAGAAATTGATTATACGATCGAGGGGAAGAATGGCGATCGCTTTCGGGAAAACTTTCAAGATTATCCTAAAGTAATTGTCCCCAAATTATACTGGCAGTATTGTAGTAAAAAAGTCTTAACTATTGAGTATGTACCGGGAATTAAAATTAATGATTGTGTTTCCTTAGAAGCCCAGGGTGTTGACCTGAAGGAACTAAATTTGGTGGGGGTGGGATGTTATTTAAAACAGTTGTTAGTTGATGGTTTTTTTCAGGCAGATCCCCATCCGGGAAACATGGCGGTTAGTTCTGAAGGCAGTATTATTTTCTACGATTTTGGGATGATGCTAGAAATGCAGGCATTAGACCGAGACCAGATGATTAAAACTTTTTTTGCGGTTCTCAAAAAAGATACGAATGCAGTGATTGATTCCTTAGTATTGATGGGATTAATTGAACCGATTCCTGATATGACTCCGGTACGCAGATTGATGGATTTTGTATTGCAAGAATTTACTGAAAAACCTTTAGAATTACCTTCTTTAAAGCAAATGGGGAGTGAGATTTATGAGATTTTTGAAGAGCAACCTTTCCGTTTACCTGCCAAGATGACCTTTATTATTAAGGCATTAACTACCCTTGATGGGATTGCTAGAACTCTAGATCCTAAATATAGTCCGATCGCTTGTGCGAAGCCTTTTGTGAAAAGTTTTACTAGCCATCAAAGTAAAGGTAGTTTATTTAGAACTGTAGCATTACAAGCCAAGGATTTAGTAGTTAGTCGTTGGAATCAACCCAGTAAGACTGAGTTATTATGGCAGCGGTTGGAAGAAAGATTAGAACGGGGAGAATTGCAACTGCGGGTAAAATCTGTGGAGAGCGATCGAACTTTGAAACGAATTAGTTTAGCATTGAAAGCAATTATTTATGCCTGTATAAGTGGTTTTACTCTTTTAACTGGAGCAGTATTACTCATGGGTATGTATGCAGGATGGGCATGGATAACTTTCACCTTATCTGGGATTAGTTTCATGGTATTTATTTGGCATATGTTTAATTTAGGAGTTAAAGAAAGATTAGATAAGTTAACTAGATAGATTAAAGTTGTTAAAATAGTAAGGGCGCAAGGCCTTGCGCCCCTACCTATAATTAAATACCTGATAATTAAATACCTGATGAGGGATGATGACTCCTGAAACTGCGATCGCTCCAGAGATTAATCCAAACATTATTCCAGAAATTATTTACCCTATAGAGGATGGTGAACCCTTGGCAGAATCCTATGAACATTTGCGGGCAATATTTAATATTTTTTCTGCCCTAACTCAATACCTTAGCAATCAGCAAGCCTTAGTTCTATCCAATCAATTTTTATTCTACAGTCAGGGATATCCCAAACTACGGGTAGCCCCAGATGTGATGGTAATTTTTGATGTAGCTCCGGGAGGGCGACCCAACTACAAAATCTGGGAAGAAGGACAAGTCCCCAAAGTCATTTTTGAGATCACTTCCCCCAGTACCCGCCGTCAAGATCAGGGGTTAAAATATGATCTTTATGAACAATTAGGGGTGGCTGAATACTGGCTATTTGACCCTAAGGGAGAATGGATACCAGAGAAACTTAAGGGTTATAAATTACACAGGGACACCTATGAATTAATTGAAAATAATACTAGTCAAGCTCTGCAATTAGAACTAAGAATTGAGGGGCAATATATTGGTTTCTATAGATTAGATAATCAAGAAAAGCTTTTAGCCCCTGATGAATTATTTGCGGCTCTCCAGCAGTCTCAAGGAGAAGCAGAACAAGAAAGATTACGAATCCAGCAAGCAATTCCCCGACTTAGGGAACTAGGTTTGAGCCTTGAGCAAATTGCTGAAACTTTGGGAATGAGTCTAGAGACAGTCCGGGATGTAGCAGAATGATATCAAACTAAAGTTATCGGTAAACTAGGCAGGTCTAAAAGTCGTTGACTTGGATTTGCCGTTTTTTAGCTTTGTAATGCTGGCGGATGGTGCGATCGCTATTCCCGCAAATATGAGCTACGTCTTCCTCTTCCATGCCAGAGGCGATCGCCTGGGTAATAAAAGTATGGCGGGTATTGTTGGGGGGCAGGTATCTCTCGATTTCCCCAAGGTCAACTAGGGTTTTGAGAATGGGCTGCCATAGATCCCGGAGAAAGTTGGGATGGGTGATGGGCAGTCCAGTGGGACTAGGGAAGATGAGGTTTTCTGGAATAGGATGATCTGGGTAGATAGATTGCAGCCATAGGAGACGGGAACCTGTGAGGGGAAATGTGCGGGTGGTGTGGGTTTTGATAGATTTTTCTTGACGGGTGACGGTGGAATAGCTGCGTTGGAAGATGATTTGTTGTTGCTTAAAATCAATATCTTGCCATTGAATGCCTACGGCTTCGCTGGGGCGACAACCGAAGTTAAAGAGGAAGTAGACATAGTTGTAGTAGTGAGAGTGGGCTTGGCGGGGGCTGAAGCGATCGCTCTGGAATGCCTCCAGAATAGTTAGTTGTTCCTGCTTAGTAAAAGCCCGGCGGGTTTTGTTTTGGCTGCCCTTAGTTTGGCGTATCTCCGTATGATCCAAGGCATCGAGCAGTTCGGGCAGATTAGTAATTAATTTTTGCTTAGCGGCCCATTTTGTCATGGCTTGGAGTTGGGCCAGGGTGCGTTTGACAATTTCGAGGGAGTAGGGGACTTGGAGGAGTTTGAGTTTGGCGGTGGTGAGGTCGGTAATTTTGGCTTTCTGGAGGCGGGTAGCGATCGCTTGGTAATCTTTAAGAATCGTACTGGTTTCTAGATAGGGCTGGCGGGATTCGGTGTAGCGTGACCAGAGATCGATCGCCTTGGGGGGAGTAATAGTATTTAGCTGGTGGGGTTGGGCAAGATTGCGGTATTTATGGCGGTCTTCCCATTGGAAGGTGTTGTTATCTAAGTCTAGTTGGAGTTGACGGAGGATGCGATCGGCCAAAACTCGATTTGCCGGAGTATCTTGCAATCCGAGAGGAATCGTGGCACGATTAATACTAATAGTCCGGGGCAGACGAATCCTCAGAGTCCCCATATTACTGCCCAAAGATGCTAAACCTTTGGGAGTTTTACATAAAGAAGATTTTGGGATGTTGCGAAGTCGGGGCATAGGATAGTTCAACCACTTCAAGGCTAATGATTTTCATTTTGAGCATAGCATTTTGGGTACAAATTTGGGTACAAATCTAAGAATATGAGACGAGATAAAACCTTGTAATTCCCTCTATACAAAAAATGCAGCAATTAATACCTCTAGGTGGGCTTCACCGTGCGTTACTTGTTTTGTACCTAGAAATCGGGGTGAAAGTAGCCCCCTGACAACATAATAAAAATACAACATGCAAACATGACAACCTAGACAATTTT
>ENA-OBLH01000222-OBLH01000222.1-metagenomes-genome-assembly--contig:-NODE-222-length-21076-cov-5.7982_pt1 | contig 21076 bp, 17 predicted proteins | sample MGYA00153382_OBLH01 | MGnify analysis MGYA00153382
GGGACAAAGGGGGGCGTAAGCGGCCCGATATCCGTCGCAAGCGACGTTCAGCATCGTTACCTTACGCGCAACTGCGTGAAATTGCAAAGCGCGGCCGGGAAAGGTGTCATAGATCGACAATGAGCTGGGCGGTGAAGGTGCGACCGGGCGAATAGGTGAACCCGCCGCTGTTGCTGACCAGCCAGCTGAATTCGTCAAAGACATTGGTCACTTGCACCCGCATTAGGGCCGTCGCACCGCCGATTTTCATCCGGTAACGGGTGCCAAGCGCCAGGGTCGCGCGTGGCGGCGCGGACAGCCCGTTCGAGACATTGCCGGTCCGCGACGATACGCTCTCGATCGCGCTGTCGAACGACCAGTGCGTCTGGCCTGCGGGCATCCAGTCGAAATTGAGAATACTACGCCGCCGGACCGAGCCGACGGGTCGCGCGCCGATCCGCCCGCTGCTCACGGCGTCGCCCGAAATGCGCGGATCGAGCAGAACAGTCCCTGCGACGACCGACAGGCCGCGGGCAAGCGTGCCGGCCAGCGATACTTCCAGGCCACGGTTCTCCACTGTGCCGAGCTGGCCGAATCGCAACGCCGGATCGAGGCCGAAATAGGGCTTTTTGACGCCGAACAGCGCGGCAACTAACGTCATTTTCGGCGTCAGGGCGATGCGTGCACCTGCCTCGACCTGTTCGGTGATGATCGCGGGCGGCGCCTCGTTGCGGTTGGTGGCGATGTCGGGCGCAATCAGGCTTTCCTCCAAACCTTTTACATAGCCGCCGAACAGCGTGACCCGAGGCGTCAGAACGATTGAACCGTTGATATTATAGAGGATCGGGGTGCTGGCGACGCGGAGCTCGGGTGTGGCGGGATTGGAAAAATCGACGGCTTTGCGATAATCGCTGCGTGACACGGACATATTTAGAGCGCCGCGTCCCGGCCAGTTGAGGCTGTAACCGACACCCAATGTCATCTGTCGCACGCGGTCGTGGTCGTTCGGCCCCAGCACATACGCCGGGCGCGGACGCGGGTCAGGCGCAAGAATCGTGCTCGGCCCCAAGGCCAGCGCCGCCTGGCCGCCGAATCTGCGGTCTTTGGCACGGCCGCGCGCCGACACAATGACGGTGTGGCCGATGGGCCCGGTCCTGAACATCCGCGACAGACGGACTTCGCCCGACACCGAGACATCGGCATTGTCCGCGTCGGCAATGACGGTGCGATTGGCCACACTGCCATCGGGGCGGACGCCGCGCAGCAGGTCTGAAAAAGTAGCGCCGGTCACCTTGATCGACCGGAACAAGCCTGCATCGAGCCGCCAGTTGCCCAACGGTAGCTTGGCAAGCAGTCCGGCCAGATTGGTTTCGCTGGTGCGCCGGTCCCAGGTCTGACCAAGGAAAACGCCGCGTGCCATCAAAGGCGGCAGCGCGTCCCCGACCGGAAACAATGTCGGCACAGGATCTTCGTTGCGGCTGGCGAACCCGCCGAACAGGGCGGTCACTTCGGCACCCGCATAGGGTTGCCAGCGCAGGATTGCACCATAGCCACGGAAGTTGTTGGTACCGCCCTGTGCCTGCACGAAGCGGCGCGCCTGGATATTGGCGACCAGCGCGAGCCCGTCGGCAATGGGGATGTTCGCTTCGACCGAACTATACATCCCGCCAAAGGCCGATCGCTCCATTTCGATCCCGAGGCCGAGCCGTGGCGATGTTTCCTTGAGCCGGTAATCGACGACACCGGTCGGGGCGGGGAACGGAAACCCCTGCGCGGTGATGCCGACCCGGATCGTCGATCCTTCGAGCAAGCGGTTCGGCACACGTTCCTGCTGGTCGAAATACAGCCCGCCGATGCGGGCATTGCCTGCCTCTATGGGATTGAAGCCGCGAACATCGTCGTTGGTGTAGATCCCGACCCTTTCGGTGCCGATCTGCACACCGAACGCATCGCTGGCGCCGGTCACCGCATTTTCCTGCGCGCGTTGCGCCACAGCGGGGGCGACCAAGCCGGCGCAGGTCAAGGCAAACAGACAAGGCCGATACGATCGATGCGCCAACACAACCCCTTTTAGCTTGACGGAATTGTTTCCACCGCAGCCCGTCCCGCCCGATAGCAACAAATTGACCGGACGGGGAATGCCGATTCACAGCGCCGGTAAGCGGCCAAGCACAGAGTTGATATGTTGTATCATATGCTCTAACAGCGCCCGCAGCCATTCCGGAGTTCCCATGCGCCTCACCACCCTGCTCGCTTCCACTGCTCTTGCCGCGTTCGTGTCGCCCGCTGTCGCCGCCGATGCGCCGCCCGACCATCACGTCGATACCTCGACCGAAATCATCGTTACCGCACCGTTTCAGCGGGACCGCACCGATGTGCTGTTCGGGACATCGGTTGTGACCGGCGACGAATTGACCCGCGACCTGCGCCCGACCATTGGCGAAACGCTGGCGCGCCAGCCCGGCGTCTCTGCCACATCGTTCGGCCCCAATGCGTCGCGCCCCGTGCTGCGCGGCCTTCAGGGAGAGCGGGTGCGCGTATTGAAGGATGGCATCGGCAGCAGCGACGTGTCGAACACGAGCGTCGACCACGCCGTCGTCATCAACCCGCTGACCGCTGACCGTATCGAAGTGCTGCGCGGCCCGGCGGCGCTGCTCTACGGATCGTCGGCGATCGGCGGGGTCGTCAACGTCATCGACAGCCGAATCCCGCGTACTGTCCCCGGCGAAGCGATCCATATCGACGGGATCGCGACATATGGCAGTGCCGCCGACGAGCGCTCGGGCAGCGCGCGCATCGATGTGCCGCTAGGCAAGTTCGTGTTCCACGTCGATGGCAGCTACAGCAAGACCAGCAACCTCCGCATCGGCGGGTTCGTGCTAACCCCCGCCCTGCGCGCCGCAGCTGTGGCAAGTGGCGATGCGGACATCGCTGCCTTGGCAACCCTGCGCGGCCGCCTGCCCAACAGCGCGGCGCGCACATGGGAAGTCGCGGCTGGTGCTGCGTACATCGGCGATGGCGGCAACATCGGCATTTCGTACGGACGCTATGACAGCCTGTACGGCGTGCCTGTACGCTTTTCGGTCGATCCTGCCATCCAAGCCGAGCAAGTACGTCTGCAAGTCAGGCAGGACCGTGCCGATTTGCGCGGCGAAATCGACATCGCCGAGGGTTTCTTCCAGCAGATCAAGCTGCGTGCCGGGTTTGCCGATTACCGCCATCAGGAAATCGACGAAGATGGTGTTGTCGGGACGACGTTCCTCAACAAAAGCGTCGAGAGCCGCCTCGAATTCGTCCAGCGGAAAAAGGGTGTCTGGCAGGGCGCCTTCGGGATGCAGCTGGCAATCCGCGATTTCAACGTGATCGGTGCCGAAGCGTTCGTGCCGAAAAACACGACGACCCAGTTCGGCGTGTTCACCCTCGACACTTTCGACTGGGGCAAAGCCAAGGCCGAGATCAGCCTGCGCTACGAAAAGACGAAACTGCGCGCCGAGGCCAGCCCGACCATCGGCAACCCCGTCTATGATCGTAGTTTCGAGGCATTTTCGGGGTCGATCGGCGGCAGCTATGCGCTGACCGAATCGGTGCGAGTCGGCCTGTCCGCCTCGCACACCGAACGCGCCCCTGCCGCCGAGGAACTCTTCGCCAACGGCCCGCACGCGGGCACACAGGCGTTCGAGATCGGCAATCCCGATTTCCGTAAGGAAACCAGCAACGGCGTCGAGGCTACGTTGCGCGGCAACGGCGACGGCTGGAGCTTCGGCGTCTCGGCCTATCACAACTGGTTCGATAATTTTATCTACGAGACCCCGACCGGCGCGGTTCAGGACGATCTGCCTGTCTTCCAGTTCCGTCAGGCCGCAGCGCGGTTTTGGGGTGTAGAGGCCGAGGGATCGGTGCGGCTGGGCGAGGTCGCCGGGATGGGCTTCGTCGCCGATGGCGTCGCCGATTACACCCGTGCGACAATTCGCGGGAGTGGCCCGGTTCCGCGCATCCCGCCGTTGCGCCTGCTCGGCGGGCTGGAAGCGCAATCGGACATGTTCGACGCGCGCGCCGAAGTCGAATGGAGTGCCGCCCAGAACCGTATCGCCGCGTTCGAAACCGCGACGCGCAGCTTTACAATGGTCAACGCCAGCATCGTCTTCCGCCCCTTCGGCAAGGCGAACGGCACCAGCATCACCGCGTCGGCGAATAATATCTTCAACGTCGAGGCGCGTCGCCACGCAAGTTTCCTGAAGGACTATGCCCCGCTCAGCGGTCGCGACTTCCGCCTCAGCGCGCGGTTTTCGTTTTAGGGAGAAATGGTGCCCGGGGACGGGGTCGAACCGCCGACACTGCGATTTTCAGTCGCATGCTCTACCAACTGAGCTACCCGGGCATACGTCGCCAGTGCAACGTGAAGGCGGGCCTATAGCGAGGCGATATCGTCCCTGTCCAGCCCGAGCGAGTCCATCGCATCATCAGCAGGCGGGCCGGGAATGCGGTAGCCGCCATCGAGCCATTGCAGCAGGTCGCGGTCGCGGCATCGTTGCGAGCAAAACGGGGTTTGCGCGCGAACGGGTGGCCTGTCACAAATCGGGCAGGGTTTAGGCGGGTTCGGCATATCCACCCGACATGGGCGTTGCGGCATCGCGCCGCAAGCCGATGTTGCCGCCCAAATGCCGTCCCAGCCGGTCGAGCCATTCGGTGTGCTGCTCCAGCACCGCAACGACACGCGGGTGGGCAACCAGTGTCGCTGCCCCCGTCCGCCCTTCGCGCTCGACACGGCGCAGCAGGGCACGGGCGGCATAGCCATCAGGGTCGCTCTGGATGTGTTCGATCAGCGACGCACGGGTTCGCGGGCGTATGACCTGCATGAAGCCGAAGCCGTTCACTGCGGTCCGCTCGAACGGCAGCGGCAACGCGGCGTCAAAGGCCATTGCGACTGTCGTACGAGCCTCCTTGCCGCCCAGTGTCGGGAAATCCACGCCGATCGACCCGGCGATGTCATAGGCGCGGATCGCACGGCCCGCTGCCGTAGCAGCGGCTACCGCAAGCGCCGTGGGTTCGAGATGCCCGTCGACATCGATCAGGGTCATCGCAGGGGTTGGGGTGATCCGCAGCTCTCCCCCGACAAAGCGCCAGACACCCGCTTGGGCGGCTTCGAGCATTTCGGTCCATCCGGCGGCTTCGAACGCATCGGGTTCGTGCGAAGTCAGTGTGCGAACAGTTACCCCTGTTGCCGCGACTCGCGCCCTCAAGTCCGGCCCTTCGCAAAGCTCGGCGTCGGGCGCTGGCCGCCCCTTCGCGCGCTTGGCGCGGTCACGTTCGGCAACGGCTTCGCGGGTGATTTGGATGCGGACCAGAGCGCCTTGCGTCCATTCGCGTGGCAGCGGCTCGACCAGCACCTCGGTGCCATCGGCCAGCGTCACGACCCCGCGCCGTGCGGGGATGGCAATCGCCGTCAGCCGCCCCTCGACCACTGCCCCGGCAAGCGGCCCTACCCCCTCGACCTCGATCAGCGCTTCGACAATCGTGCCGTCCTCGACCAGCACCGCCCTCGCCTCGCCGATGCCGTCCTCGTAGAGCCACTCAGACAACGACGACTCCGGCGCTGCGGAGCAAATTGCGGGTCTCAAACAATGGCAGCCCGACCACGCCCGAGTGGCTGCCCGCCAGATCGCGCACGAACGCTTCGGCGGTCCCTTGAATCGCGTAACCCCCTGCTTTGCCGCGCCACTCGCCGCCTGCAAGATAGGCGTCGATCATGACAGGCGTTAGCAGCGCGAACGACAGCCGCGTGTCCGACAGCCGCTCTCGCAACTTCCCTGACGCATCGACAACCGCAACGCCGGTAAAAACATGATGGCGACGCCCCGAGAGAAGGGTCAGGCAGGCGCGCGCTGTGGCCTCATCCTCGGCCTTGGGCAGGATACGCCGCCCTGCCCCCACCACTGTATCGGCGGCGAGCACCACGCAGCCCGGATGCCGCACCGCGACCGCCAGTGCCTTGTCGCGCGCCAGTCGCACGGCATGGGCGCGCGGCGCCTCGTCCTTCAGCGGCGTCTCGTCGAGTTCGGCGGGGTCGATGGCGTCGGGGACCACACCGATCCGCGCGAGCAGATCGAGGCGGCGCGGTGACGCTGAGGCAAGGACAAGGCGCACAGCCAGCGCCCCTGCGTCCGTCGTCAGGATTGGCCGGGGCCGCCGCGACCCGGCATGAAGCGATAGGTGATCCGACCCTTGGTCAGGTCGTACGGCGTCATTTCGACAAGCACGTCGTCGCCGGTCAGCACGCGGATGCGGTTCTTCCGCATCTTGCCCGCCGTATGGCCGAGAACCTCATGGTTGTTCTCCAGCTTCACGCGGAACATCGCGTTCGGCAGGAGTTCCAGCACGGTGCCGCGCATTTCGAGAAGTTCTTCCTTGGCCATGCAGCCCTTTTCATATCAATGTCGCAAAAGTGACGGCCCCATAGCGTCAAGGCGCGAAAAAGGAAAGCAGCGGGACAGGTTACGCGCAAATGGCTTCCGCGACCGCCCCATCAGGCCGGATTATGCTTCTTCAGAAAAGCATCCAGCCGGTCGAGCCAGTCCTGCGTATTGGCCGCCGAGGTAAAGCCGTGTCCCTCCCCGGTATAGACATGATATTCATGCGGCTTGCCTGCCTTGGCCAGCGCCTCTGCAAAGAGTTTGGACTGGCCCAGCGGCACGATCTGGTCATCGCCGCCGTGTGCCAGCAGGACCGGCACCGACAGCTTATCGACCAAGAATAGCGGCGACACGGTCTTCAGGTCGAACTTGGCGTCGCCCATCACTTTAGTCCGCCAGTCCTTGCGGTAGCGGCGGTTGAAGGTGAAATCGAGCTGGTATTTGAGCTGGCGCTGAACATCGCTGATCCCGGCAAAGCTGGCTGCACAGCGATAGCGCTCAGGGTTGCGCGTCGCGCCCCATAGCGCCGCATAGCCGCCATAGGATGCGCCGACGATGCATACCCGTTTGGGGTCAACCGTCCCCTGTTTGGCGAGCCAGTCCATGCCGTCGTCGAGGTCGTCCTGCATTGCGCGGCCCCATTGCCCCTCGCCCTTTTCGTAAAAGGGCTTTCCATAGCCCGCCGACCCGCGATAATTGGGTTGCAGCACGGCATAGCCGCGGTTGGCGAGGAACTGCACTTCGGCATCGAAGTCGGACTTGTCGCGGACACCATAGGGGCCGCCATGCGGCATGATGACGAGCGGCAGCTTTTTGGGATCGCGCCCGACCGGCAGGGTCAGATAGGCGGGAATTTGCAGCCCGTCGCGCGCCGCGTATTTGACATAGGTCGTCTCGGCCAGTTCGGCCGGGCGCAGGCCTTCGTTGACCTTGGCAATCCGGTTCATCCGCCCTTCGTTCGGGCGGTACATGTAATAGGAACCCGGATCGTGCGACGAACCCGTCCACACCAGCAATGCCGATTTGTCGCGCGCGGTCGAGACGATCCAGTTCGCCTTGCCCTTGATGGCCGTATCGATGTCGGCCTGGTGCTTTTTCAGCTCGGGGTCGAACCAGACGACACGGTCCCGGTCGTCGGCGTACCAGGCCGACCTGAGGCCAAGCCCGTCTTCGGTCGTGTCATACGCGTCGAGATCGTTGGTCGGGCTTTCGTAGAGGAGCGCGCCGATTTCCTTGGTCGCATAGTTGAATTTATACAGCGCATAGCGGCCGGTCGTCTTGTTGCTGAGCACGAAGCCCTCGTCCGAGCCCCGCGCAATGCGGACGACATCGAGCGCGGCATTTTCGTCATCATAGCGCGTCCGGCCGAGGCGGCGGAACTTCTCGCTGGCGGAGGAGCGATAATGCATCGTCCACCCGCCTTCATCGAAAGCAGTCCCGGCGCGCACGACTCCCGCCGAATCCGCATACCATTCCCAGATCTGGTTTTGCGGCGGGACGAGGGTGGTCACCTTGTTCGTGGCCAGTTCGATGCGCGAGACCGACGGATAATCGTAGATCGTCCGCTGGAACGACAGCAGTGCCCAGTCGCCTGATGGATCGACATAGAGCAGATCGTCGCCCTCGAGTCCCTGCGTTTTGGGACCGAGTTCAATGCCGGCCCGGGTGGTCAGATCGAACGCGATCAGCCGGGTCGAGACCACTTCGCTGTCATAGTATCGATCCGTATTACTGCCGAGCCTGTCCGTGCGGGCAAGGCTGATGAGGATGCGGTTGTTGCCGGCCCAGCGGTACCAGCGCAGGTCCGACTTCGGCGGGACGGCCAGCAGCAGCAACGGCTTGCCATCGAAACTATGGACACCGACCCGCTGCTTACCGTCGATGCTGAACCGGGCGATCATCCGCTTGCCGTCGGGCGACAGGACCGGACGGCTGAACTGCGGCGGGCGGGCGAGTTCTGCAGTGGGGATGAGCCGAGGGACCATCGCCTGTGTCGATGCGGGCGCTGCGGACAGTATCTGCGCGTAAGCCGGTCCGGTCATCGGCACGGCGAGCGTCGCCACCAGTGCCGCAATCTTGAATGACCGTGCCTGCATCATGCCCGAATGATATCGGCGGGGAATCAACCGGCAAGTCCGGACCAAGAAAAAACCCGCCCGTGTTGCCACCGGCGGGTTCTGAAAGGTCAAATCAAAGCATCGGACACCGTGCCGTGTGCGCGACAGCCGGTCGTCATCCCTTTGGTTTGGCGTCCATGCCAGCCACCATCGGCACCGGTTTGTCCTTATCGGTGGCGATATAGGCGGGGTTCCACCGTTCGATCCACTTCTGCGATTCTTCGAGGAACTCAATATGGACGTCCTCGTAAGGCAGATTATGCGTGCCCTTGGGCTGGACGACATAGCGATAGTCGGTGCCCTCGACCTTGCCCGACGCTTTCAGCCGCGACACCAGCGCCTGCGCCTGTTCCATCGGAATACGCTGGTCGCGCACGGCGGTCACGATCAGGATCGGAGCCCATTTGCCCTTGGTATTGAGCGCAGGCGAGATGGCAGCAGGGTCTTTTGCCGTAGCCTGGAACTTAGAGGAGAACGTACTTAGATTTTCACGATCCCAGCGATTCATCATCGGCATGTCATAAACGCCTGCACCTGCAACCGCACATTTCCATACGTCTGGATCACGTTGCGCGCCACGGGCCGATGCATACCCGCCATACGACCAACCCAAGACGCAGGCACGCTTGGCATCGATCACGCCCTCCCTGCTAAAGTACGTCACAGCATCGTTAAGGTCATCCTGCATCGTGCCGCCATACCCTTCCGGCAAGCGGCCTTTCATAACGAAGTCTTTGCCGTACCCCCCCGAACCACGATAATTTGGTTGGATTACAACATAGCCTTGTTCGGCCAACATCTGATGCCATGGAAAAAATCCGAATTGTTCTAAATCCTGCGCGCCAAAGGGACCACCGTGCGGCATCACCACGACTGGCAGATTCTTTTGCCCGGGCCGATGGCGTGGCATTGTGATCACTGCAGGAATTTTCAGACCGTCACGCGCCGTGTAAGTGACCGTCTTCATCGGGTTAACCGTGCCATCTTGGATTTTGGGATGATACCAACCGAGAAGTTTCAGACTTCCGGTAACCGTATCGAAAAGGTAAAATCCCCCAGGCTGACTTGGCTTCGCCACATAGAATACGAGCTTCTCCTCTTTCCGATCGCGTGAAACGAGATTCGAATTCCCTAAACCAAACTGTTCATCCATTAGCCCTTGAATGATTTTCCAATCTTTATCGATCCACTGCACCCTCGGGCGTGTATCAGTGTAACGGTAGCCGATTACCTTTTTGCCATCGAAGTCGCTTACGACGCCCTCTACGTCAAAACCTGGTTTTTCGAATATCATCTCGCCAAGCTGCATCGTCTTGTAATTCAACTTGTATAAACGACGATAATTGTCTTTATTACTCGACCCGATACCATCATCTGTTCCCGGGAAAACCTTCTCTCCTTCGGGCAGCGCGCCGGTAAAGGTGGCATCTGCGGCATTCATCACTGTACGAAACTGTTCGCTTCCATTTGACCGATAAAGCCGTCGACTTTTTCCAGTAACATCAGAATTACCATCTTGGGCGGACGCCCCACGCAATACTCCGTCGCTATCAGCGAACCAGCCACTTACAATCGGATTCGGACGCTGCACGAGCGTAGATTTTCCGGTTTTGACATCCAGTCGTATAACTTCTGGGTTGAAGTATAATTCGCTGCCATATATATTGGTCTCACGCTCAAGCAAGATTGTTCCCGCATCATGATCGACAAATAGAATATCCGCTGCGTTAAACATGGCTCCGTCCCAGGCGAGCGGGATCGCCTTCTTACTGGTGAGGTTATAACCCACAAGACGAACAACATCGCCTCGTTGTCCAAAAATATTTTCGCGCGATTGGAAGGTGGTTACAATGTTGTCATTACCAACCCAACCGTAGCTTACGACTGATCGATCGCCAACTTCACGAACTTCGGTTGTACCAATAATGAACTCTGGAGGACTATTTGGCTTCGTGAGGTCGATTATCCCTATTGCTCCCTTGCCCGCCCGAGCAAGCTGGACCACGATTTTGGTCCCGTCGGGAGAGACCCGAGGCTGTCGCATAAAGGGCTGTAGCCCAAATACTGATACGGGATAGCGCGCTGCCGTCGGAGCGGCAGGGGCCGCAGTAGCTGCCTGTGCGTTCAACGCAACGGGTGCGCCCAAAGTAGCGGCGGAAATGAGCAAGGCTGTAATGAATCGCGACACGAGAACCCCTCCGGAATCGGTTGATTGCGGAGGGGCTAGCGTATCGATGTGGCAGCCGACAAGGCCACCGCTGCATTATTTCATCGAAGTGACATTATCCGTGCGAAAGCGCCGCGAGTAGCAGCAGCGCCACGATATTGGTGATCTTGATCATCGGGTTCACCGCCGGACCAGCCGTGTCCTTATACGGGTCGCCGACGGTATCGCCGGTGACGGCAGCCTTGTGCGCTTCCGAACCCTTGCCGCCGTGGTGGCCGTCTTCGATATACTTCTTGGCATTGTCCCATGCGCCGCCGCCCGAGGTCATCGAGATCGCGACGAACAGGCCCGACACGATCACGCCCAGCAGCAACGCGCCAAGTGCGGCGAAGGCTTCGGCCTGGCCCGCGACCGCGACGATCACGAAATAGACCACGATCGGCGCGAGCACCGGCAGCAACGACGGCAGGATCATTTCACGGATTGCGGCCTTGGTCACCAGATCGACGGTGCGGGCATAGTCGGGTTTCACCTCGTACGTCATGATGCCCGGGTTCTTGGCGAACTGGTCGCGCACGTCCTTGACCACCTCGCCCGCAGCCCGTCCGACTGCGGTCATGCCCATTGCGCCGAACAGATACGGCAGCAATGCGCCAAGCAGGAGACCCACGATGACATACGGATTTTCGAGGCTGAAGTTCACGGCCAGCTGCGGGAAGAACTCGCGCAGATCGGCCGTGTACGACGCGAACAGCACCAGTGCCGCCAGACCCGCCGAACCGATGGCATAGCCCTTGGTCACGGCCTTGGTCGTGTTGCCGACCGCGTCGAGCGCGTCGGTCTTTTCGCGGACGCTGTCATCCATTCCCGCCATTTCGGCGATGCCACCGGCATTGTCGGTAACCGGCCCGTAAGCATCCAGCGCCACGACCATACCGCCGAGCGCCAGCATCGACGTCGCGGCAAAGGCGATGCCAATGACGCCCGCGAGCTGATACGCAATGATGATGCCCGCGCAAATGACGAGCGTCGGCAGCGCAGTCGATTCGAGACTGATCGCCAGCCCCTGAATGACGTTGGTGCCATGGCCCGTCTCCGACGCCTTGGCGATGCTGCGGACCGGTCGATAATTGGTGCCGGTGTAATATTCAGTGATCCAGATCAGCGCGCCGGTGACGACGAGGCCGAGGAACATGCAATAATACAGCGTGCGGCCGGTAAAGCCGCCGGTGCCGTCTACGCTCGCGCCGATCACCGTCTCCATGCCACCGAGCACGGCATCGGTCGCAAACCAGATCGCAACCGCCGACAGGACGGCAGTGACGAGGAAGCCCTTGTACATCGCGCCCATGATGTTCTTCGAGCTGCCAAGGCGTACGAAATAGGTGCCGACGATCGAGGTCAGCACGCAGACGCCGCCAACGAGGAGCGGGAGCGTCATGAGCGAAAGCAATTCCGCCGCCGTGGTCGTTGCCGCCAGGGTCAGCGCGATCAGTACCATCGTCGCGCCAAAGGTCACGACATAGGTTTCGAACAGATCGGCGGCCATGCCCGCGCAGTCGCCGACATTGTCGCCGACGTTATCGGCGATGACGGCAGGGTTGCGGGGATCGTCCTCGGGGATACCGGCTTCGACCTTGCCGACCAGATCGGCACCGACGTCGGCAGCCTTGGTAAAGATACCGCCGCCCAGACGCGCAAAGATCGACACGAGCGACGCGCCGAGCGCGAGCGCAGTCAGCGCGGTGATGACCGTACGGTCGTTCGGAGCCATGCCGGCCATCTCGACGAGGTAATAGAAGAACCCGGCAATCGCGAGGAGCGCAAGGCCGGCCACCAACATACCAGTGATCGCGCCTGCGCGGAACGCCATGGTCAGGCCTTCCTGTAGGCCGACCGACGCAGCTTGTGCGGTGCGGACATTGGCACGCACCGAAATGTTCATCCCGATAAAGCCCGTCGCGCCGGAGAGCACTGCGCCGAGCACGAAGCCGATCGCCGGAATAATGTCGAGGAACACGCCGACAAGCACCGCGACGACAACGCCGACGATGGCGATGGTGCGATACTGGCGACCGAGATAGGCTTGCGCGCCTTCCTGAATCGCGGCGCCGATTTCGACCATCTTGGCATTGCCGGGCGAGGCGCTCAGTACCTGGCGGCTGGTCACGATGCCGTAAAGCACGGCGGCAAAACCGCACAAAATGGCGATCAGAATGAAATTCATGTCGAGTCGTTCCCCGTATTTTCGGCGCGCGCAGTCGACCCCGCGCGGCATTTTCGAGCGGGCCTATAGGCGGGCGGCACACATAAAGGCAAGTTTATATGCCGTGCTGCCACCCCAGCTTTTCGGGCAGCGGGATCGGGCCGGATGCGTCGCAAAGCGTCAGGCCGCTGCCAGCGGCGAAATGGCCGATGCGGGTCGCGGCGACTGGAGGTACGATGCCATCGGGCAGGGCGAACAGCAGTTCATAATCGTCGCCCGCCGTTACCGCTGCCATCCGCTCCCCTGCGACCGGCACCGCGTCGAGATCGATTTCCAGTGCCAACCCGCTCGCGTCCGCCATGCGCCGTGCATCGATCAACAGGCCATCGGACACGTCCATCATTGCGTGCACGATGGGGCCGAGAGCTTGCCCTGCGGCGATGCGCGGGGTGGGACGGCGATAGGCGGCAAGGTGTGTTGGGTCGCCCGCCAAACCCAATCCCGCGCGACCGATCACGCCCGTGACCCAGAGCGCATCGCTAGCCTGCGCCCCGCTGCGCGACGGCGCAACGGCGGCCCGCCCGATGGCAGTCAACGAAAGCACGCGCGGCCCCTTCACCGTGTCGCCGCCGAGCAGCGCCACGTCGAAATGCACGAGTGCCGTCCCCAGCCCGCGCACGAACGCCGCATCCCAGTCGTTATCTCCGAGCGGGTAGCCGAGCAGTATGCCCAGCGGCGTCGCGCCCTTCGCCGCGAGGTCGGACAGATTCACTGCCAGCAACTTCCACGCGATGTCTTCTGGCGGGTCACCGAGCAGGAAATGCACCCCCTCGACCAGCACGTCATGCGTCAGGACGAGGTCGCCCAACACTGCCGCGTCGTCGAGCAACCCCCGCGACGCCGGATGTGTGGCGAGCGGGCGAAGGAGATTGAGGAAGTCGGACTCGTTCAACTCCCTCTCCCTGAAGGGGAGAGGGATATGCGACCGAAGGGAGCGAGGGAGAGGGGGCGGACGTCAGGTTGACACACACCCTCTCCCTGGCGCTGCGCGCCTGTCCCTCTCCCCTTCAGGGAGAGGGAAGCGACACTACCCATCGCTGTCCCGCTCGATGTCCGCACCAACCGCCGCCAGCTTTTCTTCCAGCCGCTCATATCCGCGGTCGAGGTGATAGACGCGCTGGACCTGCGTCTCGCCTTCTGCTGCCAGCCCCGCGATGATTAGCGACATCGATGCACGCAGATCGGTCGCCATCACCGGCGCGCCAGTCAGTGTCTTTACCCCGCGCACCATTGCGCTGCGCCCCTTGACGGTGATGTCGGCCCCCATCCGAGCCAGTTCAGGCACATGCATGTAGCGGTTCTCGAAAATCGTTTCGGTCAGCATCGACGCGCCGTCGGCCTTGCACAGCATCGCCATGAACTGCGCCTGCATATCGGTCGCAAAGCCGGGATAGGGCGCAGTCGATAGCGTTAGCGGCCCCAGATGCCCGTTGGAAGCGACAGTGACGATCCCCTTGTTCACCGTCACCGTCACACCCGCCTCGCGCAGCGCGTCGAAGGTCGCGCCCATTTCATCGACATCGGCCCCGACCAGATCGACCGACCCGCCGGTAATCGCCGCCGCGCACGCATAGCTGCCCGCCTCGATCCGGTCGGGCATCACGGCATAGGTCGCGCCGTGCAGCCGGTCGCGGCCCTCGATGGTCAGGGTATCGGTGCCGACCCCGTCGATGTGCGCGCCCATCGCGATCAGGCAGTTGCACAGATCGACGATCTCGGGCTCGCGCGCCGCATTCTCGATCACGCAGGTTCCCTTGGCGAGGACGCCCGCCATCAGCGCGTTCTCAGTGGCCCCCACCGACACGACGGGAAAGCGCACTGTCCCGCCGGGCAGCCGCCCGCCGGGTGCCTTCACCTTCACATAACCGTGCGTGATCTCGATCTCGGCCCCGAACGCTTCGAGCGCCTTCAAATGCAGGTCGATCGGCCGCGTGCCGATAGCGCAGCCGCCCGGCAGCGACACCGTCGCCTCGCCCATTCTCGCCAAGAGCGGTCCGAGCACCAGAATCGACGCGCGCATTTTTCGCACGATGTCATAGGGGGCCATCGTCGAGGTCACCCGCCCCGCGCGCATCGTCATCACGCGCCCGAAATCCGAGGGATTCGCGCCTTCGATCTGGGTCGAGACGCCGAGCTGGTTAAGCAGATGCCCGAAACTGTCGACATCGGCCAAGCGTGGCAAATTACGCAGCGTCAGCGGCTCATCGGTCAGGAGCGCGCACGGCATCAGGGTCAGCGCGGCGTTTTTCGCGCCCGAAATGTGGATACGGCCCGACAGCTTGTTGCCGCCGCGAATGAGAATACGGTCCATGCACGCCGGTTAAGCGTGCGCGTGCGCCCGTGCAAGCGAGTGGTATGTGCGGGTCTGCGCGGTTTCCGCCGAACGCAGGATTTGCTCGTAATGCGCGGCCATTTCCGCGTGAGCCGCTGCCGCCGATTGCATTGTCGCACTTTGCGCCCGGGCGCGTTCCTCGCGGGCGCGGCGAGCATAGTATTCCTTGTCGATTGCCGTCACGATCGCTTTCCTTCACTAGTCCCCAAAAGCAGGACGGTACCGATGTGTCGGGAATATCGTTTCGGATAAATAACATAGGTTAAGTCCGATACGGGAGCGGCTGAAATACAGGGGGTCGGAGGAAAATATGCTGACCGAAAAATTTCTGATGGGTCGCCACCGCGAAGAGCTGAGCGCGACCGAAATCGACGTTCTTGAGGACTCAATCGGGTCGGTACTCACGTTTCCGCCGCGCCACGACATTGTTCGCCACAACACGCGCGTCGACCGCAGCATGTTGCTCGTCGATGGATTTATTTGCCGCTACATGGACGGGCTGGACGGCGACCGTCAGCTGGTCGCGTTGCATGTGCCCGGCGATTTCGTCGATCTGCACGGCTATCCGATGCGCGAACTCGATCATGATGTCGCAACGCTGACGACGTGCACCGTCGCTGCTTTTCCCCACGCGACGGTCGAGCGAATGGTCATCGATCATCCAAATCTTGGGCGGTTGCTGTGGTTCAGCACCTTGCTCGACGCTGCAATGCACCGCGAATGGATTTTCCGATTGGGGCGGCTCGGCGCGAACGGGCGCATCGCGCACTTCTTCGCCGAAGTCGGGCTACGCTTGCAGATGGTCGGGCTCAGCGACGGGCTGACCTTCGCGCTCCCGATGCAACAGACCGATCTCGCCTCGGCCTGCGGCATGACCAATGTCCATGCCAACCGCGTGCTTCGGGGCTTGCGCGAAGGCGGCATCGTGCGTTTTTCGGGCGGCGAGGTCGTCGTCCACGATCTGGCCGCACTCCACCGCATCGCCGAATTCGACGGGCGATATCTTTATCCGTCGCCACGCTGATCAGGCTGGATGGCGATAATGTCCGACAATAAACCACTGATTGTCTATCTGCACGGGGCACCCGGTTCGTGTGGAGAGCTCGCGCTTGTCGATGGCGATAATGCGCTGGGGCCGGACATTTACACGCCCGACAGATTCAGAATCGATCCACAGGTGGATATCGACACGGCATTCGACCGGCTTGCCGCAATGATTTGCAAAGAAGGCGACACGCGCCCGATCCACCTGATCGGATTTTCGCTTGGAGCCTTCGCTGCCTTGCAGGTCGCATCGCGGCTGGGTGACAATGTCGTCCGGCTCGACTTGATCTCGGCGGCGGCCCCGCTCGAACTCGGCAATTTCCTGCCCGATATGGCCGGCCGAGCGGCGTTTCGGGCCGCAGCGACCGGCAGTTGGAAATTCGGGGCACTGGCACGGCTTCAGGCAACGCTCGCGCGGTTCATGCCGGGTATGTTCACTTCAATGCTATTTTCCTCTGCTGCGCCTGCGGACCGTGCCTTGCTGGCAGGAGAGGGGTTTCGGGCGCGCTACCGGGATGTCCTGCGGGCCAGCTTTGTCGATGGTGGGGCGGGCTACCGGCGCGAGGTAGCCGCCTATGTCCGGCCTTGGGCGGGATGTCTGGCCAATGTCAGCGCCGACACGACGCTATGGCATGGCAACGCCGATAACTGGGCACCGTTTGCAATGGCAGAGGCACTTCAAGCTGCGCTGCCCAGCGGCGCAAAACTCAATCGCTTGGCGGGATTGTCGCACTATTCCGCTTTGGCAGCCGCGCTATCGGCCATCGCCGACGAGGTCCGCTGAACTACGCTTTTTCCAGCGTGCATTGCAGCGGATGCTGCTGGCTGCGGGCGAAATCCATCACTTGCGTGACTTTGGTTTCGGCGACTTCGTAGCTGAAGATGCCGCATACGCCGACGCCCTTTTGATGGACGTGGAGCATGACGCGCGTCGCGTCCTCGAGGCTCATCCGGAAAAACCGCTGCAGGCACAGCACCACGAATTCCATCGGCGTATAATCGTCGTTGAGCATCAGCACCTTGTAGGGCTGCGGCTGTTTGGTTTTCGATCGCGTCCGCGTGGCGACGCCGACGCCGGTACCGCGGCCCCCATCGTTCGCGCCGTCGTCGTTCGCGTTGTCGTCGGAGGCCATGTGCAGAGTCATCTTGTGCCCAGATATGGCAAAGCGGTGTCGCGCGACAAGAGCGACAGACAAAGAAAAGGCCGCACCGGTTGCCCGGCGCGGCCTTTCTTACGCAAAGCTACGCCGTTAGGCCGCGACGGTCGACTTCACCTTTTCGGCGGCAACCGCGACGCGGTTCGAGATCGGCTGGGCGATCTCGCCGAGCAGCTTCAGATAGCTCTCGGTGAACTTCGAACCCTCGGCGACCAGCGCGTCGAGCGTCTGCTTGGCAACGTCGCCCTGCAGCTGAAAGAATTCGGTCGGCGATTTGACGGCGGCGAACTGCTTGGCAGTCGCGTTGGCCTTCTCGACGCTCGTGCGGCCATATTCAGCCGAATATTTCGCGATTTCCTCGGCACCCTTGGCGGCGACGCGGCCCGAAGCGACCAGCGCCTCGACATTGCCCTTCGAGAATTCGACGAGTTCTTCGATGGCCTTGGTACCCTTCGACATGGCGTCCTTGGCGCGCGTGTTCATGTCGCCGAACGCGGCGGTCGCACGAGTCTGCATGTCTTCGGCAGCGGTCTTGATGGTCGCCTGGGCGTTGGAGATGGTGTCGTTCATGGTAGATCCTTTCACTGGAGCCGCAGCGATAACAGGCGCAGCGGCGAGGGTTTCGATTTTGGGTTCGGTCTTGTGGGCTTCCACCTTGACGGGTTCAGCCTTGGGCAATTCGACCTTGGGCGCGTCGACCTTGACGGCCTCGGCAGGGACAACAACCTTGACTGGTTCGACCGGCTTGGAGGCCGCAATGGGCGCGACCACCGGCTTTGCCGCAACGGGCTTTGCTGCGGCAGGCTTTGCTGCAACAGGCGGCTTGGCCGCTGCTACAGTCGTTTTGGCGACGGCGGGGGCAGCAGCCACCGGCTTCGCAGATGCGGCAGCAACAGGCTTTGCGGCCTTGGCTACCGGCGTTTTCGAAGTCGTCACATTGGCCAAAACGGCCTCCTGATTTCTTATGTTGCAGTGCACCATATACTGCCGCAAATCAGGATTTCAAGCATTTTGTTGCACTGCAACATAATCATCATTTCGCCACGCCGAGCGAATGGGTCGATTGGGTAATTTGTGGCGCAGTTAGAGGGACTTGACGTAACGCCCGGGCGCATCCTCGATCGCCGCGAGCTTACCTTTGCCCGGCACCCGCGCGCCATCAGCAGCAACTTCGCCCGCGCCGAGATCGCGAATCCACGCGATCCAGTCGGGCCACCAGCTGCCCTTCACTTCGGTCGCCCCCGCCACGAAATCATCGACACTCGTCATCGGCCCATCGATCCAGTGCTGGTATTTTTGTGCCGACGGCGGATTGACGACGCCCGCAATATGACCCGACCCAGCGAGCACGAAGCGCAACGGCCCGCGCAAATGCTCGGTCAGCTTCCAGACGCTTGCCAGCGGCGCAATGTGATCCTCGCGGCCTGCCTGGATATAGGCAGGCGTTTCGATTTTTGTCAGATCGATCCCTTCACCCAGCGCCGAGAGCGCCCCCGGCGCGACCAGCCGGTTGTCGCGGTAGAGGTCGGTCAGATACGCCTTGTGCCATTTCGCGGGCAGGTTGGTGGTGTCGCCGTTCCAGTGCAGCAGGTCGAACGCCGGATATTCCTTGCCCAACAGGTAATTGCTGACGACGGTGTTCCAGATCAGATCCTTGCCGCGCAGCAGGTTGAACGTCAGCGCCAGATAGCGCCCGTCGAGATAGCCGTTCGATGACAGCTGCTCGATCATCGCGATATTTGCGTCGTCGACAAAGTTGAGCAGCTCGCCCGCCTCGCTGAAATCGACCTGGGCTGTAAAGAAGGTCGCCGATTTGACCTTCTTCGCCTTCCCCTTGGCCGCAAGCACCGCAAGCGTCGCTGCGAGCGTCGTCCCGGCTACGCAATAGCCGATGGTGTGAACCGACTTCACATCGAGCAGGTCGCGGATCGTGTCGATGGCCTTGATCTGCGCCGCGATATAATCGTCCCAGACCACCTCGGTCATCGACGCATCGGCGGATTTCCAGCTGACCATGAACACCGTCAGCCCCTCTGCCACGGCCCAGCGAATGAAGCTCTTCTCGGGTGACAGATCGAGAATGTAGAAGCGGTTGATCCACGGCGGAAAGATCACCAGCGGCGTCTTCGCCACCGTCGGCGTCGTCGGCGCATATTGGATCAATTGGTAAAGCGGCGTTTCGTGGACGACCTTGCCGGGCGTCGTCGCAATGTTGACCCCGACCTCGAACGCGCTTGCCGAGGTGTGCGTCAACTGTCCGCGCTGCAGATCAGTCATCAGGTTCTGAAACCCGGTGGCCAGGCTCGCGCCGCCGGTGTCGAGCGCCTTGTTCAGCGCGACCGGATTGGTCAGCGGCGAATTGGCGGGCGACATTGCCTCGACCAACGTCCGCATCGCAAACGCCATCCGCGCTTTCTGGTCGGCATCGCCCGGCACGTTATCGACGGCGGACATCATCGTTTCGCCCATGAGCGTATAGCCCTGCCGCATCAGATCGAAGACAGGATGCTCCCACTCGGGTCCGGCAAAGCGCTTGTCGCGGGGATCGACTTTGCCGCGATTCGCCTCTGCGACAGGTTTGAGGATCGCGCCCCAGCCATCGAGGATCGCCCGTATGCCCGACTTCAGGTCGTGCTCGCTCACAATTGGGGGCGGCTCTTCGGGCATCGTCAAGCTGATAGCATAGGTCCAGGCTTAGCTGCCAGCCGTGGCAACACCCATTTTGCCGCGTCGGCGATCAGAGAAGTCTAAGTGCCTTTTGAAAGGCGCGGCCATAGCCGCCCACAAGCTCGCCGATCGTCGCACCACCCGCCCATTTCGGCGTCTTGTGCTTGTCGCCGTTGATCATGTCGCGCGCGGATATCCACTGCTGCCCGCCCGGGGTGAAATAATCCATGACCGTCCCTGCCTTTGGTCGAAACGCGCCTTCGATGAGTCCCGTCAAAAGAATGCGCCCGGCATTTGTCGGGTCCATGACGCGATCCGGTACGTCGTAAAACCGGTCGCCGACCCCCAGCCGCTTGCCCATCGATTTGTAATTAAAGCCATGTGTCAACTGCACATAGCCGCGTCCGTAATAGGAATGACCGTTGGCGGCACGCGCCGCATAATTGGGTATCCCTTGCGCTTTGCAATAGGCAGTAACATGGGCAAAAGCATCTGCGTCGGTCGCCTTGAACCCTTCGCGCACGGGCAGCATGGTTGCCCCGGTTTCGTGCCACGCGGTCGCAAGCGCATAGGCAAGCCAGCTGGTATAGTCATATTCGGGAATGGCATCCCACACGTCGAATATGGCGTGGAACCCTTGGGTACGGGAGGGGCTGTTCTTTTTCCCGAAAAGTTCTTTCGACGGAAAATTTGCCGCGAAAAAAGCGCGATCGACCTTGGCTTCGGTCATTTTCATCTCTCCGAGTTATCGGCGACTCAATCTTTGCAACATGGGAAATCTTGTTACGTAAATCAAACGAAAATGCCTCATTCTGCCACGCCTAGAGTCTGCCAAGCTTTCAGGATTCACGCCCGCGCGGGAATGGCGTAAGGAGCGCCCTAGAAAGGGAGAATAATGTCCGACGAATTCTACCGCATGAAGCGCCTGCCGCCCTAT
>ENA-OBLH01000223-OBLH01000223.1-metagenomes-genome-assembly--contig:-NODE-223-length-21054-cov-11.2429_pt1 | contig 21054 bp, 16 predicted proteins | sample MGYA00153382_OBLH01 | MGnify analysis MGYA00153382
ATTGGCGCGCACTGTCACATCAGCAATGCCACCATTGCGGCGGGTGCAGTGATCCATCCATTCACGCATATCGACGGAGAAAAGCTCGGTGCCAGCGTGGGCGAAGGTGCCTTGATTGGCCCGTTTGCCCGCCTGCGCCCGGGTGCACAGCTGGGCAAGGAAGTGCACATCGGCAATTTTGTGGAGGTGAAAAACTCCACCATGGCCGAAGGCGCCAAAGCCAACCACCTGGCTTATCTGGGTGATGCAACGGTGGGTGAGCGCGTGAACTATGGCGCGGGTGCCATCACCGCCAACTACGACGGTGCCAACAAGCACCGCACCGTGATTGAGGCTGACGTGCACGTGGGCAGCAACTGCGTGCTGGTAGCACCTATCACCATTGGTGCGGGCAGCACGGTGGGTGGCGGCTCCACCGTGACCAAGTCGGTGGACGCAGGAGTTTTGGCCGTCTCGCGCGGCAAGCAGGTATCGATTACGAACTGGAAGCGCCCCACCAAACAACCCAAACCCTGAAGGCCCACCACCATGCAGCAGGCGCAATCACCCACCCCCGGCACGCTGAACGAGGCGCTGGCCCTGATTGCGCAGCAGCAGTCAGACATGGCGCGCCTGCACGCCGCCCATGCCTCGTGGATGCGTGCCGTGGCACATGACTTGCGTGCGCCGTTGCGGCATGTGGTGTCGTTTGCGCCTTTGCTCAAAGAATCGGTGGGTGAGCTGGCAGCCGCTGCGCCGCAAGCGGTGCATGCCGCCGAAGATGCGCACGAGTTTGCATCCACCATGGAGCGTGCTGCGCGCAAGATGTCGGCCATGCTCGATGGGCTGGTACACATCTCGCGTGCAGCCCGTGCCGAGTTGCAGCCCGAGTTGCTCGACTGGGTGGCATTGACCGTGCCCCTGGTGCAGACCCTGCAAGCCCAGTACCCGCAGGTGCAGTGGAGCTTGCCCACGCCAGCTCAGGTGCCCGTGCTGGCGCATGCCGAGTGGCTGCGCGTGGCGATGCAAGCTTTGCTGGATAACGCCATCAAGTTCTCTGCCCGTCAGGAGTCACCGCATGTGCAGCTGCAAGCCTGCCCGCTGGCCGATGGCTGGTGGCGCCTGGTGGTGCAGGACAACGGTGCTGGCTTTAACGACAGCCGTGCCCAGCAACTGGGTGAGCTGTTTCAGCGCATGCACCACGAGAACGAATTTGACGGCGTAGGTTGCGGCCTGGCACTGGTCAGCACGGTGGCGCAGCGCCATGGCGCACGCTGGGGCGTGCAATCACAGCCCGGATTGGGCTGCACCGTCAGCTTGGACTGGCCGGGTGCATGCTGAATTTCTAGGCGAAAAGTAGCTGTAGTGCTGGCGCAGTAAGCGAAGACGGCGACCCATCACGCATGGTCTTTACTCTTTAAGACTTGGCGGCGAGCAATGGCAAGTGGGGGCTGAACTTGGCCCGCTTGGTGGCGAAAAAGGTTTTGACATTGCGCACATTGCCCTGCGCCGTGAACAGTTGCTGCGACAGCGCCAAGTAGGCCGGCATGTCGCGGCAGGCCACAACCAGCACAAAGTCGGGCCCCGGCGAAACGCGCCAGCATTGCTGCACCCCTTCGTGGGCCACAGCTTCGTCTTCAAATGCATCCAGTGCTTCTGCGTTCTGGCGCTCCAGCGTCACTTCAACCAAGGCTTGCAGTCCATGGCCCACCAAGAGGGCCAGGGCCTGCGGTCGCACAATGGCTACCTGGCGCTCAATCAGGCCCAAAGCATGCAGGCGGCGCACACGCCGCAAGCAGGTGGGGGGCGAAATGTGCACCTGTTGTGCAAGGTGCACATTGCTTTGCCCGGCATCGCGTTGCAGCAAATCCAGCAGCTGCAGGTCAGTCAGGTCTAGGGCAGATTCTGTGGAATTAATTTCATTAAACATATATTTTTGAAATTTAATTTCGTTTATGTTTTTATGTGAAATTTAATTTCTTAAACGTTAAAAAATAGATCATAAGTTTTATTGCGTAGCTTTTAGCATCGTGCATCGTTCCAACCTTTTCGGAGTACAGCCTATGTGTGGCATCGTCGGCGCCGTTTCCACGCGCAATATCGTTCCTGTTCTGGTTCAAGGCCTGCAGCGCCTGGAATACCGCGGGTATGACTCCTGCGGCGTAGCTGTACACCGCATGGTGGCTGGCTCACCCATCAGCCAGGGCCTGCAGCGCGCACGCAGCACCGCGCGCGTATCGGAGCTGCTGGAGCAAGTGACTCAAGATGACCTGCAAGGCCTGGCAGGCATTGCGCACACACGCTGGGCCACGCACGGTGAGCCTGCTGTGCGCAACGCCCACCCCCACTTCAGCTACGGACCGGGCGAAACCGTGGACAGCGGCAAACCGCCCCGTGTAGCGCTGGTACACAACGGCATCATCGAAAACTACGAACAACTGCGCACCGAGCTGCAAGCAAAGGGCTATGTGTTTGCCAGCCAGACCGACACCGAAGTGATCTGCCACCTGGTGGACAGCCACTACAACGGCGACCTGTTTGACGCTGTCAAAACAGCGCGTGCACAACTGCATGGCGCTTACGCGATTGCCGTGATGCACAAGGACGAGCCACACCGCGTAGTGGGAGCCCGCGCCGGATCACCTCTGGTGCTGGGTGTGGGTCGCGACAACAGCGAATTCTTTCTGGCCAGTGATGCAATGGCGGTGGCTGGCGTGACCGACCAGATCGTGTATCTGGAAGAGGGCGATCTGGTAGACCTGCAGCCAGGCCGCTACTGGATTGCAGACAAAACCGGCCATGCGGTACTGCCCGAGCAGCGGCCCGTAAAAACGGTGCATGCGCACAGCGGTGCTGTAGAGCTGGGCCCCTACCGCCACTACATGCAAAAGGAAATCTTTGAACAGCCACGCGCTATTGGTGACACGCTGGAAGGCATTGTCAACATCGCCCCCGAGCTGTTCGACGGCGCAGAGGGTGCAGCTGCGTGGCGTGTATTCAATGAAATCGACAATGTGCTGATTTTGGCCTGCGGCACCAGCTACTACAGCGGCTGCACGGCCAAGTACTGGCTGGAATCGATTGCGGGCATTCCCTGCAACGTGGAAGTGGCCAGTGAATACCGCTACCGCACCAGCGTACCCAATCCGAAAACCTTGGTGGTCACCATCAGCCAGTCCGGTGAGACTGCCGATACCCTGGCCGCACTGCGGCATGCGCAAAGCCTTGGCATGCACCATACGCTGACCATTTGCAACGTGGCCACCAGTGCCATGGTGCGTGAATGCAAGCTGGCGTACATCACCCGTGCTGGTATGGAGATTGGCGTAGCTTCTACCAAAGCGTTTACCACGCAACTGGCGGGCTTGTTCTTGCTGACCCTGGCTCTGGCGCAATCCAAGGGCAAGTTAAGTGAAGCGCAGGAGCAGGAATATCTGACCGCCATGCGCCATTTGCCCGTGGCCTTGCAGTCGGTGCTGGCGCTGGAGCCGCAAGTGGTGAGCTGGGCAGAAAACTTTGCCAAGCACCAGAACGCCTTGTTCCTGGGCCGTGGCATGCACTACCCCATCGCCATGGAAGGTGCGCTCAAGCTTAAAGAAATTACCTACATTCACGCTGAAGCCTACCCCGCCGGAGAGCTCAAGCATGGCCCGCTGGCGCTGGTAGACAGCAGCATGCCGGTGGTTACCGTTGCACCCAACGATGAGCTGCTGGAAAAGCTCAAGAGCAACATGCAGGAAGTGCGTGCGCGCGGCGGTGTGCTGTATGTGCTGGCAGATGCCAAAACCAACATCGAAAACGCCGAAGGCATGCACGTGATTCGCATGCCCGAGAACTACGGCGCTCTCAGCCCCATCTTGCACGTGGTGCCACTGCAACTGCTGTCCTACCACACCGCTGTGGCGCGCGGCACCGATGTAGACAAGCCGCGCAACCTTGCCAAAAGCGTGACGGTGGAGTGAAAACTCAGTTTCCAGCATTGCTTTGAATGCAATGAAAAAAGCGCTCCATTGGAGCGCTTTTTGTTTTGGCTACCAGTTAAGCCTGTGTTTGCTGTCTGAGACGTCCAAAAAACTGGGGTTGTACGTCTGTTATGCAGCGATTGCGGCTCTTCAGTTCTTCGCACTTGCCGCCTGATAGCAACCATTCGCCGACTGAGCTCTGGCGCAACACAACATCTGCCAATAGCCAATTACGGCTGCCCGTTGCGGAACGCATCGTAGGCTACCGGGGGAACAATTCCAGCGATGGCTCCGCTGATCGAAGGTTGCGTGACAATCGACGGCGTGTTTTGCGCTCACGCACCAACAGTTCGTGCCGCCAGTTTCTCTAACAACTCCGCCCTGTACCGGTCCGACTCGCAGCACTCAATCGCCGCCTTGAGCGAGTCCATGTGGTCAGGTTGTCCCGCTCGATGCAGAATGTCAGACTGGACGCTTAGGAACGTCGACCGATATTCCGCCGGCGCGATAGCAAGACCTTCGTCGATGCACCCTCTGGCAAGGGCAAAATTTCCGAGCTCAAGATAGCTCTCTGCACGCCTCAATTGCCAAAATGGATCCCTCTTGTCTGCTGGAACAGCATCAAGGACGCTTGCGGCATCGGCGGGGCGATGCAATCGCAGCAATGCATCCGCATGCTGCACGCGGGTAAATTGCGACGGGACGCGCTGAAGATTCGAGAAGAATTTGTCTGCTTGTTCGAATCGAAGCCTGGCTTCACCCGGTTTCGCGTCACGCAGCAGCATCTTTCCTGCAGCGGTGAGTACTCGACCAATTGCTCCCCGTTCATCGTCGTCTTCCGCTTCCCGTGGCTCTCCGACCTCAATCTCGTTGAGCACCTCAAGGAACAATGCCGGGTGGTGATAGGACCAATCGGGTCCGATGGCGGCAAACGCGCGGATAGGCTGATCTTCTCCTAGGCAGGCCGCTGCCTTGAGCTGCGCAGCCATGAAAGATCCGTATGCGTGCGTCATTTCAGAGACGAACGCCTTTAGGTGCCTCCGTCGCATCGAGCTAAGGGTGTCGATAAGCACCGAAGCGGAAACCGCACCCGGATGGTCACGCTCTGCCTCGATGATGTCAAAGATAAGACGCTTTGCGCGAGGCGGATCACTCTCAAGGAGTCGCGCTAGCTGAAGTCGTGCCGGGTACATCGACGGATGCGCCGCGACGATCATTTCAAACATTTCTCGCGCCTCGTCAGCCCTTCCAAGCTTCAGAAGGGTCTTCGCCTTGTGGTGCTCTGCGAACACTCGAACATCTGCGGGGATGCGATCATCGCCGAGTAAGTTATCGAAAACACTTAGCCGCCCTGTGAGTGTTTCCTTCGCAGTATTGACATCACCTAGATCCCGCACACGTCGGTAGTCAGCCTCGACGGCTTCGACCACGCTCAACATCCAGATTCGAGGAACGCCGCAGACGCCCCTAATCGTGTCGGCCTCAGGGTCGCCAAGTAGAGCGGGGTTCAGTTCCCTCGCTATTCGGCTGTGCAAGTACGCATACCGCAAAACTCCTGGTTGGGGCTCCTCTGTCAGCAGGCGCTCTATAAGACTGCGATGACGGCTCACGACTCTGAAAAACTCGAGACGCTTGGGCGCAACGTGTTCGGCCAGAAAGTTTTCGAGTTGATGCTTCAAGCGCCTTTCGTCGAGGTGAACTCGATTTCCTAAGCGACGAACGCTTGCATGGACTAGATCATGAATACGAACGGCGTCGGATTGCCCCCGTGCGGTCAACGACCACCGATCGAGCTTGTCGCTGCCGAGCTCACCGGCGATCTGTTCGAACAATGCTCGGTCTACAGAGGGAGCCTCGGCCCACTTGAAAACAGACAACTCGAATCCTAATACGTCAAGGTGCTGAGACAAGATTCGATCTGCCACTGTCTGCCGACGTTCATCGGCTGCACCGACGATATAGTTACAGGCATTGACGATGGGATCCCAGCGCTTTGACTGGACACCAATCTGATTGAGCATGCGGAGAACCAGCGGATGGCCTTCCACTGCAGTTAGAACTCTGTCCAGTATGTCGTCGGAACACTGCGATGGCATGCCCTGGGAGAGGATCACGCGCGCATCTTCTTTGGCGATGAATCCAAGCTGAAGTGGGTCTGTTCCGAATCCGACCTGGGAGGTAACTATGACGTTGGATCCCACTCCGCAGGCCGCATCCAATTGCGCGAGGTCTAAATCACCCTGCACGTTGTCGAGTATCAGGAGAGCCCGAGAGCTCTCTAATAAATTTAGTATGTTTAGACGGTAGCCGTTCAGTCGGACATCGTGAGCTCTTAGCTCGTCAACCGTGGAGATTTTTGATCCGTCCACCCAGATGACTTGGTCAACGTTTGGCCGATGGAGTTGCGCAACCGCACAGGCAAATTCGCTCTTGCCGATACCACCAAAGCCTGACACGACAACGCTCTTCTCGTTCGCCAGGCGAGCGAGTAGCGTAGTCTCCTCCACCTGCCGCCCTCGATAACCAGTCGACAGTGCTGGGAGCCGGTTGCTTGCGGCGTTCTGTTCGGCGATGCGTCGCAAATTCGGAAGCACATCACCAACTCTGGTCACGTAGCGATCATCGACAAGCAAATGGTCGACGATGTACTCGGCCATTCTTCGTCCGTCCCACAGATCGAGTTCGTAGCCTTTTGCCTTGATCCTGCGGTTCACCCGTTCGTAGTGCGTCCAGGCGGAAGGCGAGGCCAGTTGCGTACAAAAGAGGCGAATGGTCTTGACACCAGGCGAAGCTTGCAACGCATGTTTAAAGTCATGCCGAGCCTTCTTGTACGGTTTGTCAAAATACTTCGCGTCCGAACTAGCCTCGGAAACACTTCCATCGGGCCAGTACGCGTCTAGGGTTGCTTTGACAGGTGCACCTTGCAGATTCACCCCTCGGGCGTTAACGGGGGCTCCTGCCAATTGGTCCCAGAGAGGACGAAGCCAAAGTTCCAGACGAGCGCCCCCGAGCTGCTCAAGGTCACTCGTGATGTCGCGCACGTACCTCCGGCGCAGTTCGTCGTTCATAGCCCTCCCTTGAGCTGAGTCGTCACAATCGTCAAGCATATTACCTTGGAGCTTGCGCGTGATCGAGATGTAACAGCCGCGGTTCTCTGTCCCTTGTGCCCTCTGCCGAACAATTGGCACACCGAGAAGCAGCCGTTGGTAAACGTCAGCTTTCAGCCTGAAGCAGTCGTAAATGGGAAGACCTCCAAGGATGACTTCTGGTCGGTAGCTCCATTTCAGAATCTTCACTGAAAGCAGTCACAGATTAATTTTCGGCTGTGTGCTTGCAGCCTTCAGCAGTTCCAAAGGGGTGGAGACCAATTCGTGTCTTTCACTGGCTAATGAACTCTAAGCACCTCAAACTGCTGTCGGATTTGAGCGATCTGTATGGATACTTCATCACCCTCGAACTTGCCCAGCATGGCACTGCCCAGTGGTGTTTCGCTGCTGATGACCTGAATGGGTTCAGCGCCGCTGACCAACTTCATGCTGCCCCCGTTGGGACCGAGAAAAAGTAGTTGCTGCTTTTCGTCGGAATCAACCAGACAGACCAATGCGCCGAGCTCTATGCCTTTGCTGGCGTTGTAGGGGTGTGGGTGAAACCTGCGCCAATTGGCCATAGCCTGACGGATAGCTTCAGCGCGTCGAGCCTGGCCTGTGGCCAAGTAGGCGGCTTCGAGACCCAATGTGTCGTATTTGTTTTCAGCGACATTTTCTTCGTGAGTCGCAGCTTCATGGGCCTGGCGCGCTGCCTGTTCAACTTGTAGCAGGTCTTCGGCCAGCTGTTCTAACACCTGCTTTTGCAGAAACAATTTATCCATCATGAACGCAAACCGAGAGTGAGTTCTGGATTATCAAATACCCTGCCAACTTTGACGCTGCTGCTGGTTGCCGGTCAAGTAGCTCTGGGGAGGAAAAAGCTGTTGATGGCAGGTTGCTGAGAGCAGCCTGCAAGACCCTCAACGCGATAGGAGTGCGCTGGGCTGCTGCCGGTCTCGTTGACACTGGGTTGCAACCATTTCCTGGCTCCTTGTCTGCATTTTGAAAAAGCCGAGAGCCCCCTTTTCAGGGGCAAGGTCACGTACTTCCAAACGCTTGCACCACAAAGCGGCGTACGCGCTCTGCGGCGGGTGCCAGGACATGCTGCTTGCTCCAGATCAGGTTCAGGCAAGTGGTCAGCACGGGCTCTTCCAGCGGCACCATGTGCATCTGTTGTGCCAGTTGCAGCTGGGAAAAGCTGTACGGGGCAAAAGCCACGCCCAGGCCCTGCTGCACCATCAGCAGCATGGGGATTGTTTCTCCCCCTAAATACACCACATTGGGTACGAACCCTGCTTGCTGGCAGGCCTGCATTTCCACCTCGTGCAGCCCCGAGTCTGCCGAAGAGCGATGAATTAAAAAGCGCTCGCCCTTTAGTTCTTCCAGCCGGATGCTGTGGCGCTGGCCCAGCGGGTGTGCTGGCGGCAGCGCCACCAGCAAAGGTTCGTGCAAGATGGGGCATACCTCCATCTCCGGGGCGTGCAGGCGGCTGCGGCTGATCAGCAAGTCCAGGCTGCGCTCACGCAAGCGCTGCAGCATAAGACCTGCCTCACCCTCATGCACATGGATGGCGCATTCATGCTTAACCTCTTCCATCACGGACGGAATCACAAACAGGCTGCCCGCCGTGGGGCAACCAATATTGACCACACCGCCTGCGCCTCGCTCCACCTTGCGCAGCTCACGCCGGGTGGACTCCATGTTTGCCAGCATAGCCCTGGCGCGTACATAAAAAAGCTGACCCACCTCGGTAGGCACCAGACGCTTGCTGCTGCGGTCAAAAAGCTGCACGCCCAGCTCATCTTCCAGTTTGCGCAGCAGCATGCTCAGCGGCGGCTGGGTCATATGCAGGCGCACTGCAGCCGCTGAGACACTGCCCAGTTCATACACAGCAGCAAAGCATTTGAGACGATGCTCGTCCATATAAAAAATATATATTGAAAGACTAACTATATATTAGACATTGCTTTTCATGCTTTCTAAACTTTCGTTGAACGGGTAGCCGCGGGCTTCATCCACCGCGCTGAAACCCTCCCAGCACACTCACCGAAAGCGCAGCACCATGAAGTTCGTCATTGCCATGATCCGCCATGAGACCAACACGTTCTCTCCTGTCTCCACGCAGTTGTCGGACTTTCGGCGCGGCACTGGCAACCCGCATGGCCCCTCCTTCGGCGCGCTTGCCCGTCAAGCCTGCGAAGGCACTAACAGTGCAGCAGCAGCTTTCCTGGATTTGGCTCAAGCCATGGGCGCTGAGGTGGAGTTTGCCGTGTGTGCCAGCGCAGTGCCCAGCGGGCTGGTGGCCCGCGATGCTTTTGAAACGCTGGCCAGCGCTTTGACCGATTCTGCACGGCAAGGTTGTGACGCCATTCTTTTGGACTTGCACGGCGCCATGGTGGTAGACGGGATTCAAGACGCCGAAGGCGAGCTGCTGCGCCGTCTGCGGGCATGTACGCCCCCCGGCCTGCCCATTGGCGTGGCTCTGGACTTTCACGCCAACTTCAGCGAAGCCTTGGTGCGCAACGCCTCAGTCATTGCTGGTTACTGCACCTATCCGCATGTGGATATCTATGAAACTGGTGCGCGCGTGGGGCGCACCATCCGGGCGCAGCTAGAAGGCCGCGTGAATCCCGTGATGCTGTGGAGCCGCCTGCCGATGCTCACACACATGCTCAAACAAACCCCTTCCATGCAGCCCATGAAAGACATCATGGACCTGGCCATGGAGGCAGAGCGCAGCGGACAATTGCTCAACGCTTCGGTGTTTGGCGGGTTCCCATTGTCTGATGTGAACTGTGCAGGCTTATCGACTGTCTTGATCGCAGATGCCTCTGAAGTGGCCTACGCCGAGCAGCTGCTAACACAGCTGACCGACATGGCCTGGGAGCGCCGTGCTGACTTTGTCTTTCCCTCCGAGCCCATCCATACCTCCATTGCCTACGCCAAAACGCTGCAAGAAGGCCCGGTGATCCTGGTCGACCACGGTGACAACTGCGGCGCGGGTGGCACCACCGATGTCATGGCGGTACTGCAAGAGGTACTGGCACAGGGGCTAGAAGACGTAGTGGCCGGCCCATTTTGCGACCCTGCTGCCGTGGAACACTTGTTTGTCCAAGGCGTGGGAGCCAGCGTTTCGCTGAATGTGGGAGGGAAAACCGACTTGCCCGCCCTGCATTTGCAGGGGCAGCCCCTGCCACTTTGCGGAGTGGTTGAGCAACTCACAGACGGTCAATACACCGTGACTGGCCCGATGTTCACTGGCATCAAACTCAGCTTGGGCCGCACCGCCGTCCTGCGTGTGGGCACATCCGTGCGTATTTTTATTTCTGAACGTCCTCAGGAGCCTTACGACACCGGCGTCTTCACCCATGCGGGGGTAGACCCCGCACAGTGCAAATACGTGCTGATTAAATCGCGCCAGCATTTCCGTGCAGGATTTGAAGCCTTTGCCAAGCACATTGTGCTGATCAGCGGCCCCGGTGTCTGCAGCTCTGACTATGACATCTTCCCCTTCGAGCACCTGAACCGCCCCATCTACCCGCTGGACCCAGGCACCACGCGCAGCAGTGAGGTGCGCTGGTCGTCTGCACCGCAGGCAGCCCTCGCCACTTAAGCGCCCACATGTTCGAATTTGCCTACCCTGCACTGACCGTGCTGCTGGGCTATGTGGTGCTCGGCATCACAGGCTTTGGATCGGCACTCGTCATCGTGCCGCTGCTCAGCTGGCAGTGGCCACTCACCGAAGTGGTGGCACTGGCTCTGTTGCTGGATGTGCCTGCATCCTTGCTGCAAGCTGGCCTGAACTTCAAAAACGTAGCCCGCTCAGAGCTGCAACGCCTGTTGCCCGGTGTACTGGCTGGCGCCTTGCTGGGGCTATGGCTCAGCGGCGTGCTGGCACCGCAGTGGCCGTTGCTGGCGCTGGGTCTGTACATCTCCGCCGTGGGAGCCATGACTTTGCGCCCGCGCGTTGCTCCGCAGACTGTCGCAACTGCAGCTTGGAGCCCTGTGGCAGGCTTGCTGATTGGCTTGATTGAAATGCTGTTTGGTACCGCAGGACCGGTCGTGGCGGTCTGGCTCAGCCGGCGCCTGTCCCACATCGCTGCCTTGCGCGCCACGATTCCCCTGGTCATTGCAGTGGCCGCCTGCACCGTGCTTCTGGCCATGGGCTTGTCAGGACGCCTCAGCCATGCCGTGCTGTGGCAGCGCTGGGCAGTTTTGCTCTGTGTGGCGCTGCTCGGTGTGGTCATCGGCCATCGCCTCACCCGCAGGCTAACGCCAGAGAGGGTGAAGAAAATCATCGGCTTTTTACTTGTACTCAGCGGAATTTCGCTGGTCTTGCATTCGATTTTCAAGCGCTAAACCGAGGCAGTACTTCTGCCCTTCTCACAATAAGCACCAGGAGACAAGCATGAAATCTATCCTTAAAACTTCGCTGTACATGGCTTTGGCAGCATGCGCGCTCACTTCGGCGCCCACGCTGTATGCGCAAAGCAGCACACCGCTCAAAATCGTGATTGGTTTTTCTGCTGGCGGTGGCCTAGACAACATGTCGCGCGCACTGGCCGAAAAACTGCGCACCGAACTGGGCACCACCGTGATTGTGGAAAACCGCCCCGGCGCAGGCACCCAACTGGCTGTTCAAGCCGTCAAGCGGGCAGCCCCTGATGGCAACACCATCTTGATTTCACCAGCCACGCCTTTCATCATTTTTCCGCTGACCTATGACAAGCTGGGCTACGACCCGGATCGGGACTTCATCCCTCTTGCACATTTGGCCGACGCGCCCATGGTGGCCTCAACCTCTGTTAACAGCTCCTACAACACCATGTCTGAGTACCTGGCTTGGGTGAAGCAACAAAAAGACCAGACAGGCGTGGGCATGGTTTCACTCGGTGGCACCGTGCACTTTGGCCTGTTGAATCTCAACAAAAACACAGGTCACAGCTTGCAACCCGTCGCCTATAAAGGAGCCCCTGGCATGCTGACCGACGAAATCGGCGGTGTACTGCCGATCGGCATTGACACAGTGGGAGGCCAAAGCGAGCTGCAGCGCTCCGGCAAGATCAAGTATTTGGGCGTAACAGGCACCCAGCGCACGCCCTTGCTGCCCAACGTACCCACCATGAGTGAAAGTGGTGCACCTGGCTTTGAGCTGTCGACTGCCTGGTATGGCGCGTTTGCCCCGGCTGGCACACCGGCACCCGTGGTAGAGAAGCTGCAAGCGGCCTTGATCAAAATTGTGAAAACACCCGACTTCTCGGCCAGCATGGCACAGCTGGGTCTGGTGACCACAGGCCTGCCTGCCAGCGCGTTGAGCCAAACCATTCACACGCAGCGTGAAGCATTTCGCCCCGTGGTGCAGAAGTCAGGCTTCAAAGCGAACCAGTAAGTTCGCATCAGGCAAGAGCTGGCGCAGGGCAAAGAGCCTTCGGATAAAACCGTAGCTCTTAGCCTTGTCAAAAATGCATATGAATCGAGCGGCCTTTCCTGGACTGCATTTGCGGTGCAGAGCCGATCACCGAGTGCGTCTGGGCGCGATGGCTGCCTGTGCCAAAAGCAGTCCTTGGCATTTCTGAGGTGATCGGCAACTGCCAGCTTTAAGCCTTGCTTTGCCGCCTGATGACGGTGACCCTGAAGCTGTTTTAAAGTGGTGGTTCAAAAAATAAAAGCAATTTATTCAGAAATTTCTCTAGGAAAGACCACCTCTTCAATCCCGGAAATGCTGGTTGATCTCTTAGCCTAAATTGGTTTGGCAGCCGTTCATGATGACCTGCCGCAGCCAGGACAATCCGGGGTCATTGTCTTTGCGCGCATGCCATGCCTGTTGATACGCCATCTTTGCCAGTGGCAGCTGGTGCGGCGGTGCAAACTGCCGTAAGTTTTTAGACAAGCGCTGCGAACTGACTGCACGGCGGGCAATCGTCAGTACCAAATCTGTTTCCGGCAACAACTCCAGCGCAGCACTCCAGTGCGGCAAGGTCACAGCGATCCGTCTTTTGCGCCCCACAGCTGCCAGTGCCCGTTCAATTTCATCAAAGGCGTCCGGCCTCACTGCCAGCATGACATGCGGGCGCTCCAGCCACTGCTGTAGCGTCAGACCTCCTTTTGCGGGGACGGTGGTCTTGTCTGCCAGGCAGATGAAATCATCTTCAAACAGTGTTTCAAACTGGATGTCCTGAGGGCGGTCAGGAAAGATGCCGAGCGCCAGATCCAGCTCACCATCAGCAAGCTGAACCAGCATCGCCTCTCGACTGGCCAGACTGATTGCGAAATCAAAGCCCGGAGCGTGTTTGCGGACATGTCGCAGCAGGTTGGGCAGCACCAGACGAGCCGCATAGTCAGACAGTGCAAGCCGGAATCTGCGCTGAGCATGCTGCGGGTCGAACGCAGGCGCCCCCAGCAAAGTATTGAGGTTCCCAAGCGCTTCGGACAGCGGCTGCAAAAGCATGCTGCCTTTTGTCGTCAGCTCCAGCTTGCCCTGCTTGCGTACCAGCAAAGGGTCGTTGAAATGCTCCCGCAGTTGGGACAGCGAATGACTGACTGCCGGCTGGCTTTTGTGCAGGCGCAGCGCTGCTCTGGTCACATGCTTTTCAGTCAGCAGCGCATGAAGTGCCAGCAAGAGATTAAGGTCAATACGGCGCAGTTCATCCATGCGGCGAATAGTACATGTGCACAGAAACGATTTTCATAAATCACTCACATGCAAGACCATGCAGCTCTTGGTTTTTGACGCTTGATGGAGTCGCAGGTATGGACAACAAAATGGTATGGATGACGGTGGCCTCATTGGGCATAGCGCTGCTGGCAGGTGCGCTGCTGCCCTTTCAGGCAGCTGCGAATGTCGGCGTGGGCCGGGCACTGGGGCACGCTTTCTGGGGTGCAGCCACATCGCTCATCGTCAGTCTTGCTGTCATGGTTCCCATGCTGATACTGGTCAAAGTACCTGTGCCGAATTTTGCACATGCGCTGCACGGCCCATGGTGGCTGTGGATTGGTGGCGTGCTTGGTGCTTTCTACATCATCAGCGCCACAATGTTGACCCCCAGGCTGGGTGCTGGTGGTTTTCTGGTTGCGGTGGTCGCAGGTCAGATGGTGATGGCCGTGCTGGTGGATCACTTTGGCCTGATGGGTCTTGAGCCCAAGCCCGTCAATCTCATGCGAGTGCTGGGCGTACTCCTGATCCTGGGTGGCGTTTTCCTGATTCAAGGTGGTGGTGTCAAGAAGCCTGCTGGCTCGCCAGCCCCCGATGCCTGCAGCACAGCTCAGCCTTAACCACACCTGCCAGCATTGAAAAATGACAGAAAGATAACGAGAGTCGATGCAAGTTCAATGGGTAATGAGAATGCGCATTAATCGCACTCTATAAAATCGCGGCCAGCCACCGCCATTCCTCTCCAAATGGTGCGTGTTCAGTGATTTTTTCAGGATGCTGTCATGAAATTTGCTTCTCCCTCTTTTGCACTTTTGGCCATATGCGCCGCGACCGTCTCGCTGGCAAACACCGCCATGGCTGCAGGTGAAGTCAACTTGTACACAACGCGTGAACCCGCACTGATTCAGCCTTTGATTGACGCTTTCACCAAGCAGCAAGATGGCGCTATCAAGGTCAATACGGTGTTTGTCAAAGATGGTTTGCTGGAGCGCGTGAAGGCAGAAGGGGCGCGCTCTCCTGCAGATGTCTTGATGACGGTGGACATTGGCAACCTAGTGGATCTTGTCGATGGTGGTGTTACGCAGCCAATCAAGTCCGCAACACTTGAATCCGTGTTGCCAGCCAACCTGCGTGATGCTCAAAACCACTGGTTTGCGCTGTCTTTGCGTGACCGTGTGCTGTATGCCGACAAAAACTTGCCCATCACACAGTTCACCTATGAAGAGCTGGCAGACCCAAAGTGGAAGGGCAAAGTCTGCATCCGTGCGGGGCAGCATCCCTACAACACGGCGCTCATTGCCGCAAAGATTGCGAACGATGGAGCCGCAGAAGCTGAAAAATGGCTGCGTGGTGTCAAGGCCAACCTGGCGCGCAAAGCCGCAGGCGGCGATCGCGATGTAGCGCGTGACATCTTGGGCGGCATTTGCGATATCGGAATTGCCAACTCGTACTATGTCGGCCAGATGAAGAACGCAGCGGCAGGCACTGACAATCGCAAGTGGGGTGATGGCATTCAGGCAATTCGTCCTACCTTTGCCAAAACTGGTGGCACGCACGTCAATATCTCTGGTGCAGCGGTAGCAAAACATGCGCCCAATAAAAACAATGCGGTAACGCTGCTGGAATATTTGGTGTCCGAGCCTGCCCAGGCTTTGTATGCCCGCGCCAACTACGAATATCCCATCCGCGCCAACGTGCAGCAAGATGCGGTGATGTCGGCGATGGGACCATTGAAAATAGATACGCTGTCCGTCGTAGAGATTGCCAAATATCGCAAACAAGCCAGCCAGCTGGTCGACAAGGTCGGCTTCGACAACTAACAGCTATAGCCATGCTGCACGGGGTTTCTCAAAAGCTACATGAGCAATTTGAGCTAACTGAGGGTTGAGCGGTTGCCGTTACGGCAGCCGACCCCGTGCGCATGCAAGGATCTGAACATGTGGACAAAAGGTAAGCGGTGTTGACCGGTGGGCGAGGGCGTGCGGCGCTCTTTGGTGCGATGGCCGTTGCGTTCTTGGTGGTTTTGCCTGTTTTGGTGCTCGCGGGCCATGCTTTGATGGCTGACTCATCGCATTGGGCACATCTGGCCAGCTATGTGCTGCCTCAAGCGTTGTTGAACACCCTGCTTTTGCTTTTGGGGGTGGGCGTTGTTTGTGCAGCCTTGGGTACAGGTAGTGCCTGGCTGGTTACAGCCTACGATTTTCCTGGCCGCAGCGTGCTCACTTGGGCGCTGCTGCTACCGCTTGCGGTGCCAACCTATATCGTCGCTTTTGCCTATCTGGATTTGATGCATCCGATTGGGCCGGTACAAACTTTTTTGCGTGCAGTTTTAGGCTTCGACAGCCCACGTCAATTTCGGTTGCCTGATCTACGCTCTCTACAAGGCGCGATCTTCGTTTTGGGCTTTGTGCTGTATCCGTACGTCTATCTGGCGACCCGCGTGATGTTCATGAGCCAGGCCGCCAGTCTGCTGGAGGCAGCGCGTACTTTGGGCGCAAGTCGCAGTGAAGTATTTCGCCAAGTGGTGATACCGCTGGCGCGGCCTGCAATTGTTGTGGGCTTAAGCTTGGCGCTGCTTGAAGCGCTCAACGACATCGGCGCCTCTGAGTTCCTGGGGGTACAAACGCTGACCGTATCGGTCTATACGACCTGGACTACGCGCTCTGATCTGGGAGGCGCCGCACAAATTGCGCTAGCCATGCTGTGCATCATCATTGTGCTCATCATGCTAGAGCGCCATGGGCGCCGGCGACAGCGATTTGCAAGCACGCAGCGCATGCGCCCCATGCAACCTCGCAGGCTGCGTGGCGTGGCCGCCATCGGGGCTTTGGCCTTGGGCGCTGTGCCTGTGTTGCTGGGCTTTGCTATCCCCAGCGCTTACCTGGTGAGCGAAACTTTCAAACGTCTTAACTTGGTCGGCGGGGTTTCCGACCAGCTACTGCGCGCACTGACCAATACCTTGTTCTTGGCAACAACCGCCACACTGCTTGCTGTTGCCTGCGGGTTGATGCTCGCATGGGCAAGCCGATCCATGCGTGAAAGTGCCCGTTTCAACTTGCCCAGAGCTTGCGTGCGCCTCGCTAGTTTGGGTTATGCCGTGCCGGGCACCGTACTGGCGATTGGGTTGCTCACGCCGCTACTGTTCACAGATCGCATGCTGGGGCAGGTGTTTGGCTACCCGGGGTTGCTGCTAATGGGCAGTACTGCGGGGCTTGTCATTGCTTACGTCATTCGCTTCGTTGCTATTCCCGCAGGCAGTATTGAAGCAGGGTTGACCCGCATTCCCCCTTCGCTGGAGCAAGCCTCGCGTCTACTTGGCGAAAGCTCGGGCGGCACACTACGCCGCGTGCACCTTCCGCTGCTCAAGCCAGCGCTTGCAGCCAGTGCGTTACTGGTGTTTGTTGACACGATGAAAGAGCTGCCCGCAACTTTGTTGCTGCGCCCGCTGAACTTTGAAACGTTATCTACCTGGCTGTATGCCGAAGCAGCCCGTGGCACCTATGAGGAAGGCGCTGTAGCAGCGCTGGCCATCGTTGTAGCTGGCTTGCTGCCTGTCATACTTCTGGCGCGCACTGATCTGAGAATGGATTCTTGATTCACCATGTCTGTCCTGCTTGAACTTGATCATGTATGCCTTGCTTACGACACTCCGCGCGGGATGCGTACAGTCACGCCCAGCCTTAATCTGCAGCTGGAGCGTGGGCATATAGGCTGCCTGCTGGGTGCTTCAGGCTGCGGTAAATCCACGGTGCTGCGCGCCATTGCAGGCTTTGAGCCTGTGCGCCAGGGCCGCATCCTGCTTGAGGGAAAGCTTCTGTCTTCACCGCAGCAGCAAGTAGAGCCTGAGCTTCGGCACGTAGGCATGATGTTTCAGGACTACGCTCTTTTCCCGCACATGAACGTTGCGCGCAATGTGGGCTTCGGTTTGCGCCGCCAAGACCGCACCGAGCGTGACAGGCGGGTTGCAGAAATGCTCGAGATGGTTGGCCTTTCAAAAGCCGGAGACAGCTACCCGCATGAACTCTCCGGTGGGCAGCAGCAACGCGTTGCTCTAGCGCGTGCTCTGGCACCGTCTCCTGAGTTGCTGCTGCTCGATGAGCCGTTCTCCAACCTTGATGCCGATACGCGTGAACATCTGGCAGAAGAAGTGCGCGATATCTTGCGCTGCACAGGGCATACGGCCATTTTGGTCACGCACAACCAGGCGGAGGCATTTGCCATTGCAGATCGCATAGGCAGCTTGTCTGGCGGAATGCTTCAATACTGGGAGAGCCCCGCAACGCTGCGCGAAAATATGCGCAAACCAGTAGCCCAGGCCTCACATGGGCCCAGACATATTGCGCAAACCTTAAGACTATGAGCTTCAACTCTCCAGCCAGCGAGGCTAGACAGTAATGCGAATTCTCGTCGTAGAAGACGACTGGAAACAAGCCGACCACCTGCGCCGTGGATTGATGGAAGCAGGCGAGCATGCGGTCGATGTCGCCTCTTGTGGTGATGAGGGGCTGCGCCGCGCAAGGGCCGAACACTATGACTTGTTCGTGCTTGATGTCATGCTGCCCGGCCTGGATGGATTCGGCCTGCTGACGGAAATCCGGGGCTTTTCAACGGCACCGGTTCTGATGCTCACTGCGCGAGACCGGGTGGAAGACCGCGTACATGGGCTGAGCAATGGTGCTGATGACTATTTGGTCAAGCCGTTTGCGTTTCCCGAATTTCTCGCCCGGGTACAAGCTTTGTTGCGCCGCAGCGAGGCACACCGCAACAACAGTCAAAGTCAGCCACAGCTAGAAGACCTCAAGCTTGATCCCCGGCGACGTCGTGCCTGCCGCGCTGGCCGGCAAATTATGCTGACAGCGCAGGAATATGCGTTGCTGGCACTGCTGCTGCACAACCAGGGAACGGTTCTTTCACGAAATGAGCTCGCAGAGCAGCTATGGGGCGTAAGCTTTGACAGCGATACCAATGTGATCGAAGTTGCGATTCGGCGTCTGCGCCTGAAGCTCGATCAGCCCGAGGAAGCCAAGCTTTTGCACACGGTACGTGGGATGGGCTATGTGCTCGAACTTCGGTGAGCGTTTTTTATTGCAGGGGCAGCTCCCGCAGCGGGCTGTGAGCCAGTGACTTGGTTGCGCAATTCATTGCATTTGCGCTGGGCAATCGCACAGACAGTGGCGGCGGCCGTGGTCATGGTTGTTGCGGGAGCCATACTTTTCCAAGTCACCCAGTCTTTTTTGATTGCCAGAGACCATGATTTTTTGCGGCAGCAGGCACTGTGGATAGGGGCTAGCCCAAGGGACGGCGGCTCAAGCGGTCTGCAAGATCGACTGAACACGCTGCAAAGCATGTATCCCGGCATTCGCGTTAGCCTGCAAACCGTTGCTGGCAGTGATTCCTCTGAAATCGCCCCCCCCCAGACAGCGCCTGTTTTTGCCATCACACAAGAAAGCCAGCCCTTCGATGCCATTGACCTGGAGGTCACAACCCAAGGTCATGCGGTTTTACAAGTGCGGCTCATGGCTTCTGCACTACCGAGGCAAGAAGCGCTGCATTCACTGGCCCGCATCCTGATACTGGCTGTGTGCATGGGCATATTGCTTTCTGCAGTTTTGTCCATTGTGAGTATGGGCTGGAGCAACCGGCGACTCAGACACCTGTCACACCAGGCCCATGCGGCTGGTCAAAGCGGTCACATCTCACTGGCAGGCGTAGATGCCGAACTGCTTGAACTGGTCGAAGCGTTTAACAGCGTGCTCACGCAGCGCGAAGCAGCCTATCGGCAGTCTGAATCGTTCAGTGCTGATGTTGCCCACGAGCTGCGCTCCCCGCTTGCCACCATGATTGGTGGCGCACAGCTGGCACTGAGCAGGCCGCGCTCCAGCGAAGAGCTCAGAGACGCTCTGGCCTCTAACCTGGAAGAGTGCGAGCGCCTTAAAAAACTCATCAACGACATGCTGTTTCTTGCGCGAGCAGACCGAGGCGAGCGTGCTCAAAGTCTGGAGCGAGCAGATCTGAGCATTTTGGCCGATGACATGATCAGCTACTGCGGCGCACTGCTCGATGATGCCGGGCTGCAGGCTGTGCGCATAGGCTGCGCATCTGCCGTGTGCAATGAAGCGCTCATCAAACGCGCCATGGCCAACTTGCTGTCTAACGCAATCCGGCATGCCCAGGGTGAGCACAACGTTGAATTACACCTTGAGGCATTGCCTGGAAAAGTGAGGTTCTGGGTATTCAATGCAGGCCCCGCAATTGCCGACGATGTAGCGAGCCGAATGTTTGACCGATTTTTTCGCGCCAATGCCTCGCGTTCAGACCATACGGTCCACCATGGGCTGGGGCTTTCGATCGTTCACGCCATAGCGCGCATGCACGGCGGAACCGTATTTGTGCACATCCAGGATACGGGCAACGCAATCGGCATAGAGATTCCGAGTGCGCTTGCTTCGCGGCAAGTGCGTGTTCGAGAAGCCGTACACGAAGCTTTGCGCTGATCGTGCGCTGGCCTGAGCTTGCTGCATCAATCCGTCTGTGCAAGCTCGCAGCCTGTTGCGCCCCCCGGTTTATGCACCAACGCCCCTGACAGGGGAAATTTGCCTTTGATTGATGAAAATATCTAAATTCAATAAATATTAATATGGGTCTGTTTTTTTTAAATTATCTGAGTCAACTTTATCTATTTTTAGTGCTGATGAAAAACAAGATAATCAGTAATTGATATTTGGCTATTTTTCTAGTCAAAATCTGTCAATGATTGTGTTTTTCAATGTGAATGTATTTTGTTTTTAAATTTATTCGAAATAAAAAAATTTCAAAGCACAAAATCTTGATGTGCAAAACAAGAAGTTTCTTGCCTGCTAACAAGATATTTATTGTTTATTTTCTTTCTGCCGTTTGTAAAATATTTCCCTCGCTGAAGCCTGCGAGTCAATGGCATATTTTCGCTGCTGCATCAATGCATTGCAGCACCGGATGCCCCACTGGTACTGGCTGCTTTATGCCTCAAGCATCACTTTGCTGTTGATGGGCAGGGCATGCAACCTGCATATCCAATCGATTGATTGAATTGGGCTGTCCCTTTCAATATCAGTAGTTGCAAAGCCGTGGCTGGATTTATGCAGCCTGGCTCAGGCTTAATTTTTGCAAATTACCATCTGAAGCTTATTTTTTATCTCTCGCAAATGTCTTGCCTAATGAAAAGAGTATGCGCGATAGATTGATGTTTATATGGTTTTATAAATATCGTTTCATGGTCTGAAAGGATTTTTTATGAAAAAACTAAACTTGACCAATCTGCTTTTACCGCTGCTGGCAGTAACCGCTCATGCACAGGTACATGCCCAGGGGTGGAATGTCATGCAAGATTTTGATGATT
>ENA-OBLH01000224-OBLH01000224.1-metagenomes-genome-assembly--contig:-NODE-224-length-21052-cov-4.86851_pt1 | contig 21052 bp, 17 predicted proteins | sample MGYA00153382_OBLH01 | MGnify analysis MGYA00153382
AAGAACCACTTTCGCCCCCGTTGTCGGCTGCGCTTCAATCGCCGCAATCGCGCGCTTCACGTTCTTCTCAACCGTTTCGTGCGTGAGCAGAATGATGTCGGTTTGCGCTTCGCCTTCTTCCGGCTCTTTCTGCAGCATGGCATCAATGGAAATGTGATTGTCAGCGAGTACCCGTGTGATGTCGGCGAGCACGCCGGGCTTGTCATCCACCCGCAAACGCAGGTAATACGAGGTCTCTACATCGTCAATCGAGAGCACCGGCTCGGTGCCGATCTTGTCGTGTTGAAACGCGAGATAGGGCACGCGATGGCTGGCATCGGTGTCGATCAGACGCGCTACGTCAACGAGATCCGCGATCACCGCCGACGCCGTGGGTGACGCGCCTGCACCTGCACCGTAGTACAGCGTAGCGCCGACCGCATCGCCTTTGACCAGCACGGCATTCATCACGCCTTCGACGTTGGCAATCAGGCGTTTGGTCGGTATCAGCGTGGGGTGTACGCGCAGCTCGATGCCTGCTTCGCGACGGCGCGCTATGCCAAGCAATTTGATGCGGTAGCCCATCTCTTCGGCGTAACGAATGTCGATGGCTTCGATCCTGGTAATGCCTTCGACGTGGGCTTTGTCGAACGACAGCGGAATGCCGAACGCAATCGCGGCGAGGATGCTGATTTTGTGACCGGCGTCGACACCTTCGATATCAAACGTGGGGTCGGCCTCGGCGTACCCCTTTGCCTGCGCCACTTTCAACACATCGGCGAACGACGCGCCCTTGCTGCGCATTTCGGAGAGGATGAAGTTGGTCGTGCCGTTGATGATGCCGGCGATCCATTCGATACGGTTGGCGACGAGGCCTTCTCGCAACGCCTTGATGATCGGAATACCGCCTGCGACCGCAGCTTCAAACGCGACGATCACGCCTTTTGCGCGTGCAGCCGCAAAAATTTCGTTGCCGTGCAAGGCGAGCAGCGCCTTGTTCGCGGTGACGACGTGCTTGCCGTTGTTGACGGCTTCAAGAATGAGCTGCTTGGCGAAGGTGTAGCCGCCGATCAGTTCGATGACGACATCGATGTCGGGGTTGCGCACGATGGCAAAGCCGTCATCGGTCACCACCGCGCGGCCCGCGACCACCTGATTGGCGAGCGTCAGGTTCTTGTCCGCCACGTGAGTAATCGTAATCGGACGTCCGGCACGACGAGAAATTTCTTCGGCGTTGCGAGTGAGCACATCAAATGTGCCGCCGCCAACAGTGCCAATGCCGAGGAGTCCGATTCTTAATGGTTTCATTTGTCGTCATCTAACTTATAGGGTGCGTTTTGCGCACCATGTCACGAGGTGCGCAGAGCGCACCCTATGGTCTTCGGGCGCTCACATCAGAGCAGCCCATCCTTCTTGAACATTTCCTTAATGCCGCGCACCGCTTGACGGGAACGCGCTTCATTTTCGATCAGCGCAAAGCGTACGTGAGTATCGCCATACTGCCCAAAACCGATGCCTGGTGACACGCTGACCTTCGCGTCCGCCAGCAATTTTTTCGCAAATTCCAGCGAGCCCATTTTCATGTATGGCTCCGGAATTTTCGCCCAGATGTACATCGACGCTTTCGGGTTGTCGGCCATCCAGCCTGCTTCGTGCAGGCCCTTGACCATTACGTTGCGGCGGCCTTCGTACTTGAGTCTTATCTCTTCAACGCAATCCTGCGGACCTTCGAGCGCCGCAATCGACGCCACCTGAATGGGCGTGAACGTGCCGTAATCGTTGTAACCCTTGATGCGGGCGAGCGCGTTCACCAGATGCGGATTGCCGACCATGAAGCCGACGCGCCAGCCGGCCATGTTGTAGCTTTTGCTCATGGTGAAAAATTCAACGGCGACGTCTTTTGCACCCTTGACCTGCATGATGCTCGGCGCTTTGTAGCCGTCGAAACCCAAGTCTGCATAGGCCAGATCATGCACGACCCAGATGCCGTGTTCGCGCGCCAGTGCAACAATCTTTTCGAAGAACGGCAAGTCAACACACATCGCAGTCGGGTTCGACGGAAAGCCGAGGATCAGCATCTTCGGCTTGGGGAAACTTTCGCGGATCGCGCGCTCGACTTCCTCGAAAAAATCTACGTCCTCGGTCATGCGTACGCTGCGGATGTCCGCGCCAGCGATGATCGCGCCGTAGATGTGGATCGGATAACTCGGGTTTGGCACCAGCGCCGTGTCGCCGCGATCCAGCGTTGCGAGCATCAGATGAGCGAGGCCCTCTTTCGAGCCGATGGTGACTATGGCCTCGGTGTCCGGGTCGAGCCACGCGCCATAGCGCTGCGCGTACCAGTTGCAAATGGCTTTACGCAGACGGGGAATGCCCTTCGACACCGAATAGCCGTGCGTGTCGCCGCGCAGCGCGGTTTCGACCAGCTTGTCGACGATATGTTTGGGGGTGGGGCCGTCAGGATTGCCCATGCCGAAATCTATGATGTCTTCGCCTTTGCGGCGGGCGGCCATCTTGAGGTCGGTGGTAATTGCGAAGACGTACGGTGGAAGGCGCTTGATGCGCGAAAACTCGGTTTGCATGGATGATCCTGGTGCAAGGATTGTGAACTTACCCCTCCTCGATCCAACAGAAATCTGCCAGACGAAGGGGGCACCTATGGCGTTGATGTTAGCCGGGAAACGGGTTTGCTGCAACGCAACAGGTGATGTCTTGGCGGCCTAATATAGTTATCAGCTTTCGCCTGCAACGCTTATTCTAATTGCGCTTAGGCGGCTTTTTCGCGCAAAGTCGATATTAGGCACTTTACCCGCTACGCCCAAGAAATACGGTAATTTCCGACAAAAGCTGCTTCTGTGTACACGCATTTTCAAGCTCGTTCATAATGTTTACCGAGCAACATCACTATTGTCCGAAAGCAAGTCCCATGGCCATGAAGTTTCAGCGCGAGGCAACCAGCGAATTCGCAATATCCGGCTACACCGCTGAGTCAGTCAGCGTCGCTGGCGTTGAGTATCGGACGAGTCTGCGGGTGTCGCATCAGGCGGCAGCCTCGCCTTGGCCTGTTGCCAGTTTCGCCAAAATCACGGCAACGACCGTCGCTGAAGCCACGCATGTACAGCCCGAAATCGTCATCATCGGCACCGGAAAAAGGCTGCGCTTTCCGCCACCCGATGCGCTCGCCCCGCTGCGCGACGCGCGAATCGGATTTGAGGTGATGGACACGGCTGCCGCCTGCCGGACATACAACGTATTGCTCGGCGAAGGCAGGCAAGTCGCGGCGTTGCTGCTGATCGAAACCGCGTAGCGGCGGCGCTACATAAGCGCGCGTCGCATCAGCCCGACAGTAGATCCGTCATGCACCCCCGAAACAGCGCCGCTCTTGAGTTCAGTATCAATCGTTTTCGCTAACTGCTTGCCCAGTTCCACGCCCCATTGGTCAAATGAATTCACGCCCCAAATGGTGCCCTGAATGAACGTCTTTTGTTCGTAAAGCGCGATCAACGCGCCAAGCGATTTCGGTGACAATTTGTCGAGCAAAATCGTGTTACTCGGACGATTGCCTGCGAAAAATTTGTGCGGCGTCAGCGCATAAATTTCGGTGGCATTCAGACCCTGCGCGCGTAGCTCGGTGTGAACTTCAGCTTCAGTCTTGCCGAGCATCAATGCCTCGGACTGCGCGATGCAGTTGGCGAGCAGCAGGCGATGGTGTTCAGGCAGTGTTCCGTTGCCATGCACTGCTGCAATGAAGTCCACCGGAATCACGCTCGTGCCCTGATGCAGCAATTGAAAAAACGCGTGTTGCCCGTTGGTGCCCGGTTCGCCCCAGATCACCAGGCAACTTGGAGCGGACAGCGCATTGCCATCGCGATCTACTGACTTGCCATTGCTCTCCATTTCGAGTTGCTGCAAGTACGCCGGGAGTCGATGTAAATCCTGCGCGTAGGGCGCTATGCACTGACTGCTGGCCCCACAAAAATTGACGTTCCATACGCCAACCAGCGCTAGCAAAACGGGCATATTGGCTTCCAGTGGCGCGGTCGCAAAATGCTCGTCCATCGCATGTGCGCCCGCGAGTAATTCCTCGAATGCGTCCATCCCAATGGCTAACGCGATCGACAAACCAATCGCCGACCACAACGAATAGCGGCCACCGACCCAATCCCAAAATTCGAACATGTTGGCGGTGTCGATGCCAAATTTTTCGACCTCTACAGCGTTCGTCGACACTGCAACAAAGTGTTTGGCCACGTCCGCCTCGCGACCGCCATTCGCCAAAAACCAGTCACGCGCGCTCTTGGCGTTGGTGAGCGTTTCTTGCGTGGTAAAGGTCTTTGATGCAACGATAAAAAGCGCGGTTTCTGCTGATACTTTTGACAGCACACGTTCAAGCGCCGCACCGTCTACGTTTGAGATGAAATGCATCGTCAAGCGCGGATGCGCAAACTCACGCAACGCCTCACACACCATCTGCGGACCCAAGTCTGAGCCACCGATGCCGATGTTCACGATGTCGGTAATTTCGCGGCCCGTGCAGCCGCGCCACTGGCCTTCGCGAATCTTCGCGGTGAACTCACGCATATGCGCCAGCACGCGCTGCACGTCATCCCCGACATCAACGCCATCCAGTAAATACCGTCGCACACTGCTTGCAGGATTGCGCAACGCCATGTGCAGCGCCGCGCGATGCTCGCTCACGTTGATACGCTCACCCGCCAGCATCAGGTCTAGTCGCTGCGTAACTCCGCGCTCACGTGCGAGCGCCAACAGAAGCCGCATCGTGTCGCTGTTGATGAGATTTTTCGAGTAGTCGAGAAAGACACCCGCTGCCTCAATCGAAAACGCGTGCGCACGATGTTCGTCGCGCGCAAACTCGTCGGACATGCGCAAATTTTGCGTTGCCAAACGATGCGAATCCAGAGCATTCCAGGCCGGTGATTTCATTTTGCCTCCGCTCGCACTGCCCGCGATGCCAGCGTGGCAAATGCCTCGCGCGGCGTCATGCGACCATCGATTACCGCACATGCGACTGCCGTGATCGGCATCGACACCTCATAGCGCAGCGCCAGTCGATGCACTTCCGGCGCGGCTTTGACGCCTTCAACGACTTGCGCGATTTCCAGCGTTGCCTCAGCAATCGTTTTGCCGCCCGCGAGTAGCAAGCCCATACGTCGATTGCGCGATTGATTGTCGGTGCAAGTCAGCACCAGGTCGCCCAGCCCGGCGAGCCCCATCAGCGTCTCGCTCTCCGCGCCCATTTTTTCGCCAAGGCGGCGTATTTCTGCGAGGCCACGCGTGATCAACAAACTGCGCGCATTGGAGCCAAAGCCCAAGCCGTCGGACGCACCCGCCGCAATGGCAATCACGTTTTTCGCTGCGCCGCCCAGCTCCACGCCGATTACGTCATGACCGGTGTATGCGCGAAATCCACCGCCGTTTAGTCGATGCGCGACGCGCTTGGCGAACGCGTCATCCTTCGACGCGATGATTACGGCTGTTGGTAATCCACGGCCCAATTCATTGGCAAATGTCGGCCCCGATAACACCGCGTACGGATGCGACGCGTCGAGCACTTCGGCGACCACTTCATGCGAGAGCTTGCCGGTGCCGGGCTCAAAACCTTTGCACGCGATCACGACGCCCTGCCCCGCTTGCAGCTTGGGTTTGAGCATTGCTACGGTGGTGCGTAACGCATGGCTTGGCGTGGCGATCACGATGTCTTCGGCATCGCGCAGCGCGGCGTCGACATCGCCCGTGGCCGCAAGCGTCATCGGAAATTCGCAATCGGCGAGATAGCGTGGGTTGTGCCGCGTGCGATCCGCCTCCGCCATTTCGGTCGCGTTACGGCCCCACAGCCGCGTGCGTGAGCCGCGCCGCGCCAACTGGATCGCTAGCGCGGTGCCAAACGAGCCCGCGCCGATCACGGCAACCGGGGAGGCGATAGCCTCGCTCACGTCGGGAACGCTCATAAAGGGTGTGGTTTCGTCAGCATCTGCCAAGTGTAGCTATCGTTTTTGTCGGTAGTCGCGCTGGTTTTTGCAACAATGTGCGGGTGCCTCGGTAGCTCAGTGGATAGAGCGACCCCCTCCTAAGGGGTAGGTCGGACGTTCGATTCGTCTTCGGGGCGCCAATTTTCCACACTCAATTGTCCTCGCATGGCTCATTATTCGCTAAGTTTCGCAGACGCTGCCGGGCATTTGATTGACGTTGAAATGACGCTCGCTGCGCCGGTTGCAGACCAGTGCATAGCGATGCCATCATGGATTCCGGGCAGCTATTTGATGCGCGAATTTGCACGCCATGTAGTGACGCTTTCCGCCTCGCAATCGGGCGCTGAAATTGCCACAACCAAGATCGACAAATCGACGTGGCAGCTCGCATGCGTTGCGGGCGGTGCCGTGACCGTGCGCTATCGTGTGTATGCGTGGGATCGCTCGGTGCGCGGCTGCTATTTCGACGCGTCACGCGGGTTTGTGAACCCGGCGGCGGCGTTGATGCACAACCTCGCGGCACCTGACGCGCCCTGCACACTGGAGCTGCACGCCCCGGCAAAGGACTGGCGCTGCGCCACCGCGATGACGCCGCATCAGGTGGACGCGCGTGGCTTCGGACACTATCTCGCGATGAGTTATGACGAGCTGATTGATCACCCGATTGAGTGCAGTGATTTTGATGAATTCACGTTCCAGGCCGGTGGTGTGCCACATCGTTTTGTGATCTCAGGCCATCATCGTGGCGATCTCGTTCGCTTGCGTGCGGACAGTCAGAAAATTTGCCAAGGGCATTGCGATCTGTTCGCAAGCACCTCGCCGAGCCGCGCGCCGTTTAATCATTACGTATTTCAACTGCATGTGGTGGACGATGGATATGGCGGGCTGGAGCATCGTGCCAGCACCGCGCTAATCTCGCCGCGCAGCGACTTACCGACCGTAGGTGACGCCAGTATCTCTGAGGGTTACCGCGATCTGCTGGGGCTGATCAGTCACGAATATTTTCATTCGTGGAACGTCAAGCGCATCAAGCCTGCGGCGTTCACCCCATACGATACAACCACCGAAAACTACACACGTTTGCTGTGGCTGTTCGAGGGCTTCACCAGCTATTACGACGACCTGATGGTCAAGCGCGTCGAGATCATCACCGAGGCGGATTACCTCAAAGTGCTGGGCCGTCGCCTGACGCAATTGCTGCGGGCACCGGGCGCGCAAATTCAGTCGGTCGCGAACGCAAGTTTTGATGCATGGATCAAGTATTACCGCGCCGATGAGAACGCGCCGAACTCGCAGTTCAGCTACTACCTGCGCGGCAGCTTCATCGCACTCGCGCTTGATTTGATGCTGCGCGAACGGGCAGCGCATGAGCCCGCTGCACCGACGCTGGATGACGTAATGCGCGGTCTGTGGCTTGAGTTTGGTGAGACCGGTGTTGGCGTGCCGGAGGACGCTTGCGCGCTGTTTTCACGACTCACGCTGCTTGATTTGTCCGACTTTTTTGCTCGCTTTATCAACGGCACGGAAGACCCGGATTGGGACGCGCTGTTTGCACCGTTCGGCATCAACTATCGGCTACGTGCGACCGCGTCGGCCAGCGATCGCGGTGGTCGCGACGAACCGAACGTTCACACCAATTTGCGCACGTTAGGCGTGCTTGTCGCCGACGGTGGGCACACGTTGCCGGTCATCAAACACGTCATCAGTAACTCAGCGGCGTGGCAGGCCGGCATCAGTGCGGGCGACACGATGGTGGCCGTTGACGGGCTGCGCGCGAACGGCTCGACACTCGGCAAACACTTGGCGCGCTTCAAGGCGGGCGACACGTTGTCGGTGAGCTATTTCCGGCATGACGTGCTGCACGCGACGACCGTCAAAGTACCGACGCCAAAGCTGGATGCTGCGTGGTTGAGCGTCGCGATTGAACCGCTGGATGCAGAATCATTTGCGCTTCGTCAACGATGGTTGACGGGTAATTCCTAACAGGTTTTGCCATCAACTTTCCGCTGAAACGACCATTTTACTTGGGCTTAACGGCATAAATCTTCGTATATCGACTTTTGCTATTTTATGAGTCTAAGCCCACGTTGAATGGGGTTTTCAGCAATTAGTTGATGCTCATTTTCGGCGTCGATTTCTGTTCTCAGACGGATTTTTAACGACTGATCGCTATAAATCCGCGGCGTAACGCGCCCGCATCTCCGCCGGCGTTTCTGGTGCGCCGGGCATGCCGGTTTGATCGCTCAACATCTCGCCCATGGTCGGCAACGCAGCGCGATCCACGACGCTTGCCGGGCTCCACAATTGCGAGCGCATGAACGCTTTGGCGCAGTGCAGATAGGCGTCGCTCACGGTGATTTCGATGACCAGTTTCGGCATGCGTTTTTCGTCAGCAAACGACGCGAGGATTGACGGATCGTCATTCAAACGCGCTCGTCCGTTCACCCGCAAGGTCTCATCGACGCCGGGGATGATGAACAGCAGGCCGACGCTGCCGGTGGCGATGATATTGGTCAGCGTATCCAGCCGGTTGTTGCCTGGCGAGTCGGGAATCAGCAGCGTGTGTGCATCCGCCACCCGCACAAACCCTCGCGTGCCGCCACGCGGTGATGCGTCTAGATGACCGCCAGAGTCAGCACTGGCGACCACGAGAAAAGGGGATAAAGCGATAAAGCGTCTGCAATGGACGTCCAGATGATCAATCTGCTTTTTGACCGAGCGCGCCTTGGCGTCTCCATACACAGCGCGAAGCGCATCAATGGATTCAATCATTGAAAGTCCTTACAACCCGCCGCGTTAGCAGCGTGAGAATGAAAACGGACGGAACCGCATTAGGCAAAGCGAGATCTTATGGTGACAGGAAATGCGTGGAGACACGCCTCCATGCCTTTCAGCGAACACACTAAAGTCCACGGTGTCTATTTTTTTGCGAACGCTTTCCAAGCGGGGCAAATTATGACCGTGGCATAATTCGCGAATCGTTACTTATCGGCTCGAACCATTCGTGCCGGGAAAAAAAAGCATACCACCATGTACATCGGTTTTTCTTGCTCCCCTCAATCACGTCCAAAGCCAACACTTCCGCGTCTCGCGGCGCACGCGCTGTCCGCGGTGACGCTAGCTTTTGCAGGGCTATTGCTCACACCTGCCGTAGAGGCGGCGGACACAGTGGCCAGCCCGCAGCGAGCGGTTCGCATCGAGTTCGATGGGCTCGCGCCCTACCACCAGAAACGCGATGCCATCGTCGATGCTCAGGGGCGCACGCGTGTCATCGTCGATTTCGTGGACAGTGCGCAGGATGCCTATCTGGAGGCAGCCCGCGAGGACATCGAACGCTTCGTCCCCGACCGTGACCGACACAACCCGGTCGCCCTGCGGCTGATCGAGGACTATGAACGGCGCTTTGGCATCGAGCCCGTGTACCGCACCAATGTGCGCGGAGAGCCCGAGCGCAGCAACCTCACCACCTGGGTGGGCGCAAGCCTTGTGGCGTATTTAACCGCCGAACAGATCGAAGGCTTGCGCCGTGACAAGAATGTGCGGCTGGTGACGCAGGATGCACCGATAGGTTTCAGTTCGCCGATGTGGACGCCATCGTGGAACGGCGACCCGTGGACCGAACTCAACGACTGGGGTTGGACCGCAGTGCAGGGCAAGTCACGGCTGAACGACAGTACGCGCAAGGTCTACATCATCGACTCGGGTGTGGCGTTTCATGATGACTTGGCCTCGGTGATAGATCGCCGAAATGTGGTTCCATTGAGCGAAGGTGGTGCCAGACATCAAGTGGGCTGCTATGCCCACTCAACCCATGTTGCGGGCATCGTCGGTGCCAGTCAAAACAATGGCAGCAATCGCCGCGGGGTGTACGCTGGCGTGGATATGGTGTCGTTGGCGATTGCTTACGATCCAAGTAGCGTCCGAAGTTGTAACACTGTGTCCGCGTCGAGCGCTGCCATTGGTATCGCACTCGACACCGTCTACTGGGAAGGTGTCGCCCTTATCGGTTCCCCGCAACTCAAGCCGCACATCGTCAACCTTTCGGCGAACGACTTTACGGACACTGGATTCGACACCAATGGCGTTGCCGAGACCAATCAGCAGAAGATCGTTACGCTGATCACGCCCGGCTGGGCCATGCCGAGTTTTTACTGGTGGCACCCAGGGCATGTCTTCGTGCAGTCAGCCGGTAATCAGTACCAAAACGCATGCAGCGGCGCTTCGGTTAAGGCGTTCAAAATCGCGTGGAATGCGTCCACGACAGCCGTGGATGGTGCCATCGTCGTTGGCGCTATCAATGCGGAAGGCAAACCGGTGGGCGGCCCGAATGGCGCGTTTCAGGACGCCTATCCTGCGTTTACTGATTTTTTTCCTTCGCCCTACATTTTGCGAGGCGAAGCGGGTTCAAACTACGGGCCTTGCGTCGACATGTGGGCACCCGGCGACTTTATCTACTCGACTTGGGGTCAGGGTATAGAGAGCACGCTACAGTCGGGGGGCTATTCCGGCGGCGAGCCGAGCAGTTGCGCATCAGGCACTTGCGTCTCGCCCGCAGAGCAGGGCTGGGCCTTGCTGTCTGGTACCTCCATGGCCGCCCCGCATGTCGCGGCCGCCGCCGCTTATGTCGCCGACCTCTACGGCTTAACCACACCTGCGGCCATTGAACAAAAGCTCGTCGATTCGTGGTACGCGCTCACCCATCCATTGAGCGGACTGCCGATACGCGATGCGGCGAACCACCCGGTGCGCTTGGTACAACTCCCCTGATTCATGAGTGAAAGGATTTCCTATGCGCCCCCTTCAAGTGATTAAGTCAGCCCATGGCGCAGCTCGATGGTCTGTCGCCTTGTTGTTGCTCTGGTGCGCCATTGCTGTGGCAACAGCCGCGCCACCGCCTCGCGACCTCAGCCCCTTCCTTGTGAACTACTACAAGCCGGTGTCCACGCCAATGAATCCCCGTGCGACCCAACGGTATGACGGGGTTCCTGACATCTGGGCAAGCGCAGGTTATAACAACATCATCGGTTTGCCCAAGCGCACCGTGGCAAGCGGTAGCACTATGGTGGTGGCTGCGCCGGGTTTCGATAGTGACGCTGACGGAGAGATGTGGGCGAGGGCGATCGGCGCAGAAGCGTTGCCATTGTCAATTCTTCGGCGTATTTACCGAGGGCCGCAGGGCGGGCCTTGCGAAACGTGGATCGTCTTGCCGACAAAAATCTATGCCGGGCGGTCGATGACATACCAGCAGAACCTGGGGGGCGCGGGCGACCCGTCCATAGGCGGCTGCGGCACCTCTGGCATCCTCGGCGGCCCGGTCACCGACACCCTCACCTTCGGTGGCCCGATCCGCCGCAGTACGCTGGATGGCCTCGAATACGAAGCAGCGTCAATGCGCGTGCAACGCAACGGCGTGCCGTGGGCGACGTACTACTTTGGCTACCGCATGGGCTCCACTGCCGGCAGCAGCAACTGGCTCGACAGCAACCGCAGCCTGTTTGCTGCGAACTTTCCCAAGTTCCCGAGCAGCAGCGAGGACTATGAACTGGTCACGCTGCCGCCGCCGTTCGTGGAAGGCGAGGTGATTGAATTCGTGAACGCCAAAGTCTCCCCCACTTCACCGGGTGGGCACTACTTCTACGCCGCCTCGGACACAGAAAAAAACCTGCTCGACGGCGACGAGAATTGGACCCGTACCGGACGCAATTTCAAGAGCGGAGGTTACCTGCCGGTGTGCCGTTTTTTCTATCTGGCCCCAGGAGCCGCGGCGGGCACGCACTTCTTCACAGCAAGGGCGGACGAGTGTGAAACGTTCAAGCAGATGGCGGGCTTCACCTACGAAGGCACACCGTTTCGCGCCAGTCTGCCGAAGGCAGCCAGCGCCGGGCTGACGGACGCGCAGCGCTGTCCGGCGGGCACGCTGCCGCTGTACCGCTTCTTCAATCATGCACCAGCTGGGGCGTACCAACCCAATCACCGCTACATCACCAATCGTCCGAGTGGGTCGGCGACAGGCTATGCGTTGGCAGGTGCATCGGTCGCATGGGCCGACGAGGGCCTTGCGCTTTGTGTGCCGCAGTGATCAGGCCTGTTCACCCATCGCTGCAACCGGGCAGTCAATCAAGGGGCGATAGTCAGGTCGACTAATAACAAATGTCCTGAGCGTTGTCGCCCGGATTGAGCGTTCGCTTATTGTTGACTGGGCGCTGCTCAGGATGCAGGCGAAAGCCGAGCGAGACGCAACGCTCGAACGCACTCGCGCCATGACCACTAAAAAAAGTGAGGCTAAATTCGATCAGGAGCGTCCAGATGGTAGAGGCGGCTATGGCAGGCTCGGCGAAGTGGGCGTGGTAGATGTTTTCGTGTAAGTCGCGTGATGCCAGCGATTCAGAGCAAAGCACTCCGCCACGATTACGGTGACGTACGCGAAAAAATGAGCTTTGGGGAAATTGTTTCCGCACACAACGCAACGCATGCGACTGTTTGAAATCACGCTACCAAGCTGGAAGCCGCGCCAGCAGTGGCGGAGAGGCGGGGATTCGAACCCCGGATACCTTGCGGTACGCCTGATTTCGAGTCAGGTACATTCAACCACTCTGCCACCTCTCCGAACCATCGATTCTAGCGTAGCAGCGGCGATCAGTTGCTCCGCGCCCCGCAGCGTTAGCCTTTGACGGGCGTAGGCTTCGCGTTGGTGCTCGCCTTGGCTGCGGCAGGATCGGCGGTGTTTTGCGATTTCGGCGCGGCGGACTGCTTCTGGCCGTGCGATTCGGACGATGACGGCTGTGCAGCGGCAGGCGCAATCACCGGCGCTGGAGGCACCCAAGTCGCCACTGCCACGGTTTTGCCAGCCGCTTTCATGTCGCGGTAGTAACGCTCGGCACTTTTGTCCTGATAGCGCCCAAGATCGGCGGCGTCTTTTTTGGCAGCTTCGGCAGCCTTCTCTTTGGCTTCGGCGGCTTTCGCTTTCTGCTCTTCAGTCGGCGCGGGCGGTGCAGGCAATTTAGCAATGGCCAGCGTCGTAATGACGCTGCCCGCTACCACTACGAACCAAGCATTCAGTTTCATCAATCATCTCCTCCGACAGCTACGGGTTGCTGGTTTTTTGCGGCTGGCGGGTTGGCTGTGTTCACCTTCCCCACGTTGCCCGCCTTGAGTTGTTCGTCATACCAAATCTCATGGTGTTCTTTGGCCCACGATTCGTCGACTACGCCTGTTTTCATGGCGTCCAACGCGCCGGCCATGCCGAGCGTACCCATGTAGATGTGGCCCAGCGCGCCGAGCATGAACAGCGTCGAGCCGGTCAAATGCACCAAATTCGCAAGTTGCATGGTCTCGCGTGTCTGCCCGAAATTCGGGAAGTTCAGCACCAGTCCTGATGCGCCGACCACAAGGCCGAGCATCATCAGCCCGCCCCAGAACCAAATCTTTTCACCTGCGTTGAATTTCTCACTCGGAACGTGTTTGCCGCTAATCAACCCCCCGAAACTCGCAATCCATTTAAAGTCAACCGCCTTCGGCATATTGTCACGCACAAAAATCACAAAGGTGATGATGCAACTCGCGATAAATAGCGGGCCGAGAAAGTTGTGCAAATTCTTCGCGAGCGCAGCAAGCCACGAAAACAGCGTGAATCCAATCACGGGAATCAACAACGTTTTTCCGAACAAAAGAATCAGCCCTGAAATCGCCAACACCGAGAACGAAATCGCCGTGCCCCAATGCGCCATGCGCTCCAGTAGCGTAAAGCGCTCGATCATGCGTCCGGTAGGCGAATCGTGCAACTGCACAGTGCCTTTCCAAGCGTAGAAAATGCCGATGAGCAGCATCATGCCAACCAAAGCCCAACCGCCAATCACCGAGAACCAACCATTGCGCAGGGCGCGCCAGTTCTGACCACCGTCCTGAATCAACACGCCCGCTTCAGGTGCTGGGATGCTGACGTAGCCCTCAACCGCGCCACGCGCGCTTTTCCAGGCAGGCGCGTTGTTGTAAGGCTGAGTAACTGCTCGCTGCTGCTGCTGCTTGGCAAGATCAGCAGGTGAGGCGACCGGGCCGCTGCTTTGCTGCGCTAGCGCCATCGTTGCGACCATTGCCATGAGCAGCGTCGTGAACAACGCAAATAGGCGTTTCATACTTTGCTCCTATCGCTGATAAAGCTGCGATTAGTTGACACGCTTGTATTCGTTCTGATTGTCCGCACGCGCACGGAGCTGGAGCTGCCACGCGTTGCGATCAGCAAATGGCTTGCCAGCGCCGTACGGCAAATCGTCCGCTTTCGCGGCCGACGTACCCGGCTTCGCGGTGATGGTCTGGGGTTGCTCACCACAACCAGCAACTAGCGCCAACGCCATGAGAGCCACGAATAGCTTGCTCATGATTTTTGCGGAATGGATTGACCCGCAGGTGCCGTCGCCTTGGTGTCAGGACGACCGTACGCCGTTGCGTGACCCCACAAGTCACCACCACGACCACGACGCATCACTCGTTCACGATAGATGTCGGAGAGCACATCGCCGTCACCCGCAAGTAGCGCTTTGGTTGAGCACATTTCGGCGCAGGCCGGCAGCTTGCCTTCTGACAAGCGATTGCGACCATACTTTTCGTGTTCGGCCTTGGAATTGTCTTTCTCCGGACCGCCCGCACAGAACGTGCATTTGTCCATCTTGCCGCGCACACCAAATGCACCGGCTTGTGGAAACTGCGGCGCCCCGAATGGGCAGGCGTAGAAACAGTAGCCGCAACCGATGCACAAATCCTTGTCGTGCAGCACAACGCCGTCTTCGGTTTTGTAAAAGCAGTTGACCGGGCACACCGCCATACAAGGCGCATCCGAGCAGTGCATGCACGCCACCGAGATTGAGCGCTCAGCGCCGACGATCCCGTCGTTCAAAGTCACCACGCGGCGGCGGTTCACGCCCCATGGAACATCGTGCTCGTTCTTACACGCGGTGACGCAGCCGTTGCATTCGATGCAGCGCTCGGCGTCACAAATAAACTTCATTCGTGCCATGGTGTGCTCCTTATGCTCGCTCGACTTGACAGACTGTGGTCTTGGTTTCCTGCATCATCGTCACCGAGTCGTAGCCGTAGGTTGTCGCCACGTTGACTGACTCGCCGCGCACAATGGGCGCTGCACCGTCGGGATACTTTTCGAGCAGGTCTTTGCCCTGCCACCAACCGGAAAAGTGAAACGGAATAAAGGTGGTGCCAGGGCCGACGCGCTCGGTGACCATGGCCTTCACCTTGATCTGCGAGCCGGTTGCCGCTTTCACCCAGACGTATTCGTTGTTACGAATGCCGCGATCGTTAGCATCCTTGGTGTTGATTTCAACAAAGTTTTCTTGCTGCAATTCAGCAAGCCACGGGTTAGAGCGAGTTTCTTCACCGCCGCCTTCGTATTCGACCAAACGACCGGACGTGAGCACGAGTGGAAACTTCTCGTAAACCTTGTCGGCAATCGCTTTGTCCTGCACCGATTTGTAAAGCGTTTTGACGCGCCAGAACGCTCCGCCTTTGTCTGCGTGGGTTGGGTACTTTGCCGTCAATGCGGCGCTGGTGCCGTACAGCGGCTCCCGATGCTGAGGAATCGCGTCCGGGAAATTCCAGACCACGGCGCGCGCCTTGGCGTTGCCAAACGGATGGCATCCGTGGTTCTTCATGAACACGCGAATCTGGCCACCGGTCAAATCGGTCTTCCAGTTCTTGCCTTCCGCGCCTTTTTTCTCGGCGTCAGTGAGCTCGTCCCACCAGCCCAATTTTTTGAGCAGAACGTGATCCAATTCGGGATAACCGGTGGTGAGATCGGCGCCCTTTGAATGCGAGCCGTCTTCCGCAAGCAGCGAAATGCCTTCGCGCTCCACACCAAAGTTCGCGCGGAAATTGCCGCCGCCATCCATGACGTGTTTAGACGTGTCGTACAGGTTCGGCGAGCCCGGATGCTTCATCTCTGGCGTGCCGTAACACGGCCACGGCAAGCCGAAATAATCACCATTGCACGGGCCGCCATTGGCCTTGAGTGTTTTTGGATCAAATGTATTCATGTGCTTCATGTGAAGCTTTAAGCGCTCAGGCGATTGCCCGGTGTAGCCAATCGTCCAGGTGCCCTTATTGATCTCGCGCAGGATGTCTTCGACCTCCGGCTCTTCCCACTTTTTCGCGCCATCGGGTTTCACGATTTTGCAGTTCTTGGCGAACTCTTTCTCGAAACCGAATTTTTTTGCAAACGCATACATGATCGCGTGATCGGTTTGCGACTCAAACAGCGGCGCGATAACGCGCTCTCGCCATTGCAATGATCGATTTGACGCAGTCGCTGAACCGCTGGTTTCAAACTGCGTACACGCTGGCAGCAAATACACGCCGTCCTTACGATCTGGCATAGCGGCGGATGCGGTCGGATAAGGGTCAATGATGACCATCATCTCCACCTTTTCCATCGCCTTTTTCATCTCTGGCCCGCGCGTTTGCGAGTTCGGAGCGTGGCCCCAGAACAGGATCGCTTTGAGGTTTGAATCCTGATCGATGGTCTCGTTCGGATCGAGCACGCCGTCTATCCAGCGCGACACCGTCATGCCGGGCTTTTCCATCATGGTTTGCGATGAAAACTGCTGCTTTAACCATTCGTAATCGACGCCCCACACGGTTGACCAATGTTTCCACGCACCCGTTGCAAGGCCGTAATAGCCGGGTAGCGAATCTGGATTTGGGCCAACGTCGGTTGCGCCCTGCACGTTGTCGTGACCACGGAAAATATTCGCACCGCCGCCAGAAACACCAATGTTGCCGAGGGCCAATTGCAGGATGCAACTTGCGCGCACAATCGCGTTGCCAATGGTGTGCTGGGTTTGGCCCATGCACCAGACGATGGTGGATGGTTTGTTGGTGGCGAACATCTTTGTGATCTCGGCCATGCGTGCTTCAGGCACACCGCAGGCTTCTTCGACTTTGTCCGGCGTCCACTTCGTCATCACTTCGGCTTTGATCTTGTCCATCCCGTAGACGCGATCATTGATGTACTTGGTATCTTCCCAACCGTTCTTGAAAATGTGATGCAGCATGCCAAAAAGGAACGCAATGTCGGAGCCAGAACGAATGCGCACGAACTCATCCGCCCTGGCTGCTGTGCGAGTGAAACGTGGGTCTACCACGATCAGCTTGGCGCCAGTTTCTTTCGCGTGCAACATGTGCAGCATCGACACTGGATGCGCCTCGGCAGCGTTCGACCCGATATACAGAGCACACTTGGTGTTCTGCATATCGTTGTACGAGTTGGTCATCGCGCCGTAGCCCCACGTGTTGGCTACACCGGCAACCGTCGTCGAGTGACAAATACGCGCTTGATGGTCACAATTGTTGGAGCCGAACATGCTCACAAACTTGCGGAACATGTACGCCTGCTCGTTATTATGCTTCGATGAGCCAACCCAGAACACGCTGTCCGGCCCGGCGTCTTTGCGCAGCTGCAGCAGCTTGTCGCCCACCTCGTTCATCGCCGTTTCCCAACTGATGCGAACGTACTTGCCGTTCACCAGTTTCATCGGATATTTCAGGCGATGCTCACCGTGACCATGCTCACGAATAGCCGCCCCTTTTGCACAGTGCGCGCCGAGATTGATAGGCGAATCAAATACAGGTTCTTGCCGAGTCCACACCCCATTTTCAACAATGGCATCAATGGCGCAGCCGACTGAGCAGTGCGTGCAGACGGTGCGTTTGACCTCGGCTTTGCCGCCGCCTTCAACGGGCGCAGCAGCCTCTGCTTTGGTAACAAATCCGAGCGGCAATTGACTAGCGAAAGCACCAGCTCCCAAGCCAACGCCAGAGCGTTTCAGGAAGGCGCGACGATCTAGTGTTCTACCTGTGTACGCACTCGCTCCGCCGAAGCGGCGCATCGTTGAATGTTCAGACAAGCTCTTGCCGTCCACATCGTGAGACTTTCTAACCAACATGTTTTCTCTCCGGGAAATCTATGGAGGGCCGCGTTAAACGCGAGCCAGGTCGTAGTAGGTGCGAACGTGGTCGCTCTCGTGATAGCCGATGTCACCTGCTTTTGGTAACGCGGCCGCAGCAGGCGCGACGTGTTGAAAGTTGGGGGCCACCACAGCGGCCACAGCTCCCGCAGCGCCCACGCTACCGGCCAACAAAAAGCCTCGACGTTTTAGATCCGCGCCGGATTTTCCGTTATTCATACTCGAACTCCTTGGTACAACTTGGAACTGGATTAGCTTCATTCAGGCGTCGATTGCGAACGCATCACGTTCTACCTGCAAGAAGCTACAAGCGAATTGTGCAACGACGGTGTAGAAATTAGCAAGCGGAGATTTCGATATCGCAGTGCAACAAAGTTCGAACCAAGGCTCGACATACGCAACGAAAAACTGACGCTGCGCTGACACCGACGACGGTTGCACGCCGTTCCCCCCGACAATCAGCAATCTCATCACCTCGGTGAGCGCGGCAAGGTGATCTTCGACCATCGTTTGCGCCTCGACTCGGGCAAACCCTAGTGTCGCCAGCGCGCCACGCACATCGGCCAACGGCTGCTCCATCATGAAGCCCGTCAAGTGATGCGACGCGTGCAAATTTACCGGCGCTTTGCCGACCCCGATGAAAAGTTTTTCGTACTCATCATTCGCCGCATCTTCATCCATCGCGGTACTTGCAGCGATCAACTTCGACCAAGCCAACGGCAGCGCTGCGCCGTTGTCATCAGTCGCAAGCGGCGGCGATCCAGCAATCGCGGCAAGTAACGCCTGATCTGGCGCGGCGGCAAACAATCGCGAAATCAGCGCATAAAAATTGGCACGTCCGTGATCCTCTGGCGACACGTATGTTCGGAATGCAACAGCATCACTCATTTGGCCATGTTCCTGATATCAAGCGGATTCTCATCAGTGTAGAGATCAACCACGCGGCAGTCGGCGCACATCTTGATTCGGGCCCGCGATGCGTCATCGGGGAACATGCTGTGCGTTGACAATTTGCTGAACATGTTCTCAATCATTTTCTTGGCACCAAGCGGTTTGCCGCAACGCGAACAGCCAAGAATTTCAGCGATATTCAACACACGCGGCTTCTTCGCCTCTGCCGTTAAATTGAGTCGCGGCACCAGCGTGATCGCCTGCTCGGGGCAGGTCTTTTCGCATATCCCGCATTGCACACATTTGCTCTCAATGAAACGCAGTTGCGGTGCCTCAGGATTGTCAGCGAGCGCGCCTTCCGGGCAACTACCGACGCAGGCAAGGCACATCGTGCATTTGTCTGCATTGACCGCAATTTCTCCGAAAGGGGAGCCTTTGGTCAGCGCGATTAGGGGCGTGGGTGTCGGGGCGTGTTCAAGCAGGTGCGCGAACACCGCATCAAGCGTGCCGCGTTTATCGTTGCTCAGGTTGAACGTGGCGGGCACGCGTACGGCGAGTCCGCGCGGTGAAGTCCACAGCGTAGCCGCCAGAGACTGCTCCGTGACTACCCTTACGTTGGCATCCTGATAACCCAACGCAGAAAGTATCATGTTTGCAATATCCGCCTGCGCCTTGAGCGCTGTCGAGTACTGCGGCGCAATGTCTTCCGTGATGAAAACCGTCAAAGCAGTCGCGCCATACGCAAACGCGCCCAACCACACGTCCAGCCCCGCCGCCGCAGGATGCTCCAGTGTCAACGGCAGGTAGCGCGCTGGAAGGCCATCGCCCTTTCGCGCCAACTCGCCAATGCTAGCCATGCCCGCGCTCGCGTCGTGCAACAACAAGGCCGCATCCCTGCCGCCCGACGCGTGAAACGTGCGCAACAAGGTTTTGAGCTGCGTCCCAAGGTCGGACACACGTGGCACCACATACGCAAGCGCGCCCGACGGGCACACCGTCGTACACGCACCGCAACCCATACAGAGCTGAGGCGTCACTTCAATGTGGTCGCCCTTCGGTGCGATGGCTTTGGTCGAGCAGATGTCGATGCACTGAGTGCAGCCAGTCTTTTTGTTGCGGCTGTGGGCGCAGATGTTGGGGCGGTAGTTGAAGAACTTCGGCTTCTCAAATTCGCCCTTCAACGTCGCAATTTCCGCAATCGCCTTGATCCGCGCCATCGGTTCGGTGCCCGGCGCGAAGTAGCCTTGCGGCGGTTGATGCTGCGTGAAAAATAGTTCACTGGTGAGGTTCAGAACGACGTCGAACGTTGCGCTGCGTTTCACGTCAGCACGTGAAAAATCAATTGCCTGAATGTCGCCGCATGCCGCAACACAACTGCGATGCGACTTGCACAGATCAAGATTCACTTGGTACGACAAATCAATCGCGCTTTCGGGGCAGGCGCGAACGCATGCGTTGCAACGAGTACACGCATCGAGATCAATCGGATTGGCTTGTTGCCAGTCCACGGTGAACGCGCCCAGCCAGCCCGTCACGGCCACTTTGGCTCCGCTGATCACGGAGTAGTCTCGCGTGCCCGGAAGTTCACCCGCGGCGTCCGTGGCGAGCACGCTGACGCTGACCGACCCGTTCAACACATCGGCCACCGCGAGCGCATCCGCCATTGAGCCGATGATGAGAGTCTGCCCCGCGCTTTTGTAGGAAACCTGCGTCGTCGGCGCTGGGTCGGGCAGCATCGCCTGCGCGATCAACGCAGCGATTTTCGGCGTTGCAAAAGAAGCCTCTTTCGACCAGCCGGCCTTCTCGCGAATGTTGAAGAAGCGCACCGTCGACACTTTGGGCGAATCGCTCGCAGCCTCGCCTAATAATCGTGCTTCCTGCGTGCAGGCAACGAGCGTGTCGCCATCGACGACATCGCCGAAACGTGCGAGTTGGTGCTGGCACATCGCATCAAACGTTTGCACACTCGTAGCGCCTGCGCTGGCAGCCGCTTTGGCAAAGGCGTCAGCGTCGAAAGGCATCGTGCGGTTGCACGAGCAGAGATTAACTTGGCAGGTCATTGGGGAATGCTTTTCGGTGCAGCGCTGGCGGCTTCGGCGGGATCAGAGGAGGAATATTCGTGCGCTGAAGGTGAAAAATCACCCACGCGTTTGCCGTACCGGATGTGTTGTTTTGCTCCCTCTCCCGTAGCGCGGGAGAGGGCATGAATCCGCCGCAACAGGT
>ENA-OBLH01000225-OBLH01000225.1-metagenomes-genome-assembly--contig:-NODE-225-length-20969-cov-5.06393_pt1 | contig 20969 bp, 15 predicted proteins | sample MGYA00153382_OBLH01 | MGnify analysis MGYA00153382
ATTGCGTTCAGAAACGTAAAACTCACCGTAAATATTATTTACGGATAAGCTCTAAAGCTTTTCCAACTTACGTAAATGAATATAGCGTTTTAAAACTGCAAATTACTAGAAATTTGTCTCCGTTGTCAGATTTGTCGATTCGGCTGGACGCACACTGTCGGTACATCATTCCACTCACCGGCGGTGCATGTGCGCGGCCAAAACGTCGTCAGCGAGCACTCCTTATTCCGGCAATTTTCACCGTAGGCTGACTTGAATGATTGTTTATCGCAATGCTTACTTGCGCAACCTAAAAGCCACCCCACCTAACAACACGTCGCTAACTTTTTACGCAACCCAAACCATGAATACCGAACAGCAAAAATCAGTTTTGACCCTGTGCCTGATGGCCGCGTTGGCTGACGGCGGCAAGGATGCTCGCGAGCGTGAGGCGCTGGAGCGGATTGCTACTCGGCTGACCGCCGAATCGGGCAATCCTGATGCTTTTAATGTGCAGCAGATGTATCAGGATGTGATCTTTGGGCGGGCGTCGATTGATGCGCTGGCCGCTACGTTGACCGATCCTGAGTCGCAACGGTTGGCGTACGAAATGGCGGTTCACGTGATTGATTCGGATGGCAGTCAGACCGAATCCGAGCGTGCGTTTCTCAACACGTTGCGCGGCAAGCTAGGAATGACGGAGGCCGATGCTGCGGCTATTTCGCGCGATGCGGATGCGCTTGCTGCAGCTGCCGCGATTCCAGCGGCTGCCTTAGCGACAACCGCTACGACAGTCGCATCCGGTGCAGTTGCAGCAACGCAATTGTCGGCGACCGACGAGGCCGAGCTGGACAAATCCATTCTCAACGCATCGATCCTGAACGGCGCGCTGGAACTGTTGCCGCAATCGTGGGCGACCATGGCGATTATTCCGTTGCAAACGCGGCTGGTGTATCGCATCGGCCAGCGCTATGGCTATGAGCTGGACAGCGGGCACATCAAGGAGTTTTTGGCGACGGTCGGCGTTGGGCTTGCGTCGCAATATCTGGAGCAGGCGGGCCGCAAATTGCTCGGTGGGTTATTCGGCAAGCTCGCAGGCGGGCTGGTCGGCGGGCTCGCGCGCGGCGCGACGGGTGTGGCGTTTTCGTTTGCCTCGACGTATGCGCTTGCTCAGCTTGCCAAGCGCTATTACGGCGGTGGCCGCACCATGTCGACTGATGTGCTGAAGCAAACTTTCGGAGAACTGATGGCTCCCGCGAAGGAGCTACAGACCAAGTATCTGCCGCAGATTCAGGAAAAGGCGCGTAGCGTGAACATGACCGATGTCATGGCGATGATCAAGCGATAGGAAAACGCTGAATCACTCGCCCCCCCGCCCCGGCCTTCGCCGGGGTGACATCCAGGCCGGGACCTACGCCCTACGCAACCCATTAATTTGTAAGGACACATGGATCCCGGCCTACGCCGGGAAGACGAATATTTTGATTTACTCAGCGTTTCCCGAGCGAACGGTCTCCGCCGCGTTACTTGCGGTCCCGCGCGCAACGAAAGCCGATGTACACAACGGCGGTATTCGCGGGTTTACTTTGCACGTGATCGTCGCGCATCTGTGCGGCCCCGTACCACCATGATCCACCACGCGTGCGTTTGTCGCTGCCGGGGCCGCTGTCGACCCACTCCCACAGATTGCCGCCCATGTCGAACAGGCCGTTCACACCCGCGGCAGTGCTGGCGACTCGGGCGTGACCACGTCCGCGTGAGGTCACCGCATGACTGACGGTGCGCGCAGTGCCGCAGTCACCCAAGCAATTGGCACCGCGCGGTGAATCGCCGGTGGGGTAGCGATAGCGCTGCCCGGTGACGAATCCTGCGGTTGGTTTTTCACGGCGCTCGACGTAGGCCGCTTCACCCCACTCGGCGTCGGTCGGCAGGCGACGTCCCGTCCATTGGCAGAAGCGTTGCGCCTCATCAAAGGTCACATGCGCCACCGGCTCGTCATCACTCCCCGGCTGGCCGAAAGGCGAATGCCACACCCAGCCGCGACGCTGCTCCCAGCCGTTTTCGAAGGTGCTTCCACCGCCAGCCGTCTCTGCTTGTGTGACGATCTTGCTCGCGTTCACGAACTGACGAAATTGCCCGATGGTGACCTCGTTGCGATCAATTTCGAATTTGCCAATGGGCTGCATATCGGTTTGCGCCTGTGCCGCCGAAAGCGTCATTGCCAGGCACGGCGCGACAAAAAGAAGGGTAAAAGTTCGAGCGTTCATCTGCAAAAAACTTAAGGTGAATCAGGGTGCGCGGCGTGGTCGAACAACGGGGCTACTCATCTGTGCTCGCAAAGCCGAAACCAAACACGTTCTCGTCTTGTGTTGGGCACCTCGCAGCGCGCCGACATTATTTTGGCCGATTTATGCGAGCGAGTTTGCATCTGTCGCCGCCGTTACCGCCGAACCACACGGATTAGATTTGCGTTATTGTGAACTGGTGATATAGTTAACTACAACACCATAGCAGTTCGGCTTTGCTGGATCACAACAAGGCATTTGTGCTGACAACTTTCGCATCGACGGCAAACTCACTGCGCAGCAATTGGCAAAGTGTGACACGCGTGACAGGCGACCGCTTGCGAGTAGCGTGTGCTGCGCAAGGAGCCGGTAGCCGTGGCTGAGGACTGGAATGACGGCCAGCCGATTTATCGGCAATTGCAGGATCGCGTGATCGCGATGATTCTTGACGGCGGCCTTAACGAGGGCGACCCGTTACCCTCGGTGCGCACCGTCGCAGCCGAGACGCGCGTCAACCCGCTCACCGTACTCAAGGCCTATCAACAACTGGCTGATGCAGGCATCGTCGAGTCGCGGCGCGGCCTTGGCATGTATGTCAACGCAGGTGCCAGGGCGCTGCTCGCGGAGGGCGAGCGCGACCGATTCTTGCGCGAAGATTGGCCGCGTATTCACGCCACGATTGAACGACTTGGCCTGTCGGCGGACGACTTGCTCAGCGACCGTCTGCCCGGCAAAGGCGACGACAACAAATCCAGGAGACGCTAGACATGGCATGCATCGAAGCACGGGGGCTGACCAAGGCTTACGGCAAGCACGTGGCGGTGAAGGGGATCGACCTGACCGTTGAGCGCGGGCGCATCGTTGGGCTGATCGGCCCCAACGGCGCGGGCAAGACGACCGCGCTGAAGGCCATGTTGGGGTTGACGCCGTTTAAGGGTGATCTCAGGGTGCTGGGCCGCGATCCTTGGTCCGAGCGCGATCTGCTGATGCAGGACGTAAGCTTCATTGCAGACGTGGCGGTGCTACCGCGCTGGCTACGCGTGAGTCAGGCGCTCGATTACGTGGCGGGCGTGCATCCACGATTTGATCGTGCCCGCGCTGAACGCTCTCTCGCGCAAACAGTAATCAAGCGGGATAGCAAAGTGGGCGTGTTGTCGAAAGGCATGGTTACGCAATTGCACCTCGCGCTGGTGATGGCGATTGAGGCAAAGCTGCTGGTGCTCGACGAGCCAACGCTCGGCCTCGACATCCTGTTCCGCAAGCAGTTCTACGACACGCTGATCAACGACTACTATGACGATGACCGCACCATCGTGATCACCACGCATCACGCCGAAGAGATCGAGCACATCCTGACTGATGTGGTGTTCATCAACGACGGTCGTATTGCGCTTAACAGCAGCATGGATGCGCTTGCGGCGCGTTATGTCGAAGTGCGTGTCGATCCAGCGCAGCTTGAGCATGCGCGGGCGCTGAAGCCAATCCGCGAGCGGCAAGTGTTTGGTCGCAGCACACTTTTGTTTGATGGAGTTGCGATGGAGGCGCTGGAGCCACTGGGCGAGGTGCGCATGCCGGGCATTGCCGATCTTTTTGTGGCGCTGCTCAGCAACACGCCTGCTGCGAACACAGGAGTGAACGCATGAACGCGGACGTGAACACAACGCTCGCTGCTACGCTGCCCAAGCCGGTGCGCCCGTTTTACTGGTCGCTACGGCGTGAACTCTGGGAACACCGTTCGCTCTATCTGGCACCTTGCGTGGTTGCGTTGCTGCTCCTGCTGGCGGTGCTCATCGCGGCGTTCAAGCTGCCCGATTCGATGGTGAGCTTCGACACGTTCGCGCCACAAAGACAGCTCGAAATCCTGTCGGCACCGTATGCCGTGATCGCGCTGGTTTTGATATTGACCTCAATGATCGTGGCCTTGTTCTACTGCCTCGATGCGCTGTATGGCGAGCGACGCGACCGCAGCGCGCTGTTCTGGAAATCGCTGCCAGTGTCGGACTGGACCACTGTACTAGCGAAGCTCGCGATACCGATGCTGGTGGTGCCGATGTTCCTTTTCGTGCTGATCACAGCCACCCAACTCGTCGTGCTGATTGGCAACGTTCTGCTCTGGTCAGTGCGCGGATTGAGCGTGAGCAACCTGCTGCTGCAACTGCCGCTGCTCGACATGCCCCTCGGCGTCGCGCACTTCTTGATAACGCTTGCGATCTGGTACGCGCCGGTCTATGCATGGCTGCTGCTGGTGTCGGCCTGGGCCGAGCGCTCGCCCGTGGTGTGGGCCATCGTGCCCGTCGTCGCCGTGGTTGCGTTTGAGCGTTTGATGCTGGGTACATCGCATGTCATGGGTTGGTTGCGTGATCGTCTCTTCGGTAGCTTCGACGCGGCGTTCACGGCGCGCGAGACGATGGCGGAAGTGGTTGAGCGTCTTCAGCAACCGGGCACAGATGCGGCCAGCGCAATCGGAAGTGGAAGTGATCACACGCCGGATGTGCTGCGCTTCGTGAGCAACCCGGACGTGTGGATGGGTCTCGTTTTCGCTGCGGCGCTGATTGCGGGCACGGTGTGGCTGCGCCGTCGACAGGAATCGCAGTCGACGTAGTGGCGCGACACTAGCGTTTGGGGGGCGATGGCTCAGGGCAATACGCAGCGACTGTTCAGATGGGAAAGGATTTCGCTGTCCGTGCGTGTTCCGGGGACAGAGAACGGCGCGCGGATGGCGTTGGTGATCAAGGTGGCGGGCATGGCAACCGTGTAGCGCCAGAACAACAGCCCGTCGGTCAGTGGATTGACCTTTCCGTCGCCGTCAATATCGAGCGCCGGTGTTGAGCCTTGCGTCAGACCGTCGAGATACGCGGCGATGTCTGTCGCTGACTGTCGCGATGCACCAGAACCGAAAGGAATGCCCCGTACCAGCGCAGCACCGCGCAGGCCGCTCATGTAGCGGAAGGCGAGCGCGGCGTCAGTTGCCGGATCGCAACTGCCGTTGCCGTCGATATCGAACGCCAGCGGCGCGGCTGCGGGCGCGGTGTTTTTCCAATGTTGCATGAGCGCGCGCAAGGCGAGTGGCTTGTTGACGGGCGAGCTTGCGCCCGCTTGATTCTGCGAATTTTCGCCGTGGCAACCCGCGCAGGTTCTGATCTCACCCGGTTGCATGGTTACCCACACGCGTTCGCGTACGACCGGCTCGCCAGTCGCATCGGTGGTCTGCCATGCGAGCGCCTTGTTGGCGGGAACGAAGGCAGCACTTGATCCGTCGGACGCGATTTGCACGCTGCCTACCGGGCCGGTTGTCGTCGGGTTGAACGTGGAGGTCATTGGCTTGCCAAGCACACGTCGGCCCGAACGCCCTGCATAACCGCGCACACTATCGGCCTGCATGATTTGGTAGTGCGCGATGTCGTAAATCTTGCCCGCGTTACCCAGCGTTTGCGCGCCACCTACGCCGGGTACGCGCAGGTTGTAGGGCTGCTGTTTGTCGCCGCGATCCCGGCTGGTGTGATTGCGCGTCACGATCAGCGCAAGGTCTTTTGATTTGAGCCACGCGCGCAACGCCGCCTCGTCCACCGACTCCTCGTTGAGCACTTGCTTTTCGATGTCAGCAACGCCTGCAACACGCGGTTGCGGGCGCGTGCGAGCGACGACTTCGACTGGCTCAAACTCCCACAACAAACCGTTATACGTGAGCGCTACATCGGGCGACCACCACGTCAGCGACTTGCTGATGCCACTGGTCAACGATTGCCCCGCCGCGAGCGGCGCGTTGCCGCCTCCCGTCAATTCCTTGATCTGAAAATTGGTGCCGCCTGGTTGCGGTGTGTTTACCTCTGTTCGCGCCGTGTGTGAAGCAAGCATTTGACCGGACGTCAACGGCAACGGATCGCGAAAGCGACCACCGGGGACGCCGTTGCCGGTGGTGTCGGGTGGGCTCGCATCGACCATCGCGATTTGCTCTGCGTTCAGGTTCGGCGGCGCGTTGAAGCGGATGATATTGCCGCTGCTCATGGTCGCAAATTCGGGTGTGTAAATCGCGAAGTAGCGGCCCGCCAGCGTCGGGTCTTCCTTGACCTGAAACAGGCCGCCGTCGGTGCGGATGCTGCGCGTGTTGGCAATGGGGGTGTTGGTGTTATCCGTCAACGCCGCATCGCCGGTGAAGGATCGCGGGATATAGCCAAAAGAAATTTCATGGCGGCCCATGTGGTTCAGCGTCAGCTCGCTGGTGCCGTCCTGATTCATTTCCCACGGTTGAAACAGGTTGAACGTGTGGCCCGCCACTGGGCCGTACGCCGCGGACGTTTGGCCCAGCCGCGACTCGGGGAACACCTCCACGTTTGCAACCGTCGTGGCGTTCGGTGCTTCTGACGAAAAAATTTGCGGCACGTAGCCATTGCCCGGTGCGCCGTCGTTTTGCTGGTCGCGTTGCAAATGATCCCAGCGCGTAAAAATCACACGACCGAAGCTGTCGATGAAGGGCGAGAAGAGGCCGCTTGGCGTGTGGTTAAGAATCTTCAGTTTGCCGGTCGTTTTGTCCAATCGCCACAGGCCGGTAATCGTTGCCGTGCTCTCGTATTCGTCGAGCTGCGGATGCAGATGCGCCTGCCCGTCGCGCGGCGCGTCGGATGTGAAAAGTATGTTGTCGTTAGTGTCGTAAATCGGCGAGACGTTGTTGTACGCGGACTGGCCTGCAACTTTGGTGATCGCGACGGTTGCGCCTTGTGTAATGCCGGATACTTCGTAGATTTGCCAGAGGTGACTGGTCTGCTGATACTGCTGGGTCGGCGCGCCGATGACCATGCTGAACAGCGCCTTGCTGCCGCTCCAATGCACGTGCGGTTCACGCACTGCAATGGCGTTCGCGCCCTGAAAACCAACGTGACCGAAACCCGCCTCACTGGTGAGATTGCGCAGCGTTCCGTCCGGGTAGCGAATCATCAAGTCCCCTCCACGCGGCGCGCTCTCGATGCTGGCGAGGTGATTGGCAAAGGTGGAGGTGCGACTGGCAAACCCGGCGTTTGGCGTCGGCACTTGCGTGACAAACAGAATCGGATTGGCTACGGCGACCGCTCTCGTCGCAGAGGCGGAGGAGGAATCGCCCGCTAAAGAGCCGATAGAGAGAAGTAGCGCGATTGAACCCGCGATAGCGTAGAAAAATTTCTCGGAACTGCGGGCGCGTCGCATCATGTCGGGCTCGGTTATTTATGTCATCAGCAATTCATCCCTCCTGCGTGCCGCTGTCAATGACACGGCAAGTCGGAGGCCGGCTGGCTACATAGACGGTTTGTGAGCGCGTTTTGTGACTTTCTAGGTATCAGCTTTGCGCTGAAACGCTTATCGCACATGGGCTAAAGGTAATTTACGGTACAAGTCGAAAACTAGCTAAATGTAGTGCTAAGCCCTCGTGAAATATGGATATCAGGAAAAAGCTGTTGCGAAATTGATTCCTTCCAATTGTCCAATCAGGGCTCGCCATCCCAATAGTCAAGATCGTCCTTGGCGCGATGCATACGCCTGTAGTTGAGCAACGTGTCCGGCCCGATTTTTGTGAACGCCTGATACTTCCCTGAATCCGGGTATTCACAAATCTCCGCCTTGGCGCGCGTGCTCGCCGACAGATATTTGAGCGGCGCGTTTGACGTGTTGATAATCTGATGCGGATACTCGGGGCCTGCCGGAATGAAGATTGAATCGCCCGCTGTGATCGCCAGCATTTCGCCTGCGACGCGCAGTGTGCCGCTACCTTCCAGCACGATGAACATCTCCTCGTCCACGTAGTGAAAGTGATACGGGCAGGCGCGTTTTCCAGGTGGCACGATGTCCACTGACAGCCCAAGCTGTGTCGCGGCCTTGTCTACCACCAGCCGCTTGCTGAGAACGCCGTCGTAATGCGGCGCCCGATCCATCGTCTGCCAACTGGCGTCTGGCGTGGCAAAACTGCTGATCAGTTTGCTGCGGAGTTCTTCAACGTTGGGCATGAGCGGGCTTTCGATTGGCAGGGTTCGTGCAAAGATTTTCTCTCTGCGCGCCACACTTCGCAACGAACCGCTGAAGACTGGCGAGCCGAGCGAACGCACTACTTTCGGCAAACACTATCTTTTTGCGCTGCAACATGACAAAATACAAGGCTTGCTTGAGAAAGCACGAAATGTTCGCTGATTAGTGCATCGCCCCGCATAGTTCCTGAACGCACACCGAAAGGTGCGTAAGTTCAGCGACGCAGAACGCAAAGAAGCCCTCGCAAGCTGCAAAGCTCGCGAAATAGGTTTTAGTCATGTTCCGTTTGTTGGTCGACGCGTTTGTCTTCGTATTTGATCAACACACGTCCTTAATTTTTTTGAAGGTCGCGGCCACATTTTGTTGCCGCGAGAATAGACATGAGTTTGCAAAACCAACACGACACCGAAAATAGCATTGAAGCGACGCCTGATTTGGCGCTGTCGCAACTGAACGATGCCCAGGATTTCTCCAACCTAGACGACGACACTGGCGTCGAGCTGGCCCCGCTGACCGGCTTCGCCGCGCTGCACCTGAATCCTGCGCTGCTGCAAGCGGTTGCAGAGCTCGGCTACACCGAGCCCACCGCCGTTCAATTACAAACCATCCCCAACGCCCTCGCAGGCGGCGACTGGATGGTCTCCTCGCAAACCGGTAGCGGCAAAACCGCTGCCTTCCTGTTGCCTGCACTGCACGCGCTGCTCGAAACCCCGGCCATGTCCAAGGGCGAGCAGGCTGCACGCAAACATCGCGCTGGCGCATCACCACGCGTGTTGATCCTTTGCCCAACCCGCGAACTCGCAGCGCAAGTCGCTGAAGAGGCGATCGGCCTCGTGCGTTTTGTGCGCGGTATTCGTATCGCCAACGTTGTCGGCGGCACCGCTTTCGGCAAACAATTGATGGAGCTTCGGGGCGCGAACCTCGTCGTTGCAACGCCCGGTCGTCTGCTTGACCTGAATCGCAATGGTCAGATCGATCTCGACTGCGTGCAGACGCTGGTCGTTGACGAAGCTGACCGCATGCTTGACCTTGGCTTTGCCGACGACCTGACCGAAGTCCACGTTGCCACCCAACGTCGCGAACGCACCATGATGTTCTCCGCAACCTTCGCGCCACGCGTGATGCAGCTTGCTGCCGCCGTGATGCGCAGCCCGAAACGCATTGAATTGGCGACCGCTCAGGACGCCCATCAAAACATCGAGCAGCGTCTGCATTGGTACGACGACATGACGCACAAGAACGCGATTCTTGAGCATTATCTGCAAGACGAATCGATGGATCAGGCGGTGATTTTTACCGCCACCCAAATCGAAACCGACGAGCTGGCCGATGAGCTGCGCGGCGCGGGTTACGCGGCTGCCGGTCTGCACGGCGCAATGCCACAAATGATTCGTACCCGTCGCCTGAAATCATTGCGCGATGGCACCATCAAAGTGCTGATCGCCACTGACGTGGCCGCGCGCGGCATCGACGTGCCATCGATCACCCACGTGATCAACTATGGCTTGCCGATGAAGCCAGAGGATTACATCCACCGTATTGGTCGCACCGGCCGCGCTGGCAAAAGTGGGCTGGCCATCACGCTCGCGGGCTTCCGTGATCGTTACAAAATTCGCAACATCGAGCGCTTCACACAGCAGCGCATCGACGAGGCCGTAGTGGCCGGTCATGAGCCACAAAATAAACCGCCTGCAGCAGGTGGTGGTTATGGCGGTGGAGGCGGCGGCTATGGTGGCGGCGCAGGTCGTGGCTATGGCGGCGGCGGTGGTTACGCTGGCGGCGGTAATCGCGGTGGTTATGACCGTGGCAATGCTGGCAACAGCGCCGGTGGTAATCGCGGCTTTGGTGGCGGTAGCGCGGGTGGTGGCTACGGCGGAAACGCCGGTGGCGAGCGCTCTTTTGATCGCGCGCCACGTCCGTATGCACCAGCTCCGGTAGCTGACGCAGCGCCACGCTCATTTGATCGTGCGCCGGTGGATCGTCCGCGTTATGGCGAAGATCGCGCTCCCTCAACTTTCAATCGTGACGCGGCTCCGCGTCGTGATTTCGCAGATCGTGGCGAGCGTAGTTTTGCTCCACGTGATGATCGCTCAGGTAACGGTGCACGTTTTGGCGCTGATCGCCCCGCCTTCAATGATCGTGCAGATCGTGGCGGCCGTTCGTTTGGTGGCGCGGGTGACCGTGATTCGCGTCCGGCTTGGGGCGGCAATGATCGCGCCGCGCCTCGTCGTGAATATGCTGATGCCGCGCCAACGCAACGTCGCGAATTCGCACCGCGTGTTGAGCGCGCCGACCGCGCTGGTCATGATGATCTGCCGTTTCAGCGCCCAGCGCGTGTAGACGCAGCGCCGCGTGGTTCACGTGCCGAGTTCTCGCATGACAATCGTGCTGAGCGCCGTGGCGACAAGCCCGCCGGCCCAGCCGTAACGCAAGCCGCCGACGGTGGCAATCGAGCAGCACGTCGTGCAGAGAAGCAAGCTGAATACGCAGCACGCGCTGCGGCAGGTTTGGGCGGCGAGTAACTACATAGGGTTGTAGGCTGGGTCTAGACCCAGCAAGCGCTTCAGTGAGGAAAGCTGGGTATTTAAACCCAGCCTACTTGCCGAAAAAGCGCCCTGGTAGAGAATGATGGTCAGCCATCATTTTTTTTTGCCTGCCATGTTCATCGCTGTGCTCCCAAGGTTCACTTTTAGAAGCGGCTTGCCGCGACCAGCGATGCAAGTGCAATCAGGTCGCGGCAAGCCGCTCCTACAGTTGATTGCTACTTTCTTTACTGTAGTTAGCGTTTCCGTCTCCGCCCAAACTTTCCCCACCAAACCGATAAAAATCGTAGTCCCCAACGCGCCCGGTGGCGCCGCAGACATCACTGCGCGCGCGGTCGGCCAAAAATTATCCGAGGCGTTGGGTCAACCCGTCGTCATCGAAAACAAGCCAAGTGCAGGCGGTGTGATCGCGGGCGAACAAGTGGCTAAATCGGATACCGACGGTCACACGATACTGCTGATTTCGAGTGGCACGGCGGTCAGCGCCGCGCTGTTCAAGTCGTTGCCTTTCGATACGCGCAAAGACTTTGCACCCGTATCAAAACTCGCGTCATTCGATCTCGCAATCGCAGTCGCCGAAGGTGGCAAATTCAAAACATTCGCCGAATTGCTTGCGTACGCAAAGGCCAATCCGGGCAAGCTCAACATCGGTACGCCACAAGTCGGCACCACGCAAAATCTCGCTGCCGAATTGTTCAAGAGCGTCGCTGGCATTGACGTGCAGGTGGTTCCCTTCAACGGCACGCCGCCGGTGATCGCCGCATTGCGTGGCGGCAATATTGACGCGATGGTGGAAATTTTGGGACCACTGATGCCGCAAATTGCGTCGAAAGCGTTGCGCCCGATCGCGTTGCTCGGCGATCAGCGCGCAGCGGTGTTACCCGACGTGCCGATAGCGCGTGAGGCGGGCGGAACGCTCGCCACTTTCAGCGCCGCCTCGTGGAATGGACTCGCCGTTCCTGCGAAAACGCCGAAGGATGTTGTCGCAAAACTCAATCGCGAGTTGGTGCGCATTCTGGCGCTGCCAGACGTCCAACAACGCCTCGCTGACTTGACGCTGGTCGCGCAAAGCAGCACGCCTGAGCAGCTCGCGCAACTGCTCGACAGCGACATCAAAAAGTGGGCTAACGTGATCGAACGCGCGAAAATTCAGAAGCAGTGACAAACGCTAAATTGCGAACAGAAAGACGGAGGCGGCGATGACCAATCTTGATGTGGGCCTGATCGGCTACGGCGAAGTCGGCAAGATTTTTTCGAACGGGCTCAAGGCAAAGGGCCTGAACTGGGTCGGCGCTTGGGACGTCATTTTTGGTGACGCGATGTTCGGCGGCGCACAGCGTTTGCACGCGCAGGCGCACGGCGTCATTGCTTGCGAATCGGCGCGACATTTGTGCCTCAAGGCGAACCTCATCATCTCAGCCGTGACCGCGTCAAACACGCTGGCCGTCGCGCAGGAAATCGAGCGATTCATTCGACCGGGCACCGTGTTTCTCGACATGAATTCCGCCTCGCCAGCCACTAAGCTCGCCGCGTCGCGCGTGATCGAAGGTGCGGGCGCGCAGTACGTCGAGGCGGGCGTGATGACCTCTGTGCCGCCGTACGGCATCGCCGTGCCGATGTTGCTCGGTGGTCGTCACGCTGCGCGTGTCGCGGATCGCTTGCGTCCGCACGGGCTCAACCTCACGCCCGTATCCGACAAAATCGGCATCGCGTCGGCCACCAAAATGGCGCGCAGCATCATGATTAAAGGCATGGAAGCGCTGGTCATCGAGAGCTATGCAACGGCGCGCAAATACGGTGTGGAAGACGCGATGTTAGAGACGATGAAGGAGACGTTTCCCGGCATCGATTGGGACAAGCAAGGCGCGTATTTTTTCAGCCGCGTCGTGCAACACGGCAAGCGTCGCGCCGAAGAAATGCGCGAGGCCGCAAAAACGGTGAGCGACGCGGGATTTCCGCCGCTGATGGCCACCGCGATTGCAGATAAACACGACGCTATCGCTGAGCTTGCTCGCGAAGGTGTGTTCAACGGCATCAGCAAGGACGCGCCGTGGCAGGAATATGCAGATCGTTTGTTGAAGGTGAAACCGAAGGTTTGAACGCGGGAAAACTGGCATCAGCTTTTAGCTGAAACAACCATTGCCTGTGGGCTTAGCGCTATAAAAGCTAATTGTCGATAAAGTGACTTTAACGGCCTTGAGCCCTGAGAAAATGCGCTTTTCGATAGAAAGTTATAGGCTGTTTGATCGCTCGATTGAGATCGACCAACCGGTAACTTCGCCACCTTAAACTGACTTTCCAATTCCTGCTGCAATGTCTTCCTTCATGCCGCGCTTTATTCGCCATGTCGGACGTCATCAGGACGGTCATCGTGAGCTGGTGCGAGGGAAGGTTCATGCGCGTTTTCAGCGAGCAGTGCAATGGCAGACGATAGCCCAGTTGGCTATCGTGTTGTCGAATCAAATTCTCAGGAAAATTCGGTGGGCAACGGTTCCGCGAGCTTTTGGCGGAATTTATTTAGCAACACTTCTGCCACGATTACGGGGTTGTAGACCACGCTCGCCCGTTCTCCTGCACGCTGAGCCATTGCAGCGCATTCGGCGGCGTTGTTGCGACACCACTCGAGCTTTTCTGCCAGATCGGAGCTGTCGTTATTGATGGGCACGTAATGTTCCCATGGCGAAAATTGATCTGAGAAGAAGCTGACCCAAGGCGAATCGACCGACAACACGGTGGAGCCGCTCATCATCTTCCACGCCCACGCATCCCACGTTCGCGCAAAACCATCCACGTCCACGATGTAGCGATAAGCAAGTTGCTCACCGCGCGAAACTGGTTGCCCGAGAAATACATCGACATCCAGTTTTTGTTCCATCACCACCGCTCTAAATTGGCGACGCGGATGCATGCTTCGGTCGGCCAATGGTGCAAATAGATTGCCACTTTCACCGTGATCGCCAGCACCGAGTACAGTGCGCGATTTTCTGTCTGCCCACGGCGTTTTAAAAGGAAGCAATTCCGCGAATAGCGCACTGTAATAACCGCCCAGATAGTGCGGATCGGGCTGCAACAACGCGCTCGGGTCGCCGCGATGCGCGCCGAAGCATGCGAGCCAGTGACGAGTCGGACTGAGCACGGGGACATCGCCCGGCTCGCCGCGCCATTCCGTGTGATCCGCTAAATCTGGCGGCGTTACCCAACGGTAATGGTCCGAATACAGATTGCGCTCGCGCCACGCATCATAAAAACAAAAAGCAAACCACAGCGTCGGCACGTCAAGTGGCTCAACGATGTGTTGCGACAAAAAACGTAGCAAGCGTTCCGAGTTATGTCTGTGGAAAACGGTACTGGCATGGGTCGCGCGTTGCGTTCTGAACGACATCGGCGCGCAGTACCAGCAGCGCTCCGATTTAAGCCAGCCCATCAGGCAAACATTCTGCGGAAGCGAATTGATCTTGCACGAGAACATTCGCTCAAACTCGGCAATCGAGATGTAGCGCAACGCACTGGCCGGTCGCGCAACTGGGCCTAGCGTGACGCGAATCTGTGACGGCGCAACCAGTTGGCTGCTGTATTTACTCATGGGCACTCCTATAAATCCGTCGTTCGGGCGCATTGCTTCGTTGTGGGGTGCCAAGGCGTTGCGCTTGCAACAGAATCCTCATGTACCAGAGCGTACATTCCGGTTGCTGTGCGCCCCACGCCTCGCACTTCATCCCGAAAAACGTATTTCTAGAAGTGCCCTCATTTCAGCAACGCCCGCGCATCCACCCGCGCCACACGCGACAACAAATAATCAACCTCTGCTTTCGCGACCGCCGACAACGCAGCGCCCGGTTTGCGCAGTGTGTCGTGACTCAGAATACCGCGTTTCATCATCACGTATTTGCGCACCGCCAAACCCGGGCCCGGTTGTTGTTCGTAGCGAATCAAGGGCAAGTGCGCATCGAATAAATCATGCGCCTCATCGCGCTTGCCCGCAGCAGATAAACGCACGACATCGGCCAGCATATCGGGGAAGCAATAGCCGGTGTTTGCACCATCGGCGCCACGTTCCATTTCGAAGTCGAGGAACAGCGCGTTGTTGCCGCAGAGGATCGAGATATGCCGCATCGACCCGTCGCGCTCATAGTTGCGTAGCGTGGAAATCTTGTCGAGACCGGGCCAGTCTTCGTGCTTGAGCATCACGCAGGCCGGGTTCTCCATCACGATGCGTCGAATCACGGCAGGCGTCATCTGCACGCTGAATGTCAGCGGATAGTCCTGAATCACGAATGGCACGTCGGTACCAATCGCCTCACTCGCCTGCTTGTAATAGGTCGCGATCTGATCGTCGGTGCGCAGCGTGTTCGGCGGCGCGATCATCACGCCCGCTGCTCCCGCGCTCATGACATCGTTTGTGAGCGCGCGCATCGCCGCGAAACCGGGTGCAGACACGCCGACGATGATCGGCAAACCGGACGCACGACTGATCACGCGCGTCGCCACGTCGACAGCCTCTGCGTGTTCAAGCTTCGGTGCTTCGCCAAGCTGACCGAGTACCGTGATACCGGTCATGCCACTGGCGATGAAGAAATCCGTCATACGGTCAATGGACGCGTTGTCAATCGCGCCACCGGGCAAAAAGGGCGTGGGCGCAATGACGATGACACCGGAGGCGGTGGTGGTGAGTTTCATAGGACTGTTGCTGTCGACTTACGCAAATGAATTTATGCCGTCATTCTCGCGTAGCGGGAATCCGGTTTGTTGGTCGCGCGAAGCGCCAAAATTTGCGCTTCAAGAACTGTACGCGCTGGATGCCCGCTACGCGAGGATGACGGCAGTTGGGGGCGAACGCTTAGTCCCCTTTGATGTTGCCATCCTTGATCACCTGTGTCCACATCGCGACTTCCGCACGTATCGCCTGCGTCGCTTGCTCTGGTGTGGTGTAAGTCGCATTCGCACCCTGCGCAAGCATCGAATCTTTCACATCCTGCTGTTCGAGAATGCCCTTCAACGTAGCGTTCAATTTAGCGATGGTGGATGCGGGCGTTCCGGCAGGCGCGAGGATGCCAAACATGGAACTTACGTCGAAGCCCTTGAGCCCAGCGTCCGGTGCGGTGGGCACACCGGGCAACGACGGAATCGGTACGGTCGTTGCTGTGGCGAGCGCACGCAGTTTGCCCGCCTTGACATGACCATGCGCAGCGGGCGCGGTCTCGATCATCATCTGCACTTGTCCGCCGATCAAGTCGGTCATCGCTGGACCGCTGCCTTTGTATGGCACATGCAAGAGCTTCACGCCGACCAGTCGCTGAAACATTTCGCCTGCCAAATGTTGCGGCGAACCGTTGCCGCTGGACGCGTACGTGATGCTGCCGGGGTTCGCTTTGGCGAGCGCAATCAGCTCGCCCAATGTGTTCGCCTTCACCCCCGGATTGACGACAAACACGAGCGGCACGCGACCCACAATGGCCACAGGCGCAAAGCTTTTTTCCATATCAAATTGCGCGGTCGCGGCGGACAGTACGCTGCTGATGGAGTGACTGGTCAGTGCACCCATGAGTAGCGTGTAACCGTCGGGTTTTTCTTTGGCAACAATGGCTGCGCCGAGGTTGCCCGTAGCCCCTGCACGGTTGTCCACCACCACCGTTTGCCCGAGCGCGGTGGTCAGCTTTTGCGCCATGACGCGCCCGATTACGTCGGTCGCACCGCCCGGTGGATAGGGCACGATCAGCCGGATCGGTTTGTCAGGATACTGCGCAAACGCAACGCTCGTCGCGAGTGCGAACGTGGACACCGCACCAACAATGACGTGGCGCATCATCGCCGTCCGTGAAAAGAATGAAATTGTTTGCATGAAAGCCTCCTCAATGCAGATTGCTGAATGTGTCCGCGAGTATCGTACGTGAGTGCGCACAGCGCTAACCAACCGCCAAGCAAACGGAACACGGGCCAGGAATCGTCATCTCACGAACAGCCAATGAAAACTCACACAAACTCGGTAGACTTGATTAATCACGCAACCGATATCGGGAGTGCAGGTGAGCGAAGCAGCAGATAACCCTGGCAGTAAAAAGCAGGCGCAGTTCAACAATGCGGATGAGCTGTATCCCGACGTGTACATGGATTTGAAGCGCATGGCGCGACAACATTTGCGGCGTGGGTCACAGTTCACTGATTTGCCGGTGACGGTGCTGGTGCATGAGAGCTTTGCTCGGCTCGGAAATTTACGTATGCCGATTGATCGTGCCGCGTTTTTTGCTTATGCAGCGCGCGCGATGCGCAGCATCATCGTGGACTACGTGCGAAGCCGCGAGACTGCAAAGCGCGCGGGCGCGCATGTGAGCCTGACGTTGGCGGACGATGTTGCCGCGACAACGCTAGACCACGCGCAAATCATCTCAATTGACCGCGCGCTGGTGGAGTTGGAGGTCGCCGATAAACGTGCGCACGATTTGGTAGAGCTACGATTTTTTGCTGGCTTTACGCTTGAAGAATGCGCTCAGCAACTGGAAATTTCGCTCGCGACCGCACAACGTGATTGGAAGAAAGCGCGTGCGTTTCTGGGGATGGTTTTGCGCGAGACAGAGCCGTAGGTCCCGAACGCCGATTCTTTGTAGGAGTGACTTTTCGCAACCGCAAACTATCGGAGGTCGTGGCAAGCCGCGCCGACAGAGGCCGAGAAACTACTGAGTTTTGAATCGAGGATGCGATGGATGCAGCACCGCTCGGAAAATCGCTTCGCTTTCATCTCGTAGTGCTTGCGATTCAGTCGCCCTCCCCTCTTTTTGCAATGCCGTTGCGCCCAGCGACATCAACTCACCACGCACCAAACAACGCTTCAGGTCATAACGATGATTGCGCTCCAGATAGTCCAACCCTTCGCGCATCGACACATATGCGATCTCCGCATTGCCCCGCTTGCTCTCAATCCGGGCGCGCTCAAGCAGCAGCGGCGCAAAGAACGGACTGGGTGACAGCGTATGCGTTGCAATTTCATTTAGACCAATCGTGATGGCTTCCATCGCAGCCGCGTCATCGTCTTTGAGTCGAGCCGCAACCGCCTGCACCCAACGTCGCCCCACCAACGCCGCAGGATTTCCCGGCGCGCTTTGAACGAACATGTCGGCAGCAGGCGCCATAAGTTGTTGCGTGCATTGGGCGTCAGCGCTGACAACACACGCCTCGAAACGCGCATGCGCCAAGCGTAATTTCGCAAGCGTAGCGGGTTCATCCGTCGTCGTGCGCTCATCGAGCAAGCGCTGAACCACAGGAAGCTGACCATGTTGCGCATAGCTTCTAATCACAGCCTGAAACAGCAGATCAGATACCTGCGCCAACGGAATTTTCAACGCCGGTTGCAATCGCGTTTCAATAAAGTTGACTGCCGCAGCGGGATCGCCAGCTGTCAGCAGCATATCGAGGCGAGTGGCGAACGCTGCGTTGGCGGACAGCCCGTCGCTGGCACCGACTTTCGCTAACTGCTCGATAGATCTATCGTTGGCAGCGACTGCCTCGGTGAAGCGCATCGCGACGCGGTTGGCCAGCATCACGCGACTCCATGCGGCGCTTTCACTGTGCTTTCTGTTGTCACCGCCTTTGCTTCGGCTCGCCATCAGTTTTTCTGCGGCGGCCAGCGCGGTCGGTGCGTTGCCTGATCTGGTCGCGATGATGACTTGATCGAATAGCAGCGTTTCTTCGATGACGGCGCGCCGCAGATTTGACGACGGAATCGAAGGCAGCAATGCCACCGCCTCATTCATCAATCGCGTGGCTTCTTTGAGGTCGCCATTGTGGGCAAAAAACTCCGCGAGAAACGACTTGCTATCGATCAGCGTTGCTGTGTCGCCCAGTTTCAACGCGTAGTTGTGTGCGTCTTCAAGGCCGCGACGTGCGCGTGACGGCTCGCCCATTTCGTAGAACCGGATTGCCAGCATTTTGGCCACGTTGGCGCTGGTCAGGTAGTCGTCTTTGAATACGTCCGGAATTTTCGCGATGCCAATGTCGAGCAATTGCGCCGTCGTCAGAGGTGAATTTTGCGGCGCATGATTTGAGATCAACTGCACCACGAAATCAATGGTCTTGTCGCGCTGTTCCGTCTCGCTCACCGCGCGCACGCGTTGTCGATCCGCCTCGGCCCGTTGTCGGTTCGCCTCCACCGTTTGCAACACCGACACCGAGAGCGCGGCCAGCACCAGTAGCGCCACGCCAACAGTCGAACCCACGGCGAACTGATGGCGCCGAACGAATTTGCCTGCGCGATACAGCCCGGTATCCGGTTGTGCGGTCACCGGCTCGTGATTCAGGAAACGCAGCAAATCATCCTTCATCGCCGCTGCGTTACTGTAGCGATCTTTCGGCGATTCGCTGATCGCTTTGGCGACGATGCTGTCGATATCGCCCTTGACGATTTTTGACCAATGGCTGCGTGCAGGTGAAATGGCCAGCTTTTCTGAAGGGCGCGTGTAGTGCTGACGGTCATCCGGCGACTCGCCCGTCAACAGTTCATACAGCGTGACCCCGAGCGAATACACGTCACTCGCCGTGCTCACTGCGTCGCCTTTCATCTGCTCGGGCGGCGCGTAGCGTGGCGTGTAGCCTAGACCTGCAATCCGCGACAGATCTTCGCCGCCTTCACCGCTCGCATCGTCGTCAAGCAACTTTCCCAAGCCGAAATCGAGTAGCTTCACGTCACCTGTTGCGGTGACCAGAATATTGGCGGGCTTGATGTCGCGGTGCAGCACCAGCATAGAGTGCGCGTACGCCACCGCGTCCAGCACCTGACAAAAAAGCTCGACCACTTTGATGATGCCCAATGCGTTTTTTTCGCAGTGTTGCTGAATCGTCAGCCCCTGCACAAACTCCAGCACCAGATACGGCACGTCCTCATCAACCAGCCCGGCATCAATCAATCGCGCAATGTTCGGGTGTGACAGTTTGGCGAGCAGCTCGCCCTCGCGCTTGAAGCGCTCACGGGCGGACGGCGAGCGTAGCGCTGCGTTCGACAGCAGCTTGATCGCTACCTTGCCTTCAAAGCGGCCATCGGCGCGCTCAGCAAGCCACACGCTGCCCATACCGCCGCGCCCGATCTCGCGAATCAGCGTGTACGCACCCAAGCGGCGACCTGTGTTGCGCGCATCAACGACGGGATCCATCGCGTCATCGAAATCAGCGTACTCGCCCGCCGCGCTGGACAGGCCGATGGGCCGCATCGTCAGGGCAGGCTTACTTCGCATGCCATCAACCAGATCAGCCAGAGAAGCGTCGGACGCGCGCAACGCAGCCAATTGCACCGTCGCCTCGGCGTCTGGCAAATCCATCAGCCGTTCATACTCGCGAAGCGCTTCAGTCCACTGTTTCTGCACGGTTGCCCCCTATGTTCGAGTGATCCCGGAGACCCATCTGCGATCCCACCCGATTACATACGTGATTGCGTCGTGAATCTAGTCAAACGATGAGTTCGCTGACAAATCGCGTGTAGTAGCGGCCAAGAGCGCTACTACAGCTTGGGTTTGATCGCGTATTTCGCCAATGCAGCCTGCGCGTCGCTCAACAGGGTCACTGCGTCAATACTTTTCGCCTTCATCTCCGCCACCCAGTCGCGCGCAACGCGTTGCGCCGCGAGCTGCCAGCGCGCATATTCTTCGGGCGACAAAGTGATCAGTTTGTCGCCGCCGCTGATCTCCGCTTTGCGCGCGGTGAGCGCTGACTGATCCCATGTGCGACCAATCAACGCGCCGAGTTCCATGCCTGAATTGCGATCCAGAATCGCGCGCAACTCTGCTGGCATCGCTTTGTATTTCGCCTCGTTCATCGCGATCACAATCACGCTGGTGTAGAGCGCTGGCGAGCCCGCTGGCATCTCGGTGTGGTATTTCACCACCTCGTTGATTTTGGTGGACGGCAGCGCTTCCCACGTGATGAACAGCCCGTCGAGAATGCCTTTGCTCAATCCTTCCTGCAACGCGGTGAACGGCACCGACACCGGCGACGCGCCGAGGGCTGCGAGCATTTTGTTGGCAACCCGATTGGGTGCGCGAAGCTTCTCGCCACGCAAATCTTCCAGCGTACGCACCGGCTTTTTCGCCATGTGCAACAAGCCCGCATCGTGAGTGTGAATCGACAGCAATTTCACCCCTTTGAACTCGTCGACGAGATGCTTTTGCCCATAGTCCCAAGCCGCGCGGCT
>ENA-OBLH01000226-OBLH01000226.1-metagenomes-genome-assembly--contig:-NODE-226-length-20882-cov-3.76727_pt1 | contig 20882 bp, 17 predicted proteins | sample MGYA00153382_OBLH01 | MGnify analysis MGYA00153382
TAGCTAACTTAGGGCTAATGGGAGCAAGAATTGGTTGGGGAGGTGCAGCAAGAGTTGAAGTTATATTTAATGCTGGCTGGGCAGTCCATCCTCTATTAACGATGTTTCCAGTGCCTACAGTTGCATTTCCCATACTAAAACTTCTAAGAGCTAGGGGATTTGCTGTAGTCTGTAAATACTGCCCCCGATTGCGGAAAGATTTAGTTCCCGTAATATCTGTCCCAAAAATATTATCTTGAACTGTTAAGTTACTAACTCCCCAGCTAAGAAATAGTTCCATGCCGTGGGTTTCATAGTCATAGCCCCCGGCAGCTACTAAGTTTCTTCTGTAGGTGACATTGTTAGAGCCTTGGTTGATGTAAGTACTCCAACGTTGATTTCCTAGGGGAAGAGTTCCTGTAATATCTGTCCCAATTTTATTGTCTTCCACTAGAGCAAAAGTAGAGCCTTCTCTAATAATTAGGGCTGTGGTGGTATTTCCAGAAATGAGGTTGTTTCTAATCGTAGTATTGGCACTTCTATGAACGTAAATACCATTAGATACATTAGGATCTCCATTCCAGCCATTACCTAAACCAACAGTCCCGGTAACATCTGTCCCAATATAGTTATTGTTGATCGTAATTCCAGTTGGGCCAACAATAGTTCTAGCATAGTTATTTCCCTGGCCAATCTTGATGCCGTTACTCTCAAAACGATTGATAACAAAGCCATTAGCTATGCTATTGCTACTGCCATTCCAGAAAGTTAAGCCGTTGGTGAAGGTGGGGCTATAGTTGACATCGGCGGGGAAAGAGTTGGCATTACCAGCTACAGGGATGGCATCGCCTCGGAGTTCGATCGCTGGTTTGCCCCCAGAGCCGGGCTGAGTAGTTCCATCAAGGTTAATCTGGCTGACGATCGCTGGCAGGGGAGTTTGTAACGCAATTGTCTGGACACCACCAGAGCCAATATTAAAAACAATGTCATCAGCACCACCAGTAGTATTGGCACTAATAATTGCCTGCCGCAGAGAACCTGCCCCGGAGTCGTTATTGTTAGTCACCGTAAAAGTAGCCAGCACATCTTCATAGGCATCCCGGACTTTCTTGGTGAAGGCTTGTCCTGCTTCGATCGCTCCCGTTGCCTTTTCCAAAATCCAATTGCCGCCTTTGGCTATACTGCCCGTTAAATCCACCGAAGCTGCCACATCTGCTCCAGTAATTTGACTAAGTTTCTGGATAAAGTTTGCGCCAATCTCTCCTGATGCCACATCGCAACCATAGATTAGTAGATCAGGAGTTTTACCAGTTTGCGGCGAAAACCATGTACTCAATGCAGATTGGTATTGTTGTAAATTCTCACTACTAAGACTAGTTGAGCCTAGTTGCAACATTCCTGCTGCCCCGTGGCCAAGGATTTGGATACTATCTACAATTCCTGAGTGTTGGGAGAGGAAATTCGTAATTTGACTAATTCCATCCTGAGTTGGGTCAAGGACGATCGCTTCTGTATTAGGCTTCAATCCTGCTAGGAGATTAGAGAAGTTGGCTACCGCAGTGTCAATGAAGACTAGGTTAGTGGCAATACTGCTAGACGAGTTGGTCTGGGAGTTAGTCAAATTAAAATTAACCATGAGAAACCCACTCCTAAATTAAATCATTTGGATTAATAGAAAAAAATTTAGTTATTGCAAATAGTCAATACTATTACGGAGAAATAATTTTACGCTGATTCAAAAGAAGCTTCAGGACAAATATTATTAATATCTCAACTTCGGTATGATTCAGGGCTTTTACTTAGCTTCACCAATTACTAATATCTATATATTATCTAACTAGATGAATTTATTATCTTACTTCTTGTAAATACCTAGTCAAATATTTGTAAAGTAATCATCAAGTTGGCAATCAATTAATAGTCTACTTTTATTGCTAATTGATTAGTTAGTGACTTAATTCATGTGAGGTTTTTCAAGGTAAATTTTGTTTTTAGCATACTTTCTTGAAAGGCTTGAAAGCTTAGCTATACATAGAAAAAAGACTCTTGATATCTCAAAATTCACGTATTATTACGGACTATTATATTATTCGTAAATTATTCTTTTCCTAAATAAAATAGGCTGAGGATAGATCAAAGAATAGAACTCTAGAATTAATATATAAACGGAGGTCTCTTAATCATGCAACTATGTTGACTTTACCCTAACTCTCTCCTGACATGAGAGATGTACCCTATAGGAATTATGTAAAAACACAGATATAGTAAGGGCGCAAGGCCTTGCGCCCCTACCTATAATTTTAACGGCAGGCTTGTGTAAGCCCTATTAAAATTAAGAACTAACTTTAAGATCAGCAATTATCTTTTCTAAATGATTAGTATCTGCTTGATAGATGGTGTTACAAAAATGACAAGTTGCCTCCGCCCCTCCATCCTTTTCGATCATGTCTTGGAGTTCTTCAACCCCTAGGATTTGCAATGCCCCAAGGACTCGATCGAAGGAACAACCGCAATGAAACCTCAACATTTGGGTTTCCGGGAAAATCACCAAATCCATGTCTCCTAACAACTCAGCAAAAATCTCTCCCAAAGATTTTCCTGCCTGTAGCAAGGGCGTAAAACCAGAAAGAGCTTCCACCCTAGAAGCTAATTTTTCTACTAAGGTTTCATCCTGCGCTGCCTTAGGTAAAACTTGGATCAATAATCCCCCCGCAGCAGTGACACCGCTACTGCCAACAAATACCCCGACTACCAAAGCTGAAGGTGTTTGCTCAGAACTAGCTAAGTAGTGCGCCACATCATCACCGATTTCTCCACTGACCAATTCCACCGTACTAGAGTAGGGATAGCCATAGCCCACATCTCTGACTATATAAAGATAGCCTTCCTTACCTACAGCCCCCCCTACATCTAGCTTACCTTTGGCATTGGGGGGCAATTCCACATCAGGATATTCTACATAACCCCGCACATTCCCATCTACTCCGGCATCTACTAGTAGACCTCCTAGAGGGCCATTACCTTTGATCCGGATATTTACTCTTGATTCGGGGGTTTTCATGCTGGAGGCAAGAAGCAATCCTGAAGCCATACTTCTGCCTAGGGCTGCGGTGGCAACGTAGGAAAGTTGATGCTTTTGTCGTGCTTCTTCCGTCAAGCGGGTCGTGATCACTCCTACTGCCCGGATGCCGCCGCCTGCTGCCGTTGCCCGAATTAACTGGTCTGCCATGAGATTGAGTATTTCTTCTTGTTAAGTTTTTGATTTTCTTCATCTAGCTTAACATTCTAGATAATTCTAGGCGATCGTTTCTAAGTAATCGTTTCTAAGTAATTGAACCTAAGCGATCGAAGGGGAAGAACCGCCAGAAAGCCCGACCAATTATATTTACCTTGGGCAAAAATCCCCATACATGGGAATCATTACTGTAGTTCCGATTATCTCCCAAGACAAAAACTTGCCCTTCGGGAACCACAAAACTAGGTAATTCGTAGCGAATCGGTTCTGCTAGGTAGTTTTCCTTTAGGGATTGATTATTGATATATACTTGTCCCTGCTGTACCCGCACTTGCTGCCCCGGTAAACCAATAACTCGCTTAATAAAAGCATTATCTTTGCCAATATCGCTTAACTCTGGGACATCAGGAGGATTGAAAACTACCACATCTCCCCGATTTGGGGCATGAAATAAATAGGATAATTTATCTACCACTAAGCGATCGCCCACCTGCAAAGTTGGGATCATAGAATCTGAAGGAATATAGCGGGGTTCAGCGACAAAAGTTCTCAGCAAAAATGCCAGAATCAAGGCAATTATTACAATCTGTAAATTCTCCCGCACTTGTTGCCAAAGTTTATTAGTTCCTTCTTTAGTGGCTGGTGGAGTTTTCTGATCTGGGGTAGAAGGTTGAGTCATAGGATTTTTAAATCAGACAAATTAGTTGGTAGGGGCGCAAGGCCTTGCGCCCTTGATAAACAAGGGGCTTAAGCCCCTTGTCTGTACTCCATGAATTAGAAAAGGTCTGTAAGTAATCATACGTCAGAACTAGCATGAGGATGGGGTGCTAGAAATTCGGCTGTTTCATCGATCTCAAAGTATTGATAAAACTTTTCGGTAATGTGCAGCCAATACGATCGCCCATCACTTTCTTTAGATTTTCTGACAAAGCCTAATTCTACTAATTCCGGGATGTGTTGATACGCTCCACTGCCCCGGAGTTGGATTAGGTCTGATTGTTTAATTTTTTGCTGGAGAGCGATCGCAGCTAAAGTCCGCAAAGCCCCCAACCCTAAGGAGCCGGGAACTAGGGTGGCGAGTAAACCCCCAAAGGCAGAACGCAACTGTAAACTATAACCCGCTCCCGTTTCTACCACTTCCAACGCACTATTTCGATAGGCATAATCATCCATCAGCTCCATCACCGCACTAATCGCCGCTTCTCGATCGCACCCCGCATACTCAGCCAACTCTTCCAAGGAGAGGGGCTTACCTTTGAGATAGAGAATAGCTTCAATAGTGGGAGCAAGGGAAGGCATGGGGAAGAAGGAGGTAAAGGAGTTACAGGGAGGTAAGGGAAGGTATAGGGAGATAGAGGAGGTAAAGGAAGTAAAGGAGTTACAAAGAGATACGAAGAGATACAAAATGGAGTCTTATCCTCCCCTTTTTAAGGGAGGCTAGGGGGTATCCTCTTGGATTGATTGCTCTCCATCCGTTTCCTCTAACCACCCCCAACGATCGTCACCACTTCAATTTTATCCCCAGAATTAACCATCGTCTCTGACCAGAATTGTGGATGGAGGATTTCGCCATTATTCCACCGCAATTAGTCGGAGGTTAAAACCTAGAGATTCCAGCAGAATAGGTAGAGTTTGGGGAACACAGAAGCGAGGTTCGCCATTGATTTGCAAATTAATATTAGTCGCATTCATAATTTTTCGAGATTTTTCATGGTCTGCCAACGGGTAATCTGAGAAAGAAAAAATTGGGTAGTTAAGGTGGGCTGCTCCGAATCCATCAAAGAACGGACTACAGCTAGGCGATCGGCCCCGGCGTTCAGGACATCACTAAAATTACTGGTATCAATTCCTCCGATCGCAAACCACGGCACCGTAGCATGGGCTGCTGCGTAGCGAATATATTCCAAGCCAGCAGCAGATTTCCCCGGTTTGGTAGGGGTTTCATGGACAGGGCCTACGCCAATATAATCTACCTTAGAGGCGATCGCTCGCTGCATTTCTTGGGGATTGGTAGTAGATTGCCCAATAATTCTGTGGGAACCCAGAAGCTGCCGCACAAATTCCACAGGTAAATCCTGTTGGCCTAGATGCACCCCATCAGCATCTACAGCTAGAGCTAAGTCGGGGCGATCGTTGACAATAAACAATGCCCCGTAGTGGTGGCAGAGGCGACAAAGTTTTTGGGCAGTGGCAAATTTTACCCCATCATCAGCATTTTTCTCCCGGTACTGCACGATCGGCAATCCCCCTTGGAGAGCAGATTCCACCACCGAGATTAGGTCATCTCGACTAGAAGTAACTAGATAAAGATGCGCCTTGGCTAATTGTTGTTGGCGCTGACTGGTGAGCAAAGTGCTTTCTAGGGTGTAGATTTGGTAGCGCATTTGCTTTACTCCCTGAGCCATTTGGGAATTGTAAAGCTTGCTATATTCTTCTAGAACCCTAAGAGCCTCTTGGATACGGCAGAAATTAGCTTGGAGAATAGCTCCCACATTTTCTCTAGTTTCCTCTTGGGCATGGGTCAACTCAGTCCCCGGATCCTTAGGTGTATCACGGGCAGCCCGGATTTCACTGCTGTGCCAACCGGCCAGACTTTGCCGCAGATCCTTACAAACTGCTGCCATGACTCCATCCTGCAAACCCAAGCGATACCAATCTTCAATCACTCGAATGCCTTCTCTGGCTCGATCGAGATTAGCATCAAGAATCCGATAGACCGCTAGAGTTGAGTTGTCAGGGGAAATTTCTAGTTCTTTTTGTTCTGCCATACATTCATTTTATATTAGTATTCCCCTCCCTTTTGTTGGCTTTGCCTTCTCGTTAGAGTAGGGGGATCGAAGTTTAATAGTCGAGCAGCAGTTTAGTATTACTGTTGAGGTTAAGTTGATACCAGTGTTGGCTTTGCGCCCTTAACTTTCTATCTGTTTACTTTGGCGCTTGTCCATAGTTACATAACTTTGCTCGTGTAGCCCAGTATAAACTTGAGTCGGGCGGTAGATACGGTTTGCCTCTAGTTGTTCCTTCCAGTGGGCTAGCCAGCCGGCAACTCTGGCGATCGCAAATACTGGCGTAAACAGATCCGTGGGAATCCCCATTTTTCGGTACACCAGCCCCGAATAAAAATCTACATTAGGGTAAATTCCCTTATGAGCAAGTTTTTCCTCCACAACTTTTTCTAGCTCCACGGCAATATCGTAATAATCATCATGACCAAACTTTTGGAATAACTGCTCTGCTAAATTTTGCAAAATAGTTGCCCTAGGGTCTTTGACTTTATATATCCGATGACCAAAGCCCATGATCTTAATTTTTTTCTCCAGGGCATTTTCTAGCCAAGGGCGGGCATTTTCTACAGAGCCAATTTCTTCCAACATTGTAATCACCTCTTCATTAGCGCCTCCGTGGAGGGGGCCAGCGAGAGTTCCCACGGCTGAGGCAATCACGGCATAGGGATCCGTCAAGGTGGAGGCTGTCACCCTAGCGCTAAAGGTAGAAGCATTCATGGTGTGTTCGGCGTGGAGAACTAGACAAATATCCAGAATTCTTGCGGCTAGAGGGTCAGGCTCTCTCTCATTTAGCATATAGAGAAAATTTGCAGCATAGCGTAAATCATCCCTGGGCTGTACTGGGTCATTTCCCTTCCGCATCAATTGAAAAGCCGCCACCATCGTCGGGATTTTGGCCAGGAGCCGGACTACGGCCTTACGAACATAAGCAGGGTCTTCTAATTCCCTTTTGGAATAAAACAAGCCCAGAGCCGCTGCCGATGCTTGGAGGGCATCCATCGGGTGTCCGGTTTCTGGAAAACATTTCATCATGTCCCGGATGCGGTACTTAATTCGGCGGTGATAACGAATCTCAGCTTCAAATTCTTCTAGCTCTGCCTTAGTAGGTAAGTAGCCCCATATCAATAGATAAGACATTTCTACGAAACCACTTTTTTCTGCGAGTTCTTCAATAGGAATCCCCCGATACTCTAGAATTCCTTTCTGACCATCGACAAAACTAACACTAGATTGAGCGGCTGGAACGCCTTCTAGACCGGGTTTGTACTCGCAAGCAGTCATAGTTGCTACCTTGGGCTGGGTTATTTACTGTGGCTAATCTACCCAGATCAGCCTTAAGAATCAACTATTTTACCAAATCCCTGAGAGAAAAAATAGTTCCTGAAAAATGCCGTTTTTTGTAAATCTTTGTTAAGAAGAGTTAACATTCGGTTACTTCTGGCAGATTAGGCAAACCCTTAGCTGGTGGGAAATACCTCCAGTAATGACGGGGATCATTGACAATACGCTGATTCTCTCATTTTTCTCCCCACTGATCCCCAAAGTAAAAACTTCATGATATGGTGTTGCAGTTCGATGACTAATTACTAACATGAAGCAAGTACGACTTACCTCAAGGAAAAATATTATTTCCGGAGCAGTATTAACCTTGATAAGTGAATTTTATGAAACAAAAAATCTTAATCAGCTTAACTGGAGCTGTTCTTTCCAGTTCTTTGGCTAGTAATGCTGCTTTAGGTAGCACTATTTTCTCTGGCAATACCCAGCAGACTGCCTCTGTCCAGAATTCTCGGAAGCTACCTGAAAAGCTCTCAGATTCTAGAACAAATCCCATCTTTAGGACGGTTACTCCAGCGTTACCTAGCAATATTGCTCCAGCGTTTCGTAGTATCGCTCCTAAGCCCCAAAATCTCCTAAGTATTACGCCTGAATCTACTTCAGAATTATTGCCTAATGGAAATAGTGCCATTAATGGGAAAAATGAAAACGTAGCTGCTGCTATAGTTAACTCAGAACCTCCAAGTCTTCCAGTATCTTTTGCTGATACGACTAGTAATCCTGGTCTTAACCCCAGCATGGAAGTAGCAGTTAACCCTTATATAGTTCCAGAGGTAATTCCAGAAGTGGTTCCTGCTCCGACTCGGACTCCTTTTCAACGGGGAGAGGCTTCTTGGTATGGTCCTGGTTTTGATGGCAACTATAGTGCAAATGGGGAACTTTTCAATCGCTATGCTATGACCGCCGCCCATCCTAATTTACCTTTTGGGACGCGGGTGTTGGTGACAAATAGGAATAATGGTCGATCGGTCGTAGTGCGGATCAACGATCGAGGGCCTTTCTCTGGGGGTAGGGTTATTGACCTTTCCCAAGGAGCCGCTGCCTCGATCGGCATGATTGAAAGTGGCGTTGCTGATGTCCAACTAGATATTATTCAACCCTAAATTAAACCTTAGATAAATCTTCTAAGATTGACCAGAATTGAATAGGCTTCATATCGAACTCAGGTTATTTTGACTGGGGTTCGATTTTTTTTGCACTTAGCTTGGGAAATACCCTACTGGAATAACTCAAAATCTTTTAAATGGGTCTCACCACTACGGTAGAGATATCAAATGACTCCCATAACAAGCTAAATAGCCTGAAGATCTTCAATTATTTGGTAATTATTTTGGGATTGTTCTTAATTTTCTGCGTAGATGTCAAATTCCAGTGTTAAAATCCAATAAAAGAATTTGCCCGAAAAACTTACTCCTTACAGGGTGAGGTGGTAGGCTTAAAATAGCAAGTAAATGCTCTTACCTCTGGGTACTCAGGGGAAATTGTCTAAAGGAGATGTATTGGTGATTCATATCGATCAGAAAACCCACACTACACAAGATGGAACGACAGTGATAGTTTTAGCTCCCACTGGTCGTCTAGATATCACTACTGCTTGGCAATTTCGCTTGAAGTTGCAAGAGTGTATTTCTAAACTTAGTCGCCATGTGGTGGTTAATCTAAGTCAAGTAAATTTTATTGATAGTTCTGGCTTAACCTCTCTAGTTGCTGGGATGCGGGATGCAGACAAAGTGAAAGGCAGCTTTCGGATTTGTAGCGTCCATCCAGAAGCAAAACTAGTGTTTGAAGTAACAATGATGGATTCTGTCTTTGAAATCTTTGACACTGAGGAGGAAGCTTTAGAAGGAGTTCCCCGCAGCATGGCAACTTAAAATATAGCTTTCTAAAATTTGGTAAAGCGATAAGCTCCTAATATTGCCCCCCATATGGCTTTTCCTGTGAGGGGGTTTAATCCTTTATCGTAGCTAAAAAAATGTCCTAGACTAGTGGCAAATCCTAGTTGGACTTGGTAGGTTTTATTTTCATAGCTAAAAGAACACGGGCGATCGCTTGTAGGCAGAGCTTCAAAGTAGTAGTCAGGAAAACTTGGCTGGGAAATAGTCACATCAAGGACACAATCGGGCAGTAACTCCACCTGCTCTAAAGTCAAATTATCTAATAAAGCTGGATTTGCCCCCGCCCCCCGAAAATCAGTGGGGATAAGAATTTTGTAGTATTGGACTTGGATATGTAGGGGATTACTGGCAACTTCCTTTAATTGTAGTAAGCGTTGACGATAGGGTTGGTCTAACTTCAGGACATTTGCTTGTTCGGCAAAAAAAGTAATCCCCTCAGAAAATAATCCTACGATAGGACGATGCCAGAGGTGAAGATGGACATACCAAGCTGGCTCTGCCAAGGCCTGCTCTTGATTAGTGAATTCTCCAGTTAGATAATTGGCAAGGATTAGTAATTCTGGGGCGTGAGGCATGGCAGGAGTTGGGTGCTGAGATGAATAATTACTAGTTAAACTAAAATTTCTGGTTTACTCTGGCGGTAAGCAATGCTATGATCTATCTTCTGTGAACAAAAATACTTTCATTCTAAATACTTATCTATGGCTCATACTAAGTCCTCCAACAAGCGGATTGAAATAGCGGAACGGAACCGCCTCCGCAATCAATTTTACAAGTCTACTGTCCGCACTTTGACTAAAAAATCTTTTGTTGCTGCTGAAGCCTATGCCAAGCAACCTAGTTCTGAATCTTTGGAACAGGCTCAACAAAGACTTTCTGAAGCTTACAGCAAAATTGATAAAGCTGTAGTTAAGGGTGTGATGCACCGCAATACTGGTGCCAGAAAGAAGGCTCGTCTAGCTAAAAACCTAAAAAATCTAGTGGTTAAGACTACATCTGCTGCGGCTACTGTTTAGCTTTTGGGCATAATTGGGCATAATTGGGCATGATGAGGAAGCAATTATTCTTATTATGTTTATTGCTTCTAGTTTTGGTATTAGCTGGTTGTCAAGACCTGTGGTTTAGTTCGCCCCAGCAAATTTTGGTAGGGGGAGTAAATAGCCAAGCTACTGACCAGTCTCCTAGCTACAGTGGGGATGGCCGATATTTGGCTTTTGCTTCCGATCGCAATCAACAGAGAGATATTTTTCTCTACGATCTGCAACAAAAACAACTAGTTAATCTGCCCAACTTAAATCGATTTGACTCCCTCCAAGACCAACCCGCCCTGAGTGGGGATGGTCGTTTTTTGGTGTATGTTTCTACGGAACGAGGGAAGAATGATATTTTGGTTTACGATCGCCAGCAAGAGCGATCGCAATTACTAACTGCGGATATCCGGGGTTCGGTACGACAGCCGACTATTACCAATGATGGGCGCTATATAGCTTACGAGACTAGTAACCTAGGGCAATGGCATATTGCTTTAATCGATCGAGGCGCAAAGTTTTCTAACCCTATCCCAGAACAGTAATTAAGAAGTAGATAAGAAATATCCTCTAAACACTGCTGAACATGACTAAACACTACCGTAAAATATAAGTAATCAATGTAGTGTAAAACAGGGAACGTAGTTCTCCGTTGTCAGTCCTTAAATTTTGAGCCTCCTGCCCTAATACTCTCACTGGATTAATAGATTAATGACCTATGACTAATGCCATGATCCCCAAGTACCCGTCCCTATTAACTGCTGGAGTAGTAGCGATCGTCACCACTCTACTGAATGCAGCTTCGCCCGTAGATTTTCTCAGCCTCAGCCATCTGCAACAACTCAAACCCAATCAAGCCCTAGCTCAGTTAGATGCCGATGAACAAGCTAATATTCGAGTGTATCAGAGGGCCAGCCCTTCAGTGGTTTCCATTCGTGCAGGGGATGCAACAGGCAGTGGGGTGGTGGTTAGCTCCGATGGTCTAATTATTACCAATGCCCATGTAGTCAGAAATGCAACTAATCTTCGAGTAACTTTGAGCGATCGCCGAGAGTTTCCGGCTCAATTAGTTGGCTATGCTAGTGGTAGCTTAGACCTAGCCGTAATTAGAATCAGTGCGCCCAACCTAGCTCCTATCACCTTTGCCCGGGCAGGATCAGTCCAGATTGGGCAGCGAGCTTTTGCGATCGGTAATCCCTTTGGTCGTTTTGCTGGAACTTTCACTACTGGCATTGTTAGTCGGGTTGATCAAGACCGGGGTTTAATTCAAACTGATGCTGCGATCAACCCCGGCAACTCTGGGGGGGCTTTACTAAATAGTCAAGGGGAATTAATTGGGATCAATACTGCTATTTTTACCGGCAGTCGGGGATCAGGGGCAGGAAATATTGGAATTGGTTTTGCCATTAATATCGATCGAGTCCAACCTTTTATTGCCCTAGCAAGGGAAGGTAGAGCCGCCCAGACTCCTAACCAAGAAAGTCGGATTGCCGGCAGTCGCCGTCCCCCAGAACCCATCACTCTCAATAGCAGACCCGTAACCGGAAATATCTCTAGAGAAAGTAATATCCTCTCCTCTGATAATAGCTTTTATAATCTCCACTCCTTTGAAGGACGGCAGGGGCAACGGGTAGAAATTGAAATGACTAGTCAACAATTTGTGCCTTACTTATTTTTGCTCAATCCTGATAGCCAAGTATTAACCCAGACTGAAAATACCCCCCCTAATAGTCGGACTATCCGCCTGAGTGCTGTCTTGCCTAGGAATGGTACGTATTTAATTTTGGCAAATACTGCTACAGAAGGAGAAGTTGGTAGCTATAATATCCGGGCTTTGACAGGCGGAACTACAACAACACCTACTCCTACAACTCCTTCTACAGGAAGAGTTATTTTGCGAGAGCAGGGAATGCTCGATCGCCAGAGTGCCAGAGTGCTGGAATCTGATGGCAGCTTATATCGCACCTATAACTTTCAAGGACAAGCGGGACAATCGGTCACAATTGATTTAGTTAGCCCAGACTTTAATACTTTTCTGGCGATCTTGGATGATCAAGGGCAAGTAATTGATAAAAATGATGATGTAAATGATAGTAGTACTAATTCCCAACTAGTCGTTACCCTGCCCCGGAGTGGTGTTTATAGAATACTCGTCAATGCCTTTGAACGTGGCGAACAAGGCAGGTTTACCCTTGTAGTACGTTAATTTACAGCACTTTACAGGTATATAAAGAACATTCTTCTTAGGTAACAAGGGGCTTAAGCCCCTTGTCTTTATTTTCTGTGAACTAAAAAAGTGGTGTATTTTCTCCTCGTTCCTAAAAATCGGGAATTTTTGATAGAGAATAAGTAGGAAATGTCCTAGGAGGCGGTAGCATCAAAATAAGACTTTGATTAAATAAACAACCACTAACCAAGCTACTCAGAGACTCCATGCGTCAATCCAACTCCTCTAAAGTATCTCTACTTTCCTTGACCCTGTTAATTTTCTCGGCTGGAATTATGGAGATAGTTAGCCCTTACCCTGCTAAGGCGATGGAAACCAAAGATGGTAATTCTGCACCAGCATTTTTGACTGCTCAAGTTACTCCTCAAGTCTCCCCTCAAGCTACTCCTAGCCCAGTCAATCCAGAATTGGGTAATCGAGAAGGAGGAGATGTCACTCTTTGGTGGTTATTGCTTCTCTGCTTAGGGTTGCCATTTCTATTGGCATGGTTAGGCAGCAAAAGGGGAGCTACTACAGAAAAGTCATCTACCCTAATTCTGACTCCAGAGACAGGCCAAACTGCCCGTATTTATTGGGAAATATCTCCAGAAAAAATTCAAGGACTCCGGCGGCGGGGCAGCAAAAATCTAGCTATCCGGCTAACTGATGTGACTAACATTAACCCTCAGGTGACTAATCCTCAATTGGTACAACAAGTTGATTGCTCTCTTAGCTCTCCTTTGATTAGTTTGCAGGTTCCTGAGATCGATCGAGAGTATCAGGCAGAACTAGGGTGCGTGACTAATGATGGTGGTTGGGTTTCCTTGGTAAAGTCCGCTCCGGCATATTTTCCAGCCCTTCATCCTTTCCTTGGTGGCTTAGGAGCCGGTATAGTTACGGCTATTGGCTCTACAGTTATTAATTCTTTTGAGCCTCAAAATGAAACTCCGCAGGAAGCTAGTCTTCCCAAGGTAGTAGACAAGGTTGATGTAGGTGAGAATCCTGTTAATAGCCTCAATTCTACGGAAGATGCTGGGGTAATTGATCATCCTGCTGGAGATTTAGAAGTTGATTTATGGAATGATCTGTCACCACCGATAACTGCTGAGTTAGGGATAGAAGAGCCTGAAGTATTGCTACCCAAGGCTGAGGTAATTGATAATCCAGAAGCGATCGATAATCCAGAGGTTAAAGATATTGACTCTAGGGTTGATTCTCAGACTGAAGATATATTAGAAGAAATGAATACTCCCCTGCCAGCGATCGTACCTACGGTTGATGATGGTGGTAATAGTCTCGACTGGGGGATAACTGGAGGAGCAGGAGTTGTTCAATTACAAAAAGATGATGAAGTTAAAGATGAAATTGTGGTAGATGAACCCTTACCTAGGATTAACCTCTTGCCTAGTGATGAATCAACTATTAACGGAAGTTGGATATTACCAGAATCAATCAAAGCTACTTACCAAAACCAAGGAGGCAGCAAGCTGGCTCTGAGAGTTTATGATGTAACGGGGATTGACCCAGAGAGGTCTTTGGCAGGAACTTTCCAGCAATTTGCGGTCGAAGAAACAGGATTAATTACACCTCTAACTCTTCAGGATTTACCACATAATCAGCATAATCAGGTCGAGGATTTGTCAAATACTAAGGCTGATGGTGAATTGCTCTATCGGGATTATCAAGGAGAATTGGGCTACCTGACCGCCACTGATGAATGGTTAGGGGTAGCAAAGTCTAATCGAGTCCGACTGCCTCTAGTGGGGGAAACTCAGATTCAACTAGATATCCATACTCCAGATCAGGGTTATGTTTATTGGGAGATTGCGCCCAGAGATGAGCAAAGCCTAAAATCTCAAGGATGCCGGGATTTGATATTACGAATTCATGATTCGACAGATATTGATATTGATTGTACGCCTCCTCATACTACCCAAGAGTATGCTTTTGATAGGGATCGGCGCAATTTTTATGTATCCATCATGATTGGCGATCGCTCCTACGGAGACTACCTTGCTGAACTGGGATACATTACCACTACAGGGGAATGGCGAAGAATTATTCGCTCCCTCCACACCAGATTTTTTAGATTTTGAACTATTTAGTCTCAGGATCAAAGTATTAATATCTGAGTGCTAGGATTTTTAAGAATAAGGTAATCAATTAAAAAGATAAATAAGGATAAAAATGATTTTAAGGAAAGCAGTGGAGCGGGCTTTAGGAAAATTACGGAAAAAGTGGTTTTGGGTATGTTGGGTATTATTGGGTTTAGCTTGTGTAGCTCTGCCTACTATGGCTTTTGTCCCTAGGACATCTATGGATGAAAAAGGAGTGGATGCGATCCGAGTTCATAATGCCCCCTATAATCTTCAGGGGAGAAAAGTAGCGATCGGGCAGGTAGAAATCGGGAGACCGGGGATTTTCAGCTTTGATAAAGTCGTTGCTTGGAATCCGCCGATTAATCTGGCTCAAGTATTTTTACAAGATAAATCCCCCACGGCTAACCGCAATGTAGACCCCCATGCTTTTATGGTGGCTGGGGTGATGGTGTCACGGGATAAAGCTATTCCCGGAGTTGCCCCCATGGCGAATTTGTACTCTTCGGCGGTGGGTTCCCTCCGCAACAATGGTCAACCAGAGGAATGTTTGGCATCCCAGCATGTGGCTTTGCAAAATGGGGGGGATGTGCGAGCAATTAACTTTAGCTTTGGGGAGCCTTTGTCTAGGGATCCCCGCCCCAACGCTACCCTAGATGGAAATGCCTTGTTAACTCAGTGCATAGATTGGTCGGCCAGAGTCCATAATGTCCTCTATAACATTGCCGGCAACCAAGGCGGCGGCGGTATTGCAATTCCGACAGATAATTACAACGGATTGAATGTGGCTTACTCCAAACGGCGGAATGGAGTTTTTGCCAAGATTGATTTTTCTAACTTAAGCGCAACCCCAGTAGGGGTGGGGCGGACAGTGGTAGCGCGGGAAATTAATGTCGGTCCGAGGCGATCAATCAATATTGCCGCTCCCGGTCATGATGTGACGGTATATAATCTCCGGGGTAAGTTTGAAAATGTCAGCGGTACAAGTTTTGCTACGCCTCATGTCAACGCTACGGTGGCAGTCTTGCAGGAATTTGGCGATCGACAAACTAGTTCAGGAGTTGCTAACTGGGGTGTCGATTCTCGGCGGGCTGAGGTGATGAAATCGGTGATTCTCAACTCTGCTGATAAGGTGCAGGATCAAGGCGATGGCAACCTTTTGGGTATGAGCCGGACTGTATTAGCAAAAGATGAAAAAAACTGGCTAGAATCCGATGCCTATAGCGATCCTCAAATTCCCCTTGATTTCCAGATGGGCACTGGACACCTCAATGTCTATCGAGCCTACCAACAATTTAGTCCGGGGCAACAGCCAGCAGGAAAAGCAGGAATGCCGATTGGCTGGGATTATGGCAAGGTAGAAGCAGGAAAATTCCAAGAATATCCCCTCGATAAACCCCTAACTCAAGGTAGTTTTGCCGCCATCACCCTGAATTGGCAGCGCTTAGTAGATTTGCAAGACAAGAATAATAACGGGATGTATGAGGTAGGGGAAACTTTTAGCGATCGAGGCTTAAATAATCTTGATCTTTATCTAATGCCGATCGAGAGCAATGACCCCAACCAGAGTACCTGCGCCTCTATTAGCCCCGCCGATAGTCTGGAGCATATTTTCTGCCCTGTCCCCAAAACTGGCCAGTATAAAATTCGAGTGCAGTACAAAGATCAAGCCAATGAATCAGTCCAAAACTATGGTTTAGCGTGGTGGACGAAGGGATAGAAGGAGGTAGAGGAGGTAAAGGAGGTAAAGGAGTTTATTTAACGTGAATTCGGGTTAAGAAATACCCCTCATCCCCCTTTCTTGAATGCCTCTTGGGCTATACCCCTTCTCCCACAAGGGGCGGTAGGCGTAAGACTTCCCGATTTTTCTGCGATAAGCAGTAGGGTAGGGGGGCAAGACTAAATTTTCTTGTTCCCTCTCCCGTTCTGGGAGAGGGCTAGGGTGTAGCTTGCTTCTCGAAGAGTGGGTTCCGGCTTAACCCGAATTCACGTTAACTAGTTATTCTTATTCTCTACCTCCCCCTACCTCCCTCTATCTCCCTGTACCCCCTTCTCCAACTACTTCCCGAACTCGATAGATGGGCTTACCTTGAGATTCATGGTAGGTACGCATGAGTAGTTCTGCCAATAGCCCAAAGCTAAATAGCTGCACCCCTGCGAGGAGTAGGACGACGGCTAAAATTAATAGGGGACGGTTGCCAATGCTCTCCCCCAAAAATATCTTCACAAAAGTCAGATATCCACCTAGTAGGGATCCCAGAATCATAGATAGCAGACCAAACAAGCCAAAGACGTGCATCGGCCGGGTGAGGAATTTTTTCATAAACCAGATGGTTAGAAGATCCATTGCTACTCGAAAAGTCCTGCCTAAGCCGTACTTACTTTGACCATAGCGGCGGGGATGATGGCGGACGGGGAGTTCGGTAATTCTTGCCCCTTCAATGAAAGCAAGGGCGGGTAAGAAGCGATGTAGCTCACCGTAGAGATTCATATCTGCTAGGAGTTCAGCCCGGTAAGCCTTAAGGGAACAGCCATAATCATGGAGATGGACTCCCGTGACTAGAGCAATCAGGCGATTGGCGACGATCGAGGGCAGTCTCCTCGTGAGAAATTTATCTTGGCGTTGTTTGCGCCAGCCACTAACTAGATCGTACCCCTCATCTAGCTTGGCTAAGAGCAGAGGAATATCTGCCGGATCATTTTGCAAGTCACTATCTAGAGTGACGATCGCTTGGCCTTGGGCATAGTCAAACCCCGCAGCCATAGCCGGAGTCTGGCCATAATTACGCCGCAGCAGGATACTAATTACTGTGGGATATTTAGTCGGAGCTTCCTTGAGCCACTGGGCTGAACCATCACTAGAACCATCATCTACCAAGATAATTTCGTAGCTCAAGTTAGTACTTTCTAGGGTTTCCGTAATAGAAGCCAATAACACCGGCAAACTATCAATCTCGTTATACACAGGCAGGACAACAGATATTAGGGGGGGAGTCATGAATCCCATTCCATTTTCATGACCATTTGTAACGTCCCTAAACCTAACTCTTTGCTAGTAATATGGCGCACCTCAAACAAGGCATACATATCTTTCCCGCCGGGTTTTCCCTTCGATGCCCCAGCAAAGCCTGTAGCAATCATAAAGCCGCAAATATCTTTGGTTTTATGACACCGTTGATGCCACTTTTTCATAGCTTGGACATGGATCGGATCGTCGATCGGAAAATCATGGAAAAAGTACATATCTTGGTTTTCCATCTTGAGGACAGCAATATCATAGGTATCTTCCTCAAAAGGATTTTCTCCTAAGGTAAAGGCAATGCCCTCCAAACCTCCTGCTTCTACAATGCGCTCTACAATAGCTTTTGCCTTAGGCCGGGTCGTTTGGAGCATCAATAGGGGCAGTCCTTCACCTTTTTGTTGCAATTGGAGATTAGGTTGATGGTGCTTAACAGTGTGCTTGAGCATATCAAAGACATCCCAAGGCATTACCCCTAAGCTGTAGAAGGATTCTGTAGGAACCAAGTCATCTTTGAGAGGAAACTCATCTTGAACTTCCTCATCTTCTGCATATTCTGCTTCTCCCATTTCTATAAGTTCTGCTGCTACCTCCGTTAGGGTGACAATTGTTACAGGAATAGGTTGGGGGATTATTTCTGGATGGTTGAGGTCTGGGGGAGGGGTAATATTATAGGTTTTTTTCAGGCTAGGAAAATTGTTGTGGAGTTTGCGATGGCAGTCACTAAAGAATTTGTGGATAGCTTCTAGGGTGACGGCTAGGGCGATCGCTTCTTCGTCGTATAGGGTAGGACGCATACCCTCAAAGGGATGAATGGAGCCAAATTGAGGAGTAATTTCTGACAAGGGCAAATCAGCTATATCTACATCTTCATCTTCATCTTCTGTTTCACTACTGAAAGTAAGGAATAGACAATCCTGCCCTAAAAAAGCTTGCTCAATTTCTCCCATGGAACCCTGCCCAAGGGCAGCAGATCGAAACCGCATCAGGGAATCAAGGGAACGATAAAGAATTATGCCGTAGTCTAGTTCCAACATGCCGATGACAGTGGCGTAGAGAGTTCCTAAATCCCATTGATTTAGTTCTATAGAAATAACTTGGTGGTCGGCCACTAACTCCCACGGGGCATCAGCCCATAGTTCATAGGCCCTTTCAATCAGGAGATCTGCATACTGGGGGGGGAGTTTTGGCTGGCGGGGGGGACGAATTTCGGCTAGGCGTTCAAAGAGTTCATCAATAATAGGTAACTCCGTAACATAATCTACGGTTATTTCTAAATCCTGGAGTACTCCCCGTAAAAAGAATTGAATTTCTCGATCGCGCACCACAATTTTTTGGGGACGGGAAGGACGGGCTGGACTTTGGGGCTGCTCCATAGCTTTGATCAAAGCTCTGACGATCGCTTCAGGGCCAGTCTCGATCGTAATAATATCCATTGACCGAACCATGCCTTCGGCCCCATCCACCCAGAGGATAAATTGTCCCGGTTTCTCCGATGTTTCTGGATTATCTAATCCATCTAGGGAGCGACGGTCTCCTTCCCACACCGTTGGTGTCTGGGGAAGCTTCATGAGGCGACGCAGGGTAGTAGTGGGCAGGGCATTCATCATATCAATTCAAGGCAATTGGTTTTATGGGGAAAAATAATGAATCTGGTAGAATTTAGCAAACTCTAGCAAACTTCGGCGATGTAGTTATAAGGTAATCATAGTGGGGAATCGAATTACCTGTAACTGTTTTCTCAAAATTTTATTGGAGAGGGCAGGGAAATACTCAGCAAATCTTACCCCGATTATTAGAATAGTAGTTCTAAAAGCAAGGATTTTTTTGCTAATGATAGTAATGGTCATAAAAGAGATACTTACTCTGTCAAAAATCCTAGTAAAATGACTAAGTACTAAAGAGAATTTTTTCCATGAAAATAGCGATCGCAAAGGAAACAGACCCTAGGGAACGGCGAGTGGCTTTGATTCCTGATACTGTAGCTCGATTAGTTAAGCAAGGTTTTGAAGTATGGCTAGAGCAGGGCGCAGGAGAAGGGGCATTTTTTCCTGATGATGCCTATGTCCAAGCTGGTGCAAAGGTTGTAGCTGATACGGCAATCCTTTGGGGTGAAGCAGAAATTGTCCTTAAGGTGGGGATTCCCCAATCAGAAGAACTGAAGCAACTCCGCTCTGGAGGGGCATTTATTAGTTTTTTGAGTCCCTTAGCAAATCCCCAATTAATTCAACAGTTGGCAACCCAAGGGGTGACGGCTTTTAGTATGGAACTGATTCCCCGCACCAGCCGTGCTCAGAGTATGGATGCCTTGTCTTCCCAAGCCGGGGTCGCTGGTTACAAAGCGGTATTGTTAGCGGCAGCAGCATTACCTAAATTTTTCCCCATGTTAACTACGGCAGCCGGGACAATTAAACCAGCCAAGGTGTTTGTTTTGGGGGCTGGGGTGGCTGGATTGCAGGCGATCGCTACTTCCCGGCGTTTGGGGGCTGTGATCGAGGCTTTTGATATTCGTCCCGCAGTCAAGGAAGAAGTCCAGAGTTTGGGGGCAAAATTTATCGAAATTATCCTAGAAGAAGAAACCGTTGCTGCCGGGGGTTATGCCAAGGAAATTTCGGAACGAGCAAAGGAAAAAACCCAAGAAGTCCTCACTCAGCATGTCCGGGATGCCGATGTGGTGATCACTACGGCCCAAGTTCCGGGCAAGAAAGCGCCTATTTTGGTTACAGAAGCGATGATTGCCCAGATGAAACCGGGTTCTGTAGTGGTAGATTTGGCAGCGGATCAGGGGGGAAATTGTGAAGGAATCCAAGCTGGGAAATCTATCCAATTCCACGGTGTCACCATGATTGGCACAGTTAATTTACCCGCAGATATGCCCATTCATGCCAGCCAAATGTACTCAAAAAATATCGCCACGTTCTTACAATATTTGGTGAAAGATGGACAAATGAATCTAAATTTTGCTGATGATATTATTAGTAGTACCTGTGTTGCTCATAATGGGGAAGTATTGAATCAACGAGTTAAGGATGCTCTGTCGGTTTCTAGTCCTTGATCCCCCCCTAGCCCCTCTTGTAGCACTTTTCTAGTTTGAGGACAACAGGCAAGGGGCTTAAGCCCCTTGTTCTAAAGGAAAAGCCTGTCTTCATATAACGGAAAACTGCTTAAAAAGGGGGAGAATTAGTTCACCCCGGCTACGATCGGTAAGCGGAGTCGAACCGAACGGGGGATTTAGAGGGATCGAATTAACGTGAGTTCGGTTTAAGCAAAAGCTCTGACCCTAAGCCTAGAGACGTTCCC
>ENA-OBLH01000227-OBLH01000227.1-metagenomes-genome-assembly--contig:-NODE-227-length-20855-cov-5.21106_pt1 | contig 20855 bp, 20 predicted proteins | sample MGYA00153382_OBLH01 | MGnify analysis MGYA00153382
CCCAGTTGGGCTGAATGGTAGTTTTAAAATTATTGCAGTATTCACAAACCCCATGAGCATCGAACTGAATGCGGGGATCGGAGGTATCCATGATGCAGTGGGTGCAGATACGGTAGGGCTGGTAGATATCGTCAGTCATTGCAGCTTGTAGCTTGAAACGGAAGGTTTGGAGGCGGTCGGAGTCAGCCCGGATTGTCACGCCTAGCGTCGATGTGCCGGAGGATCTCCGGCAATAATTGCGCTGCCTGATCGGGCGGCAGAGCCATTGAATGCACGATAGTGGGGATCTCATGCGCAGCATATTCGCCGACCATTGTCGACGGGTAGGACACGACAGCGTCCACTCGGGGGAATGTCGTGCGGCCTTGTACAAGCGTCCAAGCTACATAATCGGCCGCCTTGCCCGCACCGGTTGTAGGGTGCGGCTTGTACAACACTCGGATGCCAGCGCGCGCAGTCATGAGCGCAGTGGCGAGCATCATATGCATGTCAGCGCACAAAGGGTGACCGACGAACAAAACCGAGGGGGTTCGCGCGTCCACCACGTCAGTCAACGTAATGAAGGGCCGAAAGAAGGTGGTTTGAACGCCGCGTCGGCTGCATGTCGCCGACAGGATTTCCCTAGTGAACACCTCAGCGTCCTCCGGGGTATAGACGTGCAAGCGTGTAACTGCACGCAACATAGTCGGCAATTCGATGCCTAGGGCACGCAAAGATGTGCCAGCGTTGACCGATCCATGTTGCATCACTGTAAGAAAGCGTCCGGGTCGGCGGAGACGAGACGCCCACACCGACGCGTCGGCCATCACAGCCCAGCGGTCGAAATGCTCTGTTATCAGCAAAGGACCGGGAAGCTTGTCGATGGCAAGTCGTGCGTAAAACCATCGCCAAGCCGTATAGGATTGCAACCCCCATCCGCGCAGCTCGCGTCGGCTTTGCAGCGCGCGATGCGCCAGCGTGGCCAGCACGAGCGAACGGGCAATATCCTCCTCGTCCAGTAGAGCGATTGCCGGGATCACTTCCGCTTCGGAAGGGAGCCCACTCAGCGGCATCCAGGGGAGCTCGAGCCATTGCCGGGGCATGTCTGGCACATGCCGCTCATGCACAATGTCAGTGGCGCGTTGCGAGAGACCGAGGATCTGACCTGCAACGTCAAAGTGCGGAGACTTCGTACTCGACAAAGATCCCTTGATCTGGCGAAGATGCCGAGCATAAAGCGCCGGCCCCAGTACATACCATAGTGGCAGGCTGATGTGTTGCAAGAGCCGGGAGAGTAAGGGGAAACGCCGCATCTTGCCAATCCATCGCGCCGGGCGCGGAATCTTGCCGAAGGCGTCTGGATTTAGGCCCGCCATGGACACAATGTGGCGGTCAACGGCCACTTCGTTGCGCACAGCTCGCAGATAGTCGACAACTAGCCGCAAGTCTCGGACGGGGACTTTAGTCATACACGAGGGCTCAAGTCGAGAACCCGTCATCCACGATAAGATTCTGCCCAACAACGTGGCGCGCGAGATCAGAGAGCAGAAACACGATGGCGCCAGTCACGTCGTACGCATCTAACATGCCTTTGCCCAAGCAGTGCTCGCCATAACGGGCGAGAAACTGCTCGTCCTGGCCAGCCAAAATGCCACCCGGGCTGACGCAGTTGGCACGGAACGCGGCGCCACGCCCCTTCATGTAGGCGTTGACGTAGCGTGTCATGTGCTCGAGCCCTGCCTTGATCGCAGCGTACTCGACCGGCATGGTCATCGCGGTGCCGGCGTAGACGTCAAAGCGCGGGGCCATCGAGCCATATATTGATGACAAGTTGACTAGCGAAAACTTCTGCTGGTGCTCCAGCGCGTAGCGGGCGCAGGCCTGCATGAACAGAAAATAGCCACCCATATGCAGGCCAGTGTTCTCGCAGAAGTCTGCGTACTCGACGTCGAAGAAGTGGCGGCCATAGTGCGGGTTGCGCGGATAGGCCGTATTGACAGCACCGTCGACCGCGCCGAAGCGGTCGTGAGCGTCGATCAGCGCGCGATCAATGGAGGCACGGTCGGCGATGTCTAGCATCGCGCAGGAAAGGGTGTCCGAGCCGTGAGCGTCGGTCAGAGCCTGCAGGCCGGCGGCATCGGTGTCAAGGGCGACTGCGCGCCCGCCGGCCGACAGCACCGCGTCCACAATGATCCGGCCAATACGGCCGGCCGCGCCGACGACGAGGACGGTCTTGCTTTGAAGAATAAGGGGAGCGTTCATGTGTCGAGAAGGGCCTGGGCCACTTTGAAGTCGAATTCGTCGTCAATATCCACGGCGCGATCCTTTGGGACGACGACCGCTTTGACGCGTCCTTCGAACAGGCTTGAGTGCGTAAGAACGAAATCAGGTCGGGTCACGTACGCGACGGTCGTCACATCGTAGACGGAGGGAACGTCCTGCCGGCGCTGGAACTTGCTGTCTCCCAGCACAACGCGTACAAAGCCGTCGCCGTCCTCGCTAACCATGTTGAAGTAGGGACTGCGAGTGGACGGGGTCACAGTGATAACCGCTTCCACCTCATCGCACAGAGCATCAAGGCATCTCAGCACGTCATCCTGATTGCGCAGTGGGCTCGTCGCGGGCAGACTGAGAATAGTGTCGAAAGTCAGTCCCAACCCCACCCGCACATGGCCGATAGCGTGACGCCAGGCCATCCACTCCGAGGCTGTATCTGTGGCTAGCTCTACGGGTCGGTCTATGACCTCCGCGCCATACTCTCGCGCCACAGCGGCGATCGCCGCGTCGTCAGTCGAGACAAACACTCGCTCAACGCGATCAATGGACTGGGCGAGGCGAATACCATGTGCCAGCAAGGGGATTCCGCCCAGTAATCGGATGTTCTTCCCCGGAAGGCCTTTGGAACCGCCTCGGGCGAAGATGAAAGCAAAGGTGCTCATAGTCAAGCGGATGTAAGTGACACGGGCAAACCAGTCGTGGACGACTGACGCATGGCATCCACCATTCTCAGCACGAATAGGCCATCCTCGTAAGTGATGCGCCGTGCGGCGTGGCCCTGTGCAAAATCGATAAAACCACGCAGCAGCTCCAAGTACATCTCATTACGGTCAACCTCTGACTCGGAGAACAATGCCTCCTGTCCCAAGCCGGATTCCAGGGTGATGCTGTTGTCGATCAGATCCCACAGCAGGTTGCCGTGTTCCCCAATGACCTTGCAGCGACGGTTCGCCTTACGCTGAAGGAAATCCATATGCACTTGAGCGATCAAACCATCGGCTCGCGTGATGAGTAGATCCGCGCGATCCTCGACATCAATATCCAACAGACCAGATTGCCCGGTCACACAGAAGACACTGTCAAAGCGTCCAAAAAGATGGGTCAGATAGTCAAATTCATGGCTGAGTTCCAGCAACACGCCGCCACCAAGCGAGCGTTTGGCGGAGACGTTGCCACGGTAGTCAGATCCAGGGCGCCAGTCCGGCAGGTACTGGCCAAGATCGATATGGACACTATGAATGCGCCCAACGATCTGGTCCTCGATCAGCGATTGCATGCGACGGAAGGACGACAGGAAACGCAGATTGTAGGCCACCTCGATGCGGTCACGCCACGGGGCTAGGCGCGTGGCCAGCTCGTCGTGGCGGGACAGCGAATCGCTTAGCGGCTTCTCTATCAGCACGGAAATGCCGGTCTCCAGCAGAGCGACTGCGTGATCCAGATGCAGTGGCGCTGGGGAGGCGATGACCGCGAGTTCGGGCTGCCATCCGATGGCTTCATCAAAAGATGCCAAACAAACGGTGGCAAGCGTTTCATCAGGAGCAACAACACGGCCGGAGGCAGAGACGCAGGCAACCTCAGCCTGTGGCAGCAACTGACGCAAATTGGCAATGTGGCGGCGTGCGATGCTACCGCTGCCAACCACAAGACACCGAGAAATCATCCCACTCACGAGCGAACCTCTTCCTGTGCGCGACGAAAATCGTCCATACGACCAATGTCCAACCAATACTCGTGCACAGGAAACATATTGACGTCGCGGCCGGCGACGATCTCCTGCTCCAGCAGCGTCGGCATGTCAATACGCACGCCGGGTGCGACGCGCCCGATAAGTTCAGGCGACAAGATGTAGATACCGGCGCTAATGAAGAAACGCTGCACCGGCTTCTCAACGATCTGCGTGATACGGTGGCCTTCACTCTGAATGACCCCATAGGGGACTTGGCTCTCATACTCTCGCACGCACAGCGTCGCAGCACCAAGGTGCCGCTGATGGAACTCAAGCAAACTGCGGTAATCAATACGCGTCAGCAAATCGCCGTTCATGAGGATCATCGGTAGCTTAACCTCACCCGGAGGGAGTAAACCGAGTGCGCCGCCAGTACCCAGCGGCGCTTCTTCATGAACATACTGAATGCTCACGTTCCACTTACTACCGTCGCCGAAATGGTCGCTAATCATCTCCGGCAGATAATGCGTGGAGATGTAAAAGCGATGGAATCCAACGTCAACTAAGCTCTGAAGGATCAGCTCCAGGATAGGTTTGTCACCAACTTTGAGCATTGGCTTTGGGCATTCCTGCGTCAGCGGATACAAACGCTTGCCAAAGCCGCCGGCCATCAGAAACACAGGGTTGTCGATGCGTTTCTTGTCGAGCAGTTCATGCAGTGTCTCTAGTCCGATCACTCGACCAGCAGAATCCACTACCGGCAGGTGCAGCAACCGAGAGCTTTCCATGACAGAGAGGATTTTCTCGCGAGACCAGTGGATTTCTGCCATGTGGGGAGTGGCACACATGACATCGCTTACCGGCGTCGTCAGGGATTGATGGCGCAGCAGTGCCCTGCGGACATCGCCATCGGTCAGGGTGCCTTGCAAGCGTTCGTCTTCATCGACGACCAGCACAATGCGTTGACCGCCCTCATCTAAGGTGGCAATAGCGGCTTCCAGCGGCGTGTCCTTAAGGACTGCGATGCGTTTCCATTGGTTCATGCGAGTTCTTCTAGATTCCGTTCCCATCTGTCGTCGACGACCCTCAGGAACCTGTGTTCTTCAATGGCTCAGCCTGTTCGGGCGCCTCGCCCCGTGTACGGTTCGCAGAGCCCACGATCAGCACGCCGGGCGCTAGATCTCTCACCAACGTGACTCCAGCGCCGACAAAGGCAGCTTCACCGACACGCAGACCCTGGATCAGCACAGCACCTGCACCGATGAAAGCTCGGCCACCAACCTGAACCGCACCGCACAGCACCGCGCCGGGGGCAATGTGGACGTCGGCACCGATCTGGCAGTCATGATCGACGCTGGCCCGCGTGTTGATAGTAACGTTGGCGCCTAAGACGCAGCCCGGCTGGACAATGGCACCTGCCATGACCTGAACACCGTCAGACAGTACCACGTCGGGCGCTACCCACGCGGTGGGGTGCACGAGCGGGGGAAAAGAGTACCCGCGCGCGCTCCAACCTGCGTATAAGCGCGAGCGCAGATTGCTGCGCACCTGTTGACCAACCCCAAGCACCAGATCCACCTGTGCCGGCCCAAGCCTATCGAGTGCGTCGTCGCTGCCGAGAACATGCACGCCTTCCCAGACGTCACACCCTTCTGCCTGCAGTGCCGGATCGCATACGCCCAGCAATACGCGGCCACTAGCACGCAGCAGCGCAAGCAGAACGCGTGCATGACCGCCGGCCCCGAGAAGAACCAACGGACGATCGAGCGCAGAAGGTGTCGTCATGGTGCGAGTCAAAGCGTCAACAAGTCGCCTTCCGCGACATCGTACCGCGCGGTCTTACCCACCAGACTCCACAGCGACATAGCTGGCACACCTGAGCCACTGCGCGCAGTGGTCAGGTCATCGCGCACGAGCACCGAGCCAGCGACTATTGCACGCGCGGCGATCACCTGCTGGCGGGCAGCCTGGCGCGTATTCCATTCGCTCGGCTGCGGACATTTCGTACCATCACCCATTGCCAGTTGCAGTTCACGAATCTGATGCACCATCTGCGCCAACTCGCCTGGTTCCAATGAGGCACGGTGATCTGGCCCTGGCAACGCGCGATCCAGCGTGAAATGTTTTTCGATCAGCTTCGCACCGCGCGCCACGGCAGCGACCGGTATCAGAATGCCCTCGGTGTGGTCTGAATACCCAACCGGCAACCCGAACGCGGCCAACGTGTCCATGGCCTTGAGGTTGACCTCGCTCATCGGCGTAGGGTATTGAGACGTGCAATGCAACAGCGTTACACGGTCACGCAACGAAGCGCGCCACTCCGGCTGGCTCCAGCCACGCCAAATCGTGGACTCATCGACGGGCTCTATGTCAGCGTTGAACGCATGCGCAATCACCGCAAGCGCCTGCTCAACTTCCGACATGGTGGCCATGCCGGTGGAGATCACAAGCGGCCGCCGCTGACGAGCGAACTGCCAGAGCAACGGTCCGTTGGTCAGCTCGCCTGAGGGCACCTTGTAAAACGGCATATCGAGCTTCTCGAGAAAATCGAGGCTACCACTATCGAAGGCGGTGGACAGGAACTGAATACCGCGCGATAGCGCACGCTCCTGTAGCTCCTTGTGCCAAGCACGCGGCAACTCCAGCTTTTGCAGCATCTCGAGCTGCGACTCAGCAGCGCCTGTAGTCACGCGCTGGTAGCCAGCCTTCGGTGCCTGGCGCGTCGCCAACTTCTTAGCCTCGAAGGTCTGGAACTTCACCGCATCAGCACCAGCTTCCGCAGCGCGGTCGACAAGCGCACGCGCTAAGTCTAAGTCTCCATTGTGGTTTACGCCGGCTTCAGCGATCACGTAGACATGGTTCGGCTTCATTCGATCTCTTTCAGCAGCATGAAGGACTCTGCGGCGGTCGTCCCACACTGGGTGCCGCGCAACTGGGCCTGGGCTCGCAATGCGACGTCGCTGCGGGGAAATGGGAACGGAGCCATCTCACTGGCATAGATCGACATGATCTCCAGCTTGCGGTCGAGGAAACCCTTGACGTCTACGAACAGATTAGGTCGAAAGCCGGGATCTTCTGGCTTTACGCCGTACTCTGTCTCTGACAGAGTCTCATACGCACGCACCGACCTGACGGAGGGATAGCGAAAGGTCTTGATACAGGCCGCGCAAGCATCAAAGACTGCGGCGTGGTCGCTGTGGGCATCGTTTCGGTAAGGTACATAAAGCGTGTGGACGCCAAGTTGCTTGACCAACGTGCCTAGGGCGTCAACCAGATCAGCCTTGGGAACAAGGTCCAGTTGCATAGTCGGGAAGTTCAACCTATGTGTGCCAGCGAAGCCATAGGACTTGGCGACACGATGGATCTCATCGTCGCGCGAACGCACACGGTCCTCGGTGAATCCCTGTTCGGTGGAGATGCCGGTGAACAAGATCCAATGCACGCTGTCGCCGTGTGCGACATGCTTTAGCAGCGTAGCACCACAACCCAGCGTCTCGTCATCCGGATGCGGCGCCACGACAGCGACAACTTTAGAGTCAGGGGTGAACATTCAGTGGATCCTCGGTCTTCTTGAACAGAGCTTTTAAGTCGATTCGCTTGAGCAGGTCGACGGCACGGGCTTCGCTATGGCCGTCCCCGTAGGGATTCACGAGCGTGCGCATTCTGAAGAGGAACTCTCCGGATGCGACGTGGTCGAGTGCAGCGCGTAAAGACAGTGTGTCACCATCGCTGAAAACCACATTGTCACCGCATAGGCGGCCACGCTGACGCTCGCCGATATTGATCACAGGTAATCTGACCGAAGCGGCTTCCAGCAAACCGGCTGACGAATTTCCGACCATTAGCGCTGCGTGACGCATCAGGTTCACAAAGAACGCCCGCGCCGTATTACCGTAGAAGGTCACTTCGGGTGCTTGCGCCACTTCTTGCATCGCACTCAACAGCGCAGCATTTCCAGGATCAGCGTTGGGTGCGCCGATCAGCACGTGATAACCACGCTCGACCAGAGTACTAACTGCATCGCGTACGTAATCGGGCGCCAGCTCCCGCTCTTGGTCGACCGGATGGAATATCAAAATAGCCAGAGGAGCTCCCGCCATCGCATGTGGCTTGGCACCCAAACTCAACAGCGTGCTTGTGCGGTCGAGTGGAGGCTCCGCAACGAACTTGTCAAGCGCGACGCTGCCAATCACGAAAACCCGATGCGGATCCTCGCCTAGGTGAGCGAGGCGCTGGGCATGCTCCTTGATACTGACGAAATGCGCCGTGGAAAGTTTGGAGGTAGCGTGACGCACGGGGTTGTCCACGTGTCCATCCGCAGCATGATCGCCGCCAAAGAAATGCACCGTCGGGATATCGAGAAATGCGCCGAGCATGGCGCCAATCAACACATCCTCACGATCACCCGCGTAGATCAACATGTCTGGCCGGTAACCGCGCACCACATCCAGCGCGCTGGTCAACAGCCCAGAAGCCGTCTTTAGCCGTGAAGCCTTGCTGTCGCCACTGATCAGGGTCTCGACCTCGGAAAGGATCTCCAAGCCGTCCTGATGAATCAGGTCGACCGAACGACCGAACGCCGGCGAGAGATGTGCTCCGGAGACGAGCAGCTTGAACTCGACGTCGGGATCGCGCGCGAGGCGCCGGTAGACACCACTCATCAGGTCATACTCCGACCGGATTGAGGTCATACCCAAGATACGTCTCATGGTGGTACTCAGAAAAGATCGGAGATCGCCATCTCGCGATTGATAGCGGTGGCGTTAAAGTCGGAACGCAAGCCGATGCCACCAAACTGATAGTCGAATTGGCGATTGGGCTCCAAGCCCGAGCTCGCTAGGACAAGTACGTTGATGCACGCATCTTCGGGCAGCGATGCAAGGGCATCCGGCGTTTCCCACCATAGCAAGTCAACGCTATCCTGATGGCGCTTGAAGGCAAGCCCCTGCTCAAAGGTGTAAGTCGATCCTGGGCGAGCCAAGCGCCAAGCGCGGATGACTGGATCCGTAAGATCTAGCCCCAGGAGGCCGGTCTTGTCAAAACTACCGACCTTGGCCGCAGCGAGCATAGTCTCTTTGTTGACGGTGGCCACGTAGTCAGACTCCGGCAGCGTCCAACCTAGACGTTTGCGGAAACCCGGTGTCGACTGACTATTGGGAAAGCCGAACACGAAATCCACACCGCTTTCAGCCGCGATGCGGTAATTCTCCTGCGCGAGTTGGGTGAACAGTCCGAACTTGCGATGAGACTCCGCCACCATCGTAGTCATCGAGATATACGACTGTTTGCCGACATCCGCGCAGGACAAGGGCATGGGCACAATAGCGTAATGCCCAACTAAACGTCCCTCGTCGTAACAAAGCGAGACGACGGGTTCACCATTGGGGTTGTCTAGATATGCCCAGTCCCACACGCTACCAAGCGCGCGCTGACCAAAACTGTTAAAGAAAAGCTCCTCAATCGCAGGACGGTGCTCTAGCAGGTCTTGCTTGCGGGTGATGGTGAGGGTCTTCATGTCTATGTTTCTAGCGTGTTTTATTATCGAACGACGAGAGAGTGTCAGTGCGTCGTGTAATCAGGAATTCGCCACGGCTGCGGGAACGCTACTGGGCAAATTCACGACGCGGGCCTCCAGCCATTCAGACTCGATCAACGATCCCCGACGTGCCTGCGCGTAGGCAGGCAGCGTGTGCATCAGCCGCCAGATTGGCCGCGTCATCACGCCAGCACCATTTGTGGCCCCAATCAGTGCCTCACGTTGTGCTCCGTCTTCACAAATCACACCGTTGAGCCAGTAGTTCGAGCGGCAGTCAGAAGGCTCAACTATCGGGGACAAGCCTATGCTTGGTAAGAAGGCAATGTAGCGCGCTGCCAATGCACGTTTCGCGGCTATGAACCCGTTCAACTGCTCCAGCTGCGCACATCCCAACGCAGCGTTGAGATTGGGCATGCGGTAGTTGTAACCAACTTCATCGTGGACATACTCGTAGGGATGCGGGCGCTTGGCAGTTGTAGTCAGGTACTTGGCACGCGCACCTATGGTCTCGTCCGCGAGCACCATACCGCCACCGCCAGTGGTGATCACCTTATTGCCGTTAAAACTCAACGTCCCTATCTGACCAAACGTGCCCGTGTGCTGATTCTTGTAATAGCTACCCAGCGACTCTGCAGCATCCTCGACCAGCGCAATGCGCCAACGCTGGCAAACATCTACAAGCCCGACCAAATCGGCAGGGTGACCGAAGGTGTGCATCGGCACACAAGCGCGGATGACCTTCGCGTCAAGTATGGTTCGGCACACACCATCAGCGTCAACACGAGCGTTGTCGGCAAGCCAAGTCTCCATGGCTGTTGAAGACAATCCCAAGGTGCCGCGATCTACATCAATGAACACCGGCTCGGCGTTGCAGTAAGCAATGGCGTTGCAGGTGGCTACAAAAGTCAGTGCCTGCGTAATCACCAGATCACCGGGACCCACCCCTACCAGCTTCAGCGCAATGTGCAGCGCGGCCGTGCCGTTCATAGTTGCGACGGCGCGCGGGCTCCCGGTGAACGCGCTCATGTCGAGTTCGAAGCGATCCACGAACTCCCCGACGCTAGAAACGAAGGTTGAGTCGATGGTCTGGTTGACATAAACACGTTCGTTCCCAGCGAACGTAGGGGCATGAAGTGGAATGAAGTCGTCGCTGCGGTACTCGTCGCGGACAAACTGAATCAATCGATTGAACATATCCGGCTCTAGGATCAAACGTTGTAGATATCTGCCTTGTACTTCTTCAGATTGTCGGGCTGTATGAACCAATCAATCGTAGCTTGCAGACCGGCGCGAATGTCATAACTCGGTTTGAATCCTGTCAAACCGTGAATTTTCGTGTTGTCACACCAAAGGCGAAAGACCTCGGATTTTTCCGGCCGGATGCGCTGCTCGTCAGTGAGAAACTCCACGTCGCTGCCCATCAGCTCACGGATCAGTGCTAGCGTGTCACCGATGGAGATTTCATAGTTGGAGCCGATGTTAACGACCTCGCCTATTGCCTTGTCACAATTTGCCAAATCAAGGAAGCCCTGACAAGTATCGAGCACGTAGTTGAAGTCTCGCGTAGGCGAAACATCTCCAAGCTTGATTTGCTTCTTGCCGCTGGCAATCTGCGTGATGATGGTAGGAATCACTGCGCGTGCCGACTGACGCGGCCCATAGGTGTTGAATGGGCGGGCAATCGTGACCGGTAGATTAAAGGCATTGAAGAAGCTCATCGCCATTGCGTCCGCGCCGATCTTGGAAGCACTGTACGGCGACTGCGGTTGCAGTGGGTGCTTCTCGTCAATCGGTACGTATTGAGCAGTACCGTAGACCTCGCTGGTAGAGGTGTGGATCACGCGCTTGACGCCATTTTCCATCGCTGCCTGACAAATGTTGAGCGTGCCCTTAATGTTCGTGTCGACATAGCTGTCGGGTGCAACATACGAATAGGGAATCGCGATCAGTGCAGCAAGGTGAAAGACAACATCAACATCCTTGGTGATGCGCTTGCAGTAATGGGGATCGCGGATATCGCCGTTCAACACCTCGATGTTCTTGATGCAGGCCACATCTTCCAGCCAGCCCCAATGATTGAATGAGTTGTACTGCGACAGAGCCTTGACTTGGTAGCCCTGGGCGACCAGCATTTCGGTAAGGTGTGAGCCAATAAAACCATCAGCGCCAGTGATGAGCGCACGTTGTTGAGTCATTTAGTTCTTTAAAGACAGTGAAACAGAGTGAAGCGGCAAAAGACGCATGTCAGGACGATGGCGCGGATACGTGGGCGAGTCTAGCCTGTGAACGACCAAATATGGGCCTGTAAATCCAAACGGCGCCGATAGATATGAAGAATAACTGATTGTTGGGGAACGAGTTAAGTTGCGATCCACTCAAGCCAGAGACCATGTAAAAAACAAATATAAGCTTCCATGGAAACAACTCAGGCTTCGATTTAGACCAAAACGAAAAATACGTCATAAAGAAAATGAGAAATAAAAATAGACCAAGAATGCCGAAAGAATTCAAAACAACCAAGTAAAAATTATCCTGAATGAAGTTTGCACGCACGCCCTGTGTGTCTGGCAAAAATAGTCCGACATCGACTAAATCTATAAAACTCTGCAAATTACCCAAACGCACGCTGGCTGTATAGAGATCCGTTCCGCGATGAGCAATTTCGAAATTAGGCGTCGCACCGAACACCAAATAAATCACGTAAATGATTGCAAATGCTACACCAGTCAGTATAAGCTGAGGCATTTTTTTGTGAAACATGCTAAAAAAAAGCTTGCGTGCGTCAGCACTAACGAGTAGTGCATAAACAAAAACAACAATTAAAGCCACCCAGGCCGTACGTGATCCACTAACCACTAACGCAAATATTAACAATGCACCGCAAAGTGAAGATGTTAGTGTTTTCAGTTGCATATACGGGAGCAACAATAGCGCAGCCCCAACATACAAACCGAGATTATTTGGATTAAACAGCGTGGAAATTGATCTGATCGATTGTGTCGAGTTCCAATAAGACTCGAACCGCGATGAAATAATTGTTAGCTCAATGATAGAAAATATGCCAACAACAGCCCCGCATAGCACAACCACCCGACCAATCAATAGCAGTCGGTCCGTCCACAGCGCTGGAATGAGAGCAAAAGGCAGCATTACCCCTGTGATCATCATAGAGAGTGTGGCGATCTCTAACGAACCGCTGTTGATCACAAAGAAACTAGCCACTAAAACCAACAGCCCAGAGAAAAACAATAATCCATAAGCACGGGCTGTTATACATAGATAAAAACCCAATGAAAAGCAGACAATGTACTTCAGAACTTTGTGAAAAACACCCTCATCATAGCCAAAATAAAAACTCGGTGAGAACAAATGATCTACGTAATAGAATGCAGAAAGAATAAGCCACAGCACCATAAAGGCAGGTGCGATACTCGAAACGCGAAACACTGGAAACTTACTCATTGCGATCGATTCGATGAAAACAGCTTTTCGATGCGGCGAAAAGCATAACCAACCACACGGTTTCCAATATCTAGAGAAAAATAAGTATAGGTAAGCAAGGACGACAGCAGCACCCCCACGGAGACCCAGAAAATATCCCGCTTGACGGAAAAAATTGCCACGCAAACTGTCACACATAATAAGTGAAAGATATTTCCACTAACAAGAGCTAGATCCTGACGCGCCAAGTAGGCATTGATCTTATAGGGCTCACACAGCACGATCAGGGCAGCGCTTGGGATCAGAAAATACAGGATTTTTATTTGACTGTGATAATCCGCCTTTCCGAAATGTGTGAGCATAAAATCTGCGGGCAGCACGATTGCGACCATGGTGCCTAAAACAGTCAACAAATACAGACGCTTTAGACGGCGGTAGTGAGGCAGATAGGCCTCACGTCCTTGCGTAGCATGGATCTTGATGCACTGCGGCCCGACTGTTGCACCCACGCTAAATGACACCACCAACGTGATTATCGACGCGCACGTGGCGAAAAAAAAGTAAACACCTAGATCAGCGGCAGGAAATCTGCCGGCGATTAACAGCTTGTCGATTGCACCGATGCCCGCCGCAGCGAACGCAGAGACGATGAAGGTCCGAGCCTGCCAGACCAACGCACCCGATTGCGTGAGCCAAGTCGACGGCGCGAGGAATTCCTTGAGGGTCGGCCAAGCATGGCGATTCAACAGTAACGGGGTTGCAGTGGCGACCAGAACACCAAACCAGCAATACAACACCAGCGACATCGAGGGCGTAGCGACCCCGCTTTCGACGAGCACCACGAAGACTAGCACCCAACCCACGTTCTTGATAAACAGCAAGCTGGAGGCATACACAGGACGCAACATCAGAATGTTGAACCGGTAGACCTCAGTGATAAAGTGCTCCAGCACCAGAATACCGCAGACGCTGAACCAATGAGGTGACAACAGGTCAGCGTAAGCCAGCACGGCCACCGGAGCGAGCACAAGGTAGGCAACCATCGCAGCTTGTGCCTGGCGGCGCAGTACCCGCAGTCGTTCACCGGCGGACAGTGCGTGCAACTGTCGCCCTATAACCTGATTGATCTCCAGCCCGGCTACTTGAGCAAAGACGGCGGCGATGGTCATCAGGACGGCTACTTGACCCAGCAGGGTGCTGCTAGCTTTTCCGGCTAGATAAAGGACGAACAGGAACTTTGCGCCGGCGGATCCTCCTCGCAGAAGGAAGCCAAGCACGCTCACCATCTTCATAGGCGCCCTATCCGCGAGACCGTGCGTAGGAACTTGACGAAGCCGTTGGGCACGAACAGCAGCGGCGTCGTCAGACACCAAAATCGTGCCGTGCCGGCGCGGTAGTGGTGTAGCCTGCGCCAGATCTTCACGAGTTGCCTGGGAGCGTAATCCGGGACAGTCAGCTTATAGTTCACTACCTGATGAAGGTCTTCGCGCTGCCCGAGATGCTGCGCCAAGACGCACGTTTCCTTGTCGTACCCTAATCCTTGCAGTTCATCAGCGTACTGAACGAACTTCAGGTGCGCCTGCATGTAGAACTCAATCTGATCGCTACCCTCCTGACGCTTCTCGGCCCGAGATTTTTCCAGTCCACTCTGGACCATACGGATCATCTTTTCGCCGATGATCAACCCCATGCCTTGCAGGAGCACCTCGCGGGCGACGAAGAAGTGTATCCAGAGCGTGCCCACATGTCTTTCAGGGTGCGATTCCAGCCAAGTCTCGCGCTTGAAGATGGACGAACTGATAAGACTGTTGGAGAAACGGATGGTCTTAAGCAGATCCCGACCGTTAATCAAGCGCGTCGGACCAGATCCATAACGAGATTCAAAGACTTTGCCATCGATGCTGACATCGTAGTTGACGAAGGCGAAGCTAACTGCGCGTTCGGTGAGATGCTGCCGCACGTTCGCCACCGCTGTTTCGCAAGCTAGGTCATCGTCCGAGAAAGTCCAGACGTAAGTGGCAGTAGCGCGATGAAAGAGGGAGTCGACGTTCCGATCAAAACCGATGTTCTCTTCGTTGCAGAAGTATCGTAAGCGAACGCTTGGAAACTGCGCAGCGACGTCAACACACACCACTCCTGTATCGTCAGTGGAGCAGTTGTCCGATACAACGATCTCGACATCCTGCAGTCCTGCCCGCTTGATCTGCTGAGCCAGACCAGTCAACGTCCGCCGTAAGGCCGAGGCACGGTTATAGGTGGGTATACCGAGAGTAAGGAGCATAGGATCGTCAAAGAGCTGATGGTAAGAAATTTGCGGGCGTGTCAGGTACTGGATCACGCTGCTGCGGATGCCAGACGCGTCGCTACATCTTTAACCAGCGTGACGAGTCCTTGAGTCAGTGGAATCGTAGGTTGCCATCCGTGCTGAAGCAACCATCGCGTGTCTGCCTTGGAGTCGTCGATTGATTGGTCATTTGGCAGGTCGCCAAAACCCAAGATCGAGGTGGACCGCGTGAAGGCATGTAACTGCTCGAAAACCGTGCGCACCGTATGAGATTCGCCACACCCGCATTCGACGACGAGTTTGCCTTGCCAATCGCTGGCAGCCATGACAGTCATCGCCGCTCGCGTCACATCGTCAGCGTGGACAAAGTCGCGTCTCTGGCTGCCGGGCGTCAAGGCGATGCGCTCTACGTTGGTAAGCATCCTGCTGGTCATGAGCGGAAAAACTTTAGTAAGCGCTTCCCCGGTGCCGTAGACCTGTTCGATCTGCAAGTGAGCAATCCGCATCCGGTCTCCAAGCTCGAATCGATCGACCTCCTCAATCAGGAGCTGCTTGGATTTTGTGTACCGCCGCTGACGAGTCGCTTGTGGCGGGAACTTGCGAAAGAAGGTGTCGCCAAGCACGCAAGTGACTGGACCGCCCTGCGATCGCAAGCGTTGCAAGATCCGCATCGGCAGGCTCACGTTGACGTCAGCGATAAGCGAATCCGGGAACTCGGCACGGTCGTACACTACGGCCAAATTGAAGAAATGCGTAGCGCCCTCAGTCGCTTGGTCTAGGTCGTAATCAGTGACTCCAAACCACGAGACATGCGCCTTACGCTCACCAAGACGATTCAGTGGCGTCGACCCGGAAGTGATCACACGTACCGTAGCGCCAGATTCCAAGAGCGCCGCGACAACTCGAGAACCAATGAATCCGGTTGCCCCAGTGACAATCGCGATCACAGGAGCGTCCATCAGAAGGATACCCCGAAGAACTCTTCCAACTTGCTAGCGATGTAGTCCAGCTGTTCTTCGCCCAGCGCTGGGAAGGTACCCAACCAGAAGGTCTGGTTCATCACAACGTCGGTGTTTGTCAACTCACCACTGACGCGAAAGTTGCGGCCGGCCATGTAGGGCTGCTTGGTCAGGTTGCCAGCAAAAAGCAGCCGCGTGGCAATCTTGTTCTCTTCCAGAAAGTTGATCAAGTCTGCGCGCTTGACACCGGCGCTGTCCTTCACAATCAGCGGAAATCCGAACCACGATGGTGCAGAGTTCGGTGTCGCTTCAGGCAGGTGCAAGAAGTCAGCTACGCTTTCAAGCTTGGCCTTCAGGTAGGCAAAGTTGGCTCGACGCTTGGCAATAAACTCCTCAAGGCGGTCCATCTGCGCCAGCGCGCAGGCGGCCTGCATGTCCGAGATCTTCAGGTTGTAGCCTAGATGGCTGTAGGTGTATTTGTGATCGTAGCCGTCCGGCAGATCACCGCCAAGTTGCTCCTTGGTCCAGCAAAAGCGCTTGTCGCAGGTGTTGTCTTTGCCTGGTGGGCAATAGCAGTCGCGACCCCAATCCCGGAAAGACTCAGCAATCAACTTGAGCTCGGCATTGTTGGTAAATACAGCGCCACCCTCGCCCATAGTGATGTGGTGCGCCGGGTAGAAGCTTAACGTGGCAATGTCACCGAAGGTGCCAACCAGCTGGCCGTTATAGGTGGCGCCAAGTGCATCGCAACAATCCTCAACCAGCCACAAATTATGCTTCTTGCATAAGGAAGTGACTACCTCAAGATTAAACGGGTTGCCCAAGCTGTGCGCCAGCATGATGGCCTTGGTCTTGGGTGTAATGGCCGCTTCGATTTTGCCAGCATCGATGTTGTGCGTGGCCAAGTCGACGTCCACAAACACAGGGACTGCGCCGAACTGCAGAATAGGGTTGACCGTGGTGGGAAAGCCGGCAGCCACGCCGATGACTTCATCGCCCGGTTTGATGGCGCGGTCACCAAGCTTGGGGCTGGTCAGCGTGGAGAAAGCCACCAAATTAGCAGAAGAACCCGAGTTCACAGTGATCAAGTACTTCACGCCGAGGAATTGTGCCAAGCGTTGCTCGAACATGGCGTTGAAGCGGCCGGTCGTCAGCCAGCCATCTAGCGAAGCATCAACCATCATTTTTAGCTCGCCCGCACCTATCACCTTACCGGATACTGGCACCACGCTCAGACCTGGAACAAAAGGTTTAGGGGCATATGCAATATCTGCGTACTGCTGAACCAACTCACTGATCTGGCTGCGCAGCTTATCGAGCTGTGGCTGGAAGTTAACGGGTGTGCTATTCATTGTGAGATTGATACTGAGAAATTTGATGCAAACAGAGTGCTTGCATGTCTTGGCCTGCCAACCAAGCTTGATGCCATTCTGTGATACGCGACAGCGCGGTTTCTAGCGACCAACGCGGACTCCAAAGCAAACGCTGTTTGGCTTTCGAGATATCAAGTTTTAGAAAGCTGGCTTCATGGGGATGGTCACCCGGTTGCAATGTCCAGCGGGCACTATTGCCCCAGTCTTTGCAGAGGTGTTCGACGATCCATTGCACGGACTTAGCGTCTTCGTCACGTGGACCAAAGTTCCAGCCCTCTGCATCTGCGAGGCCCTGATTATAAAGACGCTCCGCCAGCAACAAATAACCTGACAGCGGCTCCAGAACATGCTGCCAAGGGCGTATGGCATATGGATTTCTAATGAGCACTGGTTTGGATTGCTGCAAGGAGCGCAAGATATCAGGGATCAGCCGGTCTTCAGCCCAATCTCCACCCCCAATCACATTACCAGCACGGGCAGTTGCAACGGCAACTCCGTCTTTCGACAGAAAAGACTTGCGATACGCTGCACTGACCAATTCAGCACAACCCTTGCTGCTGGAGTAGGGGTCATACCCCCCCATGGGTTCATCCTCGCGGTAACCCCAAGCCCACTCCCGATTTTCGTAACATTTATCGGTCGTCACGTTGACGATGGCCTTAACGGAGCCAGCTTGCCGGGCGGCTTCAAGCACATGCACGGTGCCCATGACGTTGGTCGCGTAGGTCTCTAGTGGCTGCTGATAGGACAAGCGCACCAGCGGCTGCGCTGCCATATGGATGATGATCTCCGGCTGGAATGCGGACATCTGCGCCTGCACAGCAGAAAAATCGCGGATATCACCAACGCAGTGCTCCATACCTTCTGCCACGCGGGCTACGTGAAATAGCGCTGGCTCCGTGGGGGCTGGTAAGGCAAATCCACGTACATCTGCGCCCATTGATTGCAGCCACAGGCTCAGCCAGCTACCTTTGAACCCTGTATGTCCGGTCAGAAAAACACGTTTTCCCCGCCAGAATGCAGGATCTGTCTGTGCTATCTGAGTCATTTCCAGATTTTCCAAGGTGCTTGGCCACTGGCCCACAGCTCTTCTAGGTAATTCTTGTCGCGCAGAGTATCCATAGGTTGCCAGAAGCCTTGGTGCTCATAAGCCATGAGCTGTCCTTCAGAGGCTAGCCGCTGCAAAGGTTGCTGCTCCCATACGGTTGCGTCACTGTCCAAATAATCCAGAACACTCGGTGCAAGTACAAAAAAGCCCCCATTGATCATGGCTCCGTCGCCTTTCGGCTTTTCTTTGAAGCTAATGACCTGCTTGCTCTGAATATCCAGTGCGCCAAATCGTCCTGGAGGGTAGGTCGCAGTCAGCGTGGCAGCCCTGCCATGCTGCCGATGAAACTCAATAGCTGCCGAAATATTGACGTCCCCCACTCCGTCACCGTAGGTAAAACAAAATGCTTCGTCATCACGAACATAGTCTGCTACACGCCGCAAACGCCCGCCAGTCATTGAGTCGTCACCAGTATCCACCAAGGTAACAGTCCATGGCTCGGCGCGCTTATGGTGAACTTCCATGTGATTATTTCGCATGTCAAAAGTGACATCTGACATATGCAGAAAATAGTTGGCGAAATACTCCTTGATGACATAGCCTTTGTAGCCGCAGCAGATTACAAAATCAGTAACTCCATGGTACGAATACATCTTCATGATGTGCCAAAGAATGGGCTTTCCTCCAATCTCCACCATCGGCTTAGGTCGTGTTGATGTCTCTTCACTCAACCGAGTTCCGAGTCCCCCTGCAAGAATCACTGCTTTCATATTCAGACTTAATGAATTAATTTACGTTACTTGAGGAAACAAAAGCATCTGAATAAAAATTCATATCAGGGAGCCCTGCTTTTGTCAGTTTTATTTTTGCGCTATTAATCATGGAAATAGAGCCGCATGCATAAACCACGGTATTTTCAAAGCTTTTCCTGCTTCTCAATAATTCGTCTTGAACATAGCCTTTAGCGCCGCCCCATTCAGTCCCACCCCTTGATAAAACAGGTGTGTATTTGAATTTTTCAAATATCTTTGAAAAATTCAAATACAAGTCCTCAATAGACCGTCCACCCCAAAAAATCTGAACAGATCGAGGCTGCTCATTAAACGGGATATTATCCATTGATTCTAAAATAGACTTTACAGGAGCTATACCTGTACCTGTTGCCAAAAATATCAAATCAATGTCTTTACTTTCTCTGACAAAGAAGGTACCTAAAGGACCAAATATTCTTAACAAGTCATTATTTTTAGCATTTTCAAACCAATAACGACTCATAATTCCGCCGTCAACTCTTCGGATATGGAGCTCCAGCAAATTATTTTTCAAATCTGCATTAGCTAACGAATAGCTACGACGCACACCACCCGGCCCGATCACATCTACATATTGACCGGGTAAAAATTGAAAATTTGAATTCGGCGGAAACCGAAGAAAAACCCGTACAACATCCGTTGCTAAAAAATCAATTTGATTAATTCTGCAAGGCAAAGTCTTTGCTTCTGAAAGCAGTTTTTTTGAAATATCCTCTGCATCTATAACAATATCATTTAATGCATAGCGAACACAACTAAGAATCCAACCATCCAATTTTTCATCTACGCTTAACCCTGTCTCATGTGAAAGTAGGCCTGTTTCTCCGCTGATTAACTTGCATTTGCAACTACTACACCGCCCTGTTTTACAGCTGTAACTCAGCTGGATACCAGCACGCTGCGCAGCAGCAAGCAAGGACTCATCAGGCTTTGCCTCAAACCTATTTCCTTTGGCTAGTTCAACCGAAACCATGTCGCCTTCTTATGCATTAAGAATAATTGTCATATTTTTCCCTGCATCAATCAGCAGTGCTTAATTACGAGGCCAGTTTTGCCAAATCAGCCACGCGGTTCATGGCTACATGCAATGCTGCCAACAAGCCCAAACGGTTGGCCTTCAAGGCAGCATCTTCGGCATTCACCATGACGTGCTCAAAGAACGCATCCACCGGAGCACGCAATGCTGCCAAGGTTTGCAAACTTGCGGTGTAGTCACCTGCTTCAAACTGCTGCTGCGCCTTGGGTGCAACGGATTGCAATGCTGCAAACAGGTCTTTTTCAGCCTGCTCTGCCAGCAACGCCTCGTTCACCTGAGGTTGCACTTCTGTTTCGGCTTTCTTCAGGATATTACCCACGCGCTTGTTGGCAGCAGCCAGTGCTTGCGCTTCAGGCAATGCTGCAAAGGCACGTACGGCTTCGAGACGTTTTTGCACATCGGCCAGGCGCTGTGGGCGCAAAGCCAGCACAGCTTCAACTT
>ENA-OBLH01000228-OBLH01000228.1-metagenomes-genome-assembly--contig:-NODE-228-length-20637-cov-2.71174_pt1 | contig 20637 bp, 22 predicted proteins | sample MGYA00153382_OBLH01 | MGnify analysis MGYA00153382
TTCGGCAACCTGCTGGACAAGGACAGTGATGTCATGAAGGCCAAGGGCAACGCCCGGAACTACGAGTTGCTCGGTTACCTTTCCGTCCGCGCCCGTACCACTTACCTCGCCCGCATCAAGAATCCGAATCCGGCCCTGATCGCCGCCAGCCCCCGGGAAGCGAAAAAAGTTGGCCAAGGCAGCAAGACCCGTCCCGTTGCCGTTGCTGGTTCCACCGGCCATGGCGCCGCTTCCCACTAAGCCGGCTTTCCCCTCTCTCACCCTCTTCACTGTCACCTTACCATGGCCGAAGCCGCCCACGACTCCCACCACCAGCACGCCGCCGGTCCTTCCCGCGCGAAGGTCTTGCTCCGCGAGCCTTTGGTGCTCAACCAACGTTCCATGAGTTGGGTCACGAACCGCATCTGCGGGATCGTGGAAAATCCCCAACCCAAAGGCTGGTGGTATATCATCGTGCCTTGTGCCGCCCTCGTCGCGGTCATGGTTTTCTGTTTCACCTACCTTGTCTCTACCGGCGTAGGCGTCTGGGGACCGAACCACCCGGTGGCCTGGGGCTGGGATATCACTAATTTCGTGTTTTGGATCGGGATTGGTCACGCGGGAACCTTGATTTCGGCGATCCTTTACCTCACCCGTCAAAAATGGCGCACTGCGGTGAATCGCGCCGCTGAGGCCATGACCATTTTTGCGGTGATGTGCGCCGGCCTTTTCCCGGCCTTGCACGTGGGCCGTGTCTGGATGGCGTGGTTCCTTGCCCCCATCCCCAACAGCAACGCCATCTGGCAAAATTTCAAATCCCCTCTGCTCTGGGACGTCTTTGCCGTTTCCACCTATTTCAGTGTGTCGGTCGTGTTTTGGTTCCTCGGACTGGTGCCCGATCTGGCGACACTCCGTGACCGCTGCAAGCCCGGCATCCGCAAGATGGCTTATGGTTTGTTTGCTCTCGGATGGCGCGGAGGAAACCGCCAATGGCGCCATTACGAGATCGCCTACGGCCTGCTCGCCGCCCTCTCCACTCCGCTGGTGCTTTCCGTACACACCGTGGTGTCGTTCGACTTTGCCACATCCATCGTCCCTGGCTGGCACACCACCATCTTCCCTCCCTATTTTGTAGCTGGCGCCATCTTTGGCGGCTTCGCCATGGTGCTTACCCTCATGATCCCCGTCCGGAAGATCTACGGCCTGCAGGATCTCTTCACCATGAAGCACATCGACAACATGGCGAAAATCATCCTGCTGACCGGCACCATCGTCGGTTACGCCTACCTGATGGAGTTGTTCATCGCCTGGTATTCCGGCAACCTCTATGAATTCGACGCCTTCAAGTGGCGCATTCTTTATGGCCCTTACACCTGGGCGTATTACTGCATGTTCTTCTGCAACGTCATTGCCCCTCAGGTCTTCTGGTTCAAGAAGATGCGCGAGAACCTGCTCGTGGTCATGATTGTCTGTATGTTCGTCAATGCCGGCATGTGGTATGAGCGCTTCGTCATCATTTGCACCACCTTGGCCCGTGATTTCCTGCCCGGCCAATGGGACATGTATCACCCTACCTGGGTGGAAATCTGGACCTTTATCGGCACCTTCGGTTTCTTCCTGATGCTGTTCCTCATCTTCCTCCGCTTCCTCCCGGTCATCGCCATCGCTGAAATCAAAGGTGTGCTGCCCGAAGCCGACCCTCATTACGATCCTTCTTTGGCCAAACGGGACAATCTCGTGGCGGCTCCTGCCTACGAAGGGGATCGTCTCGAAAACCGCTCCCCCGGGGTTTCTCCCGTCGTCACCGGCGTCGCCCCCGCCTGATCGTTGCAAGCGCATCCCTCTTTCTTCAACTCTCCACCTTCGAATCCATAGTGAGCACCCCCTTGAAACGCGTCCACGGTTACCTCGCGGAATTCTCCTCCGCGCGGGACGTTTTCCATGCCGCCGAGCAGACGAGGGACGCCGGCTATTCCAGCTGGGACGTCCACAGTCCATTCCCGGTGCATGGAATGGATGACGCCATGGGTTTGCCCCGCTCGATCCTCCCGCGTTTTGTGCTGGTCGGTGGTGTGATCGGCATCACGACCGCCTTTCTGTTGCAATATCTGACCCAGGTCATCATTTACCCCACCGTCGTCCAAGCCAAACCGGCCAACATTTACACCATCGCGGCCTTTTTTCCGGTGATGTTCGAGCTGACGATTCTTTTCTCGGCTTTCACGGCCTTGTTCACCTGTCTCATCATGATGAAGCTCCCCCGGCTGCATCACCCACTCTTCAACGCCCCGTCCTTTTCCAAGTTTTCGGACGATAAGTTCTTCATCTGCATTGAGGCCCGGGACCCGAAATTCTCTCCGGAAAAGACTAAATCTTTCCTCGCCGGAATCGGCGGCTCCAACATCGAACTCGTCGAAGACGAACTCTAGTCCCTGCCGCCTCCGTCCTCTGACTTCCTCCGCCCCATGCGCTACTTCTTTTTCGCCTGTCTTCTGGCCATCGTGCTCGTGATCGGTTTCGCCGGTTTCCGCGGCGATAAGTTCAGCCGTCCCCCCATCCTGCTGCTGAACGACATGAACAACCAGGCCAAGGTCAAACCGCAGGCCTCCAATGCCTTCTTTGCCGATGGCGTTGGTTCCCGCAAACCTGTCGTGGCCACTGTTCCCATGGGCCTCTCCATTCCTACCAAGTCTGCTGCCGAGGGGGGATTTTCAAACTATGGATTTTCCCACGGTTCGGATTATTACAATTCAGGACGGATTGGTGATTTCTGGGGCGATGGGTTCCCTGAGCAGGTCAAAGTGGATGAAGCTTTCCTCCGCCTCGGCCAGGAACGTTACAATATCAGTTGCGCGATCTGCCACGGGACATCGGGCAACGGCAAAGGAATCACCGCCCAGTATGGTATTGCCAATATCGCCAACTTCCACACTCCCGGATTCACCGATCCCAAGGCCCTGGATTACCGGGCCAATGGCAGCATTTACAACACCATCGCCCATGGCAAAGGCCTCATGAGCGGTTACGGTGCCAGCATTCCGGTCAAGGAACGCTGGGCCATCGTCGCCTGGGTCCGCACCATGGGCCTCTCCTGGACGGCTCCTCTGTCCGATCCTCTGGTCAAAGAAGCATGGACTGCCCATCAGTCTGCCGCCGCCGTCAAATAAGTTTTCCTTTCCTGAAGCATGAGCCACCACGTTTCCGTCACCACCCTTCCGCCTGATGGCGAGAAGCTGCAGCTTACGAAGTTTACTTCGTGGCGCTCCATCCTGATGCTCACGGGAGTCGCAGGCGTGGCCGCTTCTCTGCTCCTATTTTTCACCGGAGGAGAAGCCGCCAACTCGTATGCTTTCAGCTACCTGTTTGCCTTGGAGGTCTTCTTCACCATCACCGCCGGGGCTACTTTCTGGGTATTGCTCCACAACGCCTCCAATTCCTCCTGGGGCGTCGCTATCCGCCGTATTCCCGAGTTGATGACCCAGCTGTTCCTGCCGCTTTTCTTCCTCGCCCTTCCGCTCTTCATGCCCTTTTTCCCGAATAAACCGGAATGGATGGGGCATATCTGGGAATGGGTCGGAATCCATGCTCAAGTCATGGAGCATGCCCCGAGCGGAGTGTCCAGTCTGCGCGATGCCCTCGCGGTGACCCACGATACCGCCCTGCTCTACAAAAAATTCCCTTATCTGCACAACGGAATGACCGGCTTCATGCCCGGCATGGACATCCGGATGATCATTTTCTTCGGCTTGCTCTTCCTCACAGGCAGCAAGCTCCTCAGCTACTCCCTCAGCCAGGATAAAACCGGGGCGATACAACCCACCTACAGTGCCCGTCGTTTTTCCTGCGGAATGCTGCCGGTCTTCGCGGTCTGTTCCACTTTCGCCGGGATCGACTGGGTCATGAGCATGAATTACACGTGGTTCTCCACGATGTTCGGCGTGAATATTTTTGCCGGCTCCGCGCTCGCCTCCATGGCCGCGGTCATCCTGATTGTGGGAACTTTGGTCAAGACCGGTCACTTCCGTCACATCGTTACCGAGGAGCATTTCCACCTCATGGGCAAACTGATGCACGCCTTCATCATCTTCTGGGCCTACATCGCCTTCAGCCAATTCTTCCTGATCTGGTACGCCAACATTCCGGAGGAGACCCAGTTCTACGCCATCCGCAACACCGCTGGTTGGTGGTATTTCTCCCTCGCCTTGGTCTTCCTGCACTTCGCGGTGCCTTTCGTCTTTCTCCTCAAACGGAATGCCAAGCGCAACCTGAATGCAGTCATGGCCGTCGCGGCCTTTGTCATCGGTGTGCATATGCTTGAGCTCTATTGGATGATCATTCCCGAGCGCGGCCGGGCCCTTTACGAATTCACTTCCGCACCGGAAAGCGCCAAATTCATTCGTGATCTTCTCTTCGATGGTCTCGCTCTCCTGACTTTTGCGGGCGTTTACGGTTTCTGCCTCATCCGCCTCCTTTCCAAACATAGCCTCTATCCCTGCGGTGATCCCCGACTAGAAGAGTCCGTCAACGTGGCCAGCTAATCCCTTCCTTTTCCGCCTTCAGATCACTCATCATGGACGAACATCCCGGAGATACCCTCGGCAACCGCTTCCTCACTTTTTGGGGCGCGCTCGGCACGATCGTGGCCCTTGCCCTTGTGCTGGCCCTTTACCGCTGGATCGCGGTGCCTTCCGCCGATGCGGTGAATGATGGCGGCGTGGGTGATGCCCGCATCGTCACCCTCGCCACGACGACCGAGGAACAGGGCGATGAGTATGGCAAAGCCATCGAAGTAGAGGCAGGTAAACTGGTCCGCCTCCCTGCCGATCGACTCCTTTCCTTTGCTGCCAAAACCCTCGCGGAGCAAAAAGCCGCTCCCGGTCCGATCAAAACCCCGGAAGCGCTCGTCCGCGAACAGGAGGAAAAAGCCAAAAACACCCACGATCCCAATCTTTCCAAATTCGAAGGGAAATAACCTTTCTCCCGATCCCCTTACACCATGAGTCAGGAAGACCATTCACAGCCGCTCCCGGACATTTCTCCGGAAGACATTCTGCAGCGGGCAGCGATCGACCGCTCGACGCGCCTGCCCGTCTTGTTTTTCTTCACCAGCGCCGCCGCATGGTTGCTGGCGGCCACCCTGCTCGGGCTGGTTTCCTCCATCAAACTCGTCGCGCCCGGATTCCTCGGGATCGATTGGTTGAACTATGGCCGCAGCCAACCCGCTTTCCTGAATGCGCTGCTCTATGGCTGGGCCTTCCAGGCAGGTCTGGGGGTCATGGTCTGGATGATGGCCCGGCTCTGCCGCACCGAACTTAAGAACCCGATCACTCTGGTGGTGGCTGGTCACTTCTGGAACGCTGGCGTGGCCGCCGGCGTGATCGGAATCCTTTCCGGGTATGGCACCGCCATGAAGTGGTTGGAGTTCCCCTCCTTCGCCTGGCCCATCCTGTTGGTCAGTTACTCCATGATCGTGGTTTGGCTGGTGGTGATGTTCGGCGCCCGCCGCAAGGGCCACGTCTTCATCTCCCAATGGTATCTGTTGGCGGCCTGCTTCTCCTTCCCGTGGATTTACCTTACCGCGAATCTTTTCCTCAACGTGTTCCAGCAAAGCGGGGTCGCTGGACCGGCGATTGCGGCTTGGTATTCCAATAATGTGCTTTTCCTCTGGCTGGTTCCGGTGGGTCTGGCTTCGTCTTACTTTATCATTCCAAAGATTGTGGGTAAACCGATCCACAGCTATCAAATGGCCTCCCTCGCCTTTTGGGCCTTGGTGGCCGTCTCCCCGTGGGCGGGAGCCCAGGCCTTGATCGGCGGTCCCCTTCCGGCATGGATTCCGACTATCGCCGGTGGGGCGCAGGTGCTGCTGCTGGTGCCGGTCCTCGCCGTGGCCCTCAATCACTACCTGACGGTCCGGGGGAGTCATAAGCTGGTGGAACAAAGCCCCAGCCTGCGCTTCACCTTCTTTGGCTCCATCGGTTATGTGATCACTTCCGTCAGCGCGGCCGTGCTTGGTTCGTTGACCCTGTCCCGCTTTACCTCGTTCAGCTTCACCCAGGATGCGGTCGCCTTCTGCGGACTCTACATGTTCTTCACCATGACCATGTTCGGAGCTATTTACTTTATCGTGCCCCGCATCACGGGCTGTGAGTGGATCAGTGGTCCGCGCATCCGGTTCCATTTCTGGTGGTCCGCCTACGCCTGTATTGCCCTTTGCGTGTTGCTGTTGGCCGCTGGATTCTCCCACGGCGCCGCCACCGACACCTGGGACAGTGACATGGAGAATGCGATTATCTTTTCCAAGGGTTACCTGATCGGACAAATCCTGGCATGGGTTTTCCTGATCGCCGCCAACGGCGTATTCCTCCATCATCTGGCTCTCATGGTCTGCAATCGTGGACGCAAAGCCGGGGCCCCCACCTTGATTCACCAGCCTGCACCGTATGACCAGGCCGAACTAGTTATCACCACCGAAGGAGCAGAGGCATGAACAGTCTGAAACATTTCGTTCTCACCCTCGGGGCGTGCTTTGCCGTCCCTACCTATTTCATGGTGGCCGGCCCCTATGCGGCCGAGCGCAACCGCCAGACCGTTGCTTATGTGATGGAGGAACCGGGCAGCGGGAAACCTTTTGACGATGGGGCCTTCAAAGGTCTCAGCTATCCCTCGGCTTTTGCTGGTGACCACAAGCGTGGCGAGCAGATCTACGGTCGTGAAGGATGCGCCCAGTGTCACACCCAGGTCATCCGCCCGGACTATGCCGGGATTGATCAATTCAAAAAAACCTGGGGCAAGGATCAGGAAGGCAAATCCATCGCTCCTACCCGGCAGACCGTGATGTGGGACTACCTGCACGAAAATTTCGCCATGATCGGCCAGCGCCGGATTGGCCCGGATCTGGCCAATGCCGGATATCGTTTCACCGGCAAGGTGAATGATTTTTATCTTTATCTGTATGCCCCGCGCGCCCGGAAAGCGTGGTCCAACAGCCCTTCATTCCGGCATCTGTTCATTACCCGGCCGGTCGAAGGGCAGGGATCTGCCAATGCGCTGAAACTTCCCGCCAATCTGGCACCCGCCGGAGGCATGGAAATCGTTCCTTCCAGTGAAGCCATTGCGCTCGCTGAATACGTGCTTGGTTTGAAGCGCGATCAAGCCCTGCCGGTCTCCATCACCGGAGCCAAACCCAAGTCGGAATCCAAGTAAACTCCCCTGTAGTCATGTCTTCAGATTCCTCCGATTCCACACCGTCCACCAACCCTCTTGATGTCGCCGTCGAAGGTTTGGTGCTCCGGCCGGACGCCTTCGATACCCCGGTTTCTTCTGGCAATGGGGCCGATCGCAAGACGCTGGTCGCCCCGGCCCTTGCCGCGGTAGCCCGCGAGAAAGCCGATTTGAGCCTGACCGCGACCCATGTTTTTCCACTCTGGGCTTTAATCCCGATTATCGGGGTGGTGCTGGCCGCCGGTTCCTTCCTTGGAGCCAATATGGCTTTGGGACCGAACGTCAAAGGCTATGATTACGCCCTCACTTTCCCTGTGGGAGAAACGGGCGGCGACGTTGCCCAGGATGAATACGATCCCAAAGTTTGGTTGGCCAAGGGCAAAGGTGAATATGCCACGGTCTGTGCCAGTTGCCACCAAGCCACCGGCGAAGGGGTTCCCGGCCAATTTCCTCCACTGAAAAACTCAGAATGGGTAATTGGTGGAGAGGAAAGAGTCGCCTCCCTTTTGTTGCACGGCATTGTGGGACCCCTACAGGTGATGGGAAAACCGTATAACGGTGCCATGCCAGCCCAAGGCGCCCTGAAGAACAACAAAGCGATTGCTCAGCTGGTATCCTACGTCAGGAATGAATGGGGCAACAAAGCCAGCATTGTTTACGATGACCAAGTCGCTGAACTCCGTAAAAAACTCGCCTCCCGCACTGGTCCTTATACCGAAGCCGAACTCAACGCCATTCCCGAAGGCGCCAACCTGTCTCCCTCCAAACATGGTCTGGTTGTTCCTGCTGTTCCTGTAGCCGCGGGGGCTGCGCCTGCGGCCGCTCCTGCGCCTTCCGCAAAGTAACTCACTCTTTCCCGCGCTCAAAATCCCACGACCCAACGACGGAACCCTTCCCATGGACGCCACTCTCCCAACCAAGCACGCGGATGATCATGGCCATGACCACGGTCATGACGCGCATCACGACGACCATAAGGTCAATTTCATCAACAAATACATCTTCTCGACGGATCACAAAATGATCGGTGTGCAGTATGGCATCTCGGGGCTGCTTTTCCTTGCACTCGGTTTTCTGCTGATGCTGGTGATGCGGTGGAGCATCGCCCATCCAGGCTTACCCCTCCCGGCCTCCCTCAGTTGGATTGTGGGATTATTTGGGGATGACTTCGTGTCCCGCTGGGCTCCGAATGGGGCCGTTTCCGGCTCCCTCTACAATATGTTCGGGGCCATGCACGGCACCATCATGGTGTTCTTTGGGGTCGTGCCGCTGGGTTTCGCTGCCTTTGTCAACTTTGTGACTCCGCTTCAGGTGGGAGCGCCGGACATGGCTTTCCCCAAGCTGAACATGTGGAGCTTTTGGCTCTTTTTCATCAGTGGCGTGATCATGGTGGCCAGCTTCTTCCTGCCTACCGGTGCCGCCCAGGCCGGGTGGACGAACTATTCCCCACTAGCCGCAACGATCCAGATGAATTCCGATTCGCACTTCTGGACCGGTCAAACCCAATGGCTTTTTGCCATGGTTTTCAATATCAGCGCTTCCCTGCTGGGCGCGGTCAATGTGTTGACCACCGTCATCAATCTCCGCGCCAAGGGACTGACCTGGATGCGCCTGCCCTTTTTCACCTGGGCCATGTTTGTGATCGCCTTCCTGCTGTTGCTGGCATTCCCTCCTCTGGAAGTAGCGGCTCTAATGCAGTTGAGTGACCAAGTATTCGGATCCAGCTTCTTCCTGCCGACTGGTTTGACCACCAAGGAAGCCGGCCTGTTGAACGTGAGCGGGGGGGGGCATCCGGTTCTCTTCCAGCACTTGTTCTGGTTCCTCGCCCACCCGGAGGTTTATGTGCTCCTCCTGCCGGCGATCGCCATCGTGGCCGAAGTGATTCCCTGCAATACCCGCAAGCCGCTTTGGGGTTACAAGTCCATGGTCTACGGCCTGCTGACCCTCGCCTTCCTGTCCTTTATCGTGTGGGCCCACCACATGTATCTCACTGGCATGGGCAGCGTGGTGGCCACGTTCTTCCAGTTCACCACCGTCCTGATTTCGGTGCCTTCCGTGATCCTGCTGACCTGCCTTATGATCTCCCTATGGGGTGGTTCGATCCGGTTCCCGGTCCCCATGCTTTTCGCCACCGCCTTCCTCCCCATGTTCGGGATCGGTGGTCTGACCGGATTGCCTCTCGCCTTCACCTTTATCGATCTTTATCTGCACGATACTTATTACGTCATTGCCCACTTCCACTACATCGTGGCTCCGGGTGTGATCTTCGGACTCTTTGCCGGAATCTACCATTGGTACCCCAAGATTACGGGCCGGATGATGGGCACCAAACTCGGTCACCTGCATTTCTGGCCGTCCCTGATTGCTATGAATGTCCTTTTTGCCCCCATGTTCATTCAAGGCATGGCAGGATTCCACCGTCGTTGGTTTGATGGGGGCAAGGTCTTCGAAATGACCAGCCACAAGTACTTCTACCTCAACGAAATCATCTCATGGGGAGCATGGGGACTCGGCATAGCCCAGCTGCCCTTCATCATCAACTTCTTTTATAGCGCCTTCGCCGGGAAGAAAGTGACTTCTGACAATCCATGGAATGCGACCACCCTGGAATGGAATACTCCCACCCCACCGCCCCACGGCAACTTCCTCACAGAACAGGTGGTTTATCGTGGCCCTTATGAATACAGCGTTCCCGGGGCCGACAAGGACTTTTCGCCCCAATGGGAAGCGCCAAGCGCAGGAGAGAAAAAAGCCGCGGCCGCAGATGCTGCCGCCGGTCTCACCGTTCACTGATCGCCTGCTTCCTGCTCGTCCCCTATCCCTTCAGCCAATATCCGATGGAGATTCCTTATACCGTAACCGCCCGGCCCGACACCGGCCTCTACAATGCCAAGGTCGGCATCTGGCTCTTCCTTGCCTCCGAGGTCATGCTCTTTGGGGGCTTGTTCTCTTCCTACGTTTTTTTGCGTATCGGGGCTGATTTTCCATGGCCTTTCCATGAACTGAAGGTGCTCCCTGGTTTCATCAATACCATGGTGCTGATCATCTCATCGGTATCCATCGTCTCCGCCTGGGCTGCCTTGAAAGCCCGACGTTATGGCTGGTATCAGGTCAACATGATCATCACGCTCCTCTGTGCTCTTGGATTCATGGGCATCAAGAGCTTTGAATATTACGGGAAGTTCACTCACTACTCGGTCATCCTGCACGATGGCACGGTGATGGATGGTCACCCTGGTCACGCGAGTGAGGAGCATCGCGGCGACAAGATTGCGCTTGGCGACGTAAAATCCTTTTCGCTGAATCTGGCTAAATCCGAAACCAACTTCATGCGTCATCGCCGGATTAACGATGGTGGGGCCAAACCATTCGGCGACGTGCCAGACGGGCAACCTGTCAAAGTGCGCACCCCCAACGGCAAGGAAGTCGAATTCACCTCTTCCTGGCTGAAGCAACAGAAACGGGATTACCGGAATATCGAAAACGTGCGGGCCAAGTTCACCACCCTCCAAGCCCGGATTGACGCTCCCAAAACCCGGGTGGAGGATATGAAGCGTTCCGCCACCGGAAACTTTCCAGTACCGTTCGATGTCACCAAGGCCGCGGCCTTGATGGCGGAACACGAGGAATTGAAAACCTCTTCCGCTGCCAAACTCAAGGACTTGGATGCTCGTGTCAAAGCCCTCACCGCAGAGAATCCTGACGCGGCGGCTTCCCCCCTTACCCTTCAGGTTGCCGGGGAACCTCTTACCTTCCTGGTGGATGAACGGGCTTTCGCCAAATACAACACCGGAGAGATTGTTTTCCGCGACGACGTGATCCTCACCGGCAAATTACTTGGCGACAGTATCCCCCTGAACGCGGATTCCCTGGATCTGCGCTCGGTGAAGGATCCCGAGAAGGCTCTCGCCTGGAAATATTACCCGGGACTCAAGCCTGCCTTCTTCAAGCACTTGGATGAAGCCACCGAAACCTTCAAGAAAAAGCACCCCGCACATGCCAACGATTACGAAACCAATGCGGACTGGCGGCGTTCTGCCCTGAGGGTGTCCGTCGAGGAATTGGCTCCGGAAACCGAGGCCCATGCCCTGATGCATGATGAAGCCAAGGCCGTCGAGGTTGAACGCAGTGACAAGCGGTTCTACACGAATTTCTCACCGAGCCGTAGTCCCTATTACGCCATCTACTTCCTCATGACTGGCCTCCATGGACTCCACGTGGTGGGGGGATCGATTGTCCTGGGTTACTTCCTCTTCACCGGACGCAAGATGTATAAGCGCAACCCTGAGCATCTCGCCAACCGCGTCGAAGTCGGTGGCTTGTTCTGGCACTTTGTCGACCTTGTCTGGATTTTCCTCTTCCCCGTCTTTTACCTGCTTTAACCGGCGCTGCTCCTTATGGACCATTCAACCGATACTCCTGCCACCCATGATGGTCACGATTCCCACGGCGACCCGATGGATCTGGCCAAAACAGTCCGGTCCTACCTCAAGGTAGGAGCGGTCCTGATTGGCGGTACCTTCCTCACCGTAGCGGTCGCCTATGTGCCGTGGATGCAAACGGGAGTCCATTGGGCAGACACCACCATTGGGCTGCTCATCGCCACCATCAAAGTTTCGTTTGTGGGGTTGCTTTTCATGCACCTAAATCACGAGCGTGGACTTATCTATAAGGTGCTCTTCTTCACGATTATTTTCAGTATCGCGATGATGTTCCTTTTTGTGCTGGCCTTCCTTGATCCGATCAAGGCGGCCCTTCTGAACTAAATCCCTGACCCGCCGCCTCCGTTATGTCATTGAAAACATTCCATCTGTTTTTTCTGCTCGTTGCCATCCTGTTTGATTTTGCCTTTGCCGCTTACGCGTTTTTCGGCCCTGACAATGAGATCACCCGGGAGATCAGGCCAATGGGGATCGGCAGTGGCGTCTTCGGATTGGTACTGATCGCCTATGGTATCTGGTTTTTCCGCCGCAAAGCTCCTCAAATCATCATCTGAAAACCCCACGGACATGAGCACTTTAATTACCGGCCCGGCCTGCGTCACCTGCATCGGCCAAGATGGACAAATCACCACTCTCGCTGCCAATGGGGCCGTTTACGTCATGTTTGCGGCTCTCGCGCTGGTATTCACCTGCATCGTTGCCGTGGTGATCGCCTTCGCCCGCCGTGCGAAACGCTATGCGGCCAGCCAGGCTGCCGGCACCGACCTTGATTCCCTGCTTTAATTTCCGCTTCAGCGCTCCGTTACCCCTCAACGATTTTCCTTTCCATGGGCTACCTCAATAAACTTTTCGGCATTTCCGAAGTTCACTCCCAGCACGGCCAAATGGTCGATCACATGCTCGAAATCGTGCATTGGTTCATGCTGCTCCTTTTCGTGGGGTGGTCCATCTTTCTGGCCATCACCCTTTGGCGCTATTATCATAAGCGGAATCCCAAGGCCAACTACCACGGGGTGCAGAGCCATGCCTCCAGCCATTTGGAAATTGGGGTTATCATTACCGAAGTCATTCTTCTGCTCGGATTTGCTTTTCCTCTCTGGGCCAATCGGGTGGATCAGTTCCCCAATCCTGATGTCCGCGTCAATGCATGGGCCGAGCAATTTGCTTGGAATTTCCAGTATCCCGGAGCCGATGGCAAATTTGGAGCCACCGACCGCTTCCTGATCAGCAGCCAAAACCCGATTGGGATCGATCCTGAAGATCCGAATGGTTTGGACGACGTGATTACGGGTTCCCTTGTGCTGCCCAACCGCAAGCAGATCGAAATCAATGTGACCTCCAAGGACGTCATCCACAACTTGGCTTTGCCTACAATGCGGATTGCCCAAGACGCTGATCCCGGAAAGTTTTCCCGGATGTGGTTCGTTCCCACCAAGGCCGGCAAGTCAGATATCATCTGCGGACAGCTGTGCGGACCAGTGCATGGTCAGATGCGTTCCGAACTGGAAGTGGTTACCGACGAGAAGAAGTTTCAGACTTGGTTGAGCGAACAGCAGACCTTCAAGGACTCCCCGGTCGGAGCGAAAGCTGCCGAGAAGATGAAGGCTGCACAGGCTGCTGCCAATCCTGCGGCTCCGGCGGCGGTTCCCGCTCCCCCTGCAACGCCTGCTGTTGAGGTTAAATAGCCGGTTATTGCCAGGGTGCCACTTCCATACTCCGCTTGCTGCGGATTTTGATCCCGGGAGTCAGGATCAGCTTTTTCCAGGTGTGAAGCGCGCTCGGAACAGCCAATCGTGATTCCCAGTTCCTTGGGACTTCCGCTTATGGCTGGTCAAGCTGGATGATCCGGATTCAGTCGTTCGCAGCCAACGTCCAACCCAGACCTTTGTTTTGAATCCCTTTATTGACCGCTGGCTCAGCCGTATGGCATGGATCACCCTGATCCTGCTCTACACCACGGTTCTGGCAGGATCGGTGGTACGGGCAACGGGTTCGGGGATGGGGTGCCCCGATTGGCCTTGGTGCTTCGGGCGCCTGATTCCACCGACCGATGTCTCCCAATTGCCTCTGGATTATAAAATCCGATATTCGAAAGCCGGGGATGAGCGGCCGATTGCGGATTTCAACGCGGTTCACACCTGGACCGAATACGGGAACCGGTTGGTGGGCGCCGCCAGTGGGCTCACCATGCTGGCTACCGCGCTGCTTTCCCTGGGTGCTGCCCGGGTGGCCCGCAAACAACAGCTTCCCGTGGATGGGCGGCTTCCCATCCTGCTTTTCAGTGCCCTCCTGATGTTTGGCGTGGTGTCATGGCTGGGCAGTGTCGTTGTGAAAACCAATCTCAAGCCGTGGAATATCACCATCCACATGCTTGGTGCGCTGACCCTCGTCAGTGCCGCGATTCTGGCGATCATCCGCCTGCGGCACCGCCTGGGCCGGCCGGCGGTGGTTCTGAGCCGCCGTTCCCGCATCCTGTTGTGGCTGACGTTGGGGCTCACCTTGGTCCAGATTGTCATTGGTACTCAGGTGCGTGAGGAAATCGATCACATCAGCACCGCGCTTGACGATTGTTGTCGTGATCAATGGATCGATCAATTGGGGCCGGTATTCCTCCTGCACAAAATCAGCGCCTGGGGCCTTATGATTGCCGGGGGTATCACGTGGATCGTGCTGCGGGCCCAACGTGTGAGGTTTGCCTGGGCCCTGGCGGCCATCCTCGGAGCAGAATATGCGGTCGGGGTGATTTTAACCCGCTTTGCGGTGCCGGCCGTCCTCCAGCCGGTGCACATGTTTCTCGCGGCGGTCCTCTTCGGGGTTCTCATCGCCCTCATTGCCGATTCCCGCCGCGGGAAGGCTTTGCCATTGCAGCCGGTCCCGGCTGGCGGAACTCTTTGATTACCTTTGTTTCTTCCATGAGTGATCCCCCCGTAATGTCCACTCTGCCCTCGGCCGGTCCTCCGGTGGTGGAGTGGTCCCGCCGTGCCGACCTCATGATCCTCACCAAGGCCCGGCTCAGCTCCCTGGTGGTCGTTACCACCGCCGCCGGCTACGTGTTGTCGCCCACGGGGGACTTTCTCAGCTGGGGTCTTGTGCACACCATTTTCGGAACCACCCTCACCGCTTTCGGGGCGGCGGTCTTCAATCAGTTGATGGAGATGGAGCCGGACGCGAAAATGCACCGCACCGCCGACCGTCCCTTGCCGGGCCACCGCTTCCCTCCTGCTGCCGCGTTTGTGCTGGGCTGGCTGCTCGCCGCGATCGGGCTGATGCATCTGGGCGTCCGGGTCAATGCGGAGGCCTCCGCCCTCGCGGTGCTGACCATCGTCACCTATCTTTTTATCTACACCCCGATGAAACAGCGGTCCACGCTGAACACACTTGTCGGGGCGGTGTCGGGAGCCATTCCGCCCGTGATCGGCTGGGTGGGCGCTGCCGGGCCCCACGGGATTCAACCTGGCCTGCTCCGCTGGGAACTTTTCGTGCAGCCTCAGGCTTTGTTTCTCTTCACTCTGCTCTTTCTGTGGCAGCTCCCCCACTTCCTGGCAATCAACTGGATGTATCGTGAGGAATACATCCGTGGCGGTTTCATCATGTGGTCGAATGACGATCCCACCGGAGCCAAAACCGCCCGTCTCGCCCTCGGGTGGACCCTGCCCATGCTCGGACTGTGCATCTGGCCACCGCTCGCCGGTTTCACGAATTTTTGGTTTATCATCCCATCGCTCGGCGCCACGCTTTATCTGCTCCGGCTGGGCCTCGTCTTCCGGCGCACCACGGAGCGGGCCGATGCCCGCCGTCTCTTTTTTGCCACGCTGATCTATCTGCCGGTCATGCTGATTGTCCTGCTCGCTGCCGCGCGCTGACTGATCCGGCCTGGCCTCCCGAACGTTTAATCTTTTTCATGAAGTCTCCCTCCCCCCCCGCCCCCTTGCCGGACCGGCCAGCATCCAAGGGCATTACGGTCATGTTCCTCATGATCATCATCGCCCTTGGCATGGTGGTTTCCTACAATTGGCTCCTCAGCATCCAGCGGCAGGAACGGGATACGCGCCTTCCCATGCAGGGCAGGGTGGAAACCGATCCCTTGCCCGTCTGGCTGGATCAGAATGGCAAAGAGCGCCACCTCGAGCAGTTGAAGGGAAAAGTCATCGTGGTTTCCTATCTTTACACCACCTGTCCCCAGGGCTGTGCCGGCGTGGCGGATGAACTGGCCAAGCTGCAGCAGGAATTCGGCAAGGATCCCAATTTTGCACTCCTGTCGATCAGCCTCGATCCTGAACACGACCGGCCAGAAGTCCTGAAAGCGTGGTTGGATCAAAAAGGCTTCGGCGGCGAAAGTTGGTGGTTTCTCACCAGCCCCGACGGCAAGGGCGAAGCCATCCGGGACTGGATGAAAAAGACCTTCCGCATCGTCGCCCAAAAACGTTCCGAAGCAGAACTCAAGGTCAATCCTGCCGACAAATATGATCACCAGCTCGTGATGGCCCTGGTGGATGGGAAAGGGAATATCCGCACTCCCACTGAGGAAAATCTGGTCTATTGGCCCTTCCATGAAGCCTTTGACTATGGCTGGTTTCCCCGGCCGATTCGCGAGGATATCATCAAGCTCCTTGCCGAGTCCCGGCAAAATCCGTCCTGACTTCCTGCCATGTCGTCCATGCCCATTCCCCTGAGCCCGGCCGCTGAGCAAAAGCTCCGCAAAATCGTCTGGGTGGTGACTGCTCTGGTGCTGACCCTCGTCGGTATGATGAGGGATCCCCGGTTCCACCTTGAGCTTCCCGCCGGGGTCAGTCTGGATTTCCTGCCGGCGTTTTATTCAGCGCTGAATTGCCTTGTTGCGGTTTGCCTTGTCCTTGCGGTAACCGCCGTCAAAAAAGGCAACACCGTCACCCACCGCCGCTTTATCAATGCCGCGCTTGTTCTGTCAGGCTTGTTCCTGCTCAGCTACGTTGCTTATCATTTTACCTCCACAGAAACCAAATTCACGGGGATTGGTTGGGTGCGTCCGGTGTATTTTTTTCTGCTGATCACCCACATTGTCCTCGCTGCGGTCAGCTTTCCCTTCATCCTCCTCGCCTATCTGGCGGGCTGGGCCGACCGCCGCGAGGCCCACCGCCGGTTGGTCAAATTCGTGTTTCCCATGTGGCTCTATGTGGCCGTCACCGGTCCCGTGGTTTACCTCATGCTCTACGTTCTGAACCGTTCGTAACCCCCCACTGCCGTCGTGCCATTCCCGGTTGCAACCCACCCGCCTTCCCGCTCCCTTCCATCTTTACATCAGCCATGAAAAAATCTCTCGCCCTTGCCTCCCTGGTAATCGCCCTGACAGCCACCCTCAGCTGTGAACAGCATTCGTGGGAACAGACCAAAATGTTCAATCAGAACCGCCACACCACCCATGGTGCGGAGCACGGCACTCCCGAGGCCGGCCACGGCACCAAGCCAGCAGCTCCCGCCCACGGGCCCGAGGCCAAGCCTGCCCATTAAAACCGCCGCCAATCAGAGGCTTCCTGCCCGCCCATTTCCTTTTTCTGCCCCCATGAAGCTCACGCAATTCGCCTTCGCGTCCATCCTCGTCCTCCTGCTGGTGGCTGGTTACCTCACGTTGAAAAGTGACTTGGACAGCAAGCTGGACGATCAGAAGGCCGACAAGGATAAATTGGCCGCCCGGGTCGATGAACTGGAGAAAAAACAGTCCCAACCCGCTCCGGTGGCTTCTCCTCCTGCTGCGGTTCCCGTCGCTCCCGCTCCGGTGGCCGCCCCGGTTCCTCAGCCCCCAGTGAATCCAGTCGCCGCGGAAGCCCTGGCCGCCGCCGCCGCGATCCCTCCAAATGCGCCCCTCGCCCCGGACAATGATCCCCGCATGCTGGAGGACGAGCGCAAGGTGCTCAACCTTGGCGCGGCAGACCGCGTTGCCGAAGATTCCCTCACCCTTCCTGCTACTGCCGAAGGACAGACCCTCACCAAAATCCAGCAACGCATCGTGGCGCTCCCGGCCATCGCCCGCGTGAAGCAATATGCTGACAAGGAAGGCATGATTGTGCTGGACCGCGGTTCGAATGTCGGTCTGAAACCAGGTGATCAATTCTCCCTGCGGCGCAAGACCGCGGTGATCGGCAAGGTCCGCATCAGCGAAACCATCACTCCCGGCGAATGCATCGCCGATGTGCTGCCTGGCTCCATGCCGGTCGGCATGTTGCCTGCCGTGGAGGATGAAGTGATCCAATTTGAATAGGTCAGGTCCAGTGTCCAGGAAAGCCCCGGACCCTGTCCGTATCGAACGCGAAGAAGCTTGGGTCGGGGATGCTGTCCTCAGCCTTTACGCCCGGAAATACATCCTGCATTCCAGCGGAGGCATGGATCAGGAGGAATTTGCAGCCATGACCTCCAATTCATTTCTCCGGGCCTTCGGGCCACCCACCCGGGTGGAAAGCCGGATCGGACAGGTCTACGTACAGCAGGGCCTGGCAGCTGCCTTTGCCTTTATTGAAGCGGAATTCCTCCCGCTCTATCTCAAGCAGAAAAGGAACCGCCGCTGAGTTCAGGGGGCCGTCAGTCCCGGCTCTGCCCAGCGGGTATTTAAATGCCACGGATATGGTGCATGACGGTCCAGACACTCCGTCGCAGGTCAGGCCCGGCAGTCCGCGGTCCGTCCTGCACTTTCCCTTTGTATCCTGCACGTCCCTCGGTTCCAATTCACCAAACCTAACCCCGCTTCCGCACCATGGACAAATCCGCCAAAACCTTTCTGCACCAACTCCTCGGCACCCCCAGCCCCACCGGATTTGAAATCACCGGCCAACGCGTCTGGGCAGGATATGTCAAAGCCTTCAGTGACCGGGTGGAAAGCGACGCCTATGGCAGTGCCTGGGCCGTGTTGGAAGGGAAATCGCCGGTGAAGCTGATGCTGGAAGCCCATGCCGATGAAATTGGCTATATGGTCAAACATATTACCAAGGAAGGATTTATCCACGTCGACCGCATCGGCGGCAGCGACTACGCCACCGCCCGCGGGCGCAAACTCATTTTCCAAGGGGACAAAGGCCCGGTGAAGGGCATCATCGGCAATACCGCCATCCACATCCGGGACCGGACCGGTGGGGAAAAAGCCCCTGAGGTGCATGAACTTTACGTCGATGTCGGGGCGGACTCCGAAAAGGACGTCGCCAAATTGGGCCTGCGTGTCGGTCATCCCGCCGTCTATGCCGACACCCTGGAGGAATTTGGTGAGGGTCGTCTCTGTGGCCGGGCGATCGATAACCGCATGGGCGGTTTCATCATCGCGGAAGTGATGCGCCGACTGCATAAGCAGCAGGCCAAGCTTCCCGTCACCGTCATTGCGGCCAATTGTGTGCAGGAGGAAATCGGTGGCTACGGGGCCCGCATGGTCACCTACCGTCTCCAGCCGGATGTGGCCATCTGTCTGGATGTCACCCACGCCACCGACACCCCAGGCATTGAAAAAGCCAAGCACGGCAGCGTCAAACTGGGCGCGGGCCCCAGCGTCACCCACGGGACGGCCTGCCATCCCCTCGTCGTCAGTAAAATTGAAAAAGTCGCGGCCAAGGAGAAGATTCCGCTGCAGCACGAATCTTCCTCCCGTTACAGCGGCACCGATACCGACTCGATGTATCACATCCGGTCCGGCACCCCGTGCGCCCTGGTTTCCCTGCCGCTCCGCTACATGCACAGCGTGGTCGAATTGGTGGATTTAAAGGATGTGGAGCACGTCATCCATCTCCTCACCGCCTTCGCGATGAATCTGAAGCCTGACGAGATTTTTGCGCATCAACTGTGAGGGATTGAGCTGGGGACGGCTATCCGGAAAATCCTTTGGACGGAATGCGGGAGGGAGCCTCTGGCGGGGAGATATAAGACTTTGATCGGAAGGCAGCCTGCGGGCGTAGTTCCCACAGTATGCCTGCCCTGCGCCACCTCGTTGTCATTCTGGGAGATCAGCTCGATCCGGAATCAGCTGCCTTGACGGATTTTAATCCGGAGCGGGACGCGCTTTGGATGGCGGAGGTGGCCTTGGAATCCACCAAAGTTTGGTCACACAAGGCACGCATCGCGGTCTTTTTCAGTGGCATGAGGCACTACGCCGCCGCCATCCGGCAGCGGGGGTGGCCGCTGCAATACCGCACCCTCGATGATCCGGCGAATCGCGGTTCGCTGGCGGCGGAACTGGCTGATTCGCTCCAGCACCTGAAACCGGAAAAAGTGGTGATGGTGGGGGCCGGTGAATGGCATGTCAGGGAAGCGCTGCGGAACACCTGTGCTGCCGCTGGAGTGTTGCTGGAAGAGCGTGAGGATACCCATTTTCTGTGTACTGCCGCTCAGTTCGAGGCTCACGCCAAAGGCCGTAAAGGCCTGCGCATGGAATTCTTCTACCGCGAACTGCGGCAGCGCACCGGGCTGCTCATGGAAACGGACGGCACCCCAGCCGGCGGACAGTGGAACTTCGATCACGACAACCGCGGCAATTTCGGGAAGGGTGGCCCGGACACCTTGCGAGGGCCCCGGCGTTTCCCGCCCAGCGAAATCACAAAAGTCGTGATGGAATTGGTCGAAGCGCGATTTCCGGATCATCCGGGGAAGCTGGCGGCCTTCGACTGGCCGGTCACGCCGGAGGATGGGCTGCTGGCGCTGGAGGATTTTATCGCCCAGCGGCTGGTCGATTTCGGCACCTATCAGGATGCCATGTGGACCGGGGAGCCGTGGCTCTATCATTCCAGGCTCAGCGTGGCCCTGAATCTGAAGCTGCTGCATCCCCTGACGGTCTGCCGGGCTGCTGAAAAAGCCTGGAGGGAGGGCCGTGCCCCCCTCGCCGCGGTGGAGGGATTCATCAGGCAGATTCTGGGCTGGCGCGAATACGTCAGGGGAATCTACTGGCGGTTCATGCCGGATTACCGTGGAATGAATGCCCTGCACGCGGAGCAGCCCCTCCCCGGATTCTACTGGACCGGCAAAACGGAGATGCGCTGCCTGAGCCAGG